>Ga0206102_1000031_pt1 | contig 113763 bp, 120 predicted proteins | sample 1B1Ametagenome_FD_148645 | JGI IMG/M metagenome (GOLD analysis project Ga0206102, IMG submission 148645) | Enriched microbial communities from leaf-cutter ant dump, University of Wisconsin, Madison, United States - 1B1A | ecosystem: Environmental > Terrestrial > Nest > Insects nest > Nest dump... | reverse complement strand
GTTCGTTGATGCGTTTCTGTTCCTCTGGCCCCAGACGAATCTCGTATTTTTTGTTCATTTGCTTGCCCTCCCATTTTCTTCTATATCAAGAGGGTAAAGCTAATATGCTATACGGTCAAGGTACTAGTACATTGACCGCAATAAATTCAAGGTTTAGGTGATATGCTCAACTGCACAGGATACCAGATTGACGATGCCCATCAAACCTTTAATCTCGAATGGTCAAGGTACTAGTCTCAACTAATTTTGACATATTTTCAATTAGTTCAATTGACTTGCGAGATAAAGTTTGTCCGAGTTTAATCCCATACTTATACCTCTTCCTTGTTACAACTTTCTGCTCTACATCAAAGAGGTCAGCAATCACACCATTAGTTATTACTTCGTCTATAAACATCTTCTGCAAATCCTCTGGGGGAAGAGTTTCGATGTCCAATTTTTCGCCGTTTACCTTCCTAATTACATAGGACCTGAAAACGGGTGTTTCACGCTACTCCATAAAGTACTTAAAGCGGTCAAACACTGACTTATCCATAACATTCCTCCTGCAACTATTCGAAGCCTGTTAAGCTTTCGATCACATTAACACTCTTCCACTCGAACAACGCTACTACTGATAAGTGCTAACTCTAACTTTTCACGTTCTTTGGTTGATAAGGTAGTTTTCTTTCTATCATTTTGACCTGGATAGCCTAAAATACAATCAAATTCTCGCTTTGCTTGTTCATTCTGAAATATATATATACAATTATATCCAATAAGAAACGGAAAAGAATCCGATAATGCTATTGGAAGCCGATCCCAATAATACGATGCAGGACTAAATCCCCTTACCGGTCTTGCTGCAATTGATGGAATAAGCCAATCTCTACCCACTTTTTTGGCTGTCCGTAATTTTCCACGGCGAATCCACTGGCGAACCGTTATTTCCGTCACATTATTAATTGTAGCAAACTGTTCGACATTAACATAATCACATTTTACACTTAAAAGAGTAAATCCCTCTGTGAAAGTCATAGATTCCATGCCATTCTCATCTATATCAAACTCTTCACAGAAATAAAGTTTAAGATCTATTCCATCATTTGTCCTCTCAAAATCATAGAACCACCAATCATCAGTTAATTGTGGCAAACTACAATTATCAAGTGCAAATTGGAATCTTTCACACAAGTCAATCATTGTGTTTCTGTTGGGTTCTGGATAATCTTCTTCAGGATCAAGTACATTTAGCTCCATATAATTTTTAAAAGCTAATTGAACTTGTGCTTTATTGAAACAATGCGTCTCCCTGAATAAGGCTAAATGTTCCATCACAATATTCCCCCTTAAATTGTATTGTTTCGATACAATAATTGTATCGAAACAATACAATTTAGTCAAGGTGACATTCTTCTCATATTTCCAGAGTCACGAGTAGCCATTTAGAGATTGCATATAACTATTAAGCAAAGGAATTCCCCACCAATAGTCACCCAGCCCTCCATCGTCGGCAAAATGAGCGAACTGGAGGACGAAAAAGCGCGGCTGGAAGTGCGAATCGCCGAACACCAGCTTGATGAGACGAAAGTCTCCATCACGGAGGAAACGCTGCGCGAGCTGTTCGCCGAATTCAAAGGCTTCGTTGCCTCACGAAACATCCCCGAAATCAAGAAATTCATCGGTAGCTATGTCGAGAAGCTCATCATCTATAACGAGCATCTCGAAGTCATCTTCAAACTGGACACGGCTGGTATCTCGCTCGACGGCACCGACTTTGACGCTTTTGCCACTACTGTCGCTAAAGAAGACCTGTTTGGGATGAAACAGGATGTGGTATGAACATACAATGAGCCAGGTCTATTGTTCATAGAAACCTGGCTCATCTTCAATCAATCTCTATTCTTCCATTCAGTTGATCTGATTATTGAACGTAATAATGACTTCTCGTTATCGTTAAATTCAGATGGCATAACTAACGGTGAGGAATTTGGGGGAACCATTTCCCTATCAAAACTGTAGTATGTAGTCTCAAATCTAATATACTCAATGTTCTTCTTTGGTATCAGATATTTATTCTGGTCAAACATATTCAATGAATCACAAACCAAGAGCCCCTCATCCAAATTAGAGTTCAGAAGGTACTTCTTATCGAAAGTTTCCCCCGACTTCAGAACAATGTTGACGATCACTTCCGAGCGCCCTAAGAATCTCGACAATTTCTGGACAGGCCAGATTGCCATGCAATAGAAAAAAGTGACCGGCAATATTTCCGTAATAACAGAATAATTCAACCGATTAAACTGGAATAGCAATAAAAAGGAATATGAATAATCGACCCCAGCGGTATTTGCTCTTACCAGTATTCCATTTGTGAAAAAACCATACATTATCGAGAAGAACAAGCAGTAGCCCAAAATAAAAAGCATCATCACAATAATAAAAACGCTTCTCCTACGCCGTGTACTTCGTGAACTGTACAGAATTTCAGCAATCTTCTTTTGAGTAATGTTCCTGTTCAAGAGTACAATAAAAAGTACAAGGATCGTCGTTGTGATTAAAAAGGTTGTCGGATTGACCAATGACATTACCAGTTTATACAACCAAGCATGCTTGAACTTATGATCAATGAATGATGTAGCATATGCTGTGTACAAAAAAACACCAATGATGATAAGAAACGAAAGGTATACTGTTCTAAATAACCTGGCCCAGCCGCTCATGTACTTTGCCTCTTCCAGAGAAATAAATAGTCTGAAAGGATTGTTTTTGACTTTGGAAACCGTTGTAACGACTGCAATTATTATTGCTCCAATAAATCCTGAAAATCCAATTGAAGGATTTAGCAGAACCTCCCAAGCATCGCGCATTTCATACTCACCTTCACGAATTCAGCCTTTTTACTATTGTACAACGACGTGAACCAACTGGGAACAATTGACTCGCAGTATAGGACGGCAAAAAGGGGCTGTCCGAAAAGTCAATTTGTGATTTTTTGAGCCTCACTTGAAGCAGCAAAATGCCCATAAAAATGACCCCTTTCTCCACTTTGCTGTGAATTTTGGGGTCATTTTTGGGTTATTCCCTATAGTGCGATCCCCTTTCGGACAGCCCCTTTGCAATATGGAGGCGAACCGCGGCCCGGCAAATCCACAATTCGCCGTCGCGTCTATCTCATAATCCATGGCCCCAATTTCAACTTTGCACGGATTCGCTGTCCAGCGCCCTAAAGCCACAGCACCCAAACACGTTGTACAAACATTTTCCGTTCCACCACTACCATGACTAATGGCCGTTCGATTAATACCTTCCCGTCTCACGCCGATTTTGGCAACCTGATCCGCATCCAAAATAGTTCCAGCCGAGCTGGCCGGCTACAAGAAGCCAACCTGCCGGCAGTGCTCCAGCATGCGTTCGATATGCTCATGCTGGACAAGCGGCCACTCCACGTTCAGGCGGCGTAACAGGAGCCTCGACTTCGTTGAGCACAGCAGTGCGGGTGACGATTGGCTGGAGGTTTCGCTCTCCAGCTCCATCTGGACTTGTTCCAGCCCCGGGCTGTGTGGCGAGACCGACTTCACCTGCCCGGCAGAGGCGGCCGCTATCTCCCGCAGTATCTCTTGAACCGCCTGCAGCCGAATGTCTCCCTCAAGCTGCACCGCCTCGTTGAGAAGCCGGGCAAGCCGGCGGTAGCTGATCGGATGCGGATGCGCCACATGAATGACCGCATCGGGCACCCCGGCAGCGACGATTCTCGCGACGGCGCGACTGGCGCAGTCGACGAAGGAAAAGTCCAAGCTGCGCGCCGGCAGATCAGGCATTCGGCGCAAATGGATCAGCCCGCGGATGAGGCGGTAGAAAGCGTTGTCCTCGATGTTTCGCTGAAACTTGCCGGTTTCGGAATGAAACACGATATTCCCGAGGCGGATGATCGTCGCGCCGTGACCTTCCTGATGGTGCGCCCATATTCGCTTTTCCGCCTCCAACTTGGATTGGACGTAGTAATTGTCCGACGCCCGCCCATCCGCCACCGTATATTCCGAGAAGATGCGCCCGCTGCGGTCCAAAGTGGTGCCAAGGGCAACGCTTAAAGTCGACAAGTAGTATAGATGCTTCGCTCGACCTTCCGCCGCCAGGCAAATCATGTTCACGGTGCCCGTCACGTTGCTCCGCTCAAAGTCCTCCGCAAATCCGTAATGCTTCGTATAGGCCGCGCTGTGAATGATGCAGTCGATGCAGCCTTCGAGCTCGCCGTAGACATCCTCGCTTAAGCCAAGGCGCTCTAGCGTCATATCGCCTGCGTAGAACCTCACCCGTTCCTGAACGCTTGCAAACGGCGTATCGAAGTAAAACGCCCACAGCTCGCCGATGATTCCCGCCGCAGCTTCCTTGCTTGAAGCACGGACGAGCAAATGGAGACGGCAATCCATCTCCAGCAGCAGCTCATGCAGGATATGCATGCCCACGTAACCGGTGCCGCCCGTCAGCAGCACCTCCCGATGCGTGCCTACAAAGCGGCAAGCATCAGCATAATCGTCCGCGCCTCTACCCAGGTCAGCCGTCATGCTTGCTTCCTTGCCCGTGCCCGCGACTTCCCCGGCACCCGCTTCCGCATGATGATCTACCTGTTCGCCAGCCCACCGCTCCGCACGCCTGTCGGCCCGCGCACTGCGGCGGGCGAAGGCAGCTGGACCCGCGTCTGCGCCACCCGCATCGACGGTCGCGCACACCTCCGCCCCCGCACAGGCGGCAGCCGCAGTAGCGGTTTCCGCAATGATGCGCTGCCTATACGTGCGCAGTTCTCGCTTCAACTCGGACAAGCGGACAGGCGCAGCTGCTTGCTCCCGCTCCTCTCCTGCCTTCTCTTGCAGCTTTGCCCGCAGGCCGGCGACGGTCTGCCGCTCGAACAAGTCGTTCACGCTGAGCTCGAGCTGCTGCGCCAGGCGGGCGATGACACGGATCGCCTTCATCGAATCTCCGCCGAGCTCGAAGAAATTATCGTGCAGGCCAACCGGCCCGACCAGCACCTCCCGGAACGCCTCCATAATCAGCGCTTCCCACTCATCCCTCGTTCCTGCCGCGGTGCCCTCTCTCTTCTCCTGAACAACGTCGGGAAGCTCGGGCAGCAGGTGCAGAAGCCGTTTCCGGTCGATTTTGCCATTCGTGGTGAGCGGAATCGACGTCACGTGCTGGAACCGGGACGGAATCATGTAGCCCGGCAGCCGGGCCGAACAGTAGACCCGCCACACCTCGCGGGACAGCTCAGTATCGGTGACGTAAAAGGCGCACAGCTCCTGCTCCCCCCGCGCATTCTGAACCGCGATGACGACAGCCTGACAAACGCCGGGGTACTCGCTAACGATCTGCTCAACCTCACCAAGCTCGACGCGATTGCCGCGGATTTTAACCTGATCATCCATTCGTCCAAGGAACTCCAGCGTCCCGTCGGCTCTCCAACGGGCCACGTCCCCGGTCCGGTACAGCTTCGCGGACGGATCAAGCGGATGCGGCACAAAATGTTTCGCCGTCACTTCTGGAAGCTTCCAATACCCGAGAGCAAGACCTTCGCCTGCGATGCACAACTCGCCGGGGAGCCCGATCGGCCGCAATTGGCCGTGCGAATCCATAACATACAGCAGGCTGTTCGACACCGGCCGGCCGATCGGGATGTTTGGCTCGTCCGCCGTGACGAGATGGCAAGCGGCGACCACTGTATTTTCCGTCGGGCCATAATTGTTGTACACCTCGTACCGCTGCGGGCTGAACGCATTCAGCTTATCGCCCGCCGTCAGCAGCAATCGCAGAGAGCGGTTGTGCAGGCGCATGAACGCTTCGGCGATTGGCGTCGGCAGGAAGCTGACCGTGATGCCATGTTCTTCATAGTAGGCGTTCAGCCGGTCCAACTCCAGGCGAATCGCCTCTGGTATGATATGCAGCGTCGCCCCTGCGATCAAATACGGGAAAATTTCCAGAATCGACGCATCAAAGCCAAGCGAAGCGTACTGCGTACCGCGGTCGCCTTCCCCGATTCGATAAAACTCGCGATGCCACTCCACCGCGTTCGCGAACGACCGCTCACCGATGATAACCCCCTTCGGGCGCCCGGTTGAGCCGGAGGTGTAGATCATATAGGCCAGGTCATCGCCGCTGCGGGCGTACGGGACACCGCTTGCGTCCGGCTCCAACAGCAGTTCCTCAAGCTCCAACAGTTGGCCATCCACAACGCCCTCAAGACCGGCCCGCAGCTCCGACGGCACGATCGCTGCCGCAGCCTCCGAATCCTGCAGGATGTGCGTCATGCGCAGCACGGGTACGGTGCGGTCGATGGGCAGGTAGACGGCTCCGCTTTTGAAAATACCGATGATCGCAACAATTGCCGCAAGCGACCGTTCCCCGATGAAAGCCGCCACCTTGCCCGGCCCGATCCCTCGTTTGACCAGCGCGCGGGCAACCCGGTTCGAGCGCTGCTGAAGCTCGGTGTAGGAGATCGTCTGTCCGGCATGCACGACGGCATCCTTCGCCGCGAACCGCGCGCAGCTCTGCTCCAACAGTTGAATGACCGTCTGCCCGCGGTAGTAGGACTGCGGCGGCGGATTAAAGGCAAGCAGCTCCGCCGTTCTCTCCTCCGAGACAAGCCCGATCTCCCTCAGCATGAGTTCAGGGTCGCCAAGAGCTGTCCGCACGACATGCAGGAACGTCTCGGCCATCGTCCGAACGGTCCGGTCGTGAAACAGCGACGTTTTGTACGCCCAGTGGATGTCGGCGCCCTCCTCCCGCTCCTCGATTTCGACGAGCAGATCGAACTTCGCCTTATGCAGCGCAATCCGCTGTGGCACAAAGCTCCCCTTGCCGATTCGCCCCCCATTCCTGTGGTCCACGCTGACCAGCATCGTATCAAACAGCGGGTTACGGTTCGGTTCGCGAACCTGCACAACCCGCTTCACCAGTTCCTCGAACGGATACAGCTGGCGCGCCAGACCTTGCAGCAGCACCTCTTGCGTCTCCTTCACAAAAGCGAGGAAGCGCTTGGCCGAATGCGGATGGCTGCGGATGGCGAGTGTGCTCACGAACATGCCGACGGTCTCCTGAAACTCGCCATACTGCCGGTCAGAGGCGGGGATGCCGACCGCTATATCGTCCTGCCCGGCATATTTGGACAGCCACACGCCGTACAGACTGATCCAGAGGGCAAACGGAGTAACCGCATGCCCCCTGGCCAATTCCCGCAGCTTCCTCAGCGTATCCCCGTCCAGTAAGACCGTCTCCCTTGCCCCTTCGTCGCTGTAGCGCTCGGGTCTGGGCTGATCCAGCGGCAGCTCCAGCGAGGGCAGCGGGCTCTCGAACTGCGACAGCCAATACGACTCCTGTTCGCGGAACTCGGGGGTGTCGGTTTGCGCCTTTTGCCACAGGGTGTAATCCGCGTACGGACGCGGGGGCATTTTCAACAATTCCCCTTCACAAAGCGCCGCGCATTCTTCCAAAATCACGTCCACGGATACCGCATCCGAGACGATATGATGCATGTCGAGGAACAAATACGATGCATCGCCCGCATGCACCAGCTTCACCCGCAGCAGCGGCGCCTGCTCAAGGTCGAACGGCCACACCCACTCCGGCAGCCGGAAAGCCAGCTCGTCGGCGCTGGCAAGCTGTTCCGCCGAAGCGGACAGTTCCACCTGATCATGCACGCGCTGAACAGGCTCCCCGTCCTGCAGGTGGAACGAAGTGCGCAGCGCCGCATGTCGATGCGTCAGCGCCTTGAAGGCGGCGTTCAGCTTCGCCAGATCGATCGCGCCACCGCCCGCAGGCGGGTTGTAGCGCCAGAGCATCGGCATGTTGTATGTGCAGGCATCCGGCTGTTGCCGCTGCGCAATGTACATACGCCGCTGCGCATAGGTGAGCGGATACCATGTCTGGACAGCCGCTTCGGCAATTCGGGGAGCGGACACGCTCTGTGAGCGAACGGCCTCAGCCAGACGACGAACGGTAGGCGCGTCGAACGCGGCGCGGATCGGCAGTTGGACGCCAAACGCATCGTTCGCTCTCGCAACCAGCTTCATCGCGGATAAAGAATGCCCACCCCTTTCGAAAAAGTTGTCGTCGATCGCCATGCGGTTCGTTCCGAGCACTTCGTTCCACAGCCCCAGCAGGTGCCGTTCCGTTTCGTCGCGTGGCCCTTGGGCCTGCAGATTCACTTCCGCTCTGCCCTGCTCCGGCTCGGGAAGCGCGCTGCGGTCGACTTTGCCGTTGCTTAAGAGCGGCATCTGCTGCAGCTGGACGCAGAACGGCGGCACCATATACCCCGGCAGAAACTTTAACAAATACGCCTGCAGCTCCTCGCCCGGCACATCCCGCCTTGCCGTGAAATAGGCGCAGAGCGTTCGGCTCTCGCCCGCCCCTCTCACGAGCACGACTGCCTCTTGGACCGCCTCATGCTGCACCAGGCGCAGCTCGATCTCCATGAGCTCGATGCGGTAACCTCTAATTTTCACCTGATGATCCCGTCGGCCGAAAAACTCGATCGAACCGTCCTCACGCCACCGGGCCAAGTCCCCCGTCTTGTAAAGGCGCTCGGCCGGCCGGAACGGGCTGTCAAGAAACCGCTCCGCCGTCAGCTCCGGTTTGCCCAGGTAGCCGCGCGCCACGCCATCGCCGCCGACCCACAGCTCGCCCGTCTCGCCGACGCCGAGCAATTGCCCGCCTTCGTCCACGATATACGCCGTCGAGTTGCTGATCGGCGCACCGATCGGAATCGCCAGCTCGTCTGCCCGCCCCACGAGCTGGCATGTGGACATCGTCGTATTTTCCGTCGGGCCGTACCCGTTGAACAACTGGAGACCCGGGCAACTGCGGAGCACGTCGGCCGCAATGCGCGGCACCATCACGTCACCGCCGACAAGCAAGCAGCGCAGTGAAGCGAAGGCATCCGCCCGCTGCGTGGCCAGATGGTGGAACAAGGGGGTCGCCGCGACCATCATCGTAATGCCGTGCCGCTCAATCACCCGCTTTAGCTTACCGGCGTCCAGCAGCTCCTCCTGCTCCGCCAGCACAAGCGGGCAGCCGTTCAGCAGCGCGCCCCATATTTCCACCTTCGATGCGTCAAAATTGAGCGCAACGGCCTGCAACACGCGGTCGCGTCCATGCTCGAACGTCATGTGGTTCGTGTTGCGGACGAGCCGGACGATGCCCCGATGTTCGACCATAACGCCTTTGGGCAAGCCGGTCGAGCCGGATGTGTACATCACGTAAGCCAGATTCGTCGGGCTTGCGGCAGCGGAAGGCATTGGCTGCGAGACCGTATCGATCAGCGGCGGCTGTATGGCTTCTTCACCGTCAACTTCCTCCATGTGAACGATCCGCCCACGCCACGAGCGCAGGCGTGCTGCGTATCTGGTCGAGGTGATCACAAGGACTGCTGCAGAGTCATCCAGCATATAGCGAAGCCGCTCCTCCGGCAGCTCGGGGTCAAGCGACAAGTAAGCGCCGCCGGCCTTAAGGATGGCGAGAATGCTGACGAAGCATCCGGCTGAGCGCGGCAGCATGACGCCGACGACCCGATCTGTGCCCACACCCTGCTGCCGCAGCAGGCGGGCAACCTCGTCAGCCCTGCGATTGAGAGCCCGGTAGGTGACGACCTCGTCGCCATAAATAAGCGCAGGGTCGTTCGGATACAGCCGCACCTGCTCCTCGAACAGCTCTTGGATGCACTTGTCCCGGGGGTACGCAGTCGCCGTATCGTTCACGCGCCGCACCCACTCAAGCCGGTCCGCCTCATAGGGAAGCGCCAAGGAGCCAGTTCGGCAGTAGGGTTCAGCAGCCAACACCCAGTCTATGAGGGTGACGAAGTTCGCCGCCAGCTTTTCCACCGTCTCATGGGTAAACAGCGCCTTCGCATAGTCGAAGCGAAAATACAGCTCCCTTCCGACCTCCTCCCCTTCCAGCAGCAGCTCGAACATCGCGTCCTGCGGCGGCAAAGGCAATGGGGTGACGGTCAGCCCCGGAAGCACTAGCGCTCGCGATCCGATGTTTTGCCAGACGAACGCCGTGTGCAGCAGCGGGTTCAAGGAGGAATCCTCCCGATCTTGCAGCACCCGGCGGACAAGCACTTCGAACGGATAGCGGTCATGCTCATACGCGTCCATGAGCTGGTTCTCGATGCGACATACCCATTCCTGGAGGCTCATGTCGCGCTCCATCCGGCTTCGTACCGCCAGCGTGCTAACAAACATGCCCACATTCGGCTGCAGCTCGGGGTGATGCCGGGAGGCGGTGACAGTACCGACGACAAGATCAGTCTGTCCGGTCCAACGATGGAGCAGCAAGTTATAAAGGGCGAATAACCCGGCAAAAATCGTCCGCGAGTGCCGGTGCGACCACGCCTTGAGCTGCGCGCTCCGCACGGCGTCCAGTTGGAACGCCAAGCGCCCGGCTTCCCGCGTTGGCTGAGCGGTACGCGGCTTGTCATAAGGCAGGCGGAGCGGCGTCACCGGCTCGCGGTATTGCTCCATCCAGTAGGATTCGTGGGCGCAGGCGGCAGGCGATATCAAATAACGCCGCTCCCACTCCACATAGTCCGTGTAGGTGAAACGAAGGGCAGGCAACTGTCGTCCGGCATACAACGCCGCCAAGTCGTGCACGATCGTGGCAAGTGAAGTCCCGTCACAAACGATGTGATGGACGTCCAGCAGCAGCCGGTGCGACCGCTCTCCCATACAGAGCAGCGCCGCGCGAATGACCGGCTCCGCACCCAGGCGGAACGGGCGGACGAAGCGCGCCGCCGTTTCCTCACTCACGATAGGCAGTACCGGCTCCAGCAGCTGGCGAACTTGCTGCCTCCCCTCCCCATTCTGCAGAAAAAAGAACGTGCGAAGCGCGCCATGCCGCTCCACAACGTCCCGGAACGCTTGGCGGAGCCGCTCCACATCAAGCGGGCCGTCAATTTGCCAGACGCTTGATATGTTGTACGCCGTGCTGCCTGGATGTAGATGATGCTCAAGGAACAGCCTCGTCTGAGCGCTCGACAGTGGGTAGATATCCTTGTCCCCGGCCGGCTCGAGCGACAGCAACTGTCCGTCAGACGGATGCTCCGGCTGTGCAGCGAGCAGACGCGCAGATGCGCGGGCAGAGGGATTCTGGAACAAGCTTTTGATCGAAAATGACACGCTCAGCAGTTGCCGCACCTTCGCGACAAGCATCATCGCCTTGATCGAGTGGCCGCCGCATTCGAAGAAGCTATCTTGAACGCCGACATCCTCGCGCTGAAGCACCTCGCGCCAGAGCGTGAGCAGTTGGCGCTCCCACTCGCTCTCCCCACGACCGTCCGCTGCTTGAGGCTCGTCTGCCGGCTCGCTTGCAGACCATCTTGTGGTCCTGTTCGAAGCCGCTTCCAGCAGCAATTGGCGATCGATTTTGCCGTTGGTGTTCAGCGGCATTTTGTCCAGCGCGATGAGGCGGCTCGGCAGCATGTAGTCCGGCAGCGTGCGCCGCAGCTGCTGCTTCACTGAACCCGCGGCCAGCGTCTCCTCCGCACCCGCGCCCGTGCTGTAGTAGACGTGAAGCTCCTTATCCGCCCCGCTGCCTGCAACGACGACGACCGCTTCCTTCACGCCTGCAATGCACAACACTTGCTGCTCGATCTCGGCGAGCTCGATGCGGTAGCCGCGGATTTTGACTTGATGATCTACTCGTCCGAGAAACTCAATCGCGCCATCTGGACGTCTGCGTGCCAAGTCGCCGGTCTTGTACACCCTTTCACCTTCGCGAAACGGGCTGGCCGCAAATTTCTGTGCGGTCAGCTCCGGCTCATGCAAATAGCCGCGCGCTACGCCGTCCCCGCCGACCCACAGCTCCCCCGCCGTGCCATCGGGCACTTGTTGCCCGGCTTCATCCACAATGTAGGCCGTTGAGTGGCTGATCGGATATCCGATCGGAATCGCATCCTCATGGTCGCGGTCGATTACATAACATGTAGAGAAAGTCGTGTTCTCCGTCGGCCCATACCCGTTGATCACGCGCATCTGCGGATGCTGGCGCCTGACGAGCGCGATCAAGTCCGGCCGCAGCACATCGCCGCCGACGAGGAGGCTGCGAAGCGGAGCGAACAAGCTTGGACGTTCCAACGCAAGCTGGTGGAAAAGCGGCGCGGTCAGCCATAGAATCGTAATGCCGCGCTGCAGCAGGCAAGCTTCCATCTGCTCGGCATCGAGAATCGTCGATTGGGGCTCGAGGACAAGCGTCAGGCCGTTCAGCAGCGCTCCCCAAATCTCGAACGTTGAAGCGTCAAACCCCGGCGCCCCTGTCTGCAACATCCGGTCCGTTCCCGGCGCGAACGTGATGTAGTTCGTCTGCTTCACTAGCCGGATCACGCCCCGATGCTCGACCATGACCCCCTTCGGCTTGCCTGTGGAACCGGACGTGAACATAACGTAAGCCAGGCTCGTCGCGGCTTGTGATGCTTGCGTGTCGGTTGTGGCGAGCTCGTTCGCCCGCTGCAGTTCCTGGCCGCACGAGGTCCCATCTTGGCCGCTCTCGGCCGACGCACCGTCCACCCGAGCCGCGACCCCCGCCGGCGTTCTGCCCGGATGCTGCCAGGCTGCGCCGCCGATGTTCCCATCGTTGATCATGATGATCTCGCCAGGGTAATCCGCAAGCCGGCTCTGATGCTCCTCGGACGTAATCACAAGGGTGATGCCACTGTCCCGCAGCAAAGTCTGGAGCCGCCCTTCCGGCAGGTCGGGACCAAGCGGCACGTAGGCGCCTCCCGCCTTTAGGACGGCAAGTTGGCTCGCGATAAAATCGAACGAGCGATCGAGAAGCACACCGGTTAGCTGCTCATTTTTCAAAGCCCGGTTGCGAAGCTTTTGTTCAATCTGCATGGCCCGGTCGTTCAACTCGCTGTACGTGAATGCGCACCCTCTATCGATAACGGCTATGTGAGCCGCATACTCGTCCATCTGTAAAGCGAATAACCCGTGGATCGTTGCTTCTCTCGGATATTTGGCGGCTGTTTCGTTCAATTGGTTACTCATCTGGCCAGATACCTCCATCGTCAAATTCAAATCTCGTCTGCAATTCGCGGAATAAAGAGAACAAGCAAGGAAAGCACAAGCCCCCCGGCTCCATTCAGCCAAATAATGCCCGTAATCGGCCACACGCTGGCCAAGTACCCGTTCAGCAGTAGCGAGACCGGAATGACGGCAAAGCATACCGTCTTCAGGATCGCGAAGAAGCGTCCCTTCATCTCATCCGGTACGCCGTGCTGAAACAAGATCATCGACATCCCGTTCACGACGGCGAGCAAAGCCCCAAACAGGAACACACAGAGAAGCAGGGCCGCCATTTCCCGGAAGGCACCAAGTCCCATGAACGCCAGGCACAGCACGGCGAGTACGGTCACATATAGCCCATAAATGCGTTTGTACCGCTTCACGAAGCTGAAAGAAACGAACGCCAGCAGCGCCCCGATCGACATCGCCAGCTCCAAAGCGGCCACCCAGGAAATGCTCTGATTCAGCACTTCTTTGACGACGATTGGGATGAAGATGACGATCGGCGAAATAAACAAATTCAGCGCCGAGAACAAGCCGAGCAGGCTAAAGATCGCTTTGTCTCTCCAAATAAACGAAAAACCACTCTTGAACTGCTCTCGGTAAGATTCGGGTGCAGGGTCATCCATGCTGGCGGATTGCGGAGGTAACGGGATGCGAATCGTGGCCACAAAAAGCAGGGATACCACGAAGGTAAGCGCATTAAAGAAGAAAATACCGGATTGGCCGAGCACCGTGACAAGTACGGACACGCACAACGCGCCGGCAATATTGGAAATCTCAATAACGGATGAATCAAAAGCCGCCGCGGAAGCCAAGTGGCGCTCGCTCGTCAGTTGCAGCAGCGAGCTGTTCGAGGCCGCTTCGAACAGCGGGATAAGCGCGGCGGCCAGGAAGCAGCAGCCGAACACGAGCGGCAGCGGCGTGTAGCCGGTATAGAAGAGGAAGCCGAGGAGCAGGAACAGGAAACAGCGGATCGCATCCGCGATTATCATGCAGCGTCTTCGATCGAAGCGGTCGACGAGGGGGCCGAGAAACGGGCCGAACAGCACAACCGGCAGGAAGGTGAGCGCCATCATGACGCCGAGTTGCAGTTGGCCTCCGGCCGCATTCGATGAGATGAGCCACCAGGAGAGCGAGATCAGCAACACTTTATCCCCCAACCCGGATACGAAACGGCCCAAATACAATTTGCGAAAGTCCTTATACAAATAAAATGGATGCTCGGAAAGTTTGCTCCAGTTCGCCACGCTCCATTCCCCCCTCTTCGATTAGCGATCCTTCACCGCTATGGCTCAGCCTTCCTTGGCGACAAGCTGCAGGAAAGCGCGCAGCATTTGCAATGTGTCGACCTTCTCTACCCCTCCAGAAAATTACGCGCTGCGCAGCAAACGGCGATGTGAACGTCCGGCTCGACGTTATACGATCGGAACTCATCACTCCTCACCTGATCCCCCCAGCACGCCGTGGGAAGGCAGCGACTCGCCGAGCCCCCTGCCAGTCGCCTTGACATAGCTCATCTTCCGCGTCCACAGCCGGTGCAGACGGCACCTTTTGTCCGAATCTATACAAGCCCAGCAGTTACTCGCGGTATGCCGCCAGTTCTGCCGGTAAAGTCAATAAGTCTAGCTGCATGCCCCGCCTCGCCTTGTCTTGAAGTCATTTCAGGGAATCCAGCCGAGCCAGACGGCTGATTTCTATGCAAATTGTACCACCCATTTATGTCGAGCGCGTGTCCGTTGCCCCTTGCTATATATTTTCTCGTAAATGAAAAAAACCACACCCGTCTGGTTGTGGATTGAACATATGGAGGCGAGGCAAATCCACAATTCGCCGTCGCGTGATGCTGAGGATGTTTGGGGAAACGGCATAGTCCACCCTCCATTCGCCAGCGAAGGTCGGCTCCAATTGCTATTTCTCCATTCACAAATCCAGTACGCCGAGCCAACTCGGCAACAAACTGGCCTTGTAGGCTATTCGACCGTTCTCCATCTCCAGCAAAACCTCGTATTCATCGCGGGAATTATCCAGGATTACGACCACATCCGCTTGCCTCAGCGCAGCCTCCAGATTTCGAAGAGACTCTGCGTACCGTCGGATGATATCTGAAGGCGCGATATAATGTCCGCCCTCAAGAACGCGAGTCTTTACACGGTCGATGTGCATCTGGACATTCTGCAGGCCAATATAGTAAAAGTAAACCTTGTACCCCATCGCTTTGGCCGCCGACATCTGCTTGATCACATATTGGCCTGCAAGCGTCGTTTCCATCGCAAAAGATCGATGCCCGGCCAGACATTCTCTGATTCTTCGAATCGCTTCCTTCCCGGCAGACAAGTCCGCATTCCGGGGATTAGGGGGATTCAGATTCTTGGCGATGAGATCGGGGTTCACAACGATGCCGAATGATTGCCCGTAATGCTCAATGAGTGTCGATTTGCCCGCTCCGTTACATCCGGCAAACACGTAAAACTCTGGCGCCTTATTCAACTGGAAACTCCAGCGATTTCCCATCGCCGTCTATGACAAGAGCATATTTTCGCCCGTCCGCATCTTCACGAATCCGATTCCCATTCTGCATATAAAACAGCGGCGCACCCGTCAACTTAGCTTTTTCTCGTACGGACTTGCTCGCCGCCTTGAGGACTTCCTTCAATTCCTGACCGGTTTTGGCACTCACTGTAACCACCCCAATATTGTTAATTATGACTTTATGCTGAATCATTAGCAAAAATCCACAATCTCTTGCAGTTGTGGATTTACCATATGGAAAGCGAAACGTGGCTTGGCAAATCCACAATTCGCCGCCGCGTGATGCTGAGGATGTTCGGGGAAGCGGCTTAATTAGTCGAATACACCTGCATCCTATTTGTATCAATTATGAGTCCTGCTGCTCGCATGAAATCGAACCCAAGGATGCCGTCAATTGCTATACCATAATCCATAGCACCGATTTCAATTTTGCATTTGTTCACTGCCCAATCACCTAAAACCACAGTATCAAACCATTTCGTAAAAACAATTTCTGTTCCACCAACACCATGTATAATTGCTGTCCGATCAGTGCCTTCCGGCCTCACACCGATATCCGCCACCCTATCCGCATCCAGAATAGTTCCAGCAGAACCGGTATCCAGCAATACATTTTCCATATGAAGTTGACGCCCAGCAAAAACAACATCAATACAGACAACGGGTAATCCGTGTAACAGCCTCAGATCTATCGCCATCTTTTGAACCCGACCCATTTCTCTTCAATTTTCAAATCTGGACGTGACGTATGCAGAAAATAAATTTCTTTCCCCGGCTGGTCCCTGTGTAATTGCTTATATCGTTTCATTGCTTCAAGTGAGTCTTCGTAACGATCAATTACCGTCACCGAATTAATGAATCGGTATCCATCTTGCGAGTGCGCTTCAACAGCCTCGAATACTACCCATTCTTCAGGAAACTTTTCTTGAACCTCTTCCCATCGCATCCCAATCCCTCCTGCGACTCCGATTGATAGCTTCATTATAACATAACAAAACTCGACCGGATAAAGTTGACCAACACAGATCAACAACATCGTCGGGGCCGTCACCCAAGGCTTTACGTAGACATCGTTTCTGGATAAGATGACCGAGTTCGAGGCTGAAAAGGCGCGGCTCGAAGTGAGGATTGCCGAGCGAAAGCTCGACGCTGTTGGAATTTCTCTTGACGGCACCGAGATTGACGCTTTTACCGCTACTGTCGCTAAAAAAGAGCTGTTAGAGATGAGCAAGATGCCGTAATGGTTCGATAAAGCCCACGCGGTTTTAAATAATCCTCAATCTGTCTGTGAATTGAGTCAGTAGCCCTTAATGAAGATTTAGGTATAGCCGTCTGACTATTTGTTGCTCTAATGATTTTATCTCTAGTCTCCTCCGTCTCAGGCACAATTACCCGAATAAGGATATTTCTTTTTTCTTCTACGCGATTAACAGCGCTGCTACAGCAAAAATCCACAACCTCGTGCGGTTGTGGATTTAGCATATGGAGGCGAGCATTCAGCATACGAACCCCTCACCGGCGTTCGTCTTCGTGAACGGTCTGTTCGGATGTATCTTCAAGCGTTAATATAACCCGCCCGTTGATACTTGTCAACGGGTGGGTTTCTTATTTCAATTGAAATTCAATCGAAGCAGTACAATCGCCAATTGTGCCCGCGTAACCGGCTCTTCCGGCCTGAAACTGCCGTCCGTGAATCCAGTGAGCAGCCCTTTTTTCGCACACTCCTGAATCTCTGCCGCCGCCCAATGGGTCTTTGGCACATCATTGAACGCTTCGATATATTCGATCTTCTCCGGCTGCGGCTCCGGTTTCGGGTTGGTGTCCCAGAACCCTTCCCCGCCGAAGGAATCGTTCAGATCGACCGTAATTCCGGCCATTGCTACGCCGTTTTTGTATTGATGCAGATCGTCTTTGCCGCTTTTCTCCCCCGCACTCCATGCGTAGGTTTGCCAGAAGCATTCCGCCACGCCACGCCGCGCCATTTCCTCAATGACGGCATAAGAACCGTACACCCCGACTTTGTACCCTTCGATCTGCTTTGCTGCCGCCCGCAAATACGCTTCGATGGCATTATAATCCTTAGCCTGCGCGTCGTAGTCAACCGCGAAGTAAATCGCGCTGCCGGGCGGCTGCTTGATCGCCTTGGCTTCCGCCATCGCTTCGCGCCCATCGACCTCCCCGGCTGCTGCCCCTCCTGCCGGGCGGCTTGCTGTCGTTTCAAACACGCTGATGATCAAAAGCCCTGCCGCCGTTATCGCTTCTGCTTCGGCCCTCGTAAGCCGCTTCCATGCAAGCCGCTCCGGTACAAGATACCGGCAAACAAATTTCATCCCTTCCGCCGCGATCTTCTTTGCGGCGTCCGAAGTCAACGGTGTTGCGCAATCAATTCCCTTCATTCCAGCTCATCCTCCCCTTGGTTACTACTGGCATCCACATGCGCTTCTGCCAAGATGTACACCGCGACGGCCCCAACGGTCGTGATTACACCTGTGATTTTTACCGCTACATCTTCGCCTGCCCCGACCAGCACAATGACACTGGTTGCAACAGCGGCCACAAGCGCCCAGAACTTCCGGCTTGCCAATTTCTTTTTCCAGTTAATCTTCATTTTCGTTCACGCTCCTGATTATTTTTAATTGGTTTCAACTACGCCGCCATCTGAACGTTCTAGTCGGTCCAGGCGCTTATGCGCCTGCTTCGCGGAAGCTTCCACGCTGGTCAGCTTGGTCAAGATGTCCAGATATTGCGCTTCTTGCTTCTCCTGCCGCCGCTTGATGTCGTCCACGCCGGATTTGATGTATCCGATATCCGAAAGCACCGTAGCGTTTTCCCGTTCCTCCCGGCTCACATCCTGCTGCTTGTTGCGCATGAACGTAGTGATGCCGAAGATGATCGCGCAAATAGTACTAATCAGTCCGATAACGGTAATGATTTCTGCGTTTCCTCCCATGCCGCGCACTCCCCACTGGATTAAAATTCTAAAGGCGGCTTATCAGCCGCCCTATCAGTTCATCGGTTATTCATAGAAAGCAGAGCGAAAGCCGAATGTCGTGATCATATTCGAGCGCGGCACATTCAGGCCGAACGCACCCAGCCCAGCGTTGCTGCTGTCGCTCCAGCCGCCGCCGCGATACGGCAAGCGCTCTGCTTCGTGGTTCTTCATGTACATCGTCCCGCTGTAGGAATACCCGCTGATCGGCGCAAGTCCCAGCCCGTACAGCAACGGCGGAATGTCCACCCCGGACTTTGCAGCAACGCTGCCGAACGCTTTAGTGAACGACGTTGAACCACTTGTCGGGAATTCAATTTCGGTATTGATTCGAATGCCGCTCGAAGACGTTTCCCCATCATATTTCAGTGTTCCGCTCGTTCCGGGGTCGACCAACGAACCGTCCGGCATAATGGCTTTCCATTCCGTCGATGCCGCGCCAAGATTCACACTTGATTTCAGCGCGTCCGAATACGGGATGATCTGGATTTCTCCGTTCACAAGCCGCATCCCGGACGTCCACTCACAGACATTTCCGACCAGATCGGCGATGCCCGTTGTCGTTAGGTCGTGATACCACGTTGCCGGCCCGGAGCCTGTCGCCGTCCTACCTACTTGCGTAGAGTTTGCCATATACGAAGGGGTTCCCTTTTCGTGCGCCGCGCTGTGCGAAGCGCCGTAGTTGGTGTTCCCGCGCGGCACCGTTTCGTTCTTGTAGCACCAAGACATGATTGCCGCCCACAGGCCGACCGTGTTCAGCCCCCATCCCGCCCCCTTCGCGCGGCATGCCGCAAGCGAAGTATCGAAGTCTATACTGGCTTTAGGGTCTTTCATCGGCAGGGAATACGCCCTGCTGTTCACCACAATGTTCAGGAATTTGCTAACGTACATTTTCTTTTCTACATTCTCGACCAGGAAGCCTGGCAGTTTATCGGTTGTGCCACCGCTCATAACGTCCGCATAGGTAAGAGTCGGCAGGGGAACCATAACGCTAGGCATCCCCAAATCATCCAGCTTTACGGTGTTTTTTCCCCCGGATAGAGCTTCGACCGCCAACTTGAAATCATCGAAATCCGTTGCCATTCTTTATCCCTCCAGTTCTGCCCACAGCGTCAAGGTGCATCTGTCGATGTTGAACGGTTCCGGCATCGGGACTTCTTTCGGGACCCCCTCTTCGTCAACACCGTCCGCAATGTAGTCATATTCGCGCGGCGGAATGTCGATCTGCGCCACATACACTTCTGCCATCCCCGGAATAACGCCCATCACAAGATTGCCGAGCTTGTCCCGGCAAATGTCTATGTGGTTGGCATCGTCTCTTTCGAAGGCCTCAACGTTGATCGCGACCTCATCATTGAATGAAATTTTGTTGCCCTCGACTGCATAAGAAATTTTTTGCCCTTGGTTTTTTTCAACAATAATCATCGCTTGTCACCCTCCATTTTTTTCAATTGTCCGTATGCTTCCTGTGTGCGGGCGGCTACGCACTCCGCCGCTTCCCTGTCCGCGCGGCTGGCATTTCTCCCTTTACCGAAACTTCGCAGCGCGTAGTTCTCTTGGGCGCGCCGTTCCTCGCTTTTGATGATGATGTTTGCCATTTCCTACCCCCCTCTGACTGTATAAATCACGTTGACGCTGGCGGCGCTGCCGCTAAAGGCCATCTTGAACCCGTTTGCCAGCTTGTCGGTGATTTCAATTCTTCCCACGTTCCCCGCATTTGCAGGAACCTCCACGTCTACAACGTAATTCGTATTGTTTCTCTTTGTGGCAATCGAAATTGTCTTTTTGGAGTTGTTGAACGGGTATTCAAGCGAATTGGTCAGCGTGGTTTGCCCTCGCTCCCCCACAACCCCTTCGATTGCCTGGCCCTGCAATCGGGCGATTCGCACCAGTTCCGCCGCCGTCTCAGTGACCCCGAATAAACCCTCTTCGATGTTGTCGAAATTCGGCTGATTCTGCGGCGTTCCTTGTTGCAAGATTTGCCCCGGAACCGGGATAAGCGTTACGGTTCCGTCTCCGTTGGTTGTCATGTTGTACTTGTTCTGAAACTCGGTTACATGGTCGCGCCAAAATGTCCTTGGATATGCCACCTTCTACACCTCCTTTTCCTCCACATTGAATTCAAACCAGTACAGAATTCCCGTCTGAACAGTTTCGATGTCGATGTTGACCGTTTGTTTTGCCCATACATCGCTATTCGTGTTGATTAGCTGTACTTCGGTGATTTTCACCGTTGTATCAGCCTGCGGGATGATTGGAAACTGCACCCGGACAACGCCGCCCGACGTTATTTCCTTCCCGTTGATTTGTGCATTGTAATAGGTGCTTCCGATTTTGTAGCGGGCAAAGGCGATTCTGTTCAGCGCAAATGTTTTGATGTCACTAAGCGCCACGGGTTCAAGCATGTTTTCACCTTCCTTCTATAATTGTCCGGGCGGGGTTCCGCAAAGCTTTGCGCTGAATGGCGCATCCCCTCCGGTTAGTGTCATTTCCGTCCCGCTCCGTTCCACTTCGCCAACGGTGCTTTGTACCGGCCTTGTCCCAGCCAGCGGCGCGTTGTAAGCCGCTTCCGCCGCTTCTGCGCTGACTGTAGCGCCCTCCCGCTGAATAACTCCAATCACGCTTTGTACGGGCCTTGTCCCGGACAACGGCGACGCGAAAGGGGAATCCCTAGCGCTTCCTTCTATTTCCACTCCCACCCGATGCACAACGCCTACGGTGCTGCTCTTGGGGAAAGTCCCAGCCACCCTTTGCCCCGTCATCCCGGACGCGAACTTGTAATACCCCGCCGCAGATCGAATAAGAATTCCCGTTCGACTTCGGAATACAAGCCCGTTTTCCCCTTCCTCCAACTTCGACCGCAAGGATTTGTACAAATTCACGGCCTTGATAATCTGGCTGTAAGTTGCCGTGACTTGGGAACGGGTCACGTCCAGAATGATTCTGAAATAGAAGGGCTGCCCGCCGTATTCAAACCACTCTTCGACTTCGCTTTCCGGGTACAGATTCCCCAAGGCCGTAACGACGGCGTACTTCGTGCCCAGCCGCATATGCACCTTTACGCTGTCTTTGATGACGGCGCGCTTCGCTTCAAGCGGGTGATTGTAGTCGTACCAATCAACGTGCAAGTCATAGGCAAGCACATCCAGCACTTCTTCGGATAGCTCGTCAATTCTGGCGTAAATGATGTTCTGCTTGATTTCCCCAATTGCCCGTTGGAACTCCCCGGAAATGACTGTTGCAAGGTTAATCATTCGTTCATCGCGCTTTAAGCTTGGCGGCAGCGTCCGTAGCAGATCGGCAGTTTGGATGTCGTTATTCATCTTCAAACCCGCCATTCACGATTTCTTCCGTTTCCACTTGCGCTACCTCTCCATCTGTAACGGTTTGATGCGCCGGTTCCCTAACCTCCACCCGCTTGATTCCCGTCTTCATTAGCAGGGAAATCAAATAGGACGGGTTAATGTCCCGTCCCATTTTGCTTGTCTGCCATTTTTTATATTCTTCCACCGCGCCTTCCACTTCGTTTTGTATCCTCGTAGCGGAAGCTTCCGATGGCGAAGGGATATAGTACGTCAGGTCAATGTCGAAACTCACGGCTTCCGGGGCCATTACATTTACTTGGTCTGTCAACGGCCTTGCCTTCTGATCGTTCAGCGCCGCCGCCACTTGCGCCAATATTTCCGCGCCGGGCAATTCCCCATCTTGCAGTAAAATTCGCACATCCACAATTCCCGCATCCTCCGATATGGCTTTTGCGTCCGTTATCAGCGGGCTTACGGATTTAGCGATGTATTCATAGGCTCCTGCCGGGCCTGCCGTGGAATAGCTCTCCATGCTGGCGCGCATGCGGTTGTAGAATGCTTCGTCGGTTTCCGACTCCGCCCCGCCCTCGCTTGCGGTCGTATTCGACACGCTTTGCATATACGGGAACCAATCGATCGGGGTTGCGATCTGGCCGGGCAGAAACCCGTTCCCGACGCTCCCTTCCGTTAAACAAGCGGAGGGAACTTCGGCAGCAGTTTCCCCTACTTCGATTCTTTTGATCTCAGATGTTGCGAATACTACCCCACCGTCTGCCGTTGTCACTCTCGTTCCAGACGGAATGATGACTACCCCTGCCTGCGCTTCGGAAATCACAAAGCGCAACGTCGTCCTTGCCACTTGCGCCCCTAATCGTTGCGCATCCTTGAATATCTCCGCAATCGAATCCAGATAGTCGCCTTCCGCATATCTCGGCACGTTCTGCTTCGCGCTCTCGTTAATCAGCACCAAGGTTTGCGCGATGATGTCCGCAACCCACAAGATGAATAAGCGCGCCGGGTCTGCCGGGTATAGCGTTCGCCCCGTCATCAACTCGTAAGCCTGGACCAAACTTTCTTTTATTTTTTCCGTGTCCGTGTCAACGAAATTGATGTCCGGGAAATTTCGGTTATCCGCCATTTATGCTCACCTCAACAACTGGTATTAACGCCCCTTCCCCGCTCCCCTGCCGGAACTTTACTTCCTCTACGGTCGCTCTCGGTTCGTACTTTTCTATCGCGTCTACAATTTCCGCGATCATTAACGCCTGCGCCGCTGGCGTCGGCTTGTCAAGGAATTGATTTGTCATTCCAAGATCGCGGTCAAGCGGAACTGAAAACTTCGGCGTTGCAAGAATCATGGCTACGTTCTGCAAAACTTCCTCGTTGACGCTCTGGGGCTGTAGATTGATCGTCGCGCCTTCCCCCGTAACTGTGTATGGCAACCCCCTTCCCTCCTTCCTATCTCGCGGCGTAGGCTTCCAACGTCACGTTTACGCTGGCAACCAGCAAGTTCCCCGCCGCGTCGAATCGTTCCAGCCCCTTGGATGTGCTGGTAATCACCCAACTGTTCTTCCCGTAGGACTTCGGGCCGATCACCAGCCGCATTACCCGCCCGCTCCGTTCCGCTTCCAGCAGCTTCACAATCTCTTGCATCGGGTTGATGCCCAGAAACACGGAAAAATACATGGAGAAGGTTATGCTGTCGTTTTCGGTTCCGACAAATTCAAGCAGCGTTTCTTGCAAATGTCGGTCATGCTTGGCATACTTCGCCGAACTGTCCCACTTCATGTTGTCGAACGTGCTGGTCTTGTTCTGCGATACCGTAAAAACGATGTCGCCCAATGTTCCGATTGTCGCCATTCAAATTCCCCCTAGTACAAATCCGTCACTCTCCCCGTTTGGCAAGTACAGGCAAATCACGCTATCCCCTACGCGCGGCATCCACGGCTTAACGGTCACGTCATGGGTATGCCCTTCCGCCGTTTGAATTTCTACAGTCGGTTCGCGGTTCAGCACCGTTAACGAGCCGGAAACAAGGTTTGCTTTGTCCTGATACGTCACCCGCGCCGTTCGCTCCCCCGCATTGATGGAGCTTACCGTTCCAATTCTGACAATGTTCATGAGCGCATTCATTCAATACCCCTCCAGAACTTTCCGCAACGAAACGGATGTCTTGTACCCTGCGGAAACGGTGTGGGTCGCCTGTTCAATGATGTATTTCCCGTCAAAGAACCCGAACCCGGATAGATCGACCGTAACCCCCGCCACAAGCAGAACGTCGCCTGTCATGGAGAACGTCGCCTTGAATTCATCTTTGTTCTTTTCTCTCAACCTCTTCATCGCTAGTTGCTTTGCTTCTTCGCGCGACGTTACTTTTTCATTCACTTCCAGCACTTGACCGCTGTTGTTGGCGTTCGGCGGCGTGAACGTGTATTCAATCAGCTTTTTCGTTTTGGGGTCTGTGTAGCTTACCCGGCAACTGCTGTATGCCGTATCGTTCATGCCCGTCTGTAGACCGTAAGAAGAAATGTCGCCGCTGCCCTTTTTTATCGTTTTTACAGGCTCTTTCTTCTCGTATTCTGCCACGTCGAACAGCACGATGGTTTTTGCTGTCACCTTCAAGGCTAATCCAGCATCCTTGCATAGCCGTTGCAGAAACACGACGTCCGATTCCTGTACTTGCTCCTTTCGCTCGTACATGGGGTCATAGCCGGATTCGAACATGGCTTGAAGTCCATTCGTCTTGGCAATCTCTCTTGCGATTCCAGATAGCTTGATCTTTTCCCATGCCTTTGTTTTCATCTGTGTCCGGGTTGTCGATGTGTAAGGTATGGATGTTGCTTTCAGAACGAGTTTTTGCGGCGGCCCAGAAACGTCCACGCTGTCAATTTCGAATGTTCCGCAATTCAGTTCCAACTCCTCCCCGTTTCCCAACCAGTTCTTCTTGACGATGCTGGCTTTGATCGTGGCTCCCTTGGCTCCGCCGCTCCCTATTTCCTTGCTTTTGAATCTGGACACCACTACAACTCGGCTTTCGGAGAACCATCCCTTTTTGTCTACGTGGATTGGGTATGGTACTCCCGGCCTCAAGTTCAGATGTGTTATGCTGCCCGTGTAGTTGGTTAGCACGGCGCCCGGCTTGCCGGTTCCGTAACTGGAATATTGCGGCTTGTCGGATACTGTCACCGTATCCCCGATGTTCCAGCCCTCCGCTGTGGTGCTGGGTTGCGGTTGCTCCGGGGTGTTCAGCCATGAGCCAAGCCATATGTTTTCCCGATCATCAAGGCTTATCTGCAAGTCGTCCGCCTTATCCTCTTCGTTATCCGTGTATGTCATAGATGATAGGTATTTGTTTACCTCTCCGCTGATGTCCACCCCCTCAATGGACACTTTCAATTCCGTGCGCCGCGCCAAATCCTTTACGTCCATGCGTTTGTCACCCGCTTCCACGGTGGCAGTTCGACGGGAACGGCTGGTTGCACATCGGGAACCGTCAATACTACCCCTGCCGGAAAAATGTAAATGTTGCGGTGCTGCTTGTTCGCTTCGATCAGCTTGTTTGTATGCGATTCGCTGCCCAGCATTTTATAGGCGATAGCGTCCCACCTATCCCCCGAAATTGTTCTATATGTGTTAGCCATACCGCTGCCGCCTTTCATCGTCCTGTTTCTTCCGATACCATTCCTCCACCATGCTTAAAAGTTGTTCATTACTCTGTCGCAACTGCTTTTCCAAGTCTCCCGGCGCTTCGCCGCTCACATGAATGACCGGGTTGCTATGAATCACAATGGATTGTTCCGTGTTCCTGCTGGGCGGCACAATCAATTCCGGTGCGGGACTGTACTGCGCGGGGAATGTGTCTGTTCCTCCTTTGGCGGCGTTGTACATCCCCAACAGTTTCCCGGTCTGCGCCCACAACTGCTTTGCATTGTCGCTTCCATCCAGTGGAATGGCGGCTTCCGGTCCGTCTTCGGCAAAAGCAACAATAGACGGCTTTTGGACAATGCCGCCCGTTGCTAGTCCCGCCATTTTTTTTGAAATTTGCTCCGCAATAAGCTGCACTTTCACCTGCGGTTTGATCTCATTTAATTTTGCAATGAATCCATCAATATTCTTTGTGGCTTCCGAAACATCGATCGTTTTGACTTCCGGCACTTTCGCGATGGCCGTTCCTAGATCGCGAATTTGTGCGGCAGCCGTTACCACTTTCGGTTCCAGCTCCGTAATCTTTTCTTGCAGTTTTTGCGCCTTCTCGCTCCCTCCCTCCCCTTTTTCATTCAACCCTTCCAGCTCGGTCTTCATCTTCGCCAGATTCGCCGCCGCCGATTGAAAGTTCCCACCAAGGTCTATTTCAACGAGCTTGACGCTGGTATCGTAATATTCCTGCATCGACTTCTTAACGGTGTCTAGCTCTTGCTGCGATGTCTCAATTTTTCCGGCGGCTTTGTCGGTATCTTTTTCGAATTTCTTGAATGCCTCAGCAATTTCCAACATTCCTGTATCAAAGGTCCAGGTAAGTCCTGCCTCTTGCCCTATTGCCTTGGCTTTTTCTTGTAATTCAGCTAACTTTGCAGTTACTTCTTCGGTAGACTTGCTCGCACTGTCGAACAGTTCCCATTTTTGAAGCAACTCACTAAATTCATCTCGTGCTTTCCTGCTTACTTGATATTGTTCATCTAAAGCTTTTGTCTTCTTTTCCAGACTTACAAGTTCCTCGGTAGCATCCGGCAGTTTCTTTTCAGCTTCATATTGCGCTTGTTCATATTGAATTTTGGCAAGCTTGAGTTCTTGCTGCGTCTTACGCTCAAGAAAGTCAAGATTTTCAGCGATTCTCCCGTTTTCCTGATCGTACTTGTTCAGAACGTCCGGGTTCTGCTCGATCAGCAAATCTTCGATTTCCTTCATTCGTTCCTTTGCGGCGGCCACTTCCTCGGTCGGCGTTTTTACATCTGCCACGGCCTGTTTCAATTTACGGTATTCTTCGATCAGTCCATGTGTAGATTGCGCCTTATCACTTACCTCTTGAAAGCGATCTGCGGCATCGGCTAGGTTGTCTGAAAAATTCAACGTGTCCTGCCGCGCCTGATACTGCGCCCGCCTGTATGCAAAGAACCCTGCTGTCGCGAGCCCAATAGCGCCAATCACCAGCCCGACCGGCCCCATCATCAACGTAAACGCACCGCGCAGCATGCCGATTGCCGTTGTTGCCCTTGCTGCTCCTGTAGCTGCGGCTGCGGCGGCTGCGGCGGCATCTGCGGCGAAAAGACGTATGACCTTCTGCGCGCCAAGCACACCTTTCTGAACATTCAAGAATCCCAGATATGCCGCTTGCCCTGCCGCGCGCAATGCCAGAAGCTTAAACGCCAGTTCTGCTGTGTTCTTGATGACCTCCGGGTTTTTCGCTGCGAAATCCGAAAATTTTGTGATCAATTCGGACAACTTTTCTGCTGCCTGCCCTACATATGGCAAGAAGGCATCGCCTAGTGTAGTCGAAAGCCTAGCAAGGCTGTTATCCGCCAGTTGAACCTTGTTTTCAGTCGTATCCGCCCGCGCTGCATACTCCGCTTCCATGGAACCGGCATACTTCGAAGCGTCCCCGACTTTCTTGAAATTTTCTTCTAGCACTTCAAGGTTCGTCATCAATGGGGCGATAGCTGCCAGTGACTCTTTACCAAAATACTCTTGCATCGCCGCTGCTTGTTGGGCTTCCGGCAGCTTCCGCAATGCCGCCATGAAATCCATAATTGCGCCCGTGGCATCCGTTTGCATGCGCTGGGCAAGATTCTGTGCGTCAATCCCCAGGCTTTTCAAAACTGCCTTTTGCGCATTGGTCGCACTTTTTCCGGCCACCATGGCAAGCATCGTGTTTTTGATGCCCGTTGCTGCAATTTCCTCGGATACGCCGACCCCTATCAGTGTTGCGCTGAGGGCCGCTATTTCTCCGCTTGCAAATCCCGCCACTTCTCCTAACGGTCCGATTCTCGTCACTACGTCCGATATTTCTGATGCATTCGCCGCGGACGTGTTTCCTAAATAGTTTATTTTGTCGGACAAGCCGACAACCTGATCCTGCGACATTTTGAATGATGTCCGCCATTTCGCCATCCAATCGCCGGCCTGTTCGGCCGTTATGTCGAAAGCAATACCCATTTTCGCCGCATCTTCTGTAAATTTCACAAGTCCGCTGTTGTCGATTGCTACGTTCGATTGCCCTGCTGCCGCCATGATTTTTGTTAGCTCGTCGGCTGTCAGGGGGATTTGTGATGTCACGTCAAGCACGGCCTTTTTTAATTCTTTATATTGTTTTATTTCTTCGGCCGTTCCTGATTTGTCTATCCAGTCAACAACCTTCGCCACTTCCGCCATTTGTGATTCAAACGCCATCGCTGACTTGATCGGACCGGCATACCATGCCGCCCCCAGCGCTGCCATAACCCCTAAAGTTGTTAACAGCTCCTCTCTCGCCTCCGCAATGGCTTGAGCACTCTCTTCCTGCGCCGCTATTACTTGCCCAAGCTTCTCTTGCTCCTCCGCCACCCTGGCATACGTTTGCCTTAACTTTTCGGTTTCCCCGTTCAGGTTCCCCGTGTCCACGCCTGCGCTGCGCAGACGGTTCCCCAGCCTTTCCAGTTCGCCTTCCTGATCTCTTATTTTCCCGGTCATTGCGGCGATCTGTTTTTCTGTTTTGTCCATATTCTGGCGCAATTTATCGCTCGGATTTTCGGTTTCCTGCATTTCGCGCTGCAATTTTTCTTGCTCTTCTATCAGTAAAGCCAGTTTCCTTTTATTTTCGTCGATGGCGGCATTCTGCTTCTTGTAAGCAGATACGTCATTTTGAACCTTCTTCACATCATTAAGCACACCTTGCAATTGTTTGGTAGTCTGCATAGCTTCCTTGAAGCTTGATGTAAAGTTCGGGCCAAGCGCCGCTTTGAGCTGGAACAGCAATTCATATTCCTTCCGATTTGCTGCCACGGTTGCTTCCTCCTTCCTCGAAACAAATATAATAATATGTGCATTCCTGATTGACGAATATAATAGTATTTGTTATTATGAACTTGTCAGGAGGGAATCACGTATGAAAAGCTATTCCTCTAGGGAAGTCATCAAATTGCTGAAAGCTGATGGTTGGTACGAAGTCAGCGTGGTCGGAAGTCACTACCAGTTCAAGCACCCGACCAAAAAGGGACGGACAACCGTAAAGCATCCTGACAAAGACATTCCCGTTCCTACGCTCAAAAGCATCGAAAGGCAGTCGGGGCTAAAATTTGAATAGCCCCGGCTCCCTCCCGACAATATCAAAAGGAGGTATTCGACATGAAAAAGGCGGAACGATATTTCTATCCTGCCATTTTCACTTACGAACCTGGAAAGGAAATCGCTGTTGTTTTCCCCGATCTGGATTGCGCCACAAGCGGAACCGATGATGACGATGCACTTCTTTCCGCGCGGGAACTGCTCGGCATTGTTTTGTACGGGCTAGAGGAAGACGGCGAAGCCATTCCCGTTCCAACGCCGCTTTCCCAAATCTCCAACGCGAATCCGAACGAGCGCGCCGTATTAATTGACGTCTATATGCCGTCTATCCGAATGGCGCAAGTGAATCGCTCTGTCAATCGCACCGTGACGCTTCCCGCGTGGCTGAACGCTGCCGCGCTCGAAAAGGGCATTAACTTTTCACAGGCGCTACAATCCAAGCTGATGCAGGAGTTGGGCATTGACCGGGTGAACGACGCGACCTGAGCACCAGCGACAAGAGGGGGATGCTTCCCCCTCATTTTTCTTTTGCTTCCTCGTTAATATCCTGAATCCATCCGATCAGTTCCCCCATCGTTAGGCTTAACCAGAACGGAATAGGCGTGTACGTCGCCCGCGAAAGATGAAACGCTTGTTGCTTCACCCATTTTGCCGGGCTTGTCTTTCTTAGCCCGCTACGAACAAAAAATTCCGCGCCGCATTTGTAATACGAATAAAGTCCTTGATCGGCGCTTTGACGATGGCTTGATGCGGCATGCCCGATGCTCTGGAAGCCAGTCTGCACTGGAACGCCCGTGATACCTCCGGCGAAATCGTGAATTCCCCCTGCTCGTTCATTTCCGTCTCGATCTTCACCATGTCTTCCCCGGTCAGCTTGTGGAAATCAAAGCTGACTTCGCCGTACTTGGTTCCCTCGTATTCAAAATCCGTGAAAACATGTTTATATGCTCCGTTTGTGCTCATTCTTTTGTCCTCCCGCTTCCGTATGATGAAGATAGCCAGCGGATTCCCGCTGGCTTCGTGTTTACTTGCCCAATGCTGTTCTGACTTTCGCCAGATAGTCCACGCCATTCACTACATAAATAAAGTTCAGAACGTCAATTTCGAGCATCTTCGCGCCGTCGATGTACGTTGCCCAATACGACACCGCATATTCCCCCGATGCGTCTGCGGCGGCTGCCGGGGCCAGTTTTCCGGGTTTCAATCCCTTCGGTTTAACAGTCATCACATGCTTGACCGGCGTTACGATGGTTTGCCCGGATACCGTGTCCTTGCTTTGCTGTGCCGCGCGCAGATCAAGGATATGGTCTCGCGGTTCATGCAAGGCGATAGCGTCCTTGGTAATCGTTCGGAAATTCATGGTCATGCTCATGGCTTCGATATGACCAAGAATGACACTTTCCACCTTCCCAGCAATCCCGGCTCCGGTCACATCCGCCGTCAAGTTTGCAATTTCCGGCAGCGCCACTTCCGCCATGCCATAGTATTCAATGGCGTTTTCGTACACCGCGAAATTGATAATGCTCTCATTCACTTTTGCCATTTCCCGCTTCCTCCTTCCTTAATTGAACAATGTGGTCAGGTAATTCGTGTCGAACTCCAGCACGAATTCGACTTCCTGCGCCGGAACGGGCGGAGCCATGTAAATGTGGAACTTGATCTTCCCGGCCAGAAGGTTTGTCAACGGGTTTTCGTCCTCCTTGAATTCCACCCGCGCGCCGATCACCTTTTCTTCCGATGCCAGCCCGTTCAGCCAGATGTTCGCGGAATCAACGATGCTATTGATAAGGCGCTTGTTTTGCGGCTTGTCCACCTTGTTCCAGTAGGTCTGGATGACGGTTTTCCCGATCCACCCAAACATCCGCGAAACCGGAATGAAGTAGTCCTTGATGTCCGTGCTGCTGGGGTACGATGCCAAGTAATTCCCCCATAGCACGAATGCATCCGCGAAGCGCAGCGCGGTTACGATGCCATTTGCGTTCAGGTTGTTGGCGCTGTTAAGCTCCAGCACAACTTCCTGACCGTTTGCCACTACCAAGCTGTCAATTTGCAGCCTTTTGTTGGATGGTGATTCATATGGGCATCCGTCATTCCCGGCGTCCACCTTCGCCAGCAGCCCCGCTACGTGCGTTGACATACGATAGGTTTTTTCGCCCAGCTTCGCAAGAGGCCAGCATGCGATTTGCGATGTGTCGGAAATGTTGTTGTCCGCCTTCCATGCCGCTACCTCGCTGTAATGCGCCGCGCCGTCTTCGGCGTCTGTATCGACGTCGATAAGCACCTTGGCGGCGAACAGATCATTGACGGTCGATTTCGCCGCCATTGCAGCGGCTACTTCCGAATCGTGCGAAAACCCCGGCGCCAGAATCAAGTCCGGCGTTACGCCGAACATCGGCATGCATTGATTGATGCATTCCAACCCTGTTGTTTTCTGCGTTCCGGGGTTGTACCCGCCGATGATGTGCGTACCCGTGACGCTATCCGGCGCGGCTTCGTCATACGCAACGCTAAGTGATGTCGCTGCGCTTATCGCCCCGCCGCTCAATACTTCGACAATCAGGTTTTCCCCTTCGTAGAACAGAGCGTAATCCGTATCCTTGACGTAGGCTGTTCCCTCTCCGCCCGCCGCCTTCACGACGATGCTTGACGCAATGGCTTCCAGCGGCAACTTGATCTGTTTGGCGACAACCGCCTTATCCCCAGCCGCTTCCGCTGATTTCATCGTTGCGGGGTCAAAAACATTCAGCAGCAGCAGCGGCGACATGCCGTATAGCTGGAAGTGTGCATAGATGACTTCACATAGCGTATAGCTCTCCCAATCTTCGCTATACCCCATCGCGCTTACCGCATCGGCGTAGGTGTTCGCCAGTACGGGCGTGTTCACCTTGCCGTTTACCGTGTGTACCGGAGCCGTTCCTACAACGAACGGAATGCCGCTTGTGGCGACCAGCGGAGTAGCTACGGACGTAGATTGTTCCGACACGCGAACCCCATGAAAAAACGTCATTTTTGTTCCGCTCCTTTCCTGAACTCAGCAACTAGCTCTGAGAAATACCGATGAAGCGCGTTGCCGGTCTGTCCGATTTCCTTGCTTGCCGCCGCCAATTCGCTAATTGGCACGATCAAATTTTTCACCTTCGGGAAACGTTGCGTCACGCTGGACAGACTGGCTTCAATCTGTTCCCGTTCCCCCGAAAAAATGGTGTTTCGCATCAGGTTTCCGTTCGGCACGGACGGGCCGATGTAGATGAAGTGTTTTCCGGGCGCTGGTTTGCCTTCTGCTGCTGTTCTTTCTCCCGGCGCATTCTTCCCTTCACCCTGCCGTTTCTGCGGCTTCTGTGTCGATTCTGTAAGCCCTGCGGCTGTTTGTTCGGATTCTCCTTCTTTCTTCATTGCCATACCTCCCGTATTTCTCTTACAATTGACGGCAGTTCCCATGTTGTAATCATTTCGCCCAGATGATACGGGCTTGTATCATCCGGGTAAACGATATATTCCAATGGCGATTCCAGTTTCAGTAGGAACTGGTTTGCGATCATACCTTCCTTTAACAGCCCGGTTCTAATCCTTGTAATGACGTTCAGAAGATCATACGCACCTACACCGTTATCTTCCGAATACGTGGCGATTACCAGCCTTACCTTGCATTCACTTTCTACGGCTTGCCCTGGAACTTGCGCGTCTTTTCCGGTTAACAACTGCAACAGGACGTAGGGAACCAACTTCGTTTCGGAATCTTTGTCCGGCAATTTCATCTTGTAAACGCCCGGCGCGCGGCATTGGTCTTCCTGATCGTCCTTTGACCGGAACGCAAGACAAATATCCTTCACCTGTTCTGCGACGAAGGATTCCAGCGCGTCTATCAAGTTTATGGGGGTCATTCTTCACCGTCCCTTCCCGCTCCGTGACTTGGAACCATCACGTCCCGTACCCGTTCAAAATTCGGGTTATTTCGTGTTCGATTCTTTTGTTGATGGTTTCTTGCGCGGCGGCTTCGGCTTTGTTCAAAACATCTTCGTTTTCCATCATGTGCGCAACGGACGGCCCGTATAGTTGTTGCGAAGATTCCCGTTTGCTGGTCAGTCGTTCGAATACGCCCACGCCGTACCTTCCCAGATTCGCAACATAAGCCGATTGCAGCCGTTTTCCGCCCTGCGCCCTCAATACGGAAATGGACACTTTCTTTCTTGCGGGTTCCTTCGGATTCACGCCGAACTTAATCAGCGGTATGACCGTACCCGCGAACAGAACCGTACCCTCCACATCCTGCAAGGTCGCCCGCTTCATCCGCATATTCTGGTTGGTCTTGATGTCGCTTGCCTTGATGTTGTACGTGCCGCGAATAAGTTTCCCCGATGTTGAGCGCAGCGTTATCAATGCCCGGTTGATGGTACTGTAAACCGCCTTGTTCACGCCGTTCGGAATCCCGCCCAAAATGGCGTGAACCCTGTTGATTTGGTTTTCCGTTATTTCGATCACGGCAGCACCGCCTATTCGTCCAGCATTTCAAGATAAAGCACGATTTCGCCCATTTCAATTTCTACCTTGGCGATGTTGTACAGATCGCCTTCGACCTCAATTTTCCTATCCTTGCGCGGCTGCGTTGGCAGGTCGGTTTCCATGATGTAGGCGGTAACATCGCAAACGAATATCCCTTGCACATGGTCTGTGGTCGTGTACCGCTTTCTTTCCTTTTCGCCGCTGTGGTCAAGCACGACAGGGATGTTATACCGCTCCCCATCGTACTTGACCGTCATGTTCTCGGCGAACTCCCCCCTGTTGTGGAACACCTTGGCGCTGTCCTGCCGGATGGCATCCTTGAAGTTCATCAGAACACCTTGGCGACATACCAGCTATCCACTTCATGCGGGACCGGCAGCGGTTTGCTGTTGAGCTGGAAGAACCTTCTGGACGGTCTGCGCTCCACCCACGTTTCGGGAACCGTCTGCGCTTCTACCGTCACGAATTTTCCCGTTTGCTCGTCCAGAATCGTAACCGCCCCGTAATTGATGGAGTATTCCGCCGCCGTGGACATCAAGGCAAGATGTCCAGACGGAACGAGCGGCTTTTGCTCCGGGTTTTCCTCGTCCGTCCAGTCATCCAGATACCATTCGTTGTAACTGTAGATGTCCAGACCTTCGCCGTGCAGCGTTCCGATGTACGTCACGCCGTTCGGCAGTTCGCGCGGCTTGATCGTCGCCAAGTCGTATCCCTTCACGTCAAGCAGCTTCTGCACTGTTGCATCGTTCAGGAATTCTTCCGCAACGTCATCCGCCATCAGGCAAACGTTGCAGTTGACGAACCCGTTCTTCTGGACTTCTTTCCGCCATGCCTTCAAGTCCTGGATTTTCTTCGACGTGCCGGCCGTCCATTTTTTCTGCGCATCGGCGGAATAATCGGTTTTGTTGGTGAAATCGAAGTCGATTTCTTCGTTGACACCCTCGCCGATGATCGGGATTTTCCCGGTAAAGATCGCCTGCGCGCACATCCATTCTTCCCGGCGCGCGATTTGCTCCTGAAGCTCCATGAAGTCTTCCGCCAGCTTTTCGACCGCCCGTTCTGCGGGCGTTTTCCCGCTGTACAGGGTTTCCCCCGGCTGCCTGTTCATCAGGTCATCAATGGTCGTGATTTTGTTCGGCGCAAGTAGCGGCGGCGTGTACGTGTTGGTCTGGTATCCGCTGTTCGGCACGGTCTTCCCGCCGACCTTCGGGTTCACGAACGGCGCAAGCTTCCGGTTTCCCTTCTTCATGTCCACGTCAACGCTTTTGGTCGGGAACGTGACGAGCTTGTTGAAAAACGTTGTTCTGAAAAATGTCCTTACAGGCGCTAACCGACGAATTACCTTCCCCATCGTTCGCGGTTCGTAAATGCTGATTTCGTTTGGCATGTTCGTTTGTCTCCCCTCTTATTTCAAAAATACGCCCAGGCTGCGGAAATACGGTCTTAACATTTCTTTCGTGACATTTTCCGGCCAGTCGATGGCGGACGCGAAGTATTCCCCCGTCAAGTACACAACGACTTCATCCCCGGCTTCGGCGTCATCGGCGGCGATGCCGTATAACCCCGCAGCGGTGTTCTCTGCCGCCGTTTTCGTCGGCTCCGGGTCGGCTCCAGCGACATAGGGCGTTGTCGTGCTGATCGTCGCCGTATCGGTCGCGCTGGTCGAAAGCGTTGGCAAATCCCCGATTCCGGCCACCTTCTGCGTGAAGGTGATGTTTGCCGAACTGCCGCCGATGGTGAAATTGATGGCTTCCGTGATCGCAAGGGCAAGTTTCAGGGATGCCGCTGCCGTAGATGCGGTTCCCGCGACGAATTCCTTGTCTGCCGCCACGGGGTCGGCTGACACCGCCGTATAAACTTCGCCGTTGATCGTGATTGTATCGCCCGCCGTGACGGATGCGGCAATCACAAGGGTATGCACCGCCGCCGTTGCTGCGACGTACTCCTGCGCCGCGCTTGCGGCGACAAATACAACGGGCCGCAGTTTCCCGGCAACCAGCTTCACCGGCTCATACTGCTTGACTTCCGCGCCCGCGTCCACGATTGCCGTATCTGTAGCAATCGGGTAATCTCCGGCGAAAAAGTTCACCGGATTCGTTTCTGCTTTCCTGACTTCGTACATGTTCGTTCCCTCCCTTATTTGCTGGCCGGAAACAGCTTGTCAATTGCTGCGTCGAACGGGTTGCTTCCGGCTTTTCCTTCCCCGCCCTCATGTCCTTCTACCTCAACGCCGTCGATGCCGGAATTCTTGACATCCTTTTCACGGTTGTTCAAGTAGTTGCTTCCCTGCTTCTTTTGCTCCGCTATGATTTTCATAGCCACTTCCGAAGCTTCCGCAGGCTTTTCAAACTTGGCTTCATTTGCGACATTTTCGAATCCGGGAATCATGACCTCTTCGATGTCCTGGATTCTCTTGCGTTCAGCAGCCTTCGCTTCCTTTTCGATTTGGTTGACCAGATCGGGGAATTCCCGCTTCAATTGGTCAACTGTGCTGATGTCCGGCATACTCTTTGCACTCTCCTTTTGCGTTTTGGTTGTATTTGTAAAACCGCCTTTTTCGCGGGCGTTATGGCGGTTCAACAACGATTTCGGGATGTTTCTGTACATGCTGATTTCAAATTCGCCTGAATTCACAACGTTCTGCACGGAAGCGGCAGCTTCTTCGATGCCTTCGAACATCAATTCGTCGCAATATCCGTTTTCAACCGCTTCGTCTCCCGTGAACCACGTTTCCTTCGTCATGTGTTCCGAAATTTCTTGCTTGTCCTTCCCGGTCTTCTTGGCGTAGGCATTGACAATGCCCTGCTTGATCTTTTGGAGCATTTCCAGACCTCTTTCAAAGTCTTGGATATTCAGGTAACCAAAAGCGAAAACGGACGGGTCGTGAATCATCAAATAGGAACTGGCGGAAATGGCGATCGATTCGCAAGCTGCCGCGATGCCAACCGCCGCGCTTCCGCAAAATCCGTCAATCTTACATGTGATCTGCTTGCTCTCTTGCCGCTTCTCCATGATTGCTGTTCGAATCGCTTCCGCTGCGAATACATCCCCGCCGCCCGAATTGATTCGAATGCATACCTGGGATGTTGTCACCTTGCCCAACTCTTCCCGGAACGCCCTCGGCGTGACTTCCGTTCCCCTCTCGTCCGTCCACCAGTCATAGCTTTGCTTGTCGGCGATCTCGTCATAGATCAAGATTTCCGTCAAGTCCGCGCTGGTCTGCACGACATTCCAGACGATTTTATTTATTGACAGTCTGTTCCTTGGCAATCTCCCTTACCTCCTTCATCATGGCTTCTTCCCGCTTCAACTGCGTGACGTTGGCATTGAAATCCGAACCCGTCAATTCCATCGCTTCCTTGGTTCGGTTACTGAACCCGCTCTGTACTCGTAATTCTGCCGCTCTCACCTCCTGCACGGGGTTCAGCAGCCCTTGCGCCGGTCCGTTCCATTCCGTTCCGCAATACGCCTTTCTTACAAGCGGGTCAGCAAAGAATCCGGGGGCTTGAATCCGCCCCTTCGCCACCGCTTCCGCCATCCATTCTTCAAAGATCGGCTGGCAGAAGTCGTTTGCCATCCAAGAACGGTACATGTCAACTACCTTCCAAAACTCCAGCAGCGCGCCGCGTGAAGCGCTGTATGAAGACGTGAAGTGTTTGACGAGGATTTCGTATGGAATTTCAAGGGCTGCGCCGATCTGCCTGCAAATGGACGTTACAAACCCGTCGAAATTGGCGTTGGGTCTGCCGGGGTTCATGTCGTGCGCTTTTTCCCCTTCGTTCAGGTCAATAATCGCGCCCGGCGCAAGTTCAAGGCTGTTTTCGTCGTGGGCGTCCACCTGTTCTTCGCGCGGAACAACTTCGCCGAATCCCGATTCATCGGAATTCGCGCCCTTCTCGATGAACACTGTGAACAACCCAGAAACAACCGCAGCCACAAGTTCGGCATCCGTGTATCTACCCAACTGCTTCAAGGATTCGATGACGGGCGCAAGCAGCGGAACCCCCCTGCGTTGACCGATTCGTTCCCGGTTCATCACATGGATGACGTTCCTTCGCCCTGTCGTTCTCCCGAACGCCTCCACCCGCTGCCATCCAGTCTTGTCAATGTCCAACCTGGACAGCGGATGAAAGTTGGATATGTGGTAGGCGACAACCTCCCCGTCCTCGTTCGTTTCAATTCCGCCGATAATCTTGTTGTCTGTGTTTCCGTCCGGGTTGCTTACCCGATCTGCTTCAATCAGTCGGACGCGCAAATCATACGGGGAATTCACCCGCTTCGTGGTCGGCAACAGCACGATGACATCTCCGCTCATTATCCAGTTCAGGAATGCCAGTTGTTGCAGTTCCCGGAAATTGTCCAGCCGTTCGATGTCGCAAGCCGTGGTGTCCGCCCACAAACTGAACTCTCTTTCAATCTTCCGTTCAAGCTGCTGCGCTTCTTCCTCTGACATGTTCAGATATTGGTGATCGATCTGACTTTTCAGTTTCAACCCATATCCGACAATGTTCGTTCTCATGGTCTTTAGCGCCCCGGTCGCCAGCGGAACCCCTGCGTACAGATCGCGGGAACGCTGCCGCAGCGTGGACAGGTTGATTTGAATGTCCTCGTATGCGCTGCCGCCGCCGTATATCCACCCCAGCAGCGACTTCTTGGTATGGCTGGCGCCATAATTCCCGTACCCGGAATTCATAATCTGCATGCGCTTCCGCGCGCCCGCTCTCCGCAAAGCGGCTTCCGGGGCGATGAAGGCAATTGCCTTTTCGATCATATTCAACGTCGCTGTCTCCTTTCTGTGCATAATAAAAGGCGCTTGTCACGGCGCCCTGTTTGGTTTATTTTTTTGTCGGTTCTGTCAGCGCTCGTTCTGCGCTCCAGCCACGGTTTATTCTCGTTTTGAGCGTGAAATAATTGATCTCTGTTTCCCTTGCCCATTCCGCCAGCGTTTTTGTCTCGCTGTTGTATGTCAGCAGATGGTTGTTCCTTTTGTTGTTGGCTTGAACTATTGCGTCTGCCCATCTGCAATTCTCTGGCGAATACCCTTCATCGTTGTTTTTCCTGTCGATGGTCAGCCCGGCCTTGTATCCGCTGGCTAATGCCCATTCCTTAAAAGCTGCGTAATCGTTCTTCCACTCATCGCATACCGTAATTCCTCTCCCCACATAGTCAGCAGCCCTGTTGTTGGTGGTGTTGGATGTCCTGTATATGATTGATTTGTAAATAGCATAAAGTTTCGTTTCAGCATCGCCGTGCTTGGTTACTGCGTTCTTTGCGCTTTCTTCCCATAAGCATCCGCAGCTTTTTACATGCCCGCTCCGCAGGTCAGAGCCAATAACGACTGTTTTCCCGCCGCATTTGCATTCGCAGCGCCAACGCGCCTTCCCTGATATCGTGTTTTCTGCTCGTTCGATTACTTTCAATCTTTCGAACTCTTTCCCTATCAAGTTTATCGGCGCAGCTATTTTCAACCCCCTCGTTGTCCTTCGGAACTTATTTATAAGTCGCGCGGAACAACTCTCATAATTCGGTTCCTTCCCTTTCGCTTGGAAATGTTCTCAAGCTCCGCAACCTTGTTTTCCCAGAAAGCAACTTGCTTCCGAACCTCGTCCAGATTTGCCCTTGTCAGGCTGCGGCTGCCGATTGTGTAGCTCTGGCTTGTTGTTATCGCCAATTCCGCTTCCATCCATGCCAGCAAGTGCATGCGCGCCCGCTCCAACGTGATTCCTGCCATTATCCCATCACCCCTGTTGATCTTCGTTTTCTGCCTGTCTTTTTTGTCGGCATCGCTGTCGCGTCCTTCTCCGCCTTCTTCAACGGCGGATTTGCTATTTCTAACGCTGCGCTTGCATAGTTACGCACGTCAAGCGGCTCGTTTCGCTTGTACGCTTTGTTTTTCAAAACCCAAACGTATTGCGCCTTTCCCCGCTTGTAGCTCATCACCATTCTTTCGGACGTCAATCCCTTGAAATATTCTTCCGTGTACCCTCGGTCATCTTCTTTCGGGAAATGGCAATAGTTCGGCCCCTCTTCCTTTACGGTTAGGCGCTGGTATAGAATCGCTTTCCCGGTGTCTACGCCAATCGTAAACAGCGGCGCGCCTTCCCTATTTGATTTTGACGGCTTGTTGTAGTACGGAACCGCCATGCCACCCTTCCCCTTGATAGCGAATATCCGCCGCGCCGTCCGCGTTTTGCAGAATCGGTAAACTTCGGTCGTGAAATGCCCGCCGCTGTCCACGCAAGCGCAGATGATTTTTAGAGCGGCTCCGTCCGCTCGGATGAATGTCTGGTTCAAAAATTCGTCCAGTTCGTTCCAAACTTCTTTTCCTTTCAAGTCGCCGTAGATAACTTGGTAACGTATGCCCCAGCTTTCCTTTCCTTCTCCCCATCCGACAACTTCTATTTCGAATCTATCATCTTGCGTATCCACCCCGGCTGTTAATACAAGAACATCCTCCGGCACTTCGCAATTATATTTCTCGCGGCGGCTGTACAGATCGTCTGTTTCAAGCTGCTCCCCTTCTTCTTCCCAGCATTCACCCAGTTCCGTGTTCACGAATACTTTTAAGGGTTCGACGTTTCCTTTTTTCTTTTCTTCATTCGCGACAAGGAACTTTTCTACGATTTCCCGCCATTCAACAAACAGGGAAGCAAGCGCGTTTAAGTGAAATCCACGAACCTTCCTTCCGGGAAAGCGCGCAATAAATTTTCCCTTAACAAATTGTTCCTTCCATGTGAACTCACTATGAATAACGCCACACTTTGCGCAAACGAAACTGATCTCGTCAAGATTTTCTTTATTGAATTTTATTTGCGCCCATTCTATCGGCTGGAATTCGCCACAATCCGGGCATGGGACATGCCATGTCTCTTGTGTGCTGTTTTCATATTCAACCTCAATCCGGGAAATCCCTTTGATTGTCGGCGTTGAAATATAGACCTCCTTTTTGTTCCAGAAGGTTGTTAGTCGTTTTGACGCAAGCAAAAGGGGGTCGCCGTCTTTTCCTGCTGTTGCTGGGTAGCCGTCAACTTCGTCCGCAAGCAATATCCGCATGGGTCTACTTCTCAATCCCGCTGCCGAATTTGCCCCTACTATCGTGATGTGTCCGCCCGGAAACTCTTTATGCAATATCGTATTCCCGCTGCTTCTGGATTTTTCGTTTATTTTATCGCGCAAAATAGGCGTATCGCGTAGCATAGGCGTTAATCGGTCTTTACTGAATGATTCCGCCATCGGCTGTACATTCGGTTGCATGACCATGATGGGACTGGGGTCAAAATGTATGAAATATCCCACCGTATTTAGTATAAAAGCGTCCGTCTTTCCTATCTGCGCCGCACTCATTACAACAACCTTCTGCGTACTGATATCCGAAATCGCGTCCATAATTTCTTTTTGATACGGGGCTTTGCTCGTTTTCCACCGGCCCGGCTCTGCTGATGATTTTTTTGATAATCGTCGGTATTCGTCTGCCCATTCGGATAACGTCAGATCGGGCGGCGGCTTCAATACACTAAACACTTTCTTCATGAGCTTGACCGTTGCCGCCTTCATCTGCTTCATCCTCCTTTCGGAATACCGTGTCAAAGTCAGCCAGTTCTTCAAGCGATTCGTCAATCTGCGCCTTAATCATTTTGAAGATTTCTGCGCGGTCTGTCTTCTTCGCTACAATGGGCGAAAGCTTCGCGGGTATCGCCATCAGGCGCACTTTGAAGTTTACCAGCATGTCCTTCATGACGGTTTCAATCACTTCCGCTTCGTGCAGCCGCCCTTCCATCAACTTCAATTCCGCTTCTTCCTTCTGCCGCTTGGCGCGTATGAGCTTCGCCCGCTCCGTGTTGTAGTCAATATTTTCGTCGCTCTCCGGGTTCCGCTTGCGCAAGTAATTGATGTACCTGTGGTTCGTCGCTTTCAGATCGTACAGACCAGGCGCCGCTTCCTCGATAATTTTTTCATCGCGCAATTGCCGAACGCGCCGCTCTGACAAGTCTAAAAACCGGGCAACCGCCTTCACATCGTAGAGCTTCACGATTGCCCCACCCCCCTGTTTTCTCTTTTTGCACCCCCCGGCTAATTTTTTCCCGGAAACCAACCCCGGAAGCGAATTTTTTTCATTCTTCTCTGGGCATAATCCGGGGTTCGACGAACCCGCAGGCTTTCCCGCACCCTAGAAGAACCTAATGCCTTGCCGCGCTAAAGCGCGAAATCTTCGCCGTCCTCGTCCTTTTTATCGTCGATCTCCCCCGTTTCGGGGTTGATGTTGAACTCTCCGGTTAGCTTCTGCTTCGACAGCCTGTACTTGCGCTCTTCAAGCTCTAGCCGCCGCGATTCCAGTTCATACGCCTTCACGCTGTCCAGCAACCGGATAATCCTTCCGTGCGTCTTATCCAGTTCCGTCCGTAATTTCAGCGCTCGTTCGAATGGGCTTGCCTTGATGATCGTTTGCATGGATAGCTTCATCGCTTCCCCGGTGTCTTGCTGCTCTGCATCGCTCACGATGTCCCGAAGCTCTTCAATGTCCCGTTCCAGCTTATCCAGCTTCTTTTGCTGCTGCTTGCTCGGATTGTCCACGCTCTCCATTTCCCAAACCAATTCATCGCGCTGAACGGCCAACTCTTGCAGTTTGTCTTGTTGCTTCGTCAGTTTCTCGTTGCTGTTGGGAACCATCATGTCAACAACCCGGTCAACGAATAGGCTTGTTTCGCTCTCGTCCTCCAGCTTGGCGATTCTCTTTTTCAAATCGTTTTCCTTGACCACAAGCGTTTGTAGTTCCCGCAGCATGTTTGTCTTGGTGTCAAGGTCGATTTGTTCAATCAGGATTCTTTCGCTTTCGGACAGTTCATCGAAATACACCGTTTTGTATGCGCCGTGCGTAACGGCGTTGGCATTTCGCTTAGGCGCGCCGTGTCCCTTGGCGTTCTGGTTTCCAGGCTGTCCTCCGGGCCTACGCGATGCCCTTTGCTCTTCCAGAGCTTCCTTCCACTTGTCCTCACACTTCCATTTCCTGAGTCGGGATTCGGGTACTCCCGACTCTTCCGCAAGCTCCGCATACGTTGCCGTTCCATCGCTTTCTAGCCATCTTTGCTTTGCTGCGTCCCTGTTCGGGTTGCGCTTCCGCCCTGCCATTCCCTCCCCTCCTATCGTTTGTTTCGTTATTTTCCCTCCGCTCCCGCCTGCGGCAGATTACATGCGCGTTAGTTTGGACTTCCGAAATTTGGGTGAAACGCAAAAAAGCAAGGGCGGATTTCCCCGCGCCTTGCTCCATATCTGCAATCATTCACAATACCAATTATAGCAGGAAAAAGCGGAAATGTCCGGCAATCTTTTCGTCCTCACAAATCGCCGAAATCATGCGTCGCCACCGCCTTGTTTCGCTTGAAGTACACGGCCAGCTTTTCTAGCGCTGTCTTCCGAATGTTCCTACATTGGCGTTCCGAATACTTTGCAGATTCGGCGATTTGCGACCACTTTTGTTCCTCAATGTAGCAGGACACGACAATCACCCGTTCGATGTACGTCAGCCTGTTCAGTTCCTTGAATATTTCGACTTTTATTTTAATTAGTGTTTTGTTTTGTTTATGGAGCATCTTGATGGTTTCCCTTACCCAATCCGGGATGTTCAAGGCAATATTCTGAACCGGGTTTGATATTTTTCCCTTTGCCTTGGGCATTCCGTCCATTCCCTCTCCGCCGCTGGCGCTATAATATTCATCCTCCATACCGGCTATCATTCGGTCGTTTAATTGAACTTCGCTGTCTATGGTTCTGTAGAACGCTAATATTTTCGCCGCTTTCTCTTTGTCCATGCTTTCACCACCACCCTTATGATACCGGATACCGCATGTTCCATGCCCGGGCTGCGCTCCTTTGGTCTGCCGCAAAGCGGCTGCTGGCGAAGCATGTTCCGCAAATTACCCTAAACCCGCCGCCGTCCTCAACCGTTTTGGAGCCTCCGCCGCAGAACGGGCACGCTTTGGTCGTTTCCCTATCCGTGGCATCGTGATTATTTGCAGCTTCTTCGTGCGGCGCTTCAAGGTCTACCGTTGCTTCCTCGCCGCCGGCAATTCCCATTTCGCCCGGCTGCTCTTCCTCGTCCTCCGCCGCTGGCTCCGCTTCCTCTTCTTCGCTGCCGTTCTGCTCTCCGATATCAGCGGCTTCGTCCTTGTTCTCTGGCTCCTGCGCGCTCCCCGCCTTCACTTCATGTTTCTTTTCCTTCGCGTTCTTGATTGAAACGCTGCCCCGCTCCTGATAGTCCGCATACACTTCCCGCTGCTGCTCTTTCGGCATCCCGGATATTTCGTAGGCGGCGGACATATTCACGCGCCCTTCCTTCAACTCTTCTTTGAACTCCGGGGTCAGGTTCTTGGCTATCGCTTCCATTCTCCCGACTTGCGCGGGCGATGTGTCTAACGTGCTGGCGATAAGCTCCCGCAGCCTGCCCGGTATCTTGTCCCGCTTCTTGATCTGCTCCAGCAGGGTTCTTAATTCCTGCGCCTGCTTGATCTTCTCCCAATCCGTCAATTGCCTTGCTGTCGAATTGGTTGTAATGAGCAGCAGCCGTTCCCGCAGTTCGTCTTCCCCGGTTTCGATGATGCAAGGCACTTTCTCGAATTCCCCCTTGCCTTCCTCCACCAGCGACAAGACGGCAAGGCGGCGGCGATGCCCGGCAATCACCCGATACTTTCCGCCCTCCAGCGGTTTGACAATCAGATTTTGCTTGATGCCGAACGCCGCAATGGATGCCTTCAATTCCTCGATTTGCTCCGTGGAATAAAAATTGTTTTGGGACGGCTCCAGAACGTGAACGGAAATGTGGGTTATCTTGTATTCCTGATTCCCGCCGTTCCCGTCTCCGTCCTCCGCCTTCCCTCCGCCCAGCAATTGATTCAAATTGAATTTCGCCAATTCGTTCAACTCCTTTTTTGTGTCCGATTCGGTCACATCAGTAATATGGTTTCCGCCCGGTCATTCGCTCGTAATAAGCGCCGATTACCCCGTTCAACCCCCAAAGGAACGGACACAATACTGCGGGCATCCATAACCCTTGCGATAGCGCCCAACTCTATTTCTCCGTGCAGATAACCTTTTCGTTCGGCGGCGGCGTTGGCTGTAAGAATCATCCTTTTCAGGTTCGCCAGCAATTTAGCGTCTTCTGGAGCGTCTTTAGGTTGAGCGTCCTTCATTCCCTTCCCCCTCCAGATATTCCGCCACCAGCCTTTTATAGTCCATTGCCGCCCCGCAGCGGGGCGAGTACTCGATGATCGGCGCGGCGGCGAATGTGCTTTCATCAACCTTTTCCGTTTTGCGGATGTGCGTCTTGAATACCGGGAAGTCCTGCTGCTTCTGCATCCACTCTTCCCCTTGCTTGTTCACTTCGTTCCGCTGGTAGCAAGTGATGAAGCAGCCTTTCAGGTTTATCGCCGGGTTAAGCTCTTCGCGCGTGTTGTCGATTTGCTCCTTTAGTTCCGCAAGCCCGTCAAACGCAAATTTGTCGATTTTGACGGGAATCAGTACGTCATCGGACGCGACCAGCGCGTTTATCGTGCTTATGTTGATGTCCGGTGCATTGTCAATAATGCAATAGTCGTACCGCTCGGATACGCCGTTCAGCGCGGCGCGTATTCTCGTTTGCTGCGGTCTGGAACTGTCCAGCAGCACTTGCAGATTGGCGCGCAGCAAATTCATATTCGCGGGTATGATGTCAAGGTTCGGGTATCCCGTATGCGCAATGATTTCATCAAGGTTGGGGCTGCGCTCCACCATCACTTCGGCGATGCTCCGCGAAGCGTAGCTGTGCAGCCCGAACATTTTCGATGCATTGCCCTGCTTGTCGTTATCCACAAGCAGCACCCGCTTCCCGTGGATAACTGCCAGTATGTGCGCGATGTTCACGGCGGAAATGGTCTTTGCCACGCCGCCTTTCAGGTTGATTACGGATATGGTTTTCATTCGCTTCCCTCTTTTGCTTCGATTTCAGCAATTCCAGAAATCAGATATTCGATGCATGGCAGCGCAAGGCTGTTTCCGATGCCCGTGTAACGCGCGCTGTCGCTGATCTTCTTCCCGTCATGCCCGTACTTTGTCCAATCGTCCGGGTATCCCTGTAGCCGTTCGCATTCCACGGGGACCAGGCGCCGGACAGTTTTCCCGTTTGTCGCGCAAGGCACTTGATTTGAACCGCTGGCGGCTGCTTTCAGCGTTGGCGCTACGCTTTCGCTGTACGCTATCCCTCCGGCAGCCGCGCCTTGCCCGCCCATGAACACGGCAACCAGATCGCCTGTTGTGATGTCATCGCATGCCATGAGCGTTTTCCCAATCTCCGTTTGTTCGTACTCGCCGAACGACTTGAATCCATATACGACAGACGGGGCGTTATTCATACTCCCCGAACCGCTTTTGAGCGTCGGGGCAACCGTCTCGCTGTACGACAGCCCTGCACCCGCTCCGGCTCCGGCGACGAATACCCCGGCCGCATGCCGGTCCTTCGCCGTCAACGTGTACGCCACGTCCTCCTGCACTCCCAGCCCGTTCCCGCCGTTGTGCGGCTGGCGATCGATCGAATTCCCCGCAATACAAATGGCGGTGTAATCCGTCACCCTTCTTTGATGATCGCCCGTCAAGGTATTTGCTACTAACCCATTGCCGTTCCCCCGGCAATCTAAAACAATGTTGCTTGCTCGGTCGGTTCGTGGTCTGCTGTCGTGTCCTGCATCAAATGTTCCATCTGCGCTTGAATGCATAAAGCCTGATGCAGCACCAGCGGCAACTTCTTCCCCCGCCGTTCCGCGCGGCGCAAAATGCCCTCGCATGCTTTCGGGCTTAAATAATACTTGTCGGGAACGATGTCCTCCAAAATCCGCGACAATGAAGATTCTCTTTCGGCGCTGGGGCACTCCCCAATATTGGGCATCCAAGACGCGCCATCCGAAATCACATCCTCGGCTTCGCACCATTCCGGCAGTTCCCCATCCTCCAGAACAAGGCATTGGAACTTCGGCGTTTGCGAAGGATTGAATAACGACTTTGAAATCCAGCCCGTCGTTTGATGTAAAAGCTCCTGTGACGTTTTCCCAAATAACCCAAGTTGGATATAGGCCATTGGTTGCTTCCCTCATTTCCCTGATGATTCTGATTGCTTCCCCGAACAGCCCCGATCTTGCCCCGAACAGCCCCGCCCGCTTCCCGGCTATGCTCAAATCTTGGCATGGGCTGCCGAAGGTGATTATGTCAACGGGTTCGATCCCGCTGCCCCGTACCTGTGTCACGTCTCCCAAGTGCTTCATATTCGGGAAGTGTCGCTTGGTTATCGCAATCGGCGCTTCTTCGATTTCGCTTGCCCAAGCCGCTTCGATTCCGTGCCATGAAGCAACCAGCAAAAAACCGCCTATGCCGTCGAATAAGGAACCGATTTTCAATTTCCTGATGCTAATCCCTCCCTTCGGCGTTCCGCAGCAGCCGTTCGCACCGCTTGCCGAATTCGGCGATTTCCAGCAGTTCGACCGGATTCAGCGTCTTGCATCCATCCTGAAACTTCTTCCTGTCCTCCGGGGTTAGCTTGATTGGGGCGCTTATGTCTTACCCTGCTTCCGGCGCTCGTCCCTCGTCCAACCCTCCGTAATTCTCCTGAATGTCCATATCCCAATGTTCGCAGATCGCCCGGACACCCAGGGCGATGTAATATTGTTTCTGCTCTGCCGTTTGGCATTCGTTCGCCTTCTCGATGCAATTGCAAATGCGCTCCACGAACGCCTTTTCCTCGGCGTTCACCTTCTCCCGCTCCCGTTGCTCCTTGTCGTGCCGGTCCGCCTTCTCCTTGATGCTTTGGAAGCTGACGTAATCAATCGTTACCGTCGCGTTTTTCATTCGCTTCCTCCAACGTGTTCATTTTGGATAATTCCCGCTTCCCGTAGTACATGCACGGTTCCCCGCTGGCTTTGCAATTGGATGTGTATTGGTTTCCGCCGCATGAGCGGCATTTGTATCTGACCAACCCGTTCCCCTCCTGCTGCTTTATTCCGACCATCCGACAATCATCGGGAAATTCGTTTCCCCTTCGACCAGATTGCGAATGGTCATTTGCCCCAATTCATCCCAATGCATTTCCTTGTCCATCGGGACTTCCTGCACTTCGTAATCCGCCCATTCCTCTTCACTTACCGCCACTTCCGACCGATACCACGCCGCCAGTTCTTCGTTCGTGCCGTACCCGACCACGATTTCCGCCCTGTCCGGCCCGATGGCGACCGCCCGCAACTCCTGATTATTCATTCCCATGCGCTCCCTTCCGTTCGTTTATTCAGCCAAATGCTGCTTCAATGCTTCGATGAACGTATCTTCGTTTGCCGCTTCCCCGGCTGCGATGATGCCGCCGTTAAGCCCGATCAAGCCCGCTGGGAATCCGTTGAACTCCACCATGACATGAAAGCCGGGGATTCCTTCGCGCGGCTCCGGGTATCCGTTGACCTTGAAGCTCCAGTTCTCGTTGACTTTGTGCGTCCAAACCTTGTCTTTCACCGGAAGCGCCCCCGCCTTCTCGCCGATGTCCATGATTAAGCCGAAAATTTCAGGCATGCTATTCACCCGCTTCCGGCCCTTCATCGTTCCAATGGAAGAACCCCTTGTCTTTGCTCCAGTTCGTTGCCCCGGCGTAATTGAATGCCAGCGTCGCAAGGTCAATGTCTGTCTGGTCGTTGTCCGTGGCTTCCGCAATCTCCGATTCCGTGAACCCCGCTTCCCGCAGCAGCTTCATATGTTCATCCGTCTTCTTCGCAAGCACGTATTCCAGTTCCCCCATGCCGGATGACCAATCAAAGAACGGAACGGCGTTGAGCGCCTTCAATTTGCTGTTTTCGTCCCAATTCCATAAGCCCTGCTGCCCCTTGGCTTCGACGGGGGTTATCTGCCGGACGTTTTCCATTTCCCATGCGTACCGCCCCGCGTCGTACCAGCCAAACCGATATTCGTTGCTCACGATCTGCAAATAGCGCGTACCTTTCTCTCCGACCAGCGCCCGGCAATCCCATGCCAGATGCCCCACGGCCAGACAGTCCACCAGATCGGCTATAGCGATAACTTCCCCGGTCGGCAAATCTTCGACGGACAGGATTCCGTGTTTCTGCAAGGCGGCGTTGATAACCGGGTTCATGAACTCTTCCTTGTCCACCCGCCGCGCGGCGTGAATGGCTATCTGCCCCCTGTGCTTCGTCCGCCAGCCGCGCGTTTCGAACCGCTTTTCCCCCAGCGCGATCAACGACGCCCAGGGCTGATGAATCGTAATGGCTTTCATGCGATACCCTCCCCTGGATACAAAATAGGTTTCTGGTTGGCTGGGATATAAAGCGGATGTTTCGGATGCCCCGCAGCGGATAGGCCCAGGCATTCGGGGCAATGATGGGCAATCATCTTGAATACGTCTTGATTCCGATTCATGAACGTGCCTTTCGTTCCCCAAGCCAGTACAATCTTCGCGGCTACCTCCGCCGCTTCGATAATGTGCCTGTCGTTCTCCGGCCCAATCGGTTCATCGCAGCGTTTCAGTTCATCCGGGTTGGTTGCTCGGAAAGAAAATAAGTTCCTGACTTCAATTGCCCCGAATCCCCAATCTTTCGCAAATCCAATGCACCGCCGTATGGTCGGGTCATCAACGTTCGCATCGGCTGTACTCGGATTCAGCATGATGAACAAGACAACCGGAAGGTTCGCATCCCAGACGCGCCACAATGCGTACCTGTACTTGCCGGTTCGGTCGATTACTGCACCTTTGTTCATGCCCTTCCCCTCCTAATCCATTTTCTGGAACGCCAGCGCGTTCCACCCCGCGTCCCGCAATTGCTGCGCCATAACTTGAACGGCTTTGTATCGGGTATCCCCTTGCCCCGCTCCAGTCGGAACGATGAAGTACCCCGCGCCTATCCATTGCTGCTTCCCCGAACAATGCAGCCCGGCGTTGCTGATGGCTTCCAGCACCTTCGTTTCCCGCGCTCTCGGCACGGTCAGGAATACCCTGTCTTGATTGGCGCTGCCGCCGTCCGGCATGCCCTCGACCGCCACGGAAGCCGCCCTGTTCGCTGCAATCAGGTCGGATGTGAGCTTTGTTCCGTCGAAACTCATTCCGGTTCCCTCGCTTCCTGCAAAACTTCGATTTCCTCCACGTCATCCAGATTCAAACAAAATGCGCAAAGCGGGTCGTACTCGTTCGCCTTCCAATCCGCAATGAACAATTCCAGATTGTTCCTGTATATCGTTTGGAACGGGTTGGTTTGCTCGGAATAGTACATCCCCATCATGATTTTTTCGTCGTATTCCTCGTCCCATCCGGCCAGATAGTAAGATTCGAAGTCGCTGTACGCCCACAAGCGGAATACCGCAACCGCGCCGTCGAATTGTTCATAGGCTTTCTGCATGTTCTCGAAATCCCGGTACGTCAGCCCTTGCCCCTTGTTCGCTTCCCGGATTTGCGGGATTGTCCGCCCGCCCGTTACGATCTTCCCTTTGACAACCTTGCAATCTGTCGCCGCCATATTTCGCACATCCTTTCTGATATTCGATTTCAGTCTTCCACCCAGCAGGCAATGCACGGGAATTCCTGAACATCCGCCACGAACTCCCGCAACGTGCAAATGCGCTCGTTTTCGAAATTCATGGGCTTGTCCATCGGATGTTCGTTAATCCCGTATTCCTGCCATTCGTCATCCGGGACATTGCAGGCCGCTTTGTACCACTCTCCCGCTTCCTCCGGGCTGTCGAATTCCCCAACCACGACATCGTATCTATCCGGCCCAATGGCATAGGCTTTCATACTTCCTTCCTCCCCTCGTTTGCATAGTCCAAGAACATGACGGCCCCACCGAATTTCACCCTGTACGGTTCGATGTCCTCCGCCGTCACGTACTGCCGCCCGTAAATGCCCTTCATGTCCTTCCAGATGCCCCACGGCACGAAATAGAATTTGTCTTTGATGCCCACGCAAACCCCTGTCAGCGCTCCGGCCTCGGTATGCCGCTCCAGACGGTCCATTTGTTCATCCGTCAGCGCCGCGCGCTTCATCTGGTCGGTTGTCGTGAACTTCGCTTCGAAGTGTATTGCCCTGCCCCCGGCAAGCGTCCCACTGAAATCAGGCTGCGCGGGGGCGGTGAAACGTCCCGTAAACAACCCATTCGCATGTTTTTGTGTCACCCGGAACGGTTCGGGAACCTTGTCGATTTCAGCGCGGCGCTGATGCCGATAGATGATGCAGGCTGTTTTTATCAGTTCTTCGAAAATGCCGCCTTGTGCGTTGTTTGCCGTGTTCTGCCATTGCTGGCGGGCCTTCTTTTGGTCATACATCCCGGTTGTCTCCTTCTATCATTTTTCTGATTGTGCGCTTCTCCATGCCTTCCATCATGAACGATAGTTTTATAGCTTCTTCCCTTGATAGTTCATCGCTGGATGTCGTTGCCCTTGCCTTTCCATCAGGCGGGAACAAACTATTCTTGTTCATGAACGCCTTGTAAAACAGCTTTAGTTCCTCCTGCATCGCCCGCTTATAAAAGTCGATATTCAGTTCAATTTCCAATCTCTCCGCTGCGGTGCAGTACACGCCCAGAACTTTATGCTTCCTGTTCGCCTTCCCCAATTCCCTATAGGTGTCGCAATCCCCCATGACCATATAAATGATCTGGCTAATTAACCGGAATTCCGAAAAGTCTTGATACCTGAACCACGCGATTTCCACGGCTTCATCGCCAATGTCGCTTTCCGTTATTCCGTATTTTTCCATAAACTTTTCAAGCATGCGCTGCGCGGATTCCTTTTCCCCATCAACTCCCCGCTCCGCTAAAGCCTTTAGTCCTTTCATCTTCTCCAGCAATCTTTCCTTGCTGTACATCCCCGCTTCGCCCTCCGTCCCGCTCCTATTCATGAGCTACGCCGCTTTTCAAGAACAGCGATTTGATTTCCGCCGCCGCCTGAACGTGGTCGATCTGCCTTTTCTGCAATCTGTTGATAACCTTCAAGGCTTCCCATCGCTCCTGTTCGGGCAATCTCCGAAGGAAGGCGAACAAATCGTCTGCCGTCTCCAGTTCAATCTTCTCTTCCTCGCCGGGTTCGGCTGGAACAACCTCGTCCATCATTAGGGGGATGCTCTCCCCGTTCGTCATCTTGAACTTGGTGATATAGTGACCTTCCGGCGCTTTCCTCCACTCTCCCACCCGCTCCACCAGTTCGCCGGGGTCAAGCCGCTGATGATCGTATTCGACCTTCCTGACCACTCGGTATAGCGTTGGCTGCTCTGTCCCTTCGCTCATTCCCTCGCCCTCCGCAACTTCAAGTAAACCGCCCATCCCGTGATTTCGTTGTACTCCGGCTTGCACTCGGTCAAATCCCATCCCGGATACTTCTTCACCCAGAATTCCTGATTGTCGATTTCATCCTTTACGATTCGTTCCACTTGCCGCCTTGTGTACTTGTGGTCATTGGTTCGGCATTCCGGCTTTTCAAGGTTCTGGCTGCTGCTCCACCGCTTCTTCCCGTTCGGGTTCTTCATCAAGTATCTGGATAACGCTTCAAGCCCGTAATCGTTCGGCTTCACCCTGTCGGCATTGGCAAACCCTATCCGTTCGCCTTCCTTCTGCCCCTTCTTCCTGGGCTTCCGCCACAAGTCTTCCACCGCATCCCTGTCCAAACCGCCATTTACGATGATATGATGATGAATCCGTGTTGGCTTCTCCCCACCCTTGCCCGTGCTGTACTCTGTCACCAGTATGTATTTGAGTGGGGTAAGCCCCTCCCGCTTCCGCCTATGCGCTATCCTCCTGATGTACTTAGCTGCTTCCTTCTCGGCTTCTTCCACCGTCTCTGGCACTTGTGCATAAGTGACGGTTACATGCAGATCGCCTTCCCCGAAGTTCGTGTTGATGAGCTGGACGAAATACCGCTTGGCGTTCTTGTCATTCAGGTTCCTTTGCTTTGGGGCGGATACCCGCTCCTTCTTCGCCCTCCCCTTTTTTGGCGGTGAACCGCTCTGTGGATAAATGTCCACTTCCAGATACTTCTCCCCGCAGTAAACCTTCTTCTCTCGTATGAAACTTCCGAAACTCCGCACGGCAATTCCCCCAACTTGTAGTGCCGTAAAGAGTATGTCTATCCTGCTGCTTCTCCGATCAGGGGGTTGCCGCCCCTCCCATTCACCTTCTTTTCCCATCCCCTTGCTTCGCAGGAAAGATAATACCCATTACAAGCCCGATAACGCCCGGCAAAGCGCTGTTTTCGCTTGTTCCTCGCCGCGAAATTTGCTACAATTGAAGAAGTAGGATTGTAGCTTTTCGCGTCGTTATCGCCCCGTGGTCGCTTCCCTCAAAGCCACCATACGGGGCGATTTTCGTTTCATTCATCGTCCGGCATCCGCGCCGCTTGGAAGAATAGTAGAATCAGCAGCGCCAATAGAGCGCCCACCCACATTCCAAGAATGAACATTCGCATCCTTCCCTTCGCCAGCGCCCCGTTCCGGCGCGTTACCACGCGCCTATCAGTTCGCCAGTTCGTCAGTTTCCAGTTTTCCGATAGAAAGCGGAGCGAAAGCCGATGTTCGTGGACACAATCGAGCGCGGACCGTACAAGCGGAGCGCGCCCAACCCGGCGTTGCTGCCGTGGTCCCAGCCGCCGCCGCGATACGGCAAGCGCTCGGCTTCGGTATCCACATACAGCACGGATTTCGTGTCTTGGCTGTCCGTTGGCATCAGCGCCAGCGCTTTGACGATCTCCGGCGCTTCCACATCGCTTTTCACGCTCTCCCAGCGGCTTCCGTCCCATGCTTCTTCCACGTCCTTCGTGGTCAGCTTCACTTCGCCTTCATCCGTGAACCCGTATTTCAGCGTCTTCCCGTCCGCTTGAATCGGTTGCCATAACGGGCTTTCGTGGCTGTAGTCGTGCGGCGCGGCGGCGTTGTTGTCCTGGATGATCTGAATTTCCCCGTTCATCATCCGCAGCCCGGCATTCCATTCCCACACGTTGCCGACCAGATCGGCTACCCCGTGAACGGTGTGGTCGTGTGTCCATGTGACCGGCCCGGAACCCGTCAGCGTCTTCCCGCTGTCCTCCGAAACCCGCGTTCCCCGCTCTTCGGGGTTCCCGTGGTATTTCCCGTAGCTGGTATTGCCGTGCGGCAGCGTCCCAGCGCGGTGACTGTGATGCAGAACCAGCGCGTATTCCGCCGCCGTCATCAAATGCCAGCCATCGCCTTTGCCGAAGCATGCCGCCATCGCCGCTTCATAGTTCAGGCTCGTTGCTGGCGCTTGCAGCGGACAGCTATACGCCCGACCGTCAACAATCGTATTCGCGTATTGCGAAATGTAAATTTCGTCCACTTCTTCCCCGCCGATGATGAAGGCGGGATGGACGGCAGCCGAACCGCCCGGAAACAGGTCTTTGTTCTGCTCCTTGGTGAACCTCACCATGAAACTGGGAATTCCGAATTGGTCAAAGACCACAACGTTCTGCGCGTTAATCATTGCTTTTCCTCCGTTTTAAGCGCGGCGGCTCCCGCCCGTTCGACCTCGATCGGACGCGCCAGCACAACGCAATTTTTGTTTTTGTCCATCAATTCCGCCTGAATGTACATGCCCGAATCGCTTTTGCGGTAAATGATTGCGGAAATGTGGGCAAAGGTCATTCCCCGCAACGTGACAGGCTCCCCGGACATCATGGTTTCCTTCAATTCCTCGTTCGTCATGTCCATTCACCCTGCGCATACTCCGAATACCGCAGCTTGACGGCTTCGAACATGTAGACTTGGAACGAATTGCAGAACAGATGGTAGGGCGTGTACGCCGCTCCATGCCCCGCTTCGTCCGTGTACCCGTTGAACAGGTTGAACGCCAGTCGGCAAACTTGCATGCTTGTCCCGGTCTGCCATCCCTTCTGCAAGCCCGCCGTTACAATCGCGCCTTTCTCGAAGTCGTACAGATCGGCGATGTTCTTGCGGGTTTCTGGCATAAGCCCCAGCAAGTAGAACAGCGACTTGCGGTAAGGGTCAGATTCGGCGTTTTCCCGCTCCAGCGCTCCCTTGTAAAAATCAATGTGCGCGTTGGTTAGGAACCTTACGTCCATGAACCTCTTCCCTTCGGTATTCAATTGGTAAAGCAATCTATGTAAAGGGAAGCTTGCGCTGCTTCCTCGTTGCGGGTTCCCGCTATCCCCACTCCGGGGGATTTCGGACGGTTCCCAACCGTCCCATGCTTCCACATGGCGCGTAAGCGCTCGTCAGGCGGGCTGAATCTTCCATTCCCAATCTTCCAGTTCGTTCATTGCCTTCGCATCCCGTTCGGCATCGCGCTTTCGCGGCGTTGGCATGTCAGGCATCCATGATTTCGTTTCCTTGTTCCAGATGCCCCATGATGTCGGGTTGCTGAACCGCCCGTAAGTGTAGGGGCTGGCAACGTGCTTGTTCTTCACTTTGAACCCGCTCCTTTCGTGCGTCGGCGCTTGCCTTCTGGCGCTTGTGCTTCCGCCGCGCCGCTTTCTATGTACTGCTTCATCTTGTCGGCGAACACCCGCCCGATGTCCTTGAGCATCGCCCCTTCTTCCGCTGTCACTTCCGGCGTTGCTTCTATATAAAGGGGGACGGGCGGCAAGTGTCCGCCCGTTGCCGGGTCGCGCATCGCTGTGAACCCCACTTGAATGAATTTCTGTTCCGCTTGCTTCGGCTTGGCTGCCATCGTCTCTCCCCCCTCGTTATGCCGTTTCCTTGCTGGCGTTCAACTTTTCAACAAAGCGCATGCCCTGAATGAAAACCTTAATATCTCGTTGCTGCTCTTCGCTCATTTCCTTCAACAAGCTAATCACCGCTTCAATTTCCGGCTTTTTGTCTTGATTTACGCTGATTTCCATGCGGTTCACCCCTTTCAATTTAATAAGACCTGCGCGCTTGCGATTCGGAATCTGCGGATTCCTTGGTTGTGTGAATATAAATCATCCCTTGTTCCGCTTCATTTATTTCCTGCTCCAGTGCTTCCCTCAAATATTCGTTGGTGTACGCAACTGCGAAGGTGTACAGCGTCCCGAGCCGATTCACGGTTCTTGCGGCAGGCTCTTCGAGCTTTTTCATATATGCTTCAAGCTTCTTGTATCGCTCCCGGCGCGCTTCCGCGATCTCCGCCCCGCCTTCCCTTCTCCCGCGCATTGAAAGCGAAATCGCAAAGTCTATCAAGTTTAGGATTCCGCTATTCAGCGCGGCTTCGTGGTTTTCCATCATTTCATCAATGGCGGGCATCACCAGTTCCACAATCTCGTTCCACTTTCTGAATTCAATCACCCCGGCACCTTCCTTTTGTTTCCCATTCCCCCTCCACTTGATAGAATGGAATTGTCCAGATTCACATTTCACAAGGAAGGGGGTGATTGCAATTAGCTTGCGTGTTTATAAAGTCGATGTTTCGCATCTTTCTTCCAATGAAATGTCACGTTTAGAATCACGGCTAAAAGAAGTTTCGTTTGCTGTTGATTCTGTTCTTTCGGGTAATCGCACTGTCTCATATCTTGTTCATTGGGACTCTGCTTCCGACTTCCGTTCATCTTTCGCGCTGCCGGGCGGCTGTGCTTGTACGGATGTGACAGGAACTAATCTTCTGTAATTTCTGTTAGAGTAAAGGGAAATTCCGGGTCGTAGTAGTATGCGAATCGGAATTTCTTCTTTTCTCTGTCCCCCAGCTTTCCGGGCAGGAATTTCAAGGTCAAAAATGATTTTTCCGGGCCATACGCATGCCAGTATTCCGCATCCGGGTTATTCGTCAGCCCGAAATGTTCAAGCGTCTTTTTGAAGTTTTCTGGATTTGAAGTTAGCTGCGTAATGTCGGTTGGTTCAGAATTGGAACGCGGATAAGGAAACTTCCTTCGACGTGCTTCATTCGACAGTAATGTGAACTCTCTGAATGAAAGTTCGTATTTGTCGATGATCGTTCCAAGGTCTTTCACTACTGGCCCGATGCCGCGCGTCTTGTCAAACTCGTTCAAACGCTTATCGTTTTCCGTAATCTCTGCCGCCGCTGTTTCCTGTGACCATTCCCGCATTTGGCGTTCAAGCATCTCGATCAACATTTTCCCCGTTGTCTCATTGAGCTTGATGGATGTTTGCCCTTCGCCCATCGGGAAAATAATCATGGTGCGCGTTTCATCGTCGGGCGTCATTGCGAACAAAAGCCCCGCTTCTTCCGGGTTGACCGCCGTTGTTGCTTCGATGGCGGTCATTTCTTTTTTTGTTTCCAGTAGATTCACCCCATTCACCTTTATTTTGTTGCTATGCGACTATATTAACTCTCATAATCACAATTGTCAATGGCGTTTTTGTTGACAAGATCACTTTTTTTATTTAACATGAAGTCAAACGGGGGGGTGAATTGCATTGAATGAACGACTGAAAAAATTGAGGAAAGAGTTAGATTTAACTCAAGAAGAATTTGCAAGAAAAATCGGTATTAAGCGGAATACTCTAGCTACCTATGAAATTGGAAGAAACGAACCGATAGACGCGGTTTTATCTCTAATTTGTAGGGAGTTCAACGTTTCTGAACAATGGCTTCGTTCTGGTCAAGGGGAAATGTTCGTTCGTCCAGAAACTTTTTCGTTGAACGATTACGCCAAAAAGGCGAATCTCTCCGCCTTGGAATTTGATATAATCCGGGGTTATTTGGATTTGGATGCGGATGTTCGCCGATCTCTTATGTCGTATCTTGTGAATGTTGTTAGTAAGCATTCGGAGATTGCGGCTACGCAGGAAGAAAGTTTTGAGGATGTGAAGGCGCGGAAATTGCGGGAATTTGAACGGGAGTTAGATGAAGAAAAAAATATGCCAACGTCATCAGCTTTACTGACCAGAAAAGAAATCGGAAGCGCCTAAATCGCTAGTGCAGGACGGTCATAGCAAGTACCGCAGCCGATGCGGGATAACGTTGTGAGGTTGGTATATGAGGAAATTATTTTTGCTGCTGGCATGCGCCTTGTTCCTATTGTCTGCTTGTTCTACTAGCGCCGATAGCTCCGATGGATACGGTCAATCCGATCTGTCTTTGTACAATGCGGAGACAAAGAAGGAAATCCACCTTGGAATGACCAAGGAAGATATTGAAAAGGCGCTGGGGGAACCCCTTGAAAAGACAGATTACTTCCCTTACTATGAAGCGCCCGGAATTTCTATCGGTTTTCGTGGCGGAACGTCCGTTTTGTTTGCTTTGAGGAAGGCGGAAGAAGAGGGTATGCGGGAAGATTTTTCTGGACACTTCAAAACAAGCCGGGGAATTACGGTGAATTCTTCATATGGAGATTTTCAGAAAAAATACCCTACCAGCATCCGGCAAGACAACAGCTTTCAGTTTTATTTAATGCGTGAAGAAGAAGGCTACACCGACATCACCGCTAGTTTTGTAGAAGATAAAAAGCCTTACCAAGATAATATTTCTTCCGTGTATTATATTTATTTCGGTAACGCAGATACAAGCCCAGATGCAAAACCTTCATCTATTTATGTTGGCGATTATCGAGCCATCTATATGGCTGACGTTGAAAAATAAAAAATCCGCCCGGCGTCGCTATCGCCGAACGGTGTGCAGATCGTCTATCAACCGAATACACTACTCTGCCCCCTCATTATATCATGTGGGGCTTACGAAAAGGGGAATTATCCATGAATAATGCAAACGCTGTCCACTACACGCGCGCCGCGCTTCAATCCGAACAAGGTCTGAAAGATCAATTGGAAGCATGCCGCGAATTTTCCGCCCACAATGGTTTTGATGTGGTCGGCGAATACTCCGACGTCGGAAGCGGCGTTTCCGGCCAGCCCGCCGATCTCCAGCGCATGATTGAAGAAACCAGCGAGAAGGGCGTTCGTTACGTTGTCGTTCAAAAGTTCGACCGCCTTTCCCGCGATTCCGGCAGCTTCATGCTTCTCAAAAATACGCTGAAACAGCGCGGCATTGATCTTCTTTCTGTCACGGAAGGCACTACGGACAGCCCCGAAATCATTATTCTTGAATCCATCCTGGACGCTGCCGCTAAAGGGGCGGAAGAGCATTGAACAAGCCAGCCGTCATTTATGCCCGCTATAGTCCTGGCCCCAATCAAACCGAACAAAGCATTGAAGGGCAGCTTCGCGTTTGCTATGACTACGCGGAGCGGGAAGGCTACAGCGTGGTAAGTGAATACATAGATCGTGCGATAACCGGACGGAGCGATGACCGCCCGGATTTTCAGCGCATGCTTGCCGATGCGAAGAAAAAGCATTTCCAGTACGTCATTGTCTATAAGCTCGATCGCTTCGCGCGGAACCGCTATGACAGCGCGATTCATAAGCATAGCCTGAAACAGCACGGCGTGAGGGTTGTTTCTGCAATGGAGAACATCGGCGACAACCCCGAAAGCATCATTCTTGAAGCCATCCTTGAAGCCAGCGCTGAATATTATTCCGTTGACCTGTCGCAGAAAATAAAACGCGGTCGCCACGATGCCGCCAAGAACGGGAAACATATCGGCGGCGGCTTACCCTGGGGTTATAAGTCTGTTGAAGGCGAAGTAATGCTGGATGAACGCAAACGTCCATACTGGAAACAAGCTCTGGAGCAGTATGCCGATGGCGTTCCAAAAAAAGACGTTATCGGCGCAATCAATGACGCTGGATTTCGGAACCGTAACGGAAAACCCTTTGGTCTTACTGCTTTTCAAAAGGGCTTCATCAGCCCTATAAATATCGGCGTTTTGAAGCAAGGCGAATTTATACACGAATGCCCGGCGGTCATCAGCGAAGAGACGTTCAAGAAGATACTGGAGCGGAACAAGCTGAATAAGCGGATCGGCGGCAGGAATAAGGCGAAGGTTGAATATGTGCTGTCCGGGAAGCTGTTCTGCGGATATTGCGGCTCTGCTATGCTTGGTGTTCCGGGGAAGGGCCGGCACGGGGGAATATTTCATTACTACTCCTGCGGCGGTCGGCGCCGCCATAACGGATGCAAGAAGAAGCACGAAAAGAAGGATTTCATTGAATGGTACATCGTGGAACAGACTATAGAATATGTGCTTACCCCGGCGCGTATGAAGAGCATCGCGGCGGCGGTCGTGGCGGAGTATGACAAGGAATTCAACAACAGCAAAATCAAAGAACTGGAACGGATGATTGCGAAGCTCGACCGCGACATTGAAAAATACGTTGAAATGCTTCTGGAAGCCCCGAAGGCTGCGCGGGTGAAAATCAACGAGAAGATCGAACTTTTCGACCAGCAGAAAACCGATCTCGAAATAGACTTAACCAAGCTACGTATCGCAACCGGCATACGTTATACGGAAGAAGATATAATGGCTTGGCTCAAACAGTTCTGCAAGGGCGACTTGTTTGACGAATCGTTCCGGCGCAGAATCATTGATGTCTTCGTGAATTCGGTGTACCTGTACGATGACCGCACGGTTGTTTTCTACAACATTCGCGGCGGCAAACAAGTGTCTTACATGGAAATGATCGATGCCACAGAACAGCTTGAACTTGAAATAGAAGAAACGAACCCCGAAAGCGGGGTTCGTATGGTAAATGATTTGATGGAGGCGAGGGGAGTCGAACCCCTGTCCGAAAATATCGCCACACAGGCATCTACGGGTGTAGTCACAGTTTTGATGTCACCAAAGCAACGCCCCGTAACCGGCTTTCGCTCAGGTCAGCCTGATTATCTTCTTCCGTCGACCCCAGGCGGAGACCAAACGTCGTATCCCACTAAGGTTGGGCCCCTATCCCGGCACATGGGCGATGCAGGGTAGAAGCTAGCTCACAGGTTATTAAGCTGCGAAAGCTAAGTTGTTGTTTTGTTTGCCAGTTAATTGGCTTTAGCGTTGATGAAGTGGACGCGTCCCCACTACCCGCAACCCGCGCTCGAACTATTCCCGTCGAATCCAAAAACGCCCCCGAATAGCCTTGTCTTCATCCGCAGAGGAAGAAAGGTATAAGGTAATGTCGGATCGGACCGGCCGCTAAAGGCGAGCCAAATCGTTGCACATCGGTACTGCTCCATTAGTATACCACATCCGCGATCAAAAGAAAGCGGCCGGTTCGTGGAAGCGCAGGCGCTGCCTGCCACTGCTGCCATAGCAGCTACCACCACCATACTGCACCGCGGAAGCTCTTGCAGCCATGCCATAATTCGTAAAACCATTCGGCTAAAATGAACACGATGCCGTCGCATAGTAATCGTCAACAAGGCTTTTACGCTGGCCATACTGAACAAGTACATACAAGTAAGCATCCAGGGAATCCAACGGTCGGAGATACGACGATCAAACAATCAAGCTGCCCTACTGCCCCTTAATCGAAGCCCCAAACTTTGTGATAACCAACATTCCAGCAAAATAACTACCGCACAACCTTCTGCTTCTCGCGCAAAGCTCGTTGGATATCGCGCTCTGCGTCGCGCTTGGCGGCGCTTTCGCGTTTGTCGTATTGCTTTTTGCCTTTGCCCAGCCCCAAAAGCAGCTTCGCGTAGCCATTGCGGATATATACTTTCAACGGCACCAACGTGTAGCCCTCCTGCTTGGACTGACCAAGCAGCTTATGGATTTCGGCTTTTTTCAAAAGCAGCTTCCGCGCTCGCGTAGGATCGCTTGGATTGCTGCGGTTGCCCTGATCGAACGGGCTGATGTGCATGTTGTGAACGAAGGCTTCACCGTTGCGGATTGTGCTAAAACTGTCCGACAGATTGGCGCGGCCCCCGCGCAGCGATTTGATCTCGGTGCCGCTCAGCACGAGACCACATTCGTACGTATCTTCGATAAAATAGTCGTGCGACGCTTTTTTGTTCTGCGCCAGCACTTTGCCTTCGGCTTTCTTGGTAGCCACGCGAGATCCTCCCTCCGCCACGGAAACTTGCCTTCGTTTCATTGTGTGGAACCCATTGTACCAACTTCACAGCGCAAAAGCAAGAAACGGATCTGACGCCGCCGTACGGCAGACACCGCGCGCCAAACATCGCGCGCGGTGCACAAGGCGGCTATTTCCGCCGTTTCTTGCCAGCTCCGCCGCCAGTGGCGCCACTGTTGCCGCGGCGGCCGCCCTTGGCGAGCGCGTTCACGCCGCTCGCCCAATCCAACCCGCCGCCGCCCGAGGCGCCGCGGCGGCCAGCTGCCGCTAGGACTTCGTTGCCTAGCGCAATCACATCCCGGCGGCTCCGGCTGCCCTTGCGGGCCCCGCCTTCGCCGCCGCCAACCTCGCGGCCGCCCGCAGCAGCGGCCGCCAAACCCGCGCCGGCCCCATCGCCGGCGCTTTTGCCGCCGCGACGCTTCGCCCGTCGCGGCTCCTCGGCGGCGCGAGGCGCTCCGCCCGCCGCCGCATCACGCGGCGTGCGGGCTTCCGCAGCGCCGCCGCCATCCACGGCCGCGCCACCGCGCGCGGCCGCAGCCCCACCAGCGCCGCCCTTGCCGCGGCGCTGACGCTTGCGGCGGCCTGCGCCGCCGCCTTCCCGGGCGTCGCCCGCAGCTTCGCTCGGCCGGCCGCCAGGCAGAGCGCCCGCTTCCGCGGCAGCGCTCCCCCGGCCGCCGGCGCCGTGCGGCGCACGGCCCGCTTCGGCCCCGTCGCCGCGTCCGGCCGCGCTCAGCGCCGCACCGCGGCCCTTGCCGCGCCCTGCGCCAGCCTCGCCTGCAGCGGCTCCGCCGCCCAGCCGCACGCCGCCGGCCGCCTTGCCGCCGCGGCCGCGCTTCTTGCCGCCCGCTTTACCGCCACGCACGTCGCCGCCTTTGCCGCCGTGCCGGTCGCCCGGCCGGCCTCCGCCCTTGCCGCCGCGCGGAAACGGCTTGCCGCCGGCGCGCGGCTTCATATCGACCATCTCGAAGTCGATCGTTTGCTCTTCGGCGCTGACGCGCGAAACGCGCACCTTGACCCCATCGCCGATACGGTAAATTTTCGACGTCCGCTCGCCGATCAGCGCATGCTGATTTTCATGATAATGATAATAGTCGTCGGTCATATCGCCAAGCCGGATCAGCCCTTCAACCGTATTGTCGAGCTCGACGAAAATCCCGAAGTTGGTCACGCCGGAAATCATGCCCTCGAATTCCTCGCCCACCTTGTCCAGCATAAACTCGGCTTTCTTCAGCGCATCGGTTTCACGTTCAGCCTCGACGGCCAGACGCTCGCGCTCCGAAGACTGACGGGCGATATCGTCCATCCGCGACGCCAAATATTCCAACCGCTGCTCGCTCAGCGCCCCGCCGTTTTCCAGCACCTCGCGAATCACCCGGTGAATGATCAAGTCGGGATAGCGGCGAATCGGCGAGGTGAAATGCGAATAAAACTCCGCGGCCAGGCCAAAATGGCCCAAGCTCTGCGCATCGTAACGCGCCTGCTTCATCGAACGCAACATCACCTTGCTGATAACCGTCTCCTCCGGCGTATCCTTGATCTGCTCCAACAGCTCTTGCAGCGCGCGCGGATGCACCGTGTTGCCCTTGCCTTTGACCATATAACCAAAGTTCGTGATGAACTCCATAAAATGAATCAGCTTCTCCGCATCGGGGTCCTCATGCACGCGGTACAGGAACGGCACCTTGAGGAAATAAAAATGCTCGGCCACCGTCTCGTTCGCCGCCAGCATAAACTCCTCGATGATCATCTCGGCGATCGAGCGCTCGCGCTTGATGATGTCGACCGGCTTGCCTTCCGGGCTCACGATGATTTTTGCTTCATCAAAATCAAAATCGATCGCCCCGCGCTTCACCCGCCGACCGCGCAGCTTCATCGCCAGCTCTTCCATCAGCTTGAAATGGTCGAGCAGGTAGCCGTAGCGCTCCAGCAGCTCGGGCTCGACCTCTTCGTCCTGGAGCAGCTTGCGGACGTTCGAATACGTCATGCGCTCGCTCGTACGGATCACGCTGGTGAAAATATCGTGCCGCACGACCTTAAGCTGTGCATCAAACTCCATCTCGCACGACATCGTCAGCCGGTCGACGCGCGGGTTCAACGAGCAAATCCCATTCGACAAGCGGTGCGGCAGCATCGGAATAACGCGGTCGACCAAATACACCGACGTGCCGCGGTTGTAGGCTTCGCGATCCAGCTCGGAATTTTCGCGCACATAATAGCTCACATCGGCGATATGCACGCCAAGCACATAATGCCCGTTCTCCAGCCGCTCGACGTGCACCGCGTCGTCAAGGTCCTTGGCATCTTCGCCGTCGATCGTCACGATCACCTTGTCGCGCAGATCACGGCGGCCTTGACCGCGCAGCTCCTCTTCGCTGATCGTCTCCGGCGCACTTTCGGCTTCGCCCATCACAGCCTCTGGAAACGCTTCCGGCAACTGAAACTTGCGGATGATCGACAAAATATCGACGCCCGGCTCGTCCTTGTGGCCAAGCACCTCGATCACTTCGCCTTCGGCCGCGGCGCGCCCTTCGGGATAATGCACAATATGAACAACGACCTTCTGGCCCGATTGCGCGCCCATAAACGCATGTTTCGGGATAAAAATATCGCGGTTCATCCGCTTGTCGTCCGGCGCGACGAACGCAAAGCCGTCCTGGCTCTGGAACGTGCCGACGATTTGCGTGTTGGCGCGGGTAATGATTTGCGTCACTTCGCCTTCCAAACGCCCGCCCGCTTGTCCCTTGCTTGTAACTTTGACGAGCACGATGTCGCCATTCATCGCCGTGTTCATATCGTTCTGATTGATATAGACGTCGGCGTGGTTTTTATCGTCAGGAATCAGAAACCCGAAACCTTTGGCATGCGCCTGCAGCTTGCCGCGCAGCAGGTTCATCCGCTCCGGCACGCCGTAACGGTCGCTTTTGCCTCTTATGATATAGCCGCTTTGCTCAAGCTCGTTGAGCAGCTTGACCAGCTCTTTAAATTCAGCGGCATCGCCGATGCCCAGATGCTTCTCCAACTCCTGATACGTCATCGGCTTGTATGCAGGGTCCCGCATGAAGCTCAAAATATCGTGTTCCGTTGCCATGCTCTCATCACCTTCTTGTCGATTCTCACGGATGGACTCGCTTGCACAATACCGCTTGTCTATTCTTATTCATTATATCGGATTCGCGAAACGGATAAACGGTGCCGCCGCTGTCAACGTGTAAATTTTGCCAGAAACATAAAAGAAAAAAACAGCAGGAGTAGATTTCCCCTGCTGTTATCGTTTTATGTGTGTTAGCCCTTCACTACGTACGCGACGACAATCGCGAGAATGAAGAAAGCAGCGGCCAGACCCATAGTAAGACGGGACAGGAACAGCTCCAGTCCGCGCGCTTTTTGCTTCCCGAACAGATGCTCGGCTCCGCCGGAGATGGCGCCGGACAAACCTGCGCTTTTACCCTTTTGCAGCAGAACGATTGCGATTAATCCGAGAGAAGCTATAATTAACAAAATTTTCATTGCGATAACCATTATTCACACCCCGATTGCCTCATCTTTTGCCGACTCTTCAGCATGAGTATTCTACCACACTTTGTCCAAAAAAACAATCATGTTATGCGCTTTCATCGTTGATCTATCGCGGAACGGCCGATTCACAGCCGTATTGTTGTCGGTTTAGTATGCGCCGCTTTCGGCTCAGGAATACATCGAGCTGGAAGATGCGGCTTCGCTTTTGCGCCCCTTTTTGCCAAGAAACGCCTGCACCGCCTGTTTGGCGCACCACAGCGCAAACACGGTAAACACCAACGCCCAGACGATCGCCGGAATGCCCGTCGCTTGAGCGAGGTTGCTGGCGTCTCCGGCCTGACGTGAATCCTGCACAGCGTACAGCACCAGCGAGCCGGCTCCAAACACCGATTCCTCCAGGCACAAAAACGCAAGCAGCAAATAGTAAAAATCGCCCAGCCATTTCCATTTCGAAGCCAGCAGCAGCATAGCGACGGTAATGGCGATAAAACCGAGCAACCACATCACGCCAAATCCGTTGCGAACGAACAGCACAAGCGACAGCAGCGCAAGCGCCGTTATCACCTGCAGCCCAAGCTTCTGCTTGCCCTTGGCATACAAGGAGAACAGCAGCCACGCAAACAGCGAAGCGGTTATGTAGCCAGCCAGCGAGACGGGAATGCGCGCCCACCAGGCGTTAGCGATCAGCGAATGCGTAACCCCGCTGTGATCGGCGTATAGCTCGATCGACATCACCTTGCCCGACAAAATCAGCGTCACAACCGCATGGCCGAACTCATGCACCATCGTATCGAGATTGCGAAAAAACGAAGAGGGAATCAGGTGCGTAAGCAGCGCTGAGCCCACCAAAAACAAAATTGTTTTCACCCAGCTGCTCACGATCCGATCCCCTCTTCCTCAAGGCGTTAATTCATTATAGCTCAGACCTAAGCTTATTTGAAGTTTTTCAGGTTGTAGAATGCTTTTTTGCCGGCGTATTGAGCTACGGAGCCGAGTTGGTCCTCGATGCGCAACAATTGGTTGTATTTGGCGACGCGGTCCGTACGGGAAGGCGCGCCTGTTTTGATTTGGCCAGCGTTCGTTGCAACGGCGATGTCAGCAATCGTGCTGTCTTCGCTTTCGCCGGAACGGTGGGAAATAACGGCAGTGTAACCGGCGCGTTTTGCCATTTCGATGGCGTCGAACGTTTCAGTCAGCGTACCGATTTGGTTCACTTTTACGAGGATCGAGTTGGCGATGTCTTGCTCGATGCCTGTGGACAGACGAGATGTGTTCGTGACGAACAGGTCATCGCCGACAAGCTGAACTTTGCCGCCCAATTTCTCAGTCAGCAGCTTCCAGCCTTCCCAATCGTCTTCGGAGCAGCCGTCTTCGATGGTGATGATCGGGTATTTGTCGACCCAAGCAGCCAGGAAGTCTACGAACTCGGCAGGCGTATAGGATTTGCCTTCGCCTTCAAGGTTGTATTTGCCGTCTTTAAAGAACTCGGTGGAAGCTACGTCCATGCCGAGGAATACGTCTTCGCCCGGTTTGTAGCCGGCTTTTTCGATCGCCGTGATGATCGTCGTCAGCGCTTCTTCGTTGGAGCCGAAGTTCGGAGCAAAACCGCCTTCGTCGCCTACAGCCGTGTTCAGGCCTTTGTCTTTCAAAACGGATTTCAGGCTATGGAAAATTTCCGCGCCGATGCGCAGCGCTTCTTTGAAGGTTGGCGCGCCAACAGGCAGAACCATGAACTCTTGCACGTCAACGTTGTTGTCGGCATGCGCGCCGCCGTTGATGATGTTCATCATCGGTACTGGCAGCGTTTTGGCGTTGAAGCCGCCCAGGTAGGTGTACAGCGGTACGTCCAGCGCGTCGGCTGCCGCGCGGGCAACGGCCATCGAAACGGCGAGGATCGCGTTGGCGCCCAGCTTCGCTTTGTTGGGCGTGCCGTCCAGCTCGATCATTTTGTTGTCGATCAGCACTTGGTCCAGTGCGTCCAGACCGATCAGCTCGGGCGCGATGATTTCGTTGACGTTGTCAACGGCTTTGATAACGCCTTTGCCCAGGTAACGGCCTTTGTCGCCGTCGCGAAGCTCAACAGCTTCGTAAGCGCCTGTGGATGCGCCGGACGGTACGATGGCGCGGCCTTTCGCGCCGGATTCCAGATAAACTTCAACCTCAACGGTCGGGTTGCCGCGGGAGTCAAGCACCTCGCGGGCGTAAACGTCGGAAATGATGGTCATCGTTTATAACACTCCTTTTATTTGGTAGAAACCATCGTGACAAATAGCTGCCTCAGGCCGGTGGCGATTGGGTCCCGTCACTTCGGGATTTTGCAGCAACTGAACTGTAGGCTGCCGCCATGCGGCAGACAACGCGCGCCAGTCGCGGTCTGCGCAGCAGACCATACGGTTGCACAGGCGGCCCGCTGCTCCAACTCCATACCGGCCTGCGGCAAAATTCCCCACGATGCTTATGGGTTCATCATCTTAGTGATTAATAATCGTTTTGCCGGTCATTTGCTCCGGCTGCTGCACCTGCAGCAGGTCGAGCAACGTCGGGGCGATATCGGCGAGGATGCCGCCTTCGCGCAATGTAACACCGCTGCGGACCACAATGAACGGCACCGGATTCGTCGTATGCGCCGTGTTGCGCGTGCCGTCCGGGTTCGTGACGACATCGGCGTTGCCGTGATCGGCCGTGATGCAAACGACGCCGCCCTTGGCGACGATCGCCTCGACGACTTTGCCAAGGCAATCGTCGGTTGCTTCGATCGCCTTCACCGTCGGCGCAAGCAAACCGGAGTGGCCGACCATATCCGGGTTGGCGAAGTTGAGAATGATCACGTCCTGACGTTCGGCTTCAATCTCTGCTACGGCAGCCGCAGCTACCTCGTAGGCGCTCATTTCCGGCTGCAGGTCGTATGTGGCAACCTTCGGCGAAGGAATGAGGATGCGCGTCTCGCCCGGCAGCTCGACATCACGGCCGCCGCTGAAGAAAAACGTCACGTGCGGGTATTTCTCCGTTTCGGCGATGCGCAGCTGCTTAAGGCCTTGCTGCGCCACAACTTCGCCGAGCGTGTTGTCGAGATCCTTGGGTTTATACGCGACAAAACCTTCAACGGTTTCGCTGAACAGCGTCAGGCAGACGTAGTACAGGTCGGTCGGGCATTTGTCGCCGCGGTCGAAGCCGCGGAAGTCTTTGTTCGTAAACACCTGGGACAGCTGAATCGCGCGGTCCGGGCGGAAGTTGAAGAACACGACGGCATCGCCGCTTTCCACCAGACCAACCGGGCTGCCGTCAGGCTTGACGATGACCGTCGGCATCACGAACTCGTCGAATACCGATTTCTCGTACGACTCGATAATCGCCTGCATCGGGTCGGTGTATTGCGGTCCTTCGCCGTACACCATCGCGCGGTACGATTTCTCGGTGCGCTCCCAACGCTTGTCGCGGTCCATCGCGTAATAGCGGCCTTGCACCGTAGCGATGCGGCCTACGCCAACTTCGGCGATTTTGTTTTGCAGCTGCTCCATATAACGTTTTGCCGAATCCGGCGCCACGTCGCGGCCGTCAAGGAAGGCGTGAATGTACACATCGTCGAGCCCTTCCTTTTTCGCCAGAGCGAGCAACGCGAACAGGTGGTTGATGTGGCTATGTACGCCGCCGTCGGACAGCAGGCCGTACAGGTGCAGCTTTTTGCCGTTTTCTTTGGCATAGCGCACCGCGCCGATCAGCGTCGTGTTGTCGTAAAACTCGCCGTCGCGAATCGACTTCGAAATCCGGGTCAAATCCTGATAGACGATCCGGCCCGCCCCGATGTTGAGGTGGCCGACCTCGGAATTGCCCATTTGCCCTTCAGGCAGGCCTACCGCTTCGCCGCAAGCCGTGAGGGTTGTATGAGGATAAGTTGACCAGTATCGGTCGTAATTCGGTTTTTTCGCATGTGCGACTGCATTGCCCTGCTCCTCCGAGCGAAGCCCGAAGCCGTCGAGAATAATCAGCGCTACCGGTTTCGGTCTGGACATGCTACTTCGCCCCCTCAACGAGCGCGATGTAAGAAGCAGGCTCCAGACTTGCGCCGCCTACCAGTGCGCCGTCGATATCCGGCTGCGCCATGTATTCGGCGATGTTGTTCGGCTTCACGCTGCCGCCGTATTGAATGCGCACCGCGCCCGCCACTTCGCTGCCGTACAGGCCGCTGACCAGCTCGCGGATGTAGCCGATCACGTCTTGTGCATCTGCGGCTGTGGAGGATTTGCCCGTACCGATCGCCCAGATCGGCTCGTAGGCGATGACGACCTGCGCCGCTTGCTCGGCGCTGACGCCTTGGAACGCCGCTTCGGTTTGCACCTTGCAGACATCTTTCGTTTGGCCGGCTTCGCGCTCTTCGAGCTTTTCGCCAACGCAGACGATTGGCGTCAAGCCGTGTTTGAACGCTGCGTGTACTTTTTTATTGACAATTTCATCGGTTTCGGCAAAATAAGCCCGACGTTCGGAGTGGCCGATAATCACGTATTCCACGCCCAACTCCTTGAGCATCACACCGCTGATTTCGCCTGTGAAAGCGCCGTTGTCTTCAAAATGCAGGTTTTGTGCGCCTACATGCAGCGTCGTGCCTTTTACGGCTTCCACCAGCGCAGGCAGATTGGTGAACGGGGAGCAAATCACGCTGTCCACACCGTCAACCTCGGCCTTGCCTTTGACTTCGTTCACGAAGCTGACCGCTTCGGAAACGGTTTTGAACATTTTCCAGTTACCTGCGATAATCGGCTTTCTCATCGACAGCGCTCCTTTATTTATCGTTCAGGGCGACTACGCCCGGCAAAGCTTTGCCTTCCATGAACTCCAACGATGCGCCGCCGCCCGTGGAGATGTGATCCATTTTGTCCGCAAGGTGGAACTTCTCGGCTGCCGCTGCGGAGTCGCCACCGCCGATCACGGTGTAGCCTGATGCGTCCGCACAAGCTTGCGCTACAGCGCGCGTGCCGTGCGAGAACGGCTCGATTTCGAATACGCCCATCGGTCCGTTCCAGACCACCAGCTTGGAGACAGCGATCGTTTGCGCATAAATTTCGCGCGTTTTCGGTCCGATGTCGATGCCTTCCCATTCAGCCGGAATGCCGTCTACACCTACGATTTGCGTGTTGGCGTTGGCGCTGAAATCGTCGGTGACCACGATGTCGACCGGGAGCAGGAAGTTGACGCCTTTGTCCTTCGCTTTTTGCAGGAAACTGAGCGCCAGATCCAGCTTGCTGTTGTCGACAAGCGATTTGCCGATTTCATGGCCTTGTGCTTTGAGGAAGGTGTAGGACAAACCGCCGCCGATGATGATGTTGTCGGCAATGTTCAGCAGGTTGTTGATCACGTCGATTTTGTCTTTGACTTTGGCCCCGCCGACGATGGCGGTGAATGGGCGCTCTGGATTGTTCAGCGCGCGGCCGAGCACATCCAGCTCTTTTTCCATTAATAGACCGGAAACGGCCGGGAGGTAATGCGCGATGCCTTCCGTGGAAGCGTGGGCGCGGTGCGCAGCGCCGAAAGCGTCGTTCACGTACAGCTCAGCCAGCTCGGCGAACGCTTTGGCCAGCTCGGGATCGTTCTTTTCTTCACCCTCGTAGAAACGCACGTTTTCGAGCAGCAGCACGTCGCCGTTTTGCAGCGCAGCCGCTTGCGCTTTGACCGCTTCGCCCGTCGCTTCGTCAGCTTTGGCTACCGGCTTGCCGAGCAATTCGGACAAGCGCGCCGCAACCGGCGTCAAACGCAGTTCCTCGACCACTTGGCCCTGCGGACGGCCCAGATGGCTCGCCAAAATGACTTTTGCGCCCTTTTCGATCAAATACTTGATCGTCGGCAGCGTTTCCCGAATGCGCGTATCGTCGGTAATTTGACCGTTTTCCAGAGGAACGTTGAAATCGACGCGGACAAATACGGTTTTGCCCCCTACTTCTACATCGCGGACACTTTTCTTATTCATAGCTAATCCTCCCGGTTCGTCAAATAGATTGGAATGATCACACGGAAAGAGGAGAATCGCTTCTCCTCTTCACAGGGTTCAAACGTGATTTATGAAAACTTACAGACCTTTAGCGGCGATGAAAGCAGCGAGGTCAACTACGCGGTTGGAGTAACCCCACTCGTTATCGTACCAGGAAACGACTTTCACCATGTTGTCGCCGATCACCATCGTGGACAACGCGTCGATCGTCGAGGAAGCCGGATCGCCGTTGAAGTCGCTGGATACAAGCGGCTCTTCGGTGTAGTTCAAGATGCCTTTCAGCGGGCCGTTAGCCGCTTCTTTCAAAGCAGCGTTCACTTGGTCAACCGTTACGTTCGTTTTCAGCTCGGCAACCAGGTCGGTAACGGAAACGTTAGGCGTAGGAACGCGCATGGACATACCGTTCAGCTTGCCTTTCAGCTCAGGCAGTACCAGGCCGATGGCTTTGGCAGCACCCGTGCTGGAAGGAATGATGTTCTCGGCGGCAGCGCGAGCACGGCGCAGGTCTTTGTGCGGCAGGTCAAGCACTTGCTGGTCGTTCGTGTAGGAGTGAACGGTCGTCATCATGCCTTTTACGATCCCGAAGCTGTTGTTGAGAACTTTCGCGAAAGGAGCCAGACAGTTGGTTGTACAGGAAGCGTTGGAGATAACCGTGTGAGCCGCTGGATCGTATTTGTCTTCGTTAACGCCAAGTACGATTGTGATGTCTTCGTCCGTAGCTGGAGCGGAGATGATAACTTTCTTCGCGCCGCCTTTCAAGTGGAGGGAAGCTTTTTCTTTTGCTGTGAAAATACCGGTCGATTCAACTACGATTTCAACGCCTACGGAAGCCCAAGGCAGGTTTCCAGGGTCGCGCTCTGCGAAAACTTTAATGGAACGACCGTTGACGATCAGTTCGCCTTCGCCTGCTTCAACTGTTGCGTTAATGCGGCCATGCGTCGTGTCGTATTTCAGCAGGTGAACCAGTGTTTTTACGTCCGTCAGGTCGTTGACTGCGACGATTTGCACATCAGGGTTGTTCAGCGCTGCGCGGAACACGTTGCGTCCGATACGTCCGAAACCGTTAATACCTACTTTTACCATAGTAAATTCCTCCTAAAAAGATGAGATGTAAAATATGTCAAGACGGATCGGGAAGATCCGTCAAGATGACGCTTGCTTCAAAATCTCCAGCGCGGCGGCTTCGTCCGTGACCAGAATGTCCTGGCGCCCGAAACGGAGCACGGAAGCGATCGCTTCCCCCTTGCTCTTGCCGCCGGCTACACCGAGCACGACTTCGATGTTCTGCAAATCCTCAACGCGCAGGCCGACAGTCGGCATCTTGTGTACAACGTTCCCTTGCCGGTCAAAATAGTACCCGAACGCTTCGGCCAGCGCCCCGGCCTCCTGCAGGCTGCGCGTCATTTCCGCGTCAACCTTGCGCCGGCGGGCCATGACCATAGCATCTCCGATTCCGTGAACGACAATGCGGCAGCGGCGCACCGCGTCGACGACCTCCTGAATCTGCGGGTCCTGCATCAAGGATTGATACGCCTCTTCGCCGAGATGATCGGGCACGTGCAGCAGCCGGTAGTTGCCGCCGGAACGCTTCGCCATCGTGGAGGCGATCGTGTTGGCTTGCAGCTCCACGCTTTCGCCCAAGCCGCCGCGCGCCGGCACGAACCAGCTGCCGCGCATCCGCGAAGACGCCGCCATCTGGCTTGCGACCTCGGCCATCGTCGAGCCGCCCGTGACCGCGATCACGTCGTCCTTGACGACGGCCTTGCGCAGCGCGGCGGCCCCGGCCCGGCCCAGCCCCTTCTTCGTGAAGCCGGACGTATCGGAATCGCCGGGCACGACGATGACTTGATTGACGCCGAACGCCTTGCCGATGCGCTCCTCCATCTCCGTCAAGCCGAACACGTCCTTGATCAGCGGCTCCATCGCGTCCAGCAAACGCCGGCCCGCCTCGCTGACCTTCATCCCGGTCGCATCGGTTTCCAGCAACCCCTGCTCCTTGAGAAAGTCGACCTCGCCGCGCAGCACCCGCTCTGTCATATCCAGCGAAGCGGCCAACGTGCGGCGGCCCACGACGCCGGAGATCAGCACATGGTGCAGAATCGTGTAACGCGTCTTCATGATGTCCAGCAAATCGGGCAAGAGTTGTTTTTGAATGTCAAGGATTTCTCTCATGAACGGGCAACGACACTCCTGCTCTTTTGTAGTGTTGGACCTTTTATGTCCCAGGTATGCATTTTCCGTCCCACCCGGGCGAAAAAAAATGAACTTGCACGTTTATTATAACCAATTCGCAGATGGGATTCAACATTTGTTCAAACATTTTTTCTGGAAAAGGCTGGGGGCCAAGTTGGTGCTTGCTTTTTTTATGCGGCTGTCATATAATAACCCTTGCTTCGCTTTTTGAGAAGCCTCAACACTCAACATGCGCCCGTGGTCCAATGGATATGACGTAGGCCTCCGGAGCCTGAGATCAAGGTTCGATTCCTTGCGGGCGCGTTTTCTTTCTTACATTATGAACAACGATCAAATCAGTTGAGAAACTGATTTTTTTTGATTATAGTTTGACCTTTCTTGACCTTTACAGGTTTTTTCGGTATCATACTTGTAGATACTGTAAGTGCACCCCAAATCCATTTCTTTCCGTACCCATTGAAGGAGGTTATTCGCATGAGCTTTATCCCTATGGTCGTAGAGCAGGACGCCCGTGGCGAGAGAGGTTACGACATCTACTCCCGGCTGCTGAAGGATCGCATCATCTTTCTCGGAACGCCGGTGAACGATGTGGTGGCTAATTCGATCATCGCCCAGCTGCTCTTTCTGGCGGCGCAGGACCCTGACAAGGATATCAGCTTGTACATCAACAGTCCGGGGGGATCGATAACCGCCGGCATGGCGATTTACGACACCATGCAGTTCATCAAGCCGGACGTCTCGACGATTTGCGTCGGCATGGCCGCTTCAATGGGCGCATTCCTGCTGACTGCGGGCGCGATCGGCAAACGCTACGCGCTGCCGAACAGCGAAGTGATGATCCACCAGCCGCTGGGCGGCGCCGAAGGTCAAGCCTCGGACATCGAAATTCGCGCCAAACGCATCATCAAAATGCGCGAGAACCTGAACAAAATTCTTGCCGAGCGCAGCGGCCAGCCGTTCGAACGCGTCGACAAGGACACCGACCGCGACTACTTCATGAGCGCTGCCGAAGCGCAAGCCTATGGCCTGATCGATAAAGTGATCGAGCGTATATAAAAACAACAAAACAGCCCGGAGCCGCTCGGATGAGCCGTTTCGGGCTGTTTGGCGTCTTACGCTTGCGGCAGCATCCGCTTGTACAGCCGTGTTACGGTAATCGTGCTCATTTCTCTGGAATAGGAAGCTTTCGGGCTAAACATCCGCTCTCCTGTCCCCTGCATCACGCCAGACGCCGCGCAGAACCCCACGGCCTCCACCGCCCACGCCGCAATCTGCGAGCCGTCGTCAAAAAATCCTCCAACCACTCCGGCATCGCCCTTCATATCGAGAAACTTCGCGGTATTCGCCAAGATCACCGCCGCCTGCTCTCGGGTGAGCCGTCCATCCGGCTCAAACTTGCCCTGGCCGGTCCCGCTAATAATCCCGCACGTCGCCACACGGCGCACATCCGAGTCCTGCGTATCCGTAAACGGCGCTGCGGGCGTCAGGCCCTTTTCGCGAATCAAGGTATCCAGCTCTTTGCCTGTCACGGCTTCAATCAGTGGAACAAGCAACTCAATGAACTCGCTGCGCGTAATGCTGTCCTGGTAGTTCGACTGCAAGGAGAGCGGCAGCAGCCCCTCCTGCTTGGCGTAACGCACCTCGTCCAACGCCCAGCCGGAAGGAACGGCCATCGCCGTCCCCGGAAGGGCGATATGGGCCATCATTTGCGCAGGTGTCGTGTGAGGTTTGTCATCAAAAGCGCCGGTGCCCAGTTCGCCGGCTCCATTGCCGCCGAAGCCCCACAACGTGCCATCCGTTTTCAGCGCGACGGTGAAGTCCCCTTTGGCCGTGACATCGAGAATATCGTCCATGGCGACCTGCGGTTTGCTTTTGGACACCGTCGTGCCGTCCCCAAGCTCGCCCGCGCCATTTTCGCCCCAAACCCACAAGCTGCGGTCCTTCTTGATCACCGTCAGATGATTCCTTCCGTCGACAGCCTGCACATTGTCCATCAGCTTCGCGGGTGTAAAATGAGACTCCACCACCGACTGGCTCCCATCCGCATACGACGCAAACGCCCATTTCTCTGTGGGACTGGACAAAATCAGACCTGCCGTATCGGCTCCCCAACCCCAGAGCGTGCCGTCCTTCTTGATCGCATAAGCTTCCATGCCCGTGCCGTACACCGTCACCACATCCGACATGATCGCTATCGGAGACGCAACCGTCATACTGGCGGTTTGGACCCCTAGTTCACCGGAGTAGTTGGACCCCCAACCCCACAGCGAACCGTCTGCCTTCAAGGCATAAAAGGATTCGATGCCGGCGCTGATCTGCTTGACCCCGGACATGATCCGCACAGCCGACTGCGCTTTGCCTTCCGCTTCCATCTGCCATACCGTGCCATCCGTTTTCAGCACAAGCCATTGGGAGTAGGCGGAAGCGGCCTCTCGCACGCCGTCCATCACCTTAACGGGCTTCGTCGCGCCTTCTGCATCGCTATATTCAATCGCCCACAGACTGTGATCGGACTTGACGGCAAAGCTTGTCCACCAATCGCCGTATACGCTGACGACATCCTCCAGAATTTTCGTTTGGCCCGCGCGCTGCGGCGACTGGTCGCCGGCCGTATCGTTAAAGGTCGCTTTTCCCCAATACCATAAGCTGCCATCGTCCTGAATCGCCAGAACCCGCCCGTTGGCGCTGGCAATCGTATGCCCGAACTGAGCTGCGGGCGCAGCCCAGACATGACCGGGAATCCATGTGAACAACAGGAAACCGGCGGCCAGGCTGGACCATAATCTTTTAGCAATCGACATAAGCAGCACCTCCGATAAATGTCCGTATGACCTCACATGTACAAGTCTCGTTTATATTCCATCATAGCATACACCAACAGCACTTACCTACGGACGAATTGCCTATGCGAACAGGCATGGAGCAAAGCCGCGCAATTGGCCGTTTCAGCAACAAACGTATTATCGCACACAAAAGTCGTATCAGGAGGCATCGAATTATCGGGTATCCGTCTATACAATAAAAAAGTAATTCGGTTGCCACATATTGGGACGCAAATTGCACAACGGCGCTTTGTGAAAGCGCTTTCTAAATCTGTTCGGCCCAACGCCTGCGTGCACAGGTCCCGGTCAGCGGCAACTCCCCCGGAAAGGAGGCGATGTTTTTTTCAGGACGGTTCGACCCGATGGCAATGCAAGCTACGCAATCATGCAAAGGAGGATCTTAAATTTGAACACCCGCAAATCGTTTCGCAAAAACAGGTTTATTTCATGGATGTTGATCGTATTGCTCGTCTTGGTGCAAGTTCCGATGTACGCCGGCGTCAGCCTCGCCGCCACCAATCTGGCACTGGGCAAAGCAACCTCCGAAAGCGGCCATGCCGACGTATACGGCTCGGGCAATGTGACGGACGGCAATGCCGGCACGTACTGGGAGAGCGTGAACAACGCCTTCCCTCAATGGGTCCGCGTGGACCTCGGGAGCGCAAACTCCGTCAATCAAGTTGTGCTGAAACTGCCATCCGGCTGGGGCAGCCGCACGCAAACCTTGTCCGTTCAAGGAAGCACAAACGACAGCGCGTATACGAATCTGGTCGCTTCGGCCTCGTATACTTTTGCGCCAGGCAGCAGCAATACCGTGACGATCAACTTCTCTGCGGCCAGCGTCCGCTACGTGAAGGTGAATTTCACAGCAAACACGGGCTGGCCAGCCGGGCAGATTTCCGAGCTGGAGGTCTATGGCACGTCGACGCCTACGCCAACTCCTACAGCCACCCCGACGCCGACACCAACTCCAACTCCGACACCAACAGCTACGCCTACGGGAACATATCAGGCTGAAAATGCCGCACTTTCCGGCGGGGCGAAGGTGAACACCGACCACACCGGCTATACGGGAGCGGGCTTTGTCGACGGTTACTGGACGCAAGGCGCAACGACGACCTTTACGGTCAACGTTCCGACAGCGGGCACTTACAGCTCTACGCTCCGTTACAGCAATGCGATGGGCTCCGCAAAAACGGTCAGCCTGTACGTCAATGGTGCGAAAATCCAGCAAACAACGTTAGCCAACCTCGCGAATTGGGATACGTGGTCGACGCAATCGGACAATGTCAGCTTGAATGCCGGCTCAAATACGATTGCTTACAAATATGACACGACCGATTCCGGCAACATCAATCTTGACAGTCTGACGGTGCAGGGACCAACTTCGACGCCGACACCAACACCTACGGCAACACCTACACCTACGCCGACTGCAACCGCTACACCTACGGCGACACCAACGCCAACACCGACACCTACCGCTACACCGACACCAACGCCAACGCCATCAACAACGCCGACACCGACGCCATATGGCTCGCCGGATCTGGTTATCACGGACATTCTCACGTCTCCGGCCGCCCCGATTACCGGGAACGCCGTCACATTCAAGGCTGTCGTGAAGAATGCGGGCACCAACTATACGCCAGCCGGCACGATTATCGGCGTCAGCTTTAGCGTGGACGGCGGCCAAGTCAGTTGGTCAGATAACACGACCACCGCGCTGGCGCCTGGAGCGTCCGTCACCGTAACCGCTAACGGCGGCCCTGGCGGCTCTTCAATCTGGACAGCGGCCACCGGCAGCCATACGGTTATGGCTTGGGTGGACGACGTCAACCGCATTAGCGAATCGAACGAAGGCAATAACCAATTTTCCAAATCGATCAATATCACGCCTACCGCTATGCCGGATCTGGTCGTTTCCAGCCTGACCGCATCCGCTGCTTCTGTGGAAGCAGGCAGCCCGGTTACTTTTACCGCAGTGGTCAACAACCAGGGAGCCGCCGCGGGCGCGCCCGGTATTGTGGCCTTCTCCGTTGACGGCGTGCAGGTGTCCGCTTCGGCCAATGACACTTCGGCACTCGCTGTAGGCGCCTCCAGAACCTACACCGGCACATGGACAGCCACCGGCGTAGGCAGCCATTCCATTACGGCAACAGCCGATCAAGCCAACTTGACGGCCGAAGCCAGCGAAACGAACAACACCTCGGGCATCACGCTTGTCGTCAATCCGAAAAACGGCATTGATCTGGTCGTAACGAACGTGGCCTGGAGCCCTGCCTTTATTTCGATCGGCAATAACGTAACCTTTAACGCAACGATCAAAAACCAAGGCACGCAGCCGGGAGCCCCGGGCGTCGTCACCTTTAAGGTAGACGGCACGCAAGCAGCGGCCACCGTCAATAACACGACAGCGCTGGCAGCAGGCGCAAGCGTTACGGTAACAGCATCCGCTCCGTGGACCGCAACCGCGGGAACCCATGCTATTATCGGAACCGTCGATGCCAACAATAACACGGCTGAAACCGATGAAGCGAACAACACCTTTTCGCAAAACCTGACCGTCATGAGCGCAAGCCGCGGCGCGACCATGCCTTACACTCGATATGAGTCCGAGGATGCAGCGGCGCTGTCCGGCGGAATCGGCGGTGGTGCGGTGCTGAAAACGGCTCCGAACTTCGATTACACGCTGACGGCATCCGAAGCGTCCAATCAGGCATACGCAGCGCTGCCAAGCAATGGCTCTTACGTAGGCTGGACGATCCGTCCGAATGAAGGCGGCGCCGGTGTGACCATGCGCTTTACGATGCCGGACTCGGCAGACGGCATGGGCCTGAACGGCTCGCTGGACGTATTCGTGAATGGTGTCAAAACGAACACTCTCGCCCTTAGCTCCTACTGGAGCTGGCAGTATTTCAGCGGCGGCGGCAATCCGAGCGACGTTCCACTCGGCAACGGCATGGCCGTGTTCCGTTTCGACGAAGTTCACTTCAAGCTGCCAACGGCGCTGCAGCCAGGCGACACGATCCGCATTCAAAAAACGAACGGGGACAACATCGAATACGGTGTCGACTTCCTGGAAATCGAGCAGATTCCTTCGGCGATTCCGCAGCCGGCCAACTCGCTTTCGGTTACGGCTTACGGCGCAACGCCAAATGACAGCACCGACGACTTGCCGGCGTTTAACGCAACCGTAGCGGCAGCAATCGCTTCCGGCAAATCCGTTTATATTCCAGAGGGCAACTGGAACCTTGGCAACATGTGGGTAATCGGCGATCCGACTAACCGCATCAACAACATTACGATTACCGGCGCAGGCATCTGGTACACGAACCTGCAGTTCACCTCGGACAAAGCATTTTCCGGCGGCGTCTCGTTCCGGGTACAAGGCCAACTCGACTTTAGCAACGTCTACATGAACTCCAAGCTCAGATCGAGATATTCCCAAATGGCCGTGTATAAAGCGTTCATGGATGATTTCGGCACAAATTCCAAAATCCACGACTTCTGGGAAGAGCACTTCGAGTGCGGCTTCTGGGTAGCCGACTATGCGGATAAGCCGGGCATGTCGTTCTTCGTGACGGACGGCTTGACGATTTCCAACGGCCGCGTGCGCAACAACCTCGCCGACGGCATCAACTTCTGCCAAGGCACCAAAAATTCGACCGTCACCAACGTCAGCGTCCGCAACAACGGCGACGACGGCTTGGCGATGTGGCCGGACAACTCCTTCGGCGCGCCGATGGAAGTCAACAACACGTTCCAATACTCGACGCTGGAGAACCAGTGGCGCGCTTCCGGGGTCGGCATCTTCGGCGGCAGCGGACACACCATCCGCAACCTGCTGATTAAAGACAATTTCGAAAGCGCCGGCATTCGTCTGGACACGACGTTCCCAGGCTACCACTTTGACACGAACACCGGCATCACGTTCTCGGATATTACCATCGTCAACAGCGGCGGAAGCAAAGACTTCTTCAATGGGGAGCTTGGCGCTATCGACCTGAAAGCGCCGGCCAGCGCCGTCAAAAACATTACGTTCAACAACATCGACGTGATCAACGCTCAGCGGGATGGTGTGGAATTCGGCGAAGGCGCAGGCTTTAGCGGCATTGTCTTCAACAACCTGACCATCGACGGCACAGGCAAAGACGATGTCATGAGCTCCAAATTTACACAGCCGCATCTGGGTCAAGCGATCATGTCCTACACGCCAAACGGCTCGGCTACCTTCAACAACCTGGTGCTCAAAAACATCGAGGCGCCAGCGCCTTACTACCTGATTCAGCCGGGCTTCGCCCTGACGATTCAGTAATCGGGCGCATCGACCAAAGCTAATCTGACTGGCAGCACAATCCTATCGGTATAACATCAACAGCCCACGGCCGCTCTTTCGGGAGCAAGCCGTGGGCTGTTTGTATCGGGCGGGCCGGCTATTCGGCTTCCTCCCAAATATCGTAAGGCGCATGCAAGGTAAAATGATCAAATTTCTTGGCATCGCTTGGCGACATGACGCGAATTTTGCCAAGCGGATCGATGAAATCGGCCATGTTGCTGGTGATGATCAGGTCTACACCATGATAAAGCCCCGCGGCCATAATCGGCAAATCGTGCCGGTCTGTCAGCCCCAGCAGCTCGATCGGATGGCGCAGGTTTTTTTCAATGTAAGCTTGTCCCCAATCATGCCAGCCGTATTCTTCGGCCAAAAGTCGGCCCAGAAGTTCTTTGTAGGCCTTTCCGTGCGGCCAATCAAGCGCTCCTAACCCGGTCAGGTAGTCCCGATCAAACAGCACATCCAAATAGGGCTCAAGCACATACATGATCTGCTGGTGAGATAAAATAACGGGCTGCCTGCGGCTCTGAATCCTTCCCGACCGCAATAGGCCGTACAACTCGGCCTGTACGGCTTTGGGAACCACCAACTCCATCAACCCGTTCTCATGCTGGTCAATCAAATCATCCAGATATTGAGTCAACAGCTCTGATTGCAAAACGATCGTTGACACAAACACGTTCGTATCGCATAAAATCCGAACCAGCGGTTCATTCGGAGCAACGATCATTATTCCCGTACCTGGCCGCTGCGGAACACGTCCTGCGGATCGGCTAACGTAAGTTCATCTCCCAGCACTTCGCTTCGGCGGCGCAAAAGTTCTTGGCTGCGGGAGGCTTTGGGCTTGAACTGGTCCTTGGGAATCAAGTATCCTTTCCGTTTGCCTTCGGATGGTGCGATATATTTGATTTTATTGGTATTGATCCACTTATGCACCGCTTGACGCGTCACGCCAAAGCGCTTCGCGACTTCTTCAACTGTGTAATATTCCTCGTTCTCCAGCAAAATTCCCTTTAGTACATGGTACTCCCGCCGCGGTGCTTCAACTGGGCGGCTTACATGGGGTTTAAGCCGTTTCCTCACACGGATAACGGAAATTCCGATCTCTCTGGACTCGTTGATTTGACGCTTCAACTCCTGCAGTTCGTCCGCCATTTCCGGTCCGGCTTTCACGATGAGCTGATCCAATTTGGATTGAATTTCGGCTTTGGTTGTTGTCATCCAATCCCCCCCTTTCCCCACACACTCACATTATAACCCATCAACCACCATTTAACCAGAACTAAACCAATACTAAACTAATATTAAACCAATTTCAAACCCATTCTCAATCATTTTTCGCCCCTCCAGCTGCCGCTTCACTTGCCACCCGGCTCAGGCAGCGGGTACAGCACCAGCTCGATCGGCTGCACGCTGCCCAGCACGGGCGTGTACGCCAGATCGAGCGCCGCCGCCGTGCCGTCCGTCCGGGCGAGCACGGCGGCGCCGTCCAGGGCGGACAGCAGGCCGCCCTGGGCCGGCACGTTCACGTAGCTGCCGCCGGCCTTGACCGTGCCCTGGAACGTGCCATCCGCGGCACGCACCAGCACGGCCATCCGGCCCGGCTTATCCACGTGAACGTGGTACACGACGCCGGCGTTGCCGACGTTCTCGACCGTCAGGCCGCTAACCCCGTCGCGGCCCTGAACATTCCGGTCGATCACGCCGTCGCCGAGCGTCAACACCTGCGGGCCGGTTACGCCCGGCCCGTCAACGCGCCAGCGCACCTCCGCCTGCGGGAAGGTGCCGCGGCCCGCTCCGCTGCCGGGCAGCTGCGGCAGCGTGTCCAGCACCGACTGGCGCAGCGCCGGGACCGCCACGACCGACAGCCGCAGCGGTCCGTCCAGCTCCACGTCGGCGTATTGCGCCACGGCTTCGCCGGGATTCATATACGGCAGCTGCGAGTAGATGTACGTTCCTTTCGCCGGCACGGTCAGCTTGCGGTCCGTCGCCGGTCCCGCCAGCAAATCGTCCGACAGCTGCCGCATGACGAGCCCGGCGTCCGGCGACGGCCCTTCCGCACCAACGCTCGTCGTATGCACCGTCACCGGCTGATCCGAATCGTTTGTCATCAGCAGCGCCAGCGTCAGCCGCTGGTTCGACGCATTTACGTGGCCGGTATACAGCCGGACTTTGCCCGACTCCAGCATATCCTGATACAAAATACCGGCCTGCGTCAGCTCCTGCTGATCCCCGCTCACCACCAGCCGGCGCTGCTCCAGAGCGCCCTCGACCTGCTTGTACGCCTGCGGCAACCCGCTCCAGCCCGTGCCCGCGGGACTGCCCGACACAATCGCGCCCGGCGGCTTCATAAACAGCGGATACAACGCCGGGCTCAAATACGGCTCGTCCACCACCGTCACATAGCCAATATACGGCTCGCTGAGATGGCCGTGCTGATCCTTGACCTGCAGGCTCACCGGGTAGCGGCCCGGCTCAAAAAAGGCCTCTTGCTTGCCCTGCCACCGATACGGCGCAAACCCTTCCGAATCGGGATCGTAGCTCAAATCAATATATTCAACCGGTTCCCCAAGCCGATAGGTCGGCTTGGCCGTCACGAATCGAGCCACCGGATTCGAATTGCCTTCATTCTCCAAATACACGCTTTTTGGCTCCCGCACATGCCGGATTTCCACACGCCGCTGCTCGGCGTCATACGCATAAGGCACGCCCATATAGTCGGCCAGCCAAGTCAGCTTGACCAGCAGCTTGCCGCCAACAATCGCCGCCACATCGGCAAACGGCAGCTCAACGCCATTGATCGTCACCTTGCCGTGATCGCTGTCCAGCACAATCGTGTAATCCGGCGGCGTCATCTCAATCGTGCGGGCCGCATCATTCCACGCCACGCGGAAGCCCAGCTCATCACCCAAAAACTTCGCCGGCACATACAGCTTATCGCCAATTACCTGCGCCGGCGTCTCCAACAGGCGGCTGCCCCCGTCCACCACAACGTCAGGCTTGTCCAGATACAGCCAAATCTCGCTCGTCGTCACCGAAATGTCCGCCGATGCCGGCGGCTCGCTTTCCGCTGCGGCGGCTGCCGTCAGTGCCGACAACGCCAAGCCGCATACGGCGGCGACAGCCAGCACTTTTTTCCCCAATCCTCTCATCCCCGAACAAGCTCCTCTTATGTACAGTGTGCGATGCTCTGCGTTGATCATTTTCCTCGCGGGCACAACGGCTCAGCCGCTCGACTTGCGTCCCCTCACTCTTCCGGCTTCCAGACGTTCCGGTCCTTCTAGCTTTTCCATTTCTTCCATCTTCCAGTTCTTTCAGTTCATCCGGTTCTTCCGACCCCTCCGGCTTTTCCGGTTTCCCCCACTTCTTCCAGCCTTCCCAGACCCTCCAGCCCTTCCAGCTTTCCGGTTCCTCGGGTTCTTCCGACTCCTCCGGCCCTTCCGGTTCCTCCAACGCCTCCAGCTTTCCCAGCCTCCCAGCCTCCAGCTCCCCCGGTTCCGCCGCCTCTCCCAGTTCTTCCGGCTTTCCCGCTTCTCCTGCCTTTCCCGCGCTCCCCGTTTGGCTCACGCTCCCGGACGCCTGCGAACCCTGCCAGCCAACATCAAAAAAACCTTCTTCTGCATGCACGTCTGTTAGACGCAGCCACACGGAAAAAGGTTTCTTCACTTCGGCCCGCCGTAACAAATTCGCCACAACTGCCCAAGTCCCCCAAAAAGCAAAAAAACTTCCCCGAAGGGAAGCCTCTGTAAGTAACTTACTGATTCTCTAATTCCTCTTTGCTGACCAGTCCGACTAAAGCGGTTACAGCCTGCTCGGCGTCCGAACCCTCTGCACTGATGTATACTTCGGTGCCGGTGCTGATGGCAAGACTCATAATGCCCATGATGCTTTTTGCATTTACTTTCTTTTCATCTTTCTCTACAAAAATCTCCGATGAAAACTTATTCGCCTCTTGGACAAACAATGCCGCAGGTCTGGCATGTAGGCCGGTTTTCAATTTCACAACGACTGGCCGTCTTGACATGTACCCGATTCCCCCTACTCAAATCTTATATGAACTACTTATATCAGTAACTGTAACACATGTTTTAAACATTATAGCATTTTTCAAGCCACTACACTAGGCAAAATCAGAAAACGATGTGTTATATTACGAATTCCGTAACTTTTCCGCCAATTCATCGATTTTTCGCAACCGGTGGTTGACGCCCGATTTGCTCACATTGCCCTTGAGCATATCGCCCACTTCCTTCAAATTCATATCGGGATGCTGCAAACGAATCTCCGCGACCTCGCGCAGCTTCTCCGGCAGACTCTCCAGACCAACCTCGCGCTGCAGCAGGCGAATATTATCAATTTGCCGGACGGCGGCGCCGATCGTCTTGTTCAGATTGGCCGTTTCGCAGTTGACGATCCGGTTGACCGAATTGCGCATGTCCTTCATAATGCGGACGTCCTCGAACCGCAGCAAAGCCTGGTGCGCCCCGATGATGCTAAGAAACTCGATGATTTTTTCGCCTTCCTTGATATATAACACAAAACCCTTCTTGCGCTCGATGCAACGGGCGTTCAAATCGAATTTGTTGGCCAGCTTGCTTAACGCTTTACAATGCTCTTCATACATCGAAGCGATTTCCAAATGGTAGGACGACCCCTCGGGATTGTTGACCGAACCTCCGGCCAGGAACGCCCCGCGCAAATAAGCGCGCTTACAGCAACCGCTGCGAATGATGTCCCTGTCGATGTCCGCCGTGAACATGAAGCCCTCCGAAACAATCTTTAGCGCCGACAGCAACTCCTGCACCTGATTGGGCACGCGAACAATGTAAACGTTATTTTTTTTGAGCCGCATCTTCTTGCGAACAAGCAGCTCAGTATGCAGCTTAAACGTTTTCTTGAGCAAGGAATAAATCCGGCGGGCAATCGCCGCGTTTTCTGTCGAAATGTCCAGAATGACGCGTTGACTCGAAAGCTGCACCGCGCCGTTCATGCGAATCAGCGCAGACAACTCCGCTTTTTCGCAGCAGGCGTCGGATTCGATCAGCGTCAATTCTTTTTTGGTTTGTGCCGCAAAGGACAACGATCTCACCTCTTCCGGGACATCCAGCTTTCGACGAGCTGATAAATATGTTCACTGAGCTTCTCCGCGTCGTGGCGCAAATAGGTGCGGAACAGCACCAGCTTGTCGGCGATCACGCGGTAGCCGCGCTTCGTCACCTCTTCCAGATCGAGATGCACGGCCTTCGAGCCTTGCTCGGCGTACTTGGCCTGCACCTGCGGCGGAATTTCGCCGTTATTGACGAGCACGTAATCAAACAGATGGTGCCCAAGGTGCGCGTGGATCGCATCCAGATGGTCGCTGACGGAATAATTATCGGTTTCGCCCGGCTGGGTCATGACATTGCAAATGAACATCTTGACCGCATCCGAATTGACGATTTCCTGAGCGATCTGCGGCACCAGCAGGTTCGGCAGCACACTGGTATACAAACTGCCCGGCCCGCACAAAATCGCATCCGCCTCGCGAATCGCCTGCAAGGCATCGGCGAGCGGCGTCACGTCTGCCGGCTCAATCGTCAGCCGCTTAATCCGGCCCAACGCTTGCGGAATTTTCGACTCGCCGATCACCACCGACCCGTCCGCCATCTCCGCCTTCAAAATAATCGCTTCGTTCGCTGCCGGGAGCACACGCCCGCGCACCGCGAAGACGCGGTTCATCTCCTGCACGCCTTTGACGAAATCGCCGGTGATATCAGTAAGCGCCGCCAAAATTAGATTTCCCAAGCTATGCCCGGCTAATCCGGTCCCCGCCTGGAAACGGTACTGCAAAATTTGCGAAAGCAGCGGCTCCACATCGGCCAGCGACGTCAACACGTTGCGGATATCGCCCGGCGGCGGCATCTGCATTTCCGAACGGAGGATGCCGGAGCTTCCCCCGTCGTCGGCAACGGTAACAATGGCCGTAATATTGACCGGCTTCTCCTTCAAGCCGCGCAGCATGACGGAAAGCCCCGTGCCACCGCCAATGACCACAATTTTCGGAGTCTGCTGACGATCCATTCCGTTCCCCCTCTTATAGGCGGTCGCGCTCCGCGTCCCGATGACTGACTCTAACGAACTCCGTCTCACTGTTGCCGATCACCTTGCCCAAATATTCGGCCACCGCGACCGAGCGATGTTTGCCACCCGTGCAGCCGATGCCGACGACAACCTGACTTTTGCCTTCCTTCTTGTATTGCGGCATGAGGAAATTCAGCATATCGAGCAGTTTGGCCAGAAACTCCTGCGTTTCGCTCCATTTCATCACGTAGTCGTACACTTCGGCGTTTTGGCCCGTTTGCGGGCGCAGTGTTTCGACATAATGCGGGTTTGGCAAAAAACGGACGTCAAAAATCAAGTCGGCATCAATCGGCACCCCGTATTTGAAACCGAACGAAATGACGTTGACCGACAACCGGTCGCCTTCCAGGTTCGTAAACCGCCCGATGATCCGCTCCTTCAACTGCGCGGGCTTCAAGGCGCTGGTGTCGATCACCTGCGTGGCCAGCCCTTTCAGCTCCTCCAGCAAGCGGCGCTCCAGCGCGATGCCCTCCAGCGGCACCCCGTCCGGGGCCAACGGATGGCGGCGGCGGCTTTCCTTGTAACGCTGCACGAGCGTCGTATCCGTCGCATCGAGGAACAAAATCTCATAGGTCAGCGTGTAATTGTCGCGCACATAACGCAGCGACTCCTGCAGCGAGGTGAAAAACTCCCGCCCCCGCAAGTCGATCACCAGCGCCACCTTGCCAATTTTGCCCATCGATTGCTCGATCAGTTCGGCGAATTTGGGTATCAGCACAGGCGGAAGATTATCGACGCAAAAAAAGCCGAGATCCTCCAAGCTTTGCACCGCAATGGTTTTGCCTGCACCCGACATGCCCGTAATAATAACCAGCTTGGCTATAGCCGAGGCTTCTTCCATGAGCCGTACCCTCCTTTCCATATAGAAGCGCGTCTGGATGGACGCGCTGCTTGTTAGCGCAGGTTGAGGCCGGCCGCACCGACGACGCCTGCATCGTTGCCCAGCGTTGCGGGCACAATATCCACACCGTCGGCTGCTGCCTCCGGCGTATATTTCTTGAACGTCTCGCGAATCGGCTCAAACAAAATGTCGCCCGCCCGCGAAACGCCGCCGCCCACGACAAAACGCTGCGGGTTGAGCACAACCGCAACCATCGCCATCGAACGGCCCAAATAATACGCCGCACGGTTCACGATCCGCAGCGCCACTTCGTCGCCGGATTTCGCCGCGTCAAATACCTGTTTCGCTTCGTCCACCTTCTCCAGCAGCGCCAGCGACGTGCTGTCGCCGCGTTCCACGGCATCCTTGGCCATGCGGATAATGCCCGTCGCCGAAGACACCGTCTCCAGACAGCCGGTTTGACCGCAGCCGCAGTTGATCGCTTCGATATCCGGCACGGTCGAGATATGTCCAAGCTCGCCGGCCGTACCGGCAAAGCCTTGATAAATTTTACCGTTAATAATAATACCGCCGCCGACGCCCGTGCCAAGCGTATAACAGACGAGATTGGAAACGCCCGCGCCCGCGCCGCTCCACGCTTCGCCCAAAGCCGCGACATTGGCATCGTTATCGATGGTGACTGTTTTGCCCAGCAGTTGTTCCAGACGGTCCTTTGCATGGACATCACGCCATTTCAGGTTAGGCGAGAACTTGACAATGCCTCTGGGGATATCGAGAAATCCCGCAAGACCCGCACCAATACCGGCCACCTGTTCCCAGGAAAAAGGAGAATCCTCGACAATTTGACGCACGTAAGCCGCGATCCGTTCAAGCACCGCATCGGCGCCGTCCTCCGCCCCCGTTGGTCCTTCATACGTATGCAACAAGCTTCCCCGCTCGTCACAGATGCCCACTTTAATATTGGTACCGCCTAAATCCACACCGATATAAATCTGATTTGACATGAATAAGTCACCTCTAAAAGTAGTCATAAAATTTGAAGGCAAAAGCTCCTGTTCCAACTATATGCTAACGCTGTGGGCAGGTCAAGATTGAGAAGCCGCGAAAATCCGCCGCAATTTGCCAACTCCAGCGCAAAGGGCCCGCCGAACATCGTCGCGCAGGCCCTCATAGGCATCACATTCGTATCTATATGCGGTTCGTTCCGCTTTCAGGCCGCCTACAGCTTACAGCGATTGGCTCCAATCGTGCACCACGTGGCCCTCGAGGAATTTCTCGCAGTCCAGCGCAGCCATGCAGCCGCTGCCCGCTGCCGTAATCGCTTGGCGGTATTTCAAATCCTGCACGTCGCCGCAAGCGAAGACGCCTGGGATATTCGTTTCCGTCGTACCCGGCTTGACGAGGATGTAGCCTTGCTCATCCGTCGTAATTTGGCCGCCGAGGAATTTCGTGTTGGGCGTATGGCCGATGGCGACGAAGATGCCGTCCGTTTCGATCACTTCTTCATTGCCCGTCGCGTTGTCGCGCACCTTGAGTCCCGTCACCTTGTGGTCGGCCGAAACGACCTCCAGCGGCGTGCGGTTCAGCGCCCATTTCACCTTGTCGTTGCCGCGCGCGCGGTCCTGCATGATCTTCGAGGCGCGCAGCTCGTCGCGGCGATGCACCAGCGTCACCTGCGAAGCGAAACGCGTCAGGAAGTTCGCTTCTTCCATGGCCGAGTCGCCGCCGCCGACCACGATGATTTTTTTGCCGCGGAAGAAAAATCCGTCACAAGTGGCGCAAGTGCTGACGCCGTGTCCGATGCTTTCCTTCTCGTTCGTAATGCCCAGCAGCTTTGCCGAAGCGCCGGTCGAAATGATCAGCGTTTCCGTCTCGATCACACCAAGTCCTTCCACATTCAGCTTGAATGGACGTTCGCTCAGCTCCACCGAGTTTACCCAGCCGGTTTTGAACTCTGCGCCGAACCGTTCGGCTTGCTTGCGCATATTCTCCATCAGCTCAGGTCCCATGATGCCTTCGGGAAAACCCGGAAAGTTCTCGACTTCGGTTGTGGTCGTCAGCTGACCGCCCGGCTCCGGGCCTTCGATCACCAGCGGGCTCAGATTGGCGCGAGCCAGATAAATAGCGGCGGTCAGGCCGGACGGGCCTGTTCCTACAACGACTGTTTTATACATATGGTTTCCCTCCTGTGATAGAACTTCTCTATAGGCAAGCATACGCCCAACCAAACCTCCGGCCCACAGGCCGCCGCACCCCAGATGCGAACAGTGGCTGTGAGCCGGATATACCTAGCTCGGACCCTGCTTTTCCATGCTCAAAAATTTCGGGAAGATCGCTTCCATCTTCTCCCGCAACCCGCAAGCCTCATCGATCAGCTTGACGTTTTTGCCCACGGTCGAGACCGTGACCTCATAGCGAACGGCCACCTCTTGGTACGAAATCGCCCGGCGGTGCATTTTGGCGATCAAATACTCCAGCGCCGCCGCCCAACCCTCGGCCTTTTGAATCTTCGGCGTGTTAGGGTAGATGCGGGTGAGGAACTCCACCCAGAGAATCTCCAGATCGTGCTGCTGGATCATATCGTAGCGCTTGTGCATATGCTTCTGCGCGGTTTCCATCACTTCCTGCCACTTCGGCTGCCAGACCGGCAGGTTCGGTGCAAACGGCGCAGCCTGCACGACCAACGGCTTGCCCTCCAGATAAGCGGGCAGCGGGTCGCGCACGCCGATGCTGCGGAGCACGAAAATCGCGACCTTTTTCAAATAATCGTCTTCCTGCCGCTCCTGAATGAAGTCGCGCAAGGCGTCTTTCACCTCGTTGTCGGCGATCAGGCCAAACGCCTGAATCACCTGGAGCTTCGTATCCATGTCGCCGTGGCGCAACGCCCAGAAGAACGAAGAACGCACCAGCGGGTCCTTCTTCAATTGCTCGGGGATGCCCTGCGACGATTTCTCCAACACGCGGAATTGCTCCTCAAACGGCAGATGGTAGTGGTAGCTCCACGTCGGCGTACCCGCGGCCGCAGGCAAAGCCCGCAGCTGCTCCAGATAAAACTTGGCGATTTCCGAGCCGGGGTCCGTCTTCTCGACCTGACGCCAATGGCGTTCGGCTTCGATATAGCGGCCGATATGGCAAGCCGCCACGGCGGCGTAATGGTGCAGGCACGGATCGCTGCCGCCCTCGCCGGCTTTGATCAACCTTTTGAACAGATGGTACGCCTTGTTGTGCTCGCCGAGAATGCCCATCGTCGTCGCCAGCTTGAACACGTGGTCCTGCTGGAACGGATACGTCTTGCGCAGCTGCCCGAGCAGCTCGGCCAGCTCCTTGCGGTTGCCGAAATGCTGGTGGAAAATCGCCAGATTGCACAAGGCGTGCAGATTGCCCGAATCGAGCTCCAGCACCTCCTTGATCGTATCCATCGACTTCTCGAACTGGCCCATGTAATAGTAGGCCAAAGCCAGATTGTTGCGGGCGGCGAGGAAATCGCCGTGCGTCTTGACCAGCTTCTCCAAGAGGCGCACCGCTTCGGCGAACTTGCCTTCCTCCAGCAGCGCGCGCGCTTTATCATGCTCGAACAGCCCTTCTCGGCTCTTGATGCACGTGAGCGGAGCAGGGCGTTCCAGTTCATAGCTGAGCAGCTCCATCATTTCCTCGGATTCCTCGAGAAACTGGCCGCTGGGGTCCGTCTCCAGATACCGCACGAGCGCTGTCTCCGCTTGTTCGTAGTTTTCCATGTTGGCATAGTTATTAGCCATATAAAAATAACATTCAGTCATGTCGGGATCAATCGTATCCACAATTTCCTGCAAAATGCGGTTGGACTCCTCATAGTTGCCCATTTCCGAGAGCACACCGGCGAGATTGCAGTGGTTCACCGGATTGTCCGTTTCATATTCAACGGCGCGGCGGAAATATTTCAATGCCTTATCATAATGAAGCCGATCCAGCGACTGAACCGCCCTTTCGAAAAAGAACGCAGCATCCATGTTCAGGGATATGACTTTAGGTTTGGAAGCTTCGGATACTCGCTTTTTCTTCTCCATGGCAAGGCACCTCCGGTAATGGGATTCCTTCAAATTATACCATAGATCGCCGAGAAGCCAAAAGCTTTATCCGAGCAGCCCCCGCGCTGCCACACGCCCGCTTGGCCAATTCGCCTATACGCCGCCGTATTTGAACAGCGAGGACAAGGAGCCGCCTTCGATGATGATGCGAATCGCATCGGAAAGCAGCGGCGCCACCGAAAGCACGTGGAACTTGTCAGGATGGTCTTCGGGAATGGCAATCGAGTCGGTGATGATCACTTCTTTGATATTCGGATGGTCCAGACGCTGCAGCGCCGGCCCGGAGAACACCGGATGCGTCGCGCAGATGTAGACATCATGGGCGCCGCGTTCTTTAAGCCCTTCGACAACGTTGACAATGGTTGTACCCGTGTCGATCAGGTCCTCGATAATGATCGGCGTGCGTCCGGCCACGTCGCCGATGACGTGCGTAATGACCGCTTCGTTGTGCGCAGGGCGCTTTTTGATCATCATCGCAAACGGCGCATCGAGAATATTCGCCATTTTCTCGGCCGTCGTCGCGCGTCCCGCATCCGGGGAGACGATGATCGGATCGATAAGATTTTGCTTGCGAATGCAGTCGCTGAGGACGTCAAGCGCAGTCAGATGGTCCACCGGTATATTGAAAAAGCCCTGGATCGCCGGAGCGTGCAGATCGATCGTCACGACGCGGGCCGCGCCCGCAGCACTGAACAGATCGGCCACCAGCTTGGCGGAAATCGGCTCGCGCGGAGCTGCTTTGCGTTCTTGGCGAGAGTAACCATAGTAAGGGATGACAAGGTTGACCGTTCTTGCGGAAGCCCGTTTCGCCGCATCCATCATGACCAGCAGTTCCATCATGTGCTCGTTGATCGGATGGGAGAAGGTTTGTACCAGAAATACGTCGCAGTTGCGAATCGTCTCTTCGTATAAGCAATAAATTTCGCCGCTTTTGAACCGGGACAGCTTGATCTGCCCAAGCGGCTGGCCGAGCTCGTTGCAAATACGTTCCGCAAGCTTCGGATTGGAAGATCCAGAAAAGATTTTGACATTGTCACTATACATGATTAATGGTTACCTCCGATGGTTCATCCTAAAATATTCATGCCATATTCATTATACTGAAAGATGCCGCGATTAAAAAGTAACAAGCTGTCGCTTTCTGACTGAAAATGTGGCTATTTCGTTAAAACCGACATCCTTGAGCAGCGCGCGCGCTTCACCCAAATATTGGGATAACCGCTCCGGCTGGTGCGCGTCCGAGCCAATCGTCAGCGGAATGCCGATCTGGCGACAATATTCCAGCATCCGCCGGCTGGGGAACATTTCCGCACACGGCATGCGCAGCCCCGAAGCGTTCAGCTCGATCGCCAGATCGTGCGCCTTGACCGTATCGAGCGCCGCCTTTTCCAACTCCCACGGATCGCGGTCCGGCTTGTAGCCGAAGCGTTTGATCACATCGATATGCCCGATGTAATCGTAGAACCCGGTGCGCGCCGCCTTCTCCACGGCATCATAATACTGGGCGTACACCTCGTACACGTCGCGACCTTCCCAGCCGGCGACCTGGCGGTAATCGGAGATGTCCCACTCCCCGAGAAAATGCACCGAGCCGATCACGTAATCCCACGGATACGCGTTCACAATCGCTGCGATCTCCGCCTCATAACCTTCAATATAGTCTCCCTCCAGCCCGACGCGAATATCGATCTGCCCCTTGTATTTTTCTTTCAGGTGCAGGCATTCCTCGACATAACGCGGCAGTTCCGCCATCGGCATCGCCATCTCGGGCCAATACGCCGCCGGGTCCACATGCAAAAGCGGCATATGATCCGACAGCCCCAATTGCGTGAGCCCGATCTCAATGCCGCGTTGGACGTAATCCTCCAGCTCGCCGGAGGCGTGACCGCAGCGTACATGATGTGTGTGATAATCAATCAACATCGTTCGTATCACTCCAGGTCTTGACGTTTTTATTTCTTGACGTGCCGGCGTTCCAGTTCCTTCATCACATCGTCCAGCGGCAGCCGGTTGTTGCGCAGCAGCACCATCAGGTGGAAAATCAGATCGCTCGCCTCGTAGCGCAGCTCGTCGTTGTCGTTGTTTTTGGCGGCGATGATGACCTCGGCCGTTTCTTCGCCGACTTTCTTGAGAATTTTGTCGACGCCTTTTTCGAACAGATACGTTGTATACGCGCCTTCCGGGCGTTCCGCATCGCGCGAAGCGATCACCGCCTCCAGCGCCGAAAGCATCGCAAAGCGGTCGCCCTGCACAACCTCGCTGCCCGCAGCAGGCGCATCAGCTACCGGAATGCTGTTCGTAAAGCAGGTGTAGCTGCCCGTATGGCAGGCGGGACCGGCTTGCTCAACCAGCACCAGCAGCGTGTCGGCGTCGCAATCGTAACGCAGCGCCTTCACCTTTTGCGTATGACCGGAAGTGGCGCCTTTGTTCCACAGCTCCTGGCGGGAGCGGCTCCAGAACCAGGTTGCCCCCGTTTCCACCGTTCGCGCGAGCGATTCGCGGTTCATGTACGCCATCATCAGCACTTCCTTGCTGATGGCATCCTGCACGATGGCCGGCACGAGGCCCTGATCGTCAAATTTGATCGTATCCAGTTGCGCTGTCATCGAATTTCAACTCCTTTGCCCTTGAGGTCGTCTTTGACCCCTTGAATCGTTAATTCTTTATAGTGAAAAATCGTCGCCGCCAATCCGGCGTCCGCCTTGCCTTCCGTAAATACGTCGTAAAAATGGTTCGCCGTGCCCGCGCCGCCGGAAGCGATCACCGGAATGCCGACCCGCTCCGACACCGCCCGCGTCAGCTTGAGGTCGAAACCGTCCTTCGTGCCGTCGGCGTCCATGCTCGTCAGCAGCAGCTCGCCGGCGCCCAGCTCCTCCATCCGCTTGGCCCACTCCAGGGTTTTGATGCCTGTCGCTTTGCGGCCGCCGTGCGTGTACACTTCCCACTCGCCCCACTCGGCGTTGTACTTGGCGTCGATCGCCACAACCACGCATTGCGAGCCGAAGCGGCGCGCGCCGTCCGAAACCAGCTGCGGGTTCAGCACGGCCGCCGTGTTGATGCCGATTTTATCCGCTCCCGCGCGCAGCAGCCGCTTCATATCGTCCACGCTGGCGATGCCGCCGCCGACCGTGAACGGAATCGTAATCTCACCCGCCGTCTTGCGCACAACGTCGACCATCGTGGCCCGGCCTTCATGCGAGGCGGAAATATCGAGAAACACCAGCTCGTCGGCGCCCTCGCGATCGTAAATCGCCGCCAGCTCCACCGGATCGCCCGCATCGCGCAGGTTCACGAAATTGACGCCTTTCACCACCCTGCCGTCCTTGACGTCCAGACAAGGAATAATTCGTTTCGCCAGCATCCTGCCGTCTCCTTTCTTCATAGCCGTTCCTGCAGCGCCTGTCAGCCAAACTCAGGCTCCCAACGATCAGCCGACTGGCCGCCGGTTTGCCAGACACAGCCGCAGCCACGCTCCGCTTCATCCAACCGCTTACGCCGGGCCGCCGCCAATCTGCCGGATCGCTTCCTCCAGCTTGATGCTGCCGGTATACAGCGCCTTGCCGACAATCGCCCCGCCGACGCCGTGCGCCGCCTGCTCGGACAGCCGCAGCAGATCCTCCATGCGGCTGACCCCGCCCGACGCAATCACCGTCTGGCCGGACACCTGCGCCAGCTCCGCGATCGCCTGCGTGTTCGGACCGCCCATCATCCCGTCGCGGGAGATGTCCGTGAAAATAAACGTTTTGGCCCCATGCTCGGCCAAATTCACGGCCAAATCCTCGGCTTTCACCTGCGAGGTTTCCAGCCAGCCGCGCGTCGCCACATAGCCGTCGCGCGCATCGATGCCGATCGCCACCTTTTCGCCGTGCTTCGCCAGCAGCTTGTAGACAAATTGGCGATCCTCAATCGCCGCCGTGCCGAGAATGACTCGCGACACGCCAAGCGAGAGCAGGTGGTCGACATCCTGCTCCGTGCGCAAGCCGCCGCCGATTTGCACCGGCACCTTCACGCTTTGGGCAATTTGCCCGATCAGTTGGTCGTTGACCGGATAACCGGCCTTGGCGCCGTCCAGATCGACCAGATGAATCCACGCCGCCCCCTGCGCTTCCCACTCCTGCGCAACCTCCAGCGGATTCGTGTTGTACACCGTCTCGCGGCTGTAATCGCCTTGCACGAGCCGCACCGCCTTGCCATCGCGAATATCAATGGCCGGATAAATAATAAACGAAGACATGCCTTCCGCTCCTCTTAGCCCAATTTCAAAAAGTTATCAAGCAACCGCATTCCGATCGGACCGCTTTTCTCCGGGTGAAACTGCATGCCGTAAACATTGCCGCGCCCGACGATCGCCGTCACCGGCTGGTAGTAATCGGTGACAGCAAGCAAATCGCCGGGATTCTCCGGCTGCGCGTGATAAGAATGCACGAAGTACACGTGCCCTTCCTCGATCCCTGCCAGCAGCGGACTTGCCTGCGTATAGACCAGCTTGTTCCAGCCCATGTGCGGCACCTTGTAGCTGCCCTGGAAGCGCACCACCTGGCCGGGCAGCAGCCCAAGCCCTTCGTGCTGGCCATGCTCCTCGCTGCCGGAGAACAGCAGCTGCATCCCGAGGCAAATGCCCAGCAGCGGCTTGCCCGATTCGGCAAACTGCCCGACCACATCGCGCAGCCCGCTTTCGCGCAAATGCGCCATCGCATCGCCGAACGCGCCAACGCCCGGCAGAATCGCGCCGTCCGCGGCCAGAATCCGCTCGGGATCGCCAGTCACCTCAGCCGTATGCCCAAGCCGCTCCACCGCCTTGCTGACACTGTGCAGATTGCCCATGCCGTAATCGATAATCGCGATCATCCTACAGCACTCCCTTCGTGGAAGGAACCCCCTGCACACGCGGGTCGATCGACGTCGCTTCATCCAAAGCACGGCCCAGCGCCTTGAACACCGCTTCAATCATGTGATGCGTATTCTGCCCGTAATGCACGATCACATGCAGCGTCATCCGCGCCTCCAGCGCCAGCTTCCACAGAAACTCATGCACCAGCTCCGTCGAAAAGCTGCCCACCGTCTGCGACGGATACTGCGCCCGGTATTCAAAATGCGGCCGGTTGCTGATATCGATGACGACCTGCGCCAACGCCTCATCCATCGGTACAAAAACACTCGCATACCGCTTGATGCCGCGCTTGTCGCCAAGCGCTTCGCGCAGCGTCTGCCCGAGACAAATGCCGATATCCTCGACCGTATGGTGGTCGTCGATGTCGATGTCGCCCTTTGCCGTCACCTTCAAATCAAACTGGCCGTGTTTCGTAAAAAGATCAAGCATATGGTTGAGAAAAGGCACATCGGTTTCAATCTCCGACACGCCCGTTCCGTCCACCTGAAAAGTAAGCTGAATGTCGGTTTCATTCGTCTTGCGGTCAACGCTCGCCGTGCGAGCGCGGTCTAGTTCGGCCATCGTCACTTCTTCCCTTCCTTGTCCAGTCGCACCTGGATCGCGCGAGCGTGACCCTCCAGCCCCTCATTGCGGGCCAGCGTCATAATCATCTCGCCGTTCGCCAGCAGCGCTTCCTTGCTATAATGAATCACACTGGATTTCTTGATAAAATCGTCCACGTTCAGCGGTGACGAAAACCGCGCCGTGCCGTTCGTCGGCAGCACATGGTTCGGACCGGCGAAATAATCGCCGACCGGCTCCGAGCTGTACGTGCCGAGGAAAATTGCCCCGGCGTTCTCCACGCGCGGCAGCCACGCGAACGGATTGTCCACGAGCAGTTCCACGTGCTCGGGCGCGAGGCGATTGATCACGTCGACGCCTTCCTCCAGGCTGTCGACGAGCAGAATCGCCCCTTTGTTCGCGGTCGAGACGGCAGCGATCGCCTTCTTCGGCAGCACGTCGAGCTGCCTCGCCAGCTCGGCTTGCACCGCCTGCGCCAGCTCGCGCGACGGCGTAACGAGAATCGCAGGCGACATCTCGTCATGCTCCGCCTGCGCCAGCAGATCGGCCGCGACATAGGCCGGATCAGCCTGATCGTCGGCGAGCACGACGATATCCGTCGGCCCGGCGATCATGTCGATATCGACGACGCCAAACACGTAGCGCTTGGCCAGCGCGACGTAGATGTTGCCCGGCCCGACGATTTTATCGACCGCCGGGATCGATGCCGTGCCGTAGGCCAGCGCAGCTACGGCTTGCGCCCCGCCGACGCGGTAAATCTCCCGCACGCCCGCCTCGGCTGCCGCCACGAGAATGTGCGGGTTGATGCCCGCTTCGCCGGCTGTCGCGGGAGGCGTGACCATCACGATCTCCGGCACGCCCGCCACCACCGCGGGGATGGCGTTCATCAGCACGGAGGACGGATAGGCCGCCTTGCCTCCCGGCACATACAATCCGACCCGCTTCAGCGGTCGGATCACTTGGCCCAGCAGGCTGCCGTCGGGCTGCAGGTCCATCCACGACACGCGTTTCTGCTTCTCATGAAACGCGCGAATATTCGCGGCCGCCTGACGCAGCGCCGCCACGAACCCGTCGTCGACCTGCGCATACGCCGCCTGCACCTCCTCGGCGCTCACTCGCAGCGCGCCGATCTCCACGCGGTCGAACTGCGCCGACAACCGGCGCAGCGCCGCGTCGCCTTCCTCGCGCACCGCGTCAATGATGCGGCGCACGCTTTCGTTTTGCTCGGGCGAGCCGTACTCCACCTCCCGGTTTAACTGAAACTCAGCGGCCGGTACGATACGCATACCCCTCATCCTTTCGTGAATCGCTTTTTGGCCCTACACCTGATTCGTCACCGGCAGCACCGCTTGCAGCATGTCGCACAGGCGTTGAATCGCTTCATTTTTCATCCGGTAGCTCACCCGGTTGGCAATCAGCCGGCTCGTAATCTTGAAAATTTCCTCCTGCTCCACCAGCCCGTTCTCGCGCAACGTTTGCCCGGTTTCCACCATGTCAACGATGCGGTCGGCCAGCCCGATCAAAGGCGCCAGCTCAATCGAGCCGTTCAGCTTGATCACTTCCACCTGCTGCCCCTGCTCGCGGAAATATTGCGATGCCACCTGCGGATATTTCGTCGCCACGCGCGGATGAATCACCGGCTTCCAGTCCGGCAACCCGATCACCGACATCCGGCAGCGGGCGATGCCCAAATCAAGCAGTTCATAGACGTTGCGATTCTCCTCCATCAGCACATCCTTGCCGACGACGCCGATATCGGCGACCCCGTATTCCACATACGTCGGTACATCGACCGGCTTGGCGAGAATAAACTCCATTCGCGCCTCCGGCACCGGGATGATCAGCCGGCGCGATTCCTCCAGATCCTCGGGAATCGGCAATCCCGCCTTGTGAAACAGCTTCGATGCTTGCTTATAAATGCGGCCTTTCGGCATTGCAACCTTCAAAATATCGTCCATTCCGTTCGCTCCCTTCGGGTTTCCTCGCGGAGAACCCGGTTCGTAAGCAGCCGCGTCGGCCTATGACCGCGAAGCCCATACTTCCACTTGATCATACACATAACCCTGCACGAGTTTCAGCCCGTTTTCTTGCTCCTGCACCGCCTGCTCAATCGCCGCAGCATCGGCGAACAGCTTTGTAACCACCGTCACCGGCTTCTCCGGCTCCGCCAGCGCATCCAGGCTACGCAGATACCGCAGCTCCTGCGCCCGCTGCAGCGCCTCGCCGCGACGTTCCGCCGTATAGGCGATCAGCGTGCGCTCGCCCGCTTCCGGCTGCGCCGGTCCGACAACCTCCAGAATGCGGTTCGTCTTGAGCGCAAAACCCGTCGCTGGAGCTGGACGCCCGAACTGCGCGAGCAAATTGTCGTAGCGGCCGCCGCTGCACACCGGGAAGCCCAAATCCGAGGCGTAGCCCTCGAACGTCATGCCCGTGTAATACGAAAAATCGCCGATCATCGTCAAATCGATCACGACATGCTCGCTGACCCCGTACGCCTGCAATACATCCCATACTTCGCACAAATGGTGGATCGCTTGCTGCGCCTCCGGGTCGGCCGACAGCAGCTTCGCCTGCGCGCAAATATCTTTGCCGCCGCGCAGCCGCAGCACCCCTTCCAACTCCTTCGCCACCTCGGCAGTCAGCGCCAACTCGCGAATCCGCTCGCGGTAGCCCACATGGTCCCGCCCCAACAGACAGTCCTTCAACGCCATTTGCGCATCCGCACGATGGGCCAGCGTTTCGTTAAACAAACCGTTCAGAAAGCCCACATGCCCCAGCGCAATCTTGAACTTCTCCACCCCAGCCGCCTGCAGCGAAGCAACCGCCAGCGCCACCACCTCGGCATCGGCCTCCGGCGTCGCGTCCCCGACAAGCTCGACACCCGTCTGGAAAAATTCCGCGTCCCGCCCGGCTTCTTCCTCAATCGACCGGAACACATTGGAATGGTACGACAACCGCAGCGGGAAGCGCTGCTCCTTCAACAGCGAACATACCACGCGGGCAATCGGCGCCGTCAAATCAGAGCGCAGCACCAAGGTCGTCCCCTTGCGATCCAGCAGCTTGAACAGCTTCTTATCCTCCGTCGAGCTTGCCACGCCAACCGTATCGTAATATTCCAGCGTCGGCGTAATAATTTGCCGGTAGCCCCAACGCTCCATGCAAGCCAACACGCGGCGCTCAATGCTCCGCAAACGGGCCACCGCTTCGGGCAAATAATCCTTTACACCGATCGGCTTTTCAAAAACCTTTGGTTTAGACACCGTCTCACCTCAAATGTATAATCTGCAAACGGTCACAATGCCGTTCGATTTACTTTAGTCCACTACCATACTACCATGCTACCAAAATAAAGAAGGTACGGTAAGTTTATCACGGAACCGCCAGAGCGTCAATGGCGCAACTTGCGTTTCCTTGCACGTTCCAGCCCTCCCGAACTTCCTGCGCAGCTCGCCTTTCTCGCGCTTTCCAACCCTCCCCAACTTCCCACCGAGCTCGCCTTTCCTTGCACTTTCCAGTTGCCCCGAATTTCCCTCCACACTCGCCTCGCCAATCGCCACACCACGCACAAAAAAGGCCGTCCCACCAGCAGCCTGAACACTGCTATCGGACAACCTTTGCTCCTTGCCTACTCCCGTTCCCCCGCTTCCAGCTCGGCTCCCGCACCACCGTCAGGCCGCCCCTGACGGATAACCTGCAGCGGATTGCCGGCTACGAAGCTGTACGGCTCCACATCCTTATGCACGACCGAACCCGCGCCGACGATGGCATGGTCGCCAATCGTCACGCCCGGCAAAATCGTCGTATTCGCCCCGATCATCACATGATCGCCGATTCGCACCTCGCCCAGCCGATACTCCTCAATCAAATACTCATGCGCGAGAATCGTCGTGTTGTAGCCGATGATCGTATTGCAGCCGACACTGATTTTCTCCGGGAAAAATACATCGACCATCACCATCAGCGCAAAAGCGCTCCGCTCGCCCACCCGCATGCCCAACACACGGCGGTAAATCCAGTTCTTCAACGCCAGCGACGGACTGTAGCGGCTGATCTGGATAAAAATAAAATTGCGCACCGCCTTCCAGCGGCTGACCGTGCGGTAGATTTGCCAGAGCGCATTATCGCCCTCAACCGGATAACGCCGGGTATTTCTCAAGACGCATCCACCGTCGCCCCAACGATCGGCAGCAGCTCGCGCATATCGTCGATCATAAAGTCAGGCTTGAACGTCTCCAGATACTCGCGCCCCTTCCACGACCAGGATACACCGATTGCCGTCACGCCGGCCCGCTGCGCCGCTTCGATATCGTAATGGCTGTCGCCAACCATCACCGCCTCTTCTGGTGCGCTGCCCAACTCCTGCAAAGCACGGCGGATGCCCTCGGGGTCCGGCTTCGGCTGGCTGACATCCTCCACAGTAACAATCGCGCTGACGAACGGCTCCAGGCCGCACAGCTTCAAGCCCATCAGCGTCGTCTTACGGATTTTGCTCGTCACGATGCCGATCTTGATGCCGCGTTGATGCAGCTCGGCCAGCACCTCGCGCACATGCGGGAACTCGCGCACCAGATTGTCGTGGTTGGCCAGATTAAAAGCGCGGTATTTCTCCATCAGCGCCAGCGTATCCTGGCGTCCGCTGAATTGCTCCAACTGCTCGACCAGCGGCTTGCCCATATTCGGGATGATGAACTCCCGCGTGACCGGCTCCGACGTCTCACCCTCCAGACAATGTAAAAACGACTGCACAATCAATTCGTTCGTATCAACAATCGTGCCGTCCAGATCAAACAACACTGTTCGAATCATATTCCGCTCCTTTGGCTCCTCGTTCGCCATCTGCGGCGGCATCTTCTCCGCCCGGGGCCGGCTCCGCCTTGCTCGACACCAGCGGATCGCTATAGCGCGTTTGCGCCCAGCCCTTCTTGCGGCGCACGATGATCAGCACAATGGACGCTACGACAATCAGCACCGCCAGCAGCTGCGAAATCCGGGTATTGCCGCCATAAGTCAGTTCGCCCGGCTCGAATACGAGCTTCATCGGCGACCAAAGCGCGTTCATCAAACCGGCCAGCCAGGCAGGACCCGTGAAATCCAGACTATCCGTGCGCAAGCCCTCGACGAAAAACCGGCCGATCGAATACCAGACAAAGTAGCCGATGAACAGCTCGCCCGCGCGCAGAAACGGTCTGCGGCGCAACACCAGCAGCAGGATCAACCCCAACAAATTCCACAGCGATTCATACAAAAACGTTGGATGATAAAAAACATCCTGAATATTCATCTGATCGACAATCCAACCAGGCAAATGCAACGTATTGCGCAGGAACGATTCCGATACCGGCCCGCCATGCGCCTCCTGATTGACAAAATTGCCCCAGCGGCCGATCATTTGGCCGGCGATCAGACTGGGCGCGCAAATGTCGGCGATTCGCCAGAAGCTGTAACCCTTGCGCCGCGTGTACACGTACGCTCCGATAATCGCACCGATCAAAGCGCCGTAAATCGCAATGCCGCCATGCCAGATCATGAAAATCTCGGCCAGATTGTTTTTATAATCGCTCCATTGGAAAAACACATAGTAGAGCCTCGCCCCGACAATCGCCGAAGGCACGCCGATCAGCAGCAGATCCATGAAAAAATCGGGCGACATGCCGAAGCGTTTGCCCTCGCGCACCGCCAGCAGCAATCCAACCAACGCCGCCGCCCCCAGGATAATGCCATACCAATGAACGTCAATCGCCCCTACAGAAAAAGCAATGGGATTTAACATAGTTGCTTCATATCCTCCTTTAGCTGGCGGTTGCGCCGCCGCTTCTCAATCGAAGTCCTCGAAATCGTCGGACAGCGACTCCGTCAGCTTGTTCGTAAACTGCAAAGCCGCATTGTAGCCCATCCGCTTCAACCGGTAGTTCATCGCCGCCACCTCGACGATGACCGCGAGGTTTCGTCCCGGACGCACCGGAATCGTCACCAGCGGCAGATCGGTTTCGATGATCCGCGTCAGTTCCTCGTCCAGCCCCAGCCGATCATATTGCTTGTCCTGCTGCCAGTTCTCCAGCCGCACGACCACCGAAATTTTCTTGATGTTGCGGATCGCGCCCGCCCCGAACAACGTCATCACATTGATGATGCCAACGCCGCGGATTTCCAGCAAATGCCGGATCAGCTCCGGGGCATTGCCCGTCAGCACATGGTCGGCCGTCTGGCGAATCTCCACCGCATCGTCGGCGATCAGCCGATGGCCGCGTTTGACCAGTTCAAGCGCCGTTTCGCTTTTGCCGATGCCGCTGCTGCCGGTAATCAGCATGCCGATCCCGTAGACGTCGACCAGAACACCGTGAATCGTCGTACTGGGCGCCAGTTTATTTTCAAGAAAGCCGGTCAGCCGGCTTGCCAGAATCGTCGTGGAAATCGGGCTGCGCAGCACTGGCAGCTCGCGTTTGTTCGCTTCGTCCAGCAGCTCCGCCGGCACGACCAGACCGCGCGTCACCACGATGCACGGCGTCTCCTCCGGCGCGCACAGCTGCTCGGCCCGGTTGCGGCGCACCCCCGTAGTCAGCATCTCCAGAAACGTAATTTCCGTTTTCCCCAGCATCTGCACCCGTTCCCGGGGGTGATAGTTAAAATAGCCGGCCATCTCCAGCCCCGGGCGGTACAAATCCGCGACGGTAATCGGCCGTTTCAGCCCTGTTTCTCCCGCGAGCACTTCCATATGAAACTGCTCGACCAAGTCCGCTACCTTTACTTTTTTCGCCATTCTTCCTATCTCCTTTATATGCCAATAAATTCATCGTAATGCAATCGTTACCCGAAATCAACTGCGGCCCGCGAAAAATAAAAAAGCCGACTCCTTCTCAAAGGAGCCGGCCCGGATTTTGCAATTAGCCGTTCAGAATCGATTTTTGTTCTTTTTTGTCAAAGAAATGAACTTTGTTCATGTCGAGCGCCAGCTTGACGTTCGTGCCTTCCTTGAATCCGGCGCGGCCATCTACGCGAGCGATCAGCGTGCCTTGACCGATGCCGTTGATGTACAGGTACATCTCGTGACCAAGGTTCTCCGCCAACTCGATGTGAACGTTCACGATGGAGTTCGGGGAAGCTTCGAGGAATACAGGCTCCTCATGAATATCTTCAGGACGTACGCCGAGAATGACTTCTTGGCCGATGTAGTTTTTCAGCGCTTGCGCTTTGCCCGCAGGAACTTCAACGTTAATGCCGTTTGTTTTGAAATGTACGGCGCCGCCTTCTTGCACCAGGTTGCCCGTCATGAAGTTCATCGAAGGGGAGCCGATGAAACCCGCCACGAACATATTAACCGGGAAGTTGTAGATTTCTTCAGGCGTAGCCGCTTGCTGGATGATGCCTTTATCCATAACGACGATCCGATCGCCCATCGTCATAGCTTCCGTTTGGTCATGTGTTACGTAGATCGTCGTAACGCCGAGACGTTTCGTCAGCTTGGTGATTTCAGCGCGCATCTGTACGCGCAGTTTGGCGTCCAGGTTGGAAAGCGGTTCGTCCATCAGGAACACTTGCGGTTCGCGAACGATCGCGCGGCCCAAGGCCACACGTTGGCGCTGACCGCCGGAAAGTGCCTTTGGCTTACGGTCGAGCAGGTGCTCGATATCGAGAATTTTCGCCGCTTCGCGCACGCGAGTGTCGATGTCGGCTTTTTTGAATTTGCGGAGCTTGAGACCGAACGCCATGTTTTGATAAACGGTCATGTGCGGATACAAGGCATAGGATTGGAACACCATCGCGATGTCGCGGTCCTTCGGAGCTACGTCGTTCACCAGACGGTCGCCGATGTACAGTTCACCTTCCGTAATTTCTTCGAGACCTGCGATCATGCGCAGCGTCGTCGATTTGCCGCAACCGGATGCGCCGACCAGTACGACGAACTCTTTATCTTTAACCTCCAGGTGGAAGTCCTTTACCGTCGATTCTTCTGCACCGGCGTATTTTTTTACAATGTGGTTCAAGCGTACTCCTGCCATTGTTTCATTCCCCCTACACGTTATCAAAATCCTACATTCATCTTACCCTACAGCCCACAGACTGACTATGCACAATCCTCACAAAAAAACTACTTTCTTTTCGTTACTTTGTACAATAGTAGAGCGAGCCGCACCAGAACCGCATGATTGAACGTGCGCACGTCCAGGCCCGTGTCCTGTTTGAACTTGTCCAGCCGGTAGAGCAGCGTATTGCGGTGAATATACAGCTTCTTGGCCGTTTCGCTCACATTGCAATCCAATGAAAAAAAGTGCTCCAGCGTCATCAGCGTCTCCGCATCCAGCAAATGATCGGTGCCACGCAGCACCTGATCCATGAACTTCGTCTTCTCCTTATCCTGCACCAGATGAAGCAGCTTCTCCAGCCGCAGCTCCCACGGCAGATGAATGTAGGTGCCGACGTGGAACGTCCGTCCGAGCATAATCGATTCGCGCAGCTGCAACATCGTCGCCAGCAGCGACTTCGCCGGCTTGAACGGGTAATCGATCGCCAGATGGTATTCGCCGCCCCATTCATTGGCCAACATCTCGTACAAACCCGCCCCGATCGCTTCCAGCGCCTCTTCGACGCTTTCCTCCTCGTCGCCGTCGCGCTCCTCGCCGCCGCTGGTCAAGAGGTTCTCCGAACCGAGGATCAGCCACTCCTTGTCCAACAGCGGGATCAGCAGAATATCCTCGTCGAAAAACGTCTCCAGCAGCTTCTTCAGCTCCACGTACGATACCTTGTGGTTTTGCGAATAATCTCCGTAAAGCAGCAGCGGCAGCTTCGCCGCATACAATGACGACTGCGCAGCCAGCGCATCGGGCAGCTCGGCATGGGTTTGTCCGCGCTCCATCTGATCCAGCAGCCAGGACCGCAATTGGCTCGCCCGGCGCTCGTCCTCGGTCAAATACGCCCCGGCCAGCTTCCACTCCTGCGTCTGCTTCGATTCCAGCGTCAGCTCGACCAGTTGCCGCTCCGATGCGGTCAGCTTGTCGCCCACCGCCTGCAAGACGCGAATGCCCCCACTCTCCCGCCCGAGGAAAAACAACACGTCATCGCCCCGCTTCACGCTGCGAATCACCAATTGCTGCTCGCCCTGCTCCTCGTCAACCAGCCGCACCCATTCCGCCTCCGGCACCAGCGTCAGCTGCATCGGCGCATTCAATACGGCCTCCAGCCGTTCCTTCCATCGTTCCCAGTCCATGTATCTGCTCCCATCCAAGGGTCATAATATGTATGCACTGTTTCCTATTGTAGCATAAGCATAGATCGAAAGCCTTATCGAAAAAAGAACCCTCCGCAGCTGAAAGGCGCACGGAGGATTCTTGCAGTATGCTTGTCCGAAAATTACGAGATGACGCGGCGCGCCGTCACATAATGGCTGGACCACCAGTCGCTGTTGATCGAGCTGTATTTGACACCGCCTTCGCCGTAAGTATGAATCATCATGCCGTTGCCGACGTAGATGCCGACGTGACCGATTTTCGAGCCGGACGCCTTGGTTGTAAAGAACACCAGATCGCCTACCATCAAATTCTTTTTGCTGACCGCTTTGCCTTCCTTCGCTTGGTCGCGGGAAACGCGCGGCAGCTCGATGCCCATCTCATGGAAAACCGTTTTGACGAACGAGGAACAATCCATCGTTTTCGTCTGGCCGTATTTCGCGCCAAACAGATACGGAACGCCCAAATATTGGCGGGCCGTCAGAATCAGCTGCGCCGTGTAGCGATCGTCAGCGTTCAGCACGCGGCGGCCGCCGATGAAGCTGTTTTTGTAATTGCTCACTTTGCGCGTCACGACTTCATCTTTGCTTTTGGAAGCCATCACCATATTGCCCTCGCCTACGTAAATCGCGGCGTACGTCGCCTTTTTGCCGCTGCCGAAGAACAGTACGTCGCCCAGCTGCAGCGCATTCAAATTCGTTACCTGAGGCTTGTCCATCTTGTACTGATCGGCCAAAGCCCGCGGTACGTCGTAATCGAACGACTGAAATACATAATAGATGAATCCCGCGGCGTCAAAGCCCTCGGCAGGCGTTTCGGCGTAAGGCGTATACTCCTTGCCTACGAACAACTTGGTGAAGGATGCAGCGTCCATATCGTCCGTGGCGGCAAAAGCCGAAATCGCCGTTGTGCCCGACATCGCGATCGTCACCGCAGCCGTAATCCCAATGGTGCGATGTGCGAAGCTTTTGAACATGTTCCGTTCCTCCCATACAATTCTTGTAGATTTGGGAATGGTCTCTCTTCCCTAGTAACAGGTTACCATGGAAGCAAAAAGCGTTTCACTCCTTAAATGTTTCCTCTCTACGCGAATCAATGGATGACACGGCAAAAAAACCTAAGGGATTATCCGCTTAGGCCGCCACACTTTGGTTCGGGAACCTGATTTAGCTGGAAGCTAACACCAAAATAATGGAAAGCAGCGAGAACAGCGCACCGACCAGGTATAAAAAGGAAACCGTCTGCGTCTGCGTCAACCCCCATTGCATCAGGCTGTGGTGCGTGTGCAGCTTGTCGGCACGGTGCAGCCCCTTGCCTTCGAGAAAACGCCGGGCAAACACGATCAGCGTATCCATAATCGGCACCCCGATCGCCAGCACCGGGACGAGAATCGAAACAACCGTCGCGCTTTTGAACGCGCCGTCGATGGCCGTCACCGCCAGCGTATAGCCGAGGAAAATCGCTCCGGCGTCGCCCATGAAAATTTTGGCGGGATGAAAATTGAAAGCAAGGAAGGCGAGGCAGGCGCCAACGAGAATCGCGGCCATCACCGCCGAGTTGTCCTGCTTTTTGAGCATGGCGGCAATCAGCAGCGTGAGCGAGGAAATCATCACGATCCCCGAAGCGAGTCCGTCGACGCCGTCGATGAAATTGATCATGTTGGTGATGCCGAACACCCAAGCCATCGTAGCCGCCCAGGTGAGCCAGACCGGGAACAAAATCATCCCCGGCGCATGGAGATTGGTCACGCCGATAATATGGATGTTGAACAAGAGCGGTACGGCGGAGACAAGCATATAAGCGAGCAAGCGGGGCCAGACGGGGAAATCCTTGCCGCGCGTTTTGAACCAATCATCGGCGAGCCCAACCACGAGCAGCACCGTGCCGCCGGCCAAATCAGCGCGGGTCAGCGCCGAATGCGGCGCAAACAACAGCATCGCTGCGGCGCAGCCGATATAAATCGCCAACCCGCCCATCAGCGGAATCGGGGTAGCGTGGATTTTGCGCGAATTGGGACGATCGACGAAGCCGATGCGCAACGCCAGGCGCTGGATCACCGGCACCGCGCCGCAGACAATCGCCAGACTGCACAGCAACGGCAAAATATATTGCATGGCAATTCCCCCTCATGGATGAACCTTGCGGCCTGTACGCTTTCCGGCCGATGCAGGCACCATTAGGATTGCCTTCCCTGAAATCCCCCATACCTGTACATAAACTTTTCCTGTGTGGAAATAATTACAGCAACCATGAAAAAGGAGGCTTCACTCGCATGTACGTCCTGCCGTATGGAAAAAGTAGCGTGACCCTGGAGCTTCCCGCTGGCGTATCGGCCGATTGGATCACGTACCGCCATCCGGCCGGGCTTAGCGCTGTCCCGCGATCGTCTGGCGAGTCTGCTCGCATGGCTGCTGCCGACGCCGAGATCCATCGGGCCTTGTCCGCGCCCATCGGCGCTCCTGATTTGCGGGAGGCGGCGCGCGGCTGCCGCTCCGCCGTGATCCTCATCAGCGACATGTCCCGGCTGTGCCCGAGCTACGTCTTTCTTGAGCGGCTGCTCGACGAACTGAACGCCGCCGGCATCCCCGACGCGGCCATTCGGATCGTCGTGGCGCTTGGCATGCACCGCAAAATGACGGTCGACGAGTTGGCCGCATTGGCCGGCCCTGCCGCCTTCCGTCGCGTGCCGGTGCTCAACCATTCGCCGCTGGCGGAGGACTGCGTCCGGCTTGGCGCTACGAGCCGCGGCACGCCCGTTGAGATCAATCGTCTGGTCGTGGAAGCCGATTTCCGCATCGTGACGGGCAACCTCGAGCCGCACCATTTGGCCGGCATCTCCGGCGGCGTCAAAGCGCTTGTGCCCGGCGTAGCTTCCGCCGCCTGCATCGAAGCGAACCACGCCTTGTCCACAAGCGCCGGCCCAACCGCCCAGCCGGGCAACCCGGACAATCCCGTGCGTGCCGATATGGAGGAAGCGCTGCGCTTCCTTCCTGTCCATTACCTGCTCAATGTCATCGTCGACCATGAGCGGCAGGTGCTCGGCGCTGTCGCCGGGGACGTGCTCGCCGCTCATCGCGCCGGGCTGCAGCTCGCTTGCGACTGCTTCCTCGTCGAGGTTCCGCGCCAATACGACCTGACCATCGTCTCCGCCGGCGGATTCCCTAAAGACACACAGCTCTACCAAGCCGTCAAATCGCTGAAAAACGCCGCCACCATCACTCGCCCGGGCGGCCGCATTCTGCTGCTGGCACAATGCGAGGAGCTGTACGGCAACGGCATCTTCCAGTTCTGGGTCGAAACCATCGGTGATCGCAAGCGGATGACGGACAAGCTGGAGGAACGCTTCGTATTAGGCGCCCATAAAATCGCAACGATCGCTCAAGTGCTGAACCGGCACGAGGTGTTACTGTATTCCGGCGTACCGACGCCGACGGCCGAGCTGATTGGCTTTCGGCCCATCATCGATTTGAATGAAACAGTAAGCGGGCTGTTGGCCGAATTAACCGGCTCCACAACCAGCCTTGCGGTAATGCCCTACGGAGGTCTTACCTTTCCGCAAGTCCGCAAATAACAACGCTAACCGTCCACACACATCGTACCTACATGCTCAAGGAGGTCTTGCATCTTGCTCTGGAGTCAATGGTCATTGGATCGCATCATCCTGCTGTTCGTCGGCATCGCTTACCTGCTGATCGGCCTGCAAGTCGCCCTGTCGCACTACCGGCAAAATTTTCACCATAAAATCATGTGGGCCCCGGTCGTGGAAGCCCCGCTCATCGGCCTGCTTTCCCTGCTGGCCGTCGGGCTCAACAGCCGCGGCTGGCTGGTAGCCGCCCAGGCCGCTTATTGGATCGGCACCGCTTCTGGATTGCTGGGGTTTGCCCTGCATCTCAAAGGCGTCGGCGTCCGTGTCGGAGGCTACGCCTTGCGCAACTTCCTTGTCGGGCCGCCCGTCGTTCTTCCATTATTGTTCGCAGCCATGAGTGTGCTTGGCCTGCTGGCCGCTTGGGGGTGGTGATCTTGGACCAAACGACGCGTTACCCCAACTACGACGTTATGAACGAACAACTGGCGTGGGACGATCACACCCGTTCGATTGTCACTGCCAGACTCCATCGCACGCAGCCGCTCTGCGTATTTCTCACCACAATGGAAGAAGAAACGCTGCGGAGCTGGTGTGCCCTGCTGGTCGACGACAACCGGGGGGAGCTTATTCAATACATCATCGCTCATATTGACGAAACCTTGTCCTCGGCCAAAGGCGAAGGCCAGCGCCAGCCGCACACGCCTCCGGCGCCCATTCTCGTCCGCCGCGGACTTCACGCTGTGAACGCCAGCTCGCGCATGGCTGATAGCTTGTCTTTTTTTCACCTGGAGGAAGGCCGCCAGCGCCAGCTGATGATGGACATTGCGGCGGGAACGCTGGCCGGCGGCGAAGCCTGGGAGGGCGTGCCGCAGCGGGCATTTTTTCAAAAACTGCTCAGCCTGACCGTTGAAGCCTACTATTCGCACCCGACCGTCTGGTCGGAAATTGGTCATGGCGGGCCGGCCTATCCGCGCGGCTACGTGCGAACGGCAATCGGCCAATTGGATCCGTGGGAGGCGAGCGAACGATGAAACCATGGCGCTATGAACAAGATCAGGTGGACGTGGTGATCGTTGGAGCCGGCGCGGCCGGCGGCGTCTTGGCGAAGGAGCTCAGCGAAGCCGGCATGAGCGTCGTCCTGCTGGAAGCTGGGCCGCAGCGCGACCCGCAGCATGATTTTGCCAGCGATGAATTGGCCATGCAAAGCCTGGGCTGGCAGGATACCCGCATCGTCGACGGCGCCAATCCGCTCACAATGGGTCACAACAACTCCGGGCGCGGCGTCGGCGGGGGCACCGTTCATTTTACCGGGGTGTTCCTGCGCTTTCACGAATCCGACTTCAAAACCAAATCCATCGACGGCGTCGGCGAAGACTGGCCGCTGCACTACAAAGACCTGGAGCCCTACTACAGCCGCATCGAAAAAGAAATCGCCGTGTCCGGCCCCCGCTATTTCCCTTGGGGAAATTTCCACGGTCCATACCCGTATCCCGAACGGAATCCGCTCAGCCCTAACGCCGATATCTTCCAAAAAGGCTGCGAAGTGCTGGGACTCCGCTCCGCGGTGACACCGCTGGCTATATTGTCTGCGCCTTTTGAAGGACGTCCACCCTGCATCAACCGCGGTTTTTGCAATCAAGGCTGCATGCCTAACGCCAAATTCAGCACGTTGATCGTACATATTCCGAAAGCGGTCGCGGCCGGCTGCGAGCTGCGCCCCGACTGCACCGTAACGCAAATCGAAACCAACGCCGAGGGCCTGGCAACCGGCGTGTTGTTCGTTCATGCGGGTGTCACCTACCGTCAGCGCGCCAAGCTCGTCATTCTCGCCGCTCACGTTGTGGAAACGCCGCGTCTGCTGCTGCATTCCGCCACCCCTCGTTTTCCCGACGGACTGGCCAACAGCAGCGGTTGGGTCGGCCGGGCCTTCATGACCCACAGCAGCTACGACGTCTACGCCAAATTTGATCAGGAAGTACGGCTGTACAAAGGCACGCCTGTGTTGGCTTCTACGCAGGATTTCTACGAAACGGACCACTCTCGGGGCTTTGCCCGCGGTTATACGCTGCATGCCCACGGCGCACGACCGGTGAGCATGGCTCACGGCATCAGTCAGGCCGAAGACGGCCCGCTCTGGGGAGATCGTTTGCGCCAAACCATGCTCGATTACAATTATTACGCAAGAGCGACGATGGTCGGCGAGGTGCTGCCGAATTGGTACAACCATATCGCCCTCAGCGAAGAAAAGGATGCACACGGCGTACCGCGAGCCAAAGTTACCTTCAGCTACGGCGATAATGATCAAAAAATGATTCGTCACGCCGTCGACAGCATGAGTTCCATTCTCAAAGCGGCCGGCGGCAGCGCCGAATTCGTTGTGCCGGATACCGCCCATCTGATGGGCGGCTGCCGCATGGGCAGCGACCCGCGATCTTCCGTCGTCAACACTTATGGCCAGACACATGACATCCCGAATCTGTTCCTATGCGACGGCAGCCTCTTCGTGACATCAAGCGGCGCCAATCCGACCAATACCATCATGGCCTTGGCCGCGCGTACGGCCGATTACATCATGGAACAAGCGGCCTCGCGATCGCTGTCCTCTGCAATCTTCTGAGCACCTCGCGGGCATCAAGCTTCGCCTTGCCAAAAAGCCGCGGCCTCTCCTACAATAAAGACAACACATCTATATAAATGAAAAGAGGCTGCCTAACCATGGCGATTGCTGAATTTACCGTCATCCCGATCGGCACCGGCACCACCAGCTTGAGCGGTTATGTCGCACAGCTGCACCAGGAGCTTGAGCGTCAAGCAGGCATCCACTTTGAGATGACGCCCATGGGCACGATTCTCGAAGGCCCCCTGGATCGTCTGTTCGAGGTCATCCGCGCCATCCATGAAGTGCCATTCCTGCAAGGCGCTGAGCGTGTGTCCACCTCCATTAAAATCGACGACCGTCGCGACAAGGACGCGTCCATGCAACAAAAAATGCAAGCTGTCGCCGACAAGCTTGCCCTCTCATCTCCGCTAACCGACTAGCGGAGTTTTTTATGTGCAGCTACAACAAAAAAGAACCCCGAAGGGTTCTTGCCGTTTGCTGAAAAGTGAGCCATGTAGGACTCGAACCTACGACACCCTGATTAAAAGTCAGGTGCTCTACCGACTGAGCTAATGGCTCTTGGATAAATGGAGGCTGATGGATTCGAACCACCGAACTCAGAGAGAACAGATTTACAGTCTGCTGCGTTTGGCCACTTCGCTAAGCCTCCATGGACGAGATACCCGCACGCGAATTCGCTGCGCAAATATCTCCAATGGCTCGGGACGGAATCGAACCGCCGACACGAGGATTTTCAGTCCTCTGCTCTACCGACTGAGCTACCGAGCCGTATGTAGTTAGTATGCCCGGTTCCGAGCAAAAAAAAGAAAAGATGGCGGAGCCGACGGGATTCGAACCCGCGGTCTCCTGCGTGACAGGCAGGCATGTTAGGCCTCTACACCACGGCTCCGCGTATGGAAGAACTGGTGCCGTCGAGAGGACTTGAACCCCCAACCTACTGATTACAAGTCAGTTGCTCTACCAATTGAGCTACAACGGCATATAATTTCGGGTCTCCGAAAAGCAAACGGAAATTCCATCTTGAATCCACTTCACTTTGTAGAGTAAAGTGGTGGAGGCTGACGGGATCGAACCGCCGACCCTCTGCTTGTAAGGCAGATGCTCTCCCGGCTGAGCTAAGCCTCCATTCAAAGAATGAATATGGTAGCGGTGGAGGGGCTCGAACCCCCGACCTCACGGGTATGAACCGTACGCTCTAGCCAGCTGAGCTACACCGCCATATCAAAATTGCTAATTCCTTGCTTGGTAAAACTGGCGGAGAGAGAGGGATTCGAACCCTCGCACCGCTTACGCAGTCTAACCCCTTAGCAGAGGGTCCCCTTGAGCCACTTGGGTATCTCTCCAAGCTCTAAAGTTCAGGTGTAGTATTCCCTGAAAACTAGATACGAAACAAGTGGTGTTGCAGCGCGTGAGTGTTGCTTGTGTGGTGGTTAAGCCCTCGACCGATTAGTATTCGTCAGCTCCATGCATTGCTGCACTTCCACCTCGAACCTATCTACCTCGTCGTCTTCAAGGGGTCTTACTTTACTGGGAAATCTCATC
>Ga0206102_1000029_pt1 | contig 114807 bp, 82 predicted proteins | sample 1B1Ametagenome_FD_148645 | JGI IMG/M metagenome (GOLD analysis project Ga0206102, IMG submission 148645) | Enriched microbial communities from leaf-cutter ant dump, University of Wisconsin, Madison, United States - 1B1A | ecosystem: Environmental > Terrestrial > Nest > Insects nest > Nest dump... | reverse complement strand
TCACCAACCAGCTAATGCGCCGCAGGCCCATCCTCAAGCCACAGATTGCTCCGTGTTTCATGATTCTCTCAGGCGAGAAAACCAGTTATCCGGTCTTAGCTATCGTTTCCCATAGTTATCCCGATCTTCAGGGCAGGTTGCCTACGTGTTACTCACCCGTCCGCCGCTAACCATCTCCCGAAAGAAATGATCCGCTCGACTTGCATGTATTAGGCACGCCGCCAGCGTTCGTCCTGAGCCAGGATCAAACTCTCCAATAATGTCCTCATTGCAGATTTGATCGACGATCAAACTCTCCAACAAGGCCAAACCTATTGTTAAGCTGAATAGCCCAAAATTTACTGCTAGCGAGATTTTGCAATCTCTTGTTTGGTCACTTGCGTGACCGTGCTTCTTCACTCGTTGTTCAGTTTTCAAAGAGCAATCGGTGTTTCGTTTGCCGCGCCGTCTCTCGAAGGCGACTTGATCAATATATCACATTCGCCTGGGTGATTGCAAGCACTTTTTTTCAACTTTTTTGTCGAACTTCGGCGCTTTTGAAGCGGCAAGGAGTAATATATCAAATCCAAAAAAAGATTGCAAGGTTTTTTATAAAATTTTTTCCGGCTCCCTGAACGCAAAAAGAAAACCCCGGCGCACCTGCACCGGGGAAAAGCAGCAAGTCTATTAACCTTGACTGCCGATGAAAATATAACGCGCAAGCACGAGAACCGCCAAAATCCACAGCAGCCAGTGCACCTTGTAATGCCCTTTGCCGCCGAGATTGGCCAGCCCCGCAAGCAGCACGTACGTCACGATGCCGAAGGAAATACCGTTGGCAATATTATAGGTGAACGGCATGATCACGATCGTCAAAAAAGCCGGAATCGCTACGACAAAATCGTGAAAATCAATCTCACGCACAGATTGCATCATCAGCACACCAACCACGATCAGTGCGGCAGCCGTAGCCGAGCCTGGAATCAACATGGCGATCGGGGCAAGGAATAACGCAAGCAGGAAGCAAATACCTGTCGTGACAGAGGTCAACCCGGTACGGCCGCCTTCGGCTACGCCCGACGCGCTTTCAATATACGCCGTAACCGTGCTTGTACCAACGAGTGCTCCGGCGCTGACGCCGACGGCATCGACGAACATCGCTTTGCCGACACGCTTGGTGCCTTCGGCTTGATTTTTCATGATGCCGGCGCGGTTGGCTGTACCAACCAGCGTGCCAAACGTATCAAACAGCTCGACAAACGTAAACGTCGCAATCACCGAAACGATGCCTGTCGTCATAATGCCGGTTGGCAAACGCCAGCTGGCCCAGGTCGGGAACCCAAGTGGTCCCTTCGCTGCTCAGGCTGCCCAAATCGACCATACCCATGAAATAACCGACCACTGTCGTCGCCAGAATGCCGAACAAAATGCCGCTGTTTTTAAAGCCGATAATGGCGATGAATAACCCGATGCCGACGGTAATGGCATGCTTCAAACTGTCGGGAATCGCCACCAACAGCAGCTGGCGAATCCTCGTCACCGTCAGGATGAGAAAAATAATCCCGGAAATAAAGACGGCGGTCAACCCCATTTGAAACGTAAACTTGCCTTGCGAGGACAAAATAATCGTAGCAAAATAAGCATTCAAGCCCATGCCGGGTGCAAGCGCCACCGGAAAATTCACGAACAATCCCATCGCAATCGTCATCACGCCCGCGGCGATCGCCGTCGCCAAAAAGACAGCGGTCCAGTCGCCGCCCGTGGCGCCCGATTTGAATGCACTGAGCACATCGGGATTGACGGCTAAAATGTAAGCCATCGTCATAAACGTCGTCAAGCCGGCGATAATTTCCGTTCGAATTGTTGTTCCGTGCTCTTTTAACTTAATATAGGGACTTTACGCAGTAAAGTCTCTCTGCGAAAAGCGATCCATCTGCTTAACTCCCCCTGATCATCCGTAATTACTAGCTATTCTAAAATCACAAGGTGCTATCGTTCCGTTGCCGGATCTCCTCGAACAAGTCGTAAAAGCCAATTTTTCCGTCTTTTCTGCGCCAAATCAACCTTTTACATTCCGGGCATTCATATAATCTTTCCAAATCATCCTCACCACTGTTGCATCCGCATGTATTCATTTCTCTCATTCGACTGTTCCCTCTTGTGGCTTCTCGGAGCCAAGTACCAAATATGCATCATCAAAGGGCGACAAAAATCCCTGCATCATCATAATAACGCAGGGATTTCGCTCAATATTTGCTTCTACCGGGCCGTTACGGCCACCTTTCAATCAATAACATACGCCACGAATCGTCGCAAGATGGTTGCAGCCTCCCCGCGAGTGGCTGTTCCAGCGGGATCATAGCGATTGTTATCTTTGCCCTGTACGATGCCGGATTGCTGGATAGCTTTAACCGCTTCCTTGGCCCATACACTGATTCTCGCTCCATCTGCGAAGAGGACGGCCTGCTTGTTGACAGGCAACGCATGCCCCGTCGCTTGGGTGAAGCGCTCCGTCATCACCGCCATCTGTTCGCGGGTAATCGAGCTGTCGGGGCTGAATCGGTTATTGCCCACGCCCTCCACGATCTTGTTCCGCACCGCCCACTCGATGTATGGCATGGCCGAGCTTGTGCTGGATACATCGCTAAAGCTGCTCTTCGTGTATTCACTTACGTCTACAGCGGACAGTTGGCCCAACGCCATCAGGAAGTCTCCGCGCGTGATCGCCGTGTTGGGCGAGAAAGTTGTCTCACTTGTTCCGGCAATAAGCCCCAGGCTGACAACATACTCGATGTCTTCCTTCGCCCAATGCCTCTGCGTATCGCTAAACTCCGGTGCGAGGGCTGGGGTGCCGACTCCATAGGTGGACAGGCTGTTCCTGTTGAATGTCAGCTTGCCGTCGATGTAGCTGGAACCGATCAACAACTGCGGCTTGCCGCTTTTGGTTACATACACGGCGTAGAGATCGTCCTTCTGCTCACCCGATGCTTCCGTGTAAGAAATACCGAGCGCAACCGTGCCCGTACCGAAGTCGGTCACATGTTCGCTCTTATCGTGCTTCTCGTAGCTGACGGTGAGATCGAATACCGGGCGGCTGCCGATCAGTGCCTTGGCCGCATTGGACAGTTCGCTGACCGGATAAGCCGCGATCGTGACATCCCCAACCGATTGAGCCTCCATCTCCTGAATGGCTGCCTGATCGAACGAGAAGTTGACCAACGTGGTGCTTGCAGCCAAAAGTTTCACGCCCTCCTGTTTAAGCAAGGCAAGAACTCCTTCCTCCATCTCCACGTTGAAGCCTATCACTTCCGCACCGAACAGAACGTTGCATGCAATGCCGATACCGTCAGCCGCATTTTCTTTGTTGCGAGCATCGTTCTGCACAGCGTCGATCATTGCCTTTACTTGCGACTCCGTGATGGCAGCCGAGGCAATGCCGTCCTTATCTACGGTCGCCGTCAGATTGACGGAGGCGATCATCGGCTGACTCGGCTGCTTGTCGAGTGTGATTGTTGGTGTGCTTGGCGCGACTGACGACGAGCCTCCCCCACTACCGCCCGTTGAACCGCTGTTCATTTGCCAATTAGCCGTGACGGTGACGTTCTGAGCAATCATGGAAAATGTAGTAGCTGCGCTGCTGGCATCCACGAAAGCCACGCCGTCCGTCGACGTCCAGCCGTTGAAGCTGTAGCCGCTGCGAGTTCCTGCCTGGATGGAAACCGGATCGCCGATTGCATATTCCCCACTACCGCTCGCACTGGTGCCGCCATTGTTTACGGTCACGGTGTAGTGAGTTGCCGGTACAGAATCGGTTAACGCAACAGCCTGCTCGCCGCTCTTGAAGCTGGTCGCCGTTGCTTTGACGCGAACCTGGTAGGTGCCTGCCACCAAGTTCGCAATCTCCGCTCCCGTTACAACCGTCCACGTATTATCTCCTGCCACTTGGTACTCCATCGCAGGTGTAACGCCGGTAATCTTCCCTTCTCCGCCAACCGTCGTCGGATTCACGCCCGTTGCCGTCGGGATAGACGGCCTTGCCGGAACAGCCATGTTCTGGGCCGCGCTATCTGCCGTCGTCCCGTCTCCCTTCTTCACAATGGCAAAAGTGTCTCCCAGGTAGCTTTCAATAGCCAGCTTGCCATCCACCGGAGTGACCGACGTTCCGTCAATCGTATAGCTGCCTCCGTCTACGAAGCCGGTAAGCTTTTCATTCACAAAGTCGATTGCAATCTCTGGCGTCAATTCTTGTTCTCTTGAATCGCCAACCTCAATCTTCAACGTCAGCTCATTTTCTGTGCGGAACGTGAATGTCAGGGTAGTCGTGCCTAGCGGCTGCTCAGCCAGGTAGCTCTTCAGGATCGTCACTTTGTACGTATCCGTGTAGTCTTCTCCCGTGGAGTCTTCCCCTGTGTTGGCAACCATCGTGTAGTCGGTGCCTAAATTAAGTTCAGCGCTTCCGTTGAAGATATGCTTCAACTCGTTGCCGTTCAGCGTCAACTCCGTCTCGACATCCTTCTGCTCGGAAGTCTTCTTATCGAAGCTGCCTGTATCCGTGCTGATTGACGGTGTTGTGTCGCCGATCATCAGGATCAACGTCTGAACCTCCCCCTCGCTGAACGTAAATGTCAAGCTGGTCGTACCTAGCGGCTGCTCGGCCAAGTAGCTCTGAAGAATCGTCACCTTATCGTCCGACACGGCATAATCGGTGCCGGATTCGAGCTCGGTGACTCCGTTGCTGATACTCTCTAGCGTATTGCCGTGGAGCGTCATCGTCGTCTCGACATCCGCCTGCTGGAGAGTGTTCTTGTCGAAGCTGGCTATATCCGGGTTGATCTCGCTGTTCGTCGGCGTTGTGTCGACGATGTTAATCTTCAACGTCTGATCCGCTCCGCCGCTGAACTTGAATGTCAGGCTCAGGCTTGTGGTTCCCTCCGGCTGGCTAGCCAGGTAGCTCTTCAAGATCGCAACCGTGTTGCCCGCCACCGTGTAGTCGGTGTCTGCCTGATTAAGCTCAATGCTTCCGTTGAAGATATTCTGCAACTCGTTGCCGTTCAGCATCATCTCTGTTATGACATCTGCCTGCGCGGAAACCTTCCGATCGAAGGTGGCCTCATCCGGGCCGAGTGTGCTATTCAGCGCCGAATTATCCAGCACGAAGGCGTTGGATACGACATTAGTTACGGTGGTATCCCTTTTTATACATGAGGTGTCGTCATCCCTGCACACCTTATTGCCTGCCGTATCCTGCCCTTGGATGTGCAAGTACCAATTCCCTTCTACACCTTCCTTCGTCAAAGTACTGCCATTATCCAACGGCAACCAAATGTCTGTTGATTCCGGTTCACCTGCACTTTGTGTCCATACATATTTCAGTGTGGATTCTACCAGTCCGCTGCCGCCGCTGTCAGTAATCGTTACCGTTACCGAAGCTCCCCTAGCTGTTGTTGCGTTCCCATTTGGCGTAAAGGTAACTTGGGGCACTGTCCTGTCAATATTAACCGCATATGGGGCGCTCATGCTGTTCCCAAGAGAATCAGTCACTTTGAATTCGCCTGAGTTCATACCGTCATTGATGAAAGTTATGATATTATTATTCTGTATATATACCTCATCCTTCTCCACCTCAACATCTCCTATTTTCTGCGACCAAGTAAAGGAGTCAATCGTCTGGCCTTCCTTGGTTTCTGCCGTTGCGGTTACGCTGACACTGCTGTTCGTCCAGTCCCCGCTTAAATAATCGCCGCCAGTCATCTTCACCTTTGTTACCGTCAGTTTTAAGTCACCTACGGTGATTTTTACAGTGCGGCTGACGGTCGACGTATTGCCTATTGCATCGCTTGCCTGCACGATAATCGTGTAAATCCCTTCGTTTTCTATCGTGATCGAGCCTGTATAATCCTCCCATGTTTTGCCGCCGTCAAGCGTATACTTTAATGATGCACTGGTGCTTATCGCATCTGTCGCTTCGGCGGTTATGACAACTTTTTGACTGGACCAGGTGCCTTCCTCATAATCAACACCGGTAACCGCCCCCTTATTCATCTTCACAGTTAGCGCCGGAGCCGTGTTATCAATCAAAAACGGATCTGATCTCACTTCCACCGAATTCCCTGCATAATCCTTGGCTCGAATATACAAATACCAATTCCCATCCACACCGGCATACGTAAATTGTGCGCTCTTCGTAGATGCAAGAAGGGAGAAGCTTTCCCATCCACTGGAAGGAGCGGAATCCGATTGCGACCAAACATACTTCAGGGTAGACGGATCGACACCGCTCGTCGCATCCGTGACCTTAACGGAGGTCGTAATCGTTCTTACTGCTGTTGCACCAGCAGTGCCATTGGAAGAAAATTCGACTTCAGGCTTCACGCGATCTCGCGATACTGTTAACGTATAGGTCTTGGCTTCCTGCGGCTTCATATAAGGCACCACTTGAACCTTGATCACAGCTCCGGTAGCCGGAACCGACACAGCGACTGGCGAGCCGCTTGTTTGCCGTTGACCATTGATATACAGCGCGGAATACGTAGTGTCTTTCAGAACTGCGTTGATAGTAACGCTTGTTGCCCCCGGGTCGATGTCATACTGATACTCAGTAGTCGAGGAGGAGAACGTAGTGGAGGGGGGAACCACCGCCGTTCCCGTAACCGTCAGACTATTCAATACGTTCTCTCCAGGCACCGATTGCGATCCCCAACCAACAACGGTGCCATCGCTCTTCAATGCGAGAGAGTGACTGACACCCGCAGCTATCGCAACAACTTCCTTAAGTCCAGCAGGAATGTTCGTCTGTCCATCCTGATTCTCCCCCCAGCCGACAACCGTGCCCTCTTTCGTCAACGCCAAGGCGTGCATTTGATTGGCCGATATCGCTTGAATATTAGTCAGACCTGATACATTGAGTATGCCGTTCCCGTTATACTCCTTCCCCCAAGCGACAACCGTGCCATCCTTCTTCAACGCCAAGGCATAATAGATTCCAGCATCAATGGCTGCCACGTTGGAGGTTGCCGCGTTGGACAACTCTGAGGGCATGCTTGTCGCACCGGGCCCGTTCGATCCCCAATCGATGATCGTACCGTCATTTTTTAAGGCCATCGAATAATAAGCACCTGCGGCTACCTTGGCAATACCACCATCCACCGCGGAAGATGGCACAACCGATTGTCCATCGCCGTTGAGCCCCCACCCGATTACCTTGCCGCTATCGAAACCTGCGAGCATTCTCGATACGACCAATGTGTGCTTTCCTGCTGATGCCATGGAGATGACATTGGTGAGACCAGAAGGAATAGTCGCCTCGCCTACACTGTTGCTTCCCCAAACAACAACCGTGCCATTCGATTTACGAGCCATGAAGGTCGTGTCTTTGGCGTATATGTCGACCACGCCAGTCAGCCCCTCGGGCGGTTTGGCCCATCCGTCGATATTCTTTCCCCACGCGATGATCGTGCCATCCGACTTCAAGGCGATGGAATTGTTCTGACCCGCCGCAATCTTGGTCACTGTGACCATCGCCGAAGTCGAACCCATGTTCACCGTAATGATGTCCGCACTCGCCCTCTCCATGACCGGGATCCATCCCATCACCACGGCCACGGACAACAGTGCTGCCAGCAATCTGCGAATTTGCTTGTGTTGATTCATATGTATGCCTCCAGCCCTTCTATATCGCTAAATATGAATTCCCATTCGCCTTCTACCTATCAAAAATTATACTTAGCAACACCGCGTAAAACTCTTAAAGAAATCTTAAACGATTTATAGAACTCGCTATAGCCGCTTGTTAAATTCATTTAAATACTAAATAGTAGGTATATATTAAAACAGAGCCTTACCACGACCAATAAAGCCCTCATACCTACGACAATAATCGAACCAATCCCTGGATCAATGCTTGATCGTTCTCCCCACCGAACAGCGTGGAGAATATCGTATACCCTTCATTTAACGCAATCACTTGCATCGCGGTTAGGTGGACATCTTTGTCCGGGGATACCCATCCTTGCTCTTGCAATACCCTCACAAGGGTCGAAATCTCGGATATCCATAACCCGTACTTGGCCTTTAGCCGCTCGTGATACTCGGGATGATGCTTCGTCTGCAGGTAGAAGTCGATCAATACGACGATCCAGTTATCGATCCCTTGAAGCTTCTTGGCAAGATTCGCCACGGTGAGCCTGATGATCTCTTCCAATGTCGTATCCGCCGGGCTGTATTGTTTCGGTACATCTGTCCAACCTTGCGTCTGTTGATTCTGGTAATCCAGCACGTGGAAAAACAGCTCCTCCTTGCTCTTAAAGTGACCGTAGAAAGCCCCCTTCGTATGCCCGGTTCGCGCTACGATATCTCCTAAAGTCGTCGATGTGTATCCTTTCTCGGAGAAACACATCAAAGCCGCTTGGAGCATCTGCTGATACGTGGCTTCTCTCTTCAACTGAAATTTGTTTTTCTCCAAAACCGAGCACTCCTCTTCCGATCCCCTATGCTTTCCTCTACAATAGCAAATAAAAACTGCCAGGGAAAGCCGCCAAGGCTGCTGAAAAACTGTTGACTTTGGAAAAATCATAGATTTTAGGGGATACAAAAATGTCTCCTTGCATGCCAAACGAGCCTTGGAAGCGATTCCAAAGGCTCGTTTTTTGCTGCATATTCGGTTCCGCTTAACAACGAGACTTTTTCAGTGGCCTCAAAGCTGCCCTGGCGGTCCTTCGGGGTTGGCCCGATGTCTTTTGCGATTTTATGCGGTTTTTCACATTCGTCGGCTTGTACTTGAAAGGAATCTCTGCGTTTTATGTGGCTTTTAACATCCGGCGACTCTGACCAGAATTTCTTCCATAAAGCCTGAACGGATCACCGCGGCCATTATTATCGAATTTCATTAGCACTCTATAGTTGCACGTCAACTGAAAATCACATCATGCAGCAGACGCCGAAAATCCTCATGCATCAAGTCTTCCCGGCATCTGACTACATCCTTTTAATCCAATCCAATTTACTCCCACTCAATCGTGGCCGGCGGTTTGGAGGTTACATCGTAAACAATACGGTTGACGTTCTCGACTTCGTTGACGATCCGCACGGAGATTTTCTCCAAGACGTCCCACGGGATGCGCGCCCAGTCGGCCGTCATGCCGTCAATGGACGTGACCGCGCGGATGCCGACGGTGTACGAATAGGTGCGGGCGTCGCCCATGACGCCAACGCTTTTCATGTTCGGCAGCGCGGTAAAATATTGCCAGATTTCGCGGTCGAGACCGGCTTTGGCGATTTCCTCACGGAGGATGGCGTCGGAATCGCGAACGATTTTCAGCTTCTCTTCGGTCACTTCGCCCAGTACGCGGATCGCCAGACCCGGACCCGGGAACGGCTGACGCCAGACGATAGCCGCTGGCAGGCCGCACTCCTCGCCCACTTTGCGCACTTCGTCCTTAAACAACGCTTTCAGCGGCTCGACGAGCTGGAATTTCATGTCCTTCGGCAGACCGCCGACGTTGTGGTGCGATTTGATCGTATGCGCCGTAGCTGTGCCGCTTTCTACAATATCCGTGTAGAGCGTGCCTTGCGCCAGGAATGCAAAGTCGTCGAATTGCTGCGATTCCTCTTCGAACACGCGGATGAACTCGGTGCCGATGATTTTGCGCTTTTGCTCGGGGTCGTCCACGCCGGCCAACTTGCCGAGGAAACGCTCGCGGGCGTCGATTTTGACCACTTTCATATCAAATTTGCCGACAAATGTCTCCATGACGCTTTCGGCTTCACCCTTGCGCAGCAAGCCGTGGTCGATGAACATGCAGGTGAGCTGCGGACCGATCGCTTTGTGCAGCAAAATCGCCACGACCGACGAATCGACGCCGCCGCTAAGCGCGCACAGCACCTTTTTGTCGCCAACCTGATCGCGGATATCGCGGATCGTATCGCCGATAAACGACTCCATCGTCCAGTCGCCCGTGCAGCCGCAGACGCCGTAGATGAAATTGTGAATCATTTCGTTGCCCTTCACGGAGTGGCGCACTTCCGGGTGGAATTGCACGGCATAAATCTGCTTCTCGTGGTGACTCATCGCGGCAATCGGCGCCGATTCGGTGCTGGCATCCAGCACGAAACCTTCCGGCAGTTGGGACACATGGTCGCCATGGCTCATCCACACGACCTGCTTGGCGTCGAGGCCTTTCACCAACGGGCTGCCGACTACGAAATCGACGTCCGACTTGCCGTACTCGCGGGTATGCGCGCGTTCGACCTTGCCGTTCAACTGGTGAGCGATCAGCTGCATGCCGTAACAAATGCCAAGAATCGGAATGCCCAACTCAAAAATAGCCGGGTCGACAGCCGGCGCTCCATCACCGTACACGCTGGACGGTCCGCCCGAAAACACGATGCCCTTCGGCTGCAGCCCGCGAATTTTATCCACAGAGGTATTAAAAGGCATCAATTCGCTGTACACGCCCAAATCGCGAATCCGCCGCGCAATCAACTGATTGTACTGCCCTCCAAAATCCAATACGACGATCATTTCACTCGGTTTACTCATCTTTCGGCCTCCTATTTTCGTAGCAATCTCGCTTGTCCGCCGATCACTATTATAGGTACTAATTTTAAACATTACCTGCCCAAGATGTAAAGAGCTTAATGCTGTGATCGTATCGCTTTCCAGAGGTCGGCGATTTCGCGTCGGGAGCAGCCGGTTCGATCGTGCGGGCTGTAGCGTGCGGCTTCGTATTTCAGCGTAAAATCGAGCAGCGCCCGGCGCTGCGTTTCGCTCAGCGCGGCGAGGGACATGACGTATTCCCGCGCCGTGTGATGGGCCGGCTTGGGGCCGAACAGCCGGTAGATGTTGAGCCAGACGCCGTCCATCAGGCGCAGCGAGGCGCGGCGTTTGGGCTGCGGCGCGTAGAGCGCAAGCGCCGCGGCGCGGGCGCGGGCGGCGGCAGCGGGACGCCGCCGGGATGCAGCGGCCAGCAGGCCGATGGCGGCCAGCCCGGCGGCCGCCAGCTGCGCCCACGGGGCCGCGGCCAGCTCCCGCAGCTCGCGCCAGATGAGCTGCGCGCGGATGACGAGCCCGGTTGGCGTGGGCTCGGTTGACTGCGGCGGCTGCGCGGGCGACGCCGCCGGGAGGGCTGCGGCTGCAGCTGCTCGCGCAGCCGCTTGCGCGGGCGGCGCGTCTGCGGCCGCGCCGCTAAAGCCCGGCGTCGGCTCGAAGGGCACCCAGCCGGCGCCGGGGAAATACACCTCGACCCATGAATGGGCGTCGAGGTTGCGCACGGTGACGTGCAGCAGGCCGTCACCGTCTGCCGCGCCCGTCTCCGGCGTGCCGGGCGCGAAGCCTTTGACCCAACGCGCCGGCACGCCAACCGCGCGCAACATCACGACCATCGCCGTCGAAAAATGGTCGCAGTAACCAACCCGATCCACGAACAAAAAGTGGCTCACAAAATCCTCGCCGCGCGCAGGTGCCGTCGGTTTGCCCAAGCTGTACGCATACGTCTGGCGCAGATACCGCTCGATAGCTTCGGCCTTGGCATACGGCCCCGAAAGCCCCACCGTCACCTGTTCGGCCAGCTCGCGCACGGCGGAAGGCAGCTCGTCCGGCAGTTGGAGATCAGCGGCAGCGGCAGTTGCACCGGCGTCCGGGTCGGGAGAATCGTCGCGAACGGTGATTTTGTAGTAAGCGAGCGGACTTGCGATCAGCGGCAGACTGATTTTGCCGCTTGCGGATTCAGCCAGCACCGCTTGCGGCGGATATGGGCGACCGGAGTCGGTCAGCAGCGCGTCGACCGAAAGCAGCGTGCCACCGTGGAAAATGATTTTGTTCGCAGACGCTGCGCCCCATACGACTTCCTGCGTGATTGTCCCGGCGGTAGTGCGGGTGGAGTTATTTGCGAGTGAGTTGGCCGGAGTGTTGGTATTTGGGATGGCGGTGGTGTTTGCGTCTGTGCCGGTGTTGGCCGTAGCATTGGTTGTTGCGTCGGTGTCGGTAGTGGTCATAGCATTGGTGGGCGCATTGGTGTCGGCGGTGGCTATAGTATTGGCGGGCACGTTGGTGGCTCTAGCATTGGCAGACGCGGCGGGATCGGCGGTGGCTATAGCATCGGCGGGCGCGGCGGGATCAACGCTCGCAATCGCGGGCGTGGCCGTATTCGCCTGGGCGGTAAATGCCTGCCAAGCGGGCTCGGGGCCGGTCCAGCCTTGGCCGTCGTAAAAGCTTTTGGCTTCGCCGCGCCAGTAGGTGAGCCGGGGCGTTTTGGCCGTAAACACGATGCCGTCGTCCGGCACAAGCGGACCGCCGAGCCGCGCATCGTTTTCACCGTAGCCGGAACGCGATGCCGACAACGGACGATCCGACGAAGCCTCATTGTACAGCGAGTCGAAGCGCTGCCCGATCGCCGCCCAGTCGAACGGCTTCATCAGCTTTGGCGTTGCGCCATGAGCAGCGTACCAGCCCACGCCCCAAATCGCAGCGGCAGCAGCACCGCTCAGCAGCGCCCAACGCAAGGGCCAGCCGGCGCTGCCCGACCGCACGCCATACCGTTCCTCGATGCGCGGCAGGTTGCACAGCGCTTGCAGCAGCAGACCGAGGCCAACCGTGCGAATCAAACCATCCACCGTATCGGCGCCCACCGCCAGTTGCAACGCCGTCAAGTAGACGAGCGTCAACGCGACGAACCACAAACTCAATTGCCGCTGCAGCAGCAGCGCCTGCGTGACGGAAATCAGCAACAGCCAGCCGGACAAAAACAACACCGTCCGCGTCTGCGCGCTGATCGCCTCCAACTCGCCATGGATGCAATGACGAATATCCTCTATAAAAAGGCGGCCATATTCGTCCAGCCATGCCGGCGAAGGGAATGAATCGGGATAAAACAGATAGCCGATAAAAGCGAAGACAACGACGCCTTTCAGCGGCCAGCCGATCCCGCCCGGCACTTTAAGCCAATCCAATGCCATACAAAGGGCAAAAGCCAGCAAAAATGGCCGAATCATATAAACCTCGGACACGTCGGACAGCTCCGGCAGCGGACGCAGCCATTCCCACAGCAATAGCAGCAACAGCAGCGTCAAACAACCATCACGCAGCAGACTGCCTGGCGGCGAAGCCGGTGAAGCGGTAAACAACCCCGGCGTGCGCCCAGGCGACGCGAGCGTTGAGGACGAGCCGGCCGTGGGTATTGAATAGCTAGGAGCTGCCGGCGTATAGGTTGCGGACAAGGCTTGGGCTGATGAGGACGCGGCGGTGCTTAAGCCCCGCGTCGCATCACTGACGGTTGGCGGTACGGGCGAAATACCTTGGGCGGTGATGGCCGGGAATGCGGACGATGCGTTGGACGATAGGAATGCAATGGGGCTCACATTCGGTGTCGCATCACTGACGGTTGGCGGTACGGGTGAAATACCTTGGGCGGCGGTGGCCGAGAATGCGGACGTGGCATTAGCCCCCGTGGACTCAATGGTACTCAGATTCGGTGTCGCATCGTTGGCGGTTGGCGGCACGGGCGAGACGCCTTGGGCGGCGATAGTTGAGAATGCAGAGGTAGCATTAGCCAGTGGGGACGCAATGGGACCCACATTCGGCGTTACATCGTTGACGATTGGTGGCACGGACGAGCCCCCTTGGGCGACGGTAGTCGGGAATGCGGACGTAGCGTTGGACAACGGGACCACAATGGTGCTCAAATCCGGCGTCGCATCGCTGACGGTTGGCGGCACGGGCGAGACGCCTTGGGCGGCGGTAGTTGAGAATGCAGACGTAGCATTAGCCAGTGGGGACGCAATGGGACCCACATTCGGCGTCACATCATTGACGATTGGCGGCACGGACGAGCCCCCTTGGGCGACGGTAGCCGGAAATGCGGACGTAGCGTTGGACGACGGGACCACAATGGTGCTCAAATCCGGCGTCGCATCGCTAACGGTTGGCGGCACGGGCGAGAGGCCTTGGGCGGCGGTAGTTGAGAATGCAGACGTAGCATTAGCCCGTGGGGACGCAATGGGACCCACATTCGGCGTTGCATCGTTGATGGCTGGCCGCACAGGCGAGGCGCCCTGAGCAGCGGTGGTCGGGAATGCAGACGTGGCATTAGCCCCCGAGGACTCAATCGGCGTCACATCGTTGACGGCTGGCAACACAGGCGAGGTGTCAGCCCCGCCGGGTTGCGACTGTGACAGCGCCCCTTGCGGCAATGCATCGGCTGCCGATTTTGCGGGCAGCGGGGGGACGGCGGACGGGTTGCGCTTCAACGGTTCACGCGGTAGCATCGGCAACACCTCCCGGCTGCGGCCATTCGCTGCGCGGATGCGGCACTTCCGTGAAGCCGCAGCCCAAGGCCTGCAGCTGCGCGGCTCCCTCCCGTTCGTCCAGCGGGAGGGTCGAGCGCCCGTGCACGTAGACCACGTGCACGTCCCGCCTCCTGCTGCGCGCTTCCGCCAGCGCGCGCAGCAGGAGGTTGTCCAGCGTCGATGTGAGAATCAGCATCGACGTATCGGGCGGCAGCGCCGCCGCCTCCTCGCGGACCCGGTCCGCGAACGGCGCGGCGGCGCTGCCGCCCACGCTCGCGAGCGCGTCGTACGCGAGCGTCAGATCAGGGCGAATCGCCGGAGGGATTCGCCGCGGATGCGCGGAGCTGCAGGCGAAGCCGCAGCTCGCGCGCGAGCCGGCCGCCGCTTCCAGCAGGCCGGCCGCCAGGGCGACGCGCTTTTCCAGCAGCGCGCGCATCGACTCGGCTTCGCCGGCCGCAGAGCGGCCCGCCGCTTCCGCCGGAGCCGCAGCGGGGCCGGCGTCCAGCAACAGCATCCGCTTCACGCCGGCTGTGTGTTCCGCTTCCTTGACCATCAGCCGGTTCAAGCGGGCCGTGGCGCGCCAATGAATGCGCCGGAACGCATCCCCGGCAGCGTAGGGTCTGACGCCGTCGCTTGACGGGCCGCTTGGCCACGGGGCCGTTGCCAGCGGCACCCCGTCGTCCAGCGGCTGGAGCTGCAGGACGGGGCGGTTCAGCGCCGAAGGGCGCGGATAGACGACAAAGCCGAGCGAGAGCTCGACTTTGTGTACTTTCACGGCAAAGCCGAACAAATCGCCAGTCGCCGCTTCCACAGCCTGGAGCCGATAATGGCCGCGCCAAAGACCGGTCAGCCGGTAATGCAGCGTGACCGAGCGGCGAAAGCCGGGAAACAGCAGCTTGCGGTAACGTACAAGCTGCCCGCTGCTCTCATGCAGCCAGCAGGCCTGGACGACAAGCCACAGCAGCGGCAGCCAGCCGCGGTAAGAAAGCTGCAGCGTAAGCGGCATCGGGTCGCCCGCGCGGCAAGCTGGATAAGCGAGCCGCTGCTCGGCCGACAACGACTGTAAAGCCAACAAAGGCAAGACGGCCGCATACAGCAGCAAAACAGCAGCCGTCACCCATAAAAACCAGGCGCCGAATCCGCCTCGCGTCAGCGCAAGCGCTCCGGCGGACAAGCAGCCAACCGACAATAGCACGTAAGATCCACGGCTTTTCATCGGCGCCACCTACTTGGACGAAGCCGGGCGCAGCACCGGAATCGTCTGGCGGGACAACAGCTCGCTGACGATGTTGTCCGCCGTATGCCCGCTCATCCGCGCCTGCGGCGCAAGCCGCAGCCGATGGGCCAACACGGGAATCGCCAGCGCTTTGATGTCGTCGGGCACGACGTAGCTGCGCCCTTTGATAAAGGCCGCCGCTTGCGCAGCCCGCATCAGCGCGAGCGATGCCCGCGGGCTGGCCCCCAACGTCAACAGCCGGTGCTCGCGCGTCGCTGCGGTCAGCCGCACGATAAAATCCTTCAGCGTATCGTCGACATGGATGCGTTTCACCTCGGCCTGCAACAGCACAAACTCGTCCTGCACAACCACGGCCTTGAGCTGTTCAATCGGCGGGCGCTCCTGCCAGCGGCCGAGCATCAGCGCTTCTTGCTCCGGCGTCGGATAACCGAGCCGCAGCTTGATCAGAAAGCGGTCCATCTGCGCTTCGGGCAGCGGATACGTGCCTTCGTAATCGACGGGATTTTGCGTCGCCAGCAGCAAAAACGGCTTGGGCAAGGCGTACCCGACGCCGTCCACCGTCACCTGTTTTTCCTCCATCGCTTCGAGAAAAGCGGATTGTGTCTTGGGCGAGGTGCGGTTCAGTTCGTCAGCCAGCACAATCGGCGTAAACAACGGCCCCGGCCGAAATTCAAATTCTCCCGTTTGCGTCTGATAGACAGCAGCTCCCGTCACGTCGGAGGGAAGCAGGTCGGGCGTGCCCTGGATTCTTTTAAACTCGCAGCCGACGGTCCGCGCCAGCGCCCGCACGAGCATTGTCTTGCCGACACCAGGCACATCCTCCAGCAAAATATGGCCGCCGCTGAGCATCGCGATCAGCGCTTGCTCGACCGCTTCTTTTTTTCCAATAAGCACTTTCTCTACATTATGGATCATCCGCTCTATCAACGTCTGCGGCTGATCGAAGATCCGGGCAAAGGGCTGCATAAGCATGAAGCCTCCTTATAAGGGTATGCTTCTAGCATCTCCAGCTCCCTACCATTTTAGACCTTAGCCCCCAAAGGCATAAAGCGAGTTTCGAAGATTGGCTCCATTCGTCTTCCAAAGCAAACCCGCCGGCAGGGAAACCGCGACGATTTTCTGTCCATCCGCAATCCGGGAGCCGGTCACTTTCGCGTTCAGCAGCGCCAAAGCGCCGCTCAGCGAGACGCGCAGGCTGTCATCCACCAAACGCATGTCCGGCAGATGATAAATGGCGGTCAACTGCCCAAGTGTGTAAACGCGAATCGCTTGCTCGGACAAGCTGTAGACGATTTCCGTCAGCCCGCGGTGAACGATTGCGGTTTTGCTCGCCGCTTCCCAATCGACTCGTCCGCCCAGCCGTTCGGCCAGCGGCCGCAACGGCAACTCGATCCGCCCGCTGTCATCGCTGTAAACGTCCTGCGGCAGCAGCAAACCGCCTCCTGCAGTTTCGATCAGCAGCGGTGGATGGGAGCTTTGCGCCAACGCCTGCTGCGATTCCGCAAGCGCCGTCTCCGCCTGACGCCTCGTTTGCTCAACCGCTTGCGCATCGACATCCGCGCCGGCGACTGCCGCTTCCTCAGTCACACCGGCGCTGGGCTGTACCTGACCGCCCGCTTGCGCTCTGCCAACGCCCTGTATCAACCAGTTATATGCTCCCTGCCCCGCTCCACCTGCCCCTACCGACAAACCATATACGCCCTGCCCCGCTCCACCTACCCCCGCCGATCTACCATATGCTCCCTGCTCCGCTCCATCTGCCCCTGCCAGTCCGCCATATGCGCCCTGCCCCGCTCCTGTCTGCGAGCCATATGCCCCCGGCTCCGCCTGCGCCTGCCGCATAAGCGCACCATGCGCTTCAACCTGCTCCAGCAGGCTGCGGAACTCGGGTTCGCTCCAGCTGCGTTTCCATTTCGATTTGCCGGACGGGAATTGGCTGGGTTTGACATCGGGACCAAGCGGCGCGAACGCGTAGCCTTTTTCCTTATAGTAATGAATGACTTCGGGCAAAGCTTTGACGGTATTGTCATGGCCTGCGCCGTCGTGGAACAAAATATTGATTTCAGGCGTCAGCCGCGACGCTTTGACGTTCTGGATGATTTCCGCTGTTGGCACGCCCGCTCGGCGCGAATCGCCGCTGTCGGCTGTCCAGTCGATCATCGTGTAGCCGGCCTGCTGCATCAAATAGAAGTAGTAAGGATCGAAATTGGTGTAGGTGCCCCCTGGCGCCCGCACCAGTGCCGGCTGTATGTCGGCAATTTGCTGGAAGATGCGTTCGGTTTTCGCGATTTGCTCCCAAAAGTTTTGGAAATTCGCATACAATTCGGAATAAACGTGATTATAGCTATGATTGCCCAGCGTATGCCCTTCCTCCAAAATCCGCTTGATCATATCGGGATGGGCTTCGGCGTTTTCACCCAATGCAAAAAATGTGGCCTTGATATGCTCTTTCGCCAAAATATCCAGCACTTGCCCGGTCAGCTTGCTGGGTCCGTCGTCAAAGGTCAAGTAAACCGTAGGCTTGTCCGGTGTCCGGTACGTCCGCTCGGCTGTAAGCCGCTTGCCCTGCGCCAGTTGGTGAAATACGTCGCCGGCCGCAGTGCCGGGGCTTTCGTCCGCTCCCGCCGCCGCGGCCAACGCGGATGCGCTGAATGTAAAGACGGCCAACGCCGTCAGCAAGGCCAGTTGAATCGCTGTTTTGCATCGTGTGAACCGTCGCTGTCTATAAGCTGTCATGCCGGAATCCCTCCGCTTGATCTATCATTTTTGCTTGCTGATAGAGTATATGGGCGCGGATGCGGATGTATGTCTATTTTTGCTAGAACTATATGTAAAGGAATGCCTGGAAGATGCGTAGAAACACCATCTCTATGGAATATACGAAAGTTTTTATTCGGCAAAAAGAAAGGAAGATGGCAATGAAATCCGTGCGTCAACTTTCGGGGACCGGCGATCGCGCAGCAACCAAGACGTTCTCCCTGCGGGATCAGGATGTCATCCGCAGAAATTTTATCGTGTTTCTGGCAATCGCGGCAACGACGCTGCTTGTGTATGTGAGCATTTTTGCGCTGAACGGAACGGCCGACGCGAATACGTGGACGATCGTCATTTTGCAAACTGTGTTTTGCGGCTTGTATGCCGCGCTCCATTTTTCCAAAAAGCTGATTCATTATTTGTGTTATCTCGCCGTGCTGGCCAGCGGGGTCAGCTCCACGGTTGTTATTTTGCAAAGGCCGGATATCACGAACGTGTTTTCGGTGTATTATTTTATGATCACGATTCTGGTGTTTATGAAAATGATTCCGTGGCTGATCAGCGCGGCGTGGTCGCTGGGCCTGATTATTTATATGATTACGGCGCAGCGGGAACAACTGCACCTCGATCCGCAAACGGTGCCGACGTATGTCATCTATTTCATTTTGCTTGGCATTTCGATGTTTGCCGTGCTGAAGGTTTCCTCTTTCATGACCCGCAATATCGAAACGGCCCGCGAGGAGGCCGAAACGCTGAACCGGCAGCAACATGACGCGCGCGCGCAGGCGCTGGGGCAAATCGCGCTGATTACCGACCATCTCCAGCAAATTGCAAAAACCGGCGAAGACGACAGCACATCGTTCGAGGAAATGAACAGCGCCTTTCAGGAAATTGCCGGCGGCGCGGGCAATCAGGTCGATTCCACGCTGGCGATCACCGATTCAATCGGCAATATGACCGATCTGGTGCAGCAAATGTCCGGTTCGATCCATACGCTTTTGAACAAAACAAACGAAGCGGCCGATTTGTCCGACCAAGGCAAGGACCGCATGGAGCAGCTGTCCGCTACGTTCACGGCGTTTACGCAGGACATTGAAGCCGTCTCGCAGGATACGACCCAACTGATCGACCGGCTGAATGAAACAAGCCAGTTCAGCGCGACGATTCAGGACATCGCCAACCAGACCAATCTGCTGTCGCTCAACGCGAGCATCGAAGCGGCGCGGGCCGGCGAACACGGCAAAGGTTTTGCTGTCGTCGCCATGGAGATCCGCAAGCTGGCCGATCTGACGGCCAAGTCGGCGGAGCGCATTTCCGAACAGCTGCGCGAGTTTACCGGACTCTCCAGCCAGACTCGTCAGCGGATGGATCAAGTCGCCATGCGGATGCAGCAGAGCAACGAAATTACCGAGCAAACGAAACACGCGTTCGAATCGATCACCGATTCGGTGGCGATGCTCAAGGAGCTGTCGACCAGCTATGGCAGCTTGATGGACCGGATCAGCACTTCCTCCATGTCGATCGGCGATGCGACCAGCAATCTCGCCTCGATCAGCCAGCAGGCTTCGGCGACGTTGGAGCAGTTGTCGGCGACGCTGCAATCCTTGCTGCAACACAACCGCAGCAGCCTGGTGCGCATCAAGGAAACGGAAACGAATTTGCGCAAGGTGATCAACTAAAACGGCGACGACCCACGTCTGGTCGCATAACAAAAACCGCGCCTCGGAGAAATCCGGGAGCGCGGTTGTGTGCGTTATCGGGTTATGGTCGAAGCGATGCGCCGCTTCGGGCATCTGCCGGCGGCTTATCAGCCGGTTGTGTGGACAGGAAATGAATGACGCCAGCTGTGACCAAAAAGATCAGCAAAAAAAGCAGGATGCGAAGCGCCCAGTTTTTGCGCCGTTTGCCCCCGCCCGGCATACCTGCGCGTGCCCAGGCGATGGCTTGCTCCAGCGCCGCGGCGGACGCGAAGCTGCCGACGGGAATCAAGTGCGCACAGGTCGGGTTGACGTAAAAGACCAGCATCCCTTTGGATTGGCGCCAATATTTAAAATCGCTCCACGCCAATCTGGCGCTTTGCGACGGCGAAACGTACTCCATTCCCTCCGCGGTCAGCGTATAGCTGCGCGTCTCCTGCACAAAGCGGTTGGCCGCCAGGCGTCTGCCTCCACGGTAGGCCGCGATCGGTACGATCAGAATAAGCCCGATCAACATCCATGAAAACAAGTTGACGTCGGGAAAAGCGGACAAGCCGTCTTTCGCCAGCTTGACGATAACGAAAGCGATCTGGGCCAAGCCCAACGCGGTTATGAGCAGCACAGCGGGGTTCGTATACAAATGCATCAGTTGAAATCGCACGATTTCTTGGGGGGCAAGCTCGAATTGGCAGTTTATCGGCTCCTGCATCATCATCCTCAATTCTCTTGATATAGGTATATGCCCCCAGTGTAAAATATATCATTCATTTCTGTAAAGGAAAATCTGTATGACCCCCAACTTCGTTTCATGACTGGGATTTTGTTCCATAGTTATAAAATCCATCAACCCGCATATAGATGCTAGTATCGCAGAAGACAAGGGAGGGAGCCGGGTATGTGTTGTCCTTTATGTCAAAACGAACGTATCACGTTATTTCACGAGTACGAGCGGTTTACGCTGGAGCTTTGCGAGCGCTGCGATCTGATTTATCAAACCCGCCGGGAGGACATCGACACAGCCGCGTTGATCGCGGAAATGTATGACGCCGAGTGGCTGCGGATGCGCGACGAACACGCCGCTGCGACGTTTGTGCAGCACGCCTTGTTCAACGTGCTGCTGCTCGAAATGTGGAAGCCCGAGAAAGGGCATCTGCTGGAAGTCGGCCCGGGGACGGGCGAATTTCTGTACACGGCCCGCAGCGCGGGCTGGACGGTAGCCGGACTGGAGCCGTCGGCGCTGTCGTGCGCTTACGCGAAGGCGAAATACGGGCTGGAGCTGCAGCACGGCGCCTGGCCCGGACAGCCGGACAAGCAGGAGCGCTATGATGCGATTGCTTGCTGGCATACGCTGGAGCATATGCCCGAGCCGCAGGCTTTTTTGACCGATCTGGCCGCACGCTTGAAACCTGACGGCTTGCTGCTGCTCAGCGTGCCCAATAAAAATTCGTTTACGAACGAAACGTACGGCTTTCGCTCGCCCCTGTATGTCGAACCCGACCATCTGTTTCACTATTCCCGGCGCAGCTTGAAGCTGCTGCTTGGCTTAAGCGGTTTTACCCCGGCCGCCCTTTTCTCCCGCCAGCTCCCGCACGATCTGGAAACGCTCGTAAAAGCCCACCCGAACTACGGGCAGCCGCCGTTCGAGCAAACGATGGCGCTGCTGGCCCGGCTGCAGGCGCAGTTCCGCGGACACGAATTGGTGTGCGTGGCCCGTCGCAGCGAATTTTGAACGAAAGGGGTCGCTCATGACCGAGTTGCTGCAATCGCGTTTTTTCGTCGAAACCGACGAACGTCTGGAAAAGCTGATTTATCCGCTTCCGCGGTCGTGGTGGAGCCGCCCGTACGAATACGGCTGGTGCTCCTCGCTTATTCAGTCGGAGGATGTCGTGCTGGATGCCGCCTGCGGCGTGCCGCATCCGTTCAAATTCATGTTGGGCCGCACTTGCCAACAAGCGTACGCCTGCGATTGGGATTCCCGCGTGCTTTCGCCGGAGGCCGTGCTGGAGGAGATCGCCCGGGATATCGGCTATGAAGCCGCCCGCACGGTTGAGACGGGGCGCTACACGGAAACGGTGTGCGCTCAGGCGGATATTACCCGGCTGCCTTACAAAAACGAGCTGTTTGATAAAATTTTTTGCATCTCCGTGCTGGAGCATTTGCACCCCGCCGACGCCGCACGCGCCCTTGGCGAATTTCAGCGCACGTTAAAACCGGGCGGCTTGCTGCTGCTGACGCTCGACTATCCGACGGTGAAGCTTGAGGAATTGGATGCGATGGTCCGGCAAAACGGGCTGCGCTTCTGCGGCGACGTCAGCTACGAACTGCCGGAGGATGCCGTGCATACGGAGCTGTGGGGCGGGCTCTATTGCTTCCGCGCCGCTCTGAGCAAACCTCAGCTTTGATGGCTTGCTTGCACCGTATGAAGCTTCTGGCTGGCGCTCAGCACCTGAGGCGCGGGGGGACCGACTCGCCTGTTTCAGCCGGGCGCGCGCCGTTCGGTTGTTCCAAGCCAAGCAGCCGTCCTCCTGCTCGCTCAAGGGCGGGTCGATTCCCGTCGCGGTCAGGCCGGAAATAGCTGTGCCAAAGAGGCCTCAGCCCCCACACCATGGTGGAAGCTGGGGCCTTTTTCGCGTGACCGCTGTTTCGTTTGGCCTACCAGGACAACCTGCGGAGATAAAGCCGGCTAGCTCCACGCCACCAGATGCGGATGATCGTCCAAAATCGACTCGTATTGCTCCCGCCAACCGTATTGCGCATGTGGGTCGAGCTGCGTATACCGGCGATGCTTGCCGGCGCGAATTTGCGGAGTCGCCCACCCCCAGTGCTGCACGCGATAATCGCTTGTAAACGACGGCTGTGCAAAAATGTTGTCGGGAAAACGCCCGCAATGCAGCGGCTGCTCCCGCCACCTGTACGGGAAGCCGCTGCGGTAGCGCAGCAGCATCGGCCGGTAGACCAGGTGCGCGCGCCAATATTCGTCCTCGCGGTAATGCGTTTCCGACCACATATCGTATAAACGGAAGCAGCCGACATCGCCGTCTGCCTGCCGCAGCAACGCGTCTACGCCGGAAGCAAACGACTCCTCCATCATTTCGTCGGCATCCATGTTCAGAATCCATTCCGGCGAGCGTTCCAGCGTCTCCTGCCATTGCTGGCGGCGCAGCCGCACCTCGTTATCGAAGCTGGGCCGCTCGTTGCGCACCAGATGCAGCCTGGTTCCACGCAGCAGCTCCCGGCACATCTCCGCGCTGTTATCCTCGCTGCCGTCGTCGATAATCACGGCCTCATCGATGTACTCGCGGTGCCGGGACAACACCTTGGCCAAATATTTGTCCGCTTCATTGCATATCACCATCGATAGCGTGAGCTTCGGCCGCGGTTCCGGCCGGACTGCGTACAAGGCGGTGCTTAAGAGCGCGTGCGGGTCGGGCTGCGGGATGCTTGATAGTTCGCTGTGTGGACCGAGCTGCGGAGCGCTTAGCAGTTCGCCGTGCGGACCGAGCTGCGGGGCGCTTAGCAGTTCGCCGTGCGGATCGGGCTGCGGGATGCTTGATAGTTCGCCGTGTGGGTCAGTCTGCGAGGCGCTTGGCAGTTCGCTGTGCGGACTGCCCTGTGGGGTGCCTGGCAATGCGCTGTACGGGCCACCTGGCGGAGTGCTTTGCAGTTCGTTCCGCGGCCCGGTTTGCGCCGATTGCCCGCGTTGCTCCACCTGCTTGATCACCCCCGCTAGCCATTCCGCAGCTTCCGGCACATCGGTTTCCCGGTAAACATGATAGGCCGGATGATGAGTGTCCACATGCAAAGCGAGCCCCAGCGCCAATGCGCGAACGCAAAAATGGCGATCCTCTCCCCAAAAAGAAACGTTCGCGATACGTCCGAAATGCACGCCCGCTTCCAGCGCCGACCGGCGAATCAGCGTACAAGCGCCCAGCCCGCCAACCTCATATACACCCGGCGCGCGCAACTGGCCGAGGAACGCGTACTGCCGCAACAGCTGCTGCTCCCTTGTCAGCGTTTCTCCGGGCTTGCGCTCGTAAAGCGTATATTCGTCGCTCAGCCACACCTGCGGCAACGGGATGGTATTCGGCTGCCAGCTCGTCCAGAAGATTTCCGCCACGATCTCTTTGTCCGCTGCGAGCAGCAACGAAAGCGTATCGGGATGAAGCAGCACATCGGAATCGATTAAAAACAACCCGTCATAGCCGCTCTGCCGTGCGCGCTCAATCAGGCGATTCTTAAGCTCCGCCACCCGCCATACCAGTTCGTCGCTCCAACGGTGCGTCGTTTCATCGCAAACGTAAGCCGCTTCCACCGCTCCAGCGGACCAGACCTCGACGGCGTCTTTGCGGACAGCGGCAAATTCATGCAGCATGTCGGCAGAAACCTCGTCCTTGTTATCGTCAATGAATACGTAGTGCACCTCGGCTTTTTCGTCGGATAAAGCAGCCAGAGATTGCAAAAACAAGCGCAAAATTTGCGATTTCTGGCAAACCGGACTGCCGATCAAAATTTTCGGTTTCATTATAGGTATTCGCCCCCTGATTCAAAAACATCGGCCATGCACCTGAACGCTCCCTTCGGCTTATGCTGAAGCAATGACTTTGCTGCAACAAGGAGAGATGGCGATGGCCGGCTGGCAACTGCCTCCCTTGACGCCCGGAACGGCAAGCGCCGCAGATATCAACGCCTACCTGGCCGCTATCGCTTTCCAGGAGTTGGCGATGAGCCGCATTCTCGACGCTGAGGGAGCCAAAATCCAATACGCGCTTGGCACCTTGCCCGGCACGACACCGCCTGCGGCGACGATCAGCGATATTCTCGCCGTCAACGCCAGCGTCCGCTGCGTGCTGGACTGCACAACGAAGCACGAGCTTGTGCTGCTGTCGCAACTGGAGCAACTGCTGAATCCGTCCGGCATAACAGGCGCGACATGTTGTTGCTGGTTTGATTGTGGCGCTACGGGTCCAACGGGTGCCACGGGAGCAACTGGTTCGACGGGCGACATAGGCTCCACGGGCGCTACGGGCACGACAGGAGCCACAGGTACGACAGGGGCCACGGGCTCAACAGGCGCCACGGGACCAACAGGGGCCACAGGCTCAACAGGCGCCACGGGACCAATAGGGGCCACAGGACCAACAGGCGCCACGGGCTCAACAGGCGCCACGGGGCCAACAGGCGCCACAGGACCAACGGGTGCCACAGGACCAACAGGCACCATAGGACCAACAGGCGCCACGGGACCAACAGGCACCATAGGCCCAACAGGCTCCACGGGACCAACAGGCGCCACGGGCTCAACAGGCGCCACGGGACCAATAGGGGCCACAGGACCAACAGGCGCCACGGGACCAACGGGTGCCACAGGACCAACAGGCGCCACAGGACCAACAGGCGCCACAGGACCAACAGGCGCCACGGGACCAACAGGCACCATAGGCCCAACAGGCTCCACAGGGCCAACGGGCGCCACAGGACCAACAGGCTCCACGGGACCAACAGGTGCCACGGGGCCAACGGGCGCCACGGGCGCCACAGGCCCAGCGGGTGCGACAGGCTCCACAGGCGCGACAGGCTCCACGGGCGCCACAGGTTCTGCGGGTGGGCTGCCCGCGGCGCTCAGCCGTTCCAACATCGGCGGGGTCGTGTCGATTGCCGCCAGTTCGCCGGTGCAGTTCAACACAGCCGGCGCTTCGACGGGAACCGCGATCACCGTTGTCAGCAACAGCACGTTTGGCCTTACACAGACCGGGTTGTACAAGATCAGCTTTGTCGTCTACCTGTCCGCGCTGTCGCTGCTCGGCGGCCTGCAGTTGCAATTCACCGGCACGGCCACGCCAAGCGCCAACACGAATACCTTCAACTTCCTGACCGCCGGTGTCAGCTTAACGGGTTTTGTCATGTTTCAGGTAACGGTGCCCGGCAACCTGCAGCTTGTCGCTACCGGCCTGCTGCTCACCTTGTCCGGCAGCGGCACAAACGCCGCAATCGTGATCGAAAAGCTCGCCTGAACCCGGCAGCGCACCCTCAGCCTCCAGCGCCTCCCGCTCGCGCAGCGAGGCGGCCAAACCGGCGGCATACCGCGTGTAAACCGCCGCCTCTGCCGGCTTGCCGAGCTTTTCCATACAAACGCCCAAATGCGTCGCAGCGTAAAAGCTGCCGACCCCCCGCAAACTCAAGTAACGCCAACCGCTCTCCCCGAGCTCCAGACAGCGCTCGAACACAGTCGCAGCCTCGACGTACAACCCATGCTCCAGCAGCAGCACCCCTTTGTAAAAATGCAAATCGACATAATCGGGATACAGCTGCAGCGCCCGCTCGATCCCCGGCCAAGCCCCGCGCATGCTGCCATGCACGAACATAATTTCATATTTCAGCTTGTAGGCCAGCGACGGAGGCAACTCCCCACGCGTCAAAAAACCGGCGATCGACACATTGACGGACTCAAACGCCCGCTCCAACTCTCCCTGACGGTAATACTCGCCGGCGATATGGTAATCGCACCAAGGATCGTGGTCCGGCCCCTGCCGCTCCTTCTCCAACAGCTCCATATTGCGCACAAATTTGTCCTTATCCGCCACCGCGTCATCCAGATAGCCAAAATGATGCACGCGCACCGGCAACAGCGGGTAATCGGCTTCCGGCGCGCCTCCCGGCACTTCCGCCCCCGCATGGCGCCGCAGCGTTTCGTGAATATCGCGCACGAAATAAAAGCCGGCGTCGCGGCGAAACAGCCGGATCTGCGCAAGCAGGTGGGCCCGATCGGGACGAGCTTCGGCCCGGCACGCTCCATAGTAGTTCACCACCTGCAAGCCGAAGGCGTCCGCTCCGCCATTCTCTGCGGCAGCCCGCAGCCGCTCCCGGTCGCGCGCATCCACCTCCTCGTCCGCATCCAGCCACAGCACCCACCGGCCGCTGGCCGCCGCCAACGCCTTATTTCGCGCAGCGGCAAAGCTGTCTGCCCAAGGCTCGCTGTGGACCACTGCGCCGCAAGCGCGGCACAGCTCGGGCGTGCCGTCCGTGGAGCCGGTGTCGACCACAATGATTTCATCGGCTACACCTGCAACAGAGGATAAGCAATCGCGGATGCAAGCAGCTTCATTTTTGACAATCATGCACAAAGAAACGAGTGGAACCACCACGGCTCATCTTCCCTCCTCCCGATCTTTCGTTACAGTTGTATTCGCGTTTGGCAAAAGTTATGATGCTGATCAATCATAATATATGTACAAGTTTCATAAATATGGGAGTAACCAAAAAGGAGGGACGCGACGGCATGATCACGATCAGCCTGTGCATGATTGTCAAAAACGAGGAGGAAAGCTTGCCCCGCTGCCTCGCATCCGTGGCGGATCTTGTCGATGAAATCGTCGTGGTCGACACCGGTTCGACCGACGCCACCAAGGACATGGCCGCAGCATTCGGGGCACGCGTGGCGGAGTTTGCCTGGATCGACGATTTTTCCGCCGCGCGCAATTTTGCGTTTGGACAAGCAACAATGGAATTCATTTTCTGGCTGGATGCCGATGATGTGCTGGAGGAGAAAGACCGGCGGCTATTTCTTCAACTGCGGCAACAGGACGATCTTCCCTATGAAAGCGTGACGATGGACTACCATCTTACGTTGGACGGCGCGGGGAATCCGGTGCACAGCTTAAAGCGCAACCGGCTCGTCAGGCGAAGCTGCGGCTTTCAATGGCACGGGCCGGTGCACGAGTATTTGGCGGTGGCCGGGCGCGTGCTGCACAGCGCAATCGCCGTCACTCACCGCAAGGAGCGGCAGTACACCGACCGGAACCTGCGCATCTATCTGGCGCGCCTTGCAGCCGGCGAACCCTTTTCGCCGCGGGACCGGTATTATTTGGCCAATGAGCTGCTGGATCATGGCCGCCATGCGGAAGCCGCGGAGGCTTACGAGCTGTTTTTGGCGGAGGGGCTGGGCTGGGTCGAGGATTGCATTGCCGCCTGCCACAAGCTGGCCGCCTGCTACGCCGCGCTGGAACAACCGCACAAGCAGATGGCGGCACTGCTGCGCACGCTGACGTACGATATGCCAAGAGCGGAGTTTTGCTGCAAAATCGGCGCAATTTGGGCCGACCGCGGCCAGTTTGCGCAAGCCGTCTACTGGTACAGACAAGCCGCTTTGCTGGAAAAGCCGCAAGATGCCATGGGACTCAGCGACCAGTCGGCCTGGACATGGTTGCCGCATCTGCAGCTCACCTATTGCTACGACCGTTTGGGCGAGCGCGGCAAAGCGCGAATCCATCACGAAATCGCCAAGCTTCATCACCCCCAGCATCCGGGCATTTTGCATAATGAAGCGTATTTCCAAAGTGCGGACGGCGTCTGACCGACATACTTCCCACAGCGTCCGTCCAGTTCAATGTCCCGGAGGTCATAACCGATGTCCATGCCCAACATTCCCGATATTAATCCGCTGATTACGCTCAGCCGTGAAGAAGTCGTGTATTTGCTGCTCAGTTCCATCGCCCTGGAGGAGATCAGCCTATCGCATATTATGAACGCCGAGGGCGAAAAGCTGCAGCGCATGCTGCAAATGGAACATCTGACGCTCGACGACATGCTGCGCGTGAACAAAAGCGTCGAACGCATGCTGCGAAGCGTAATTAAAAATCAAATGCTGCTGCAATTCAAGCTGGAGGATGTCATCGACCTCGTCGACTCCGAGGAACACTGTCATGAAGAGTGAGCGCATCCCTTCCCTGCATGACGAAATCAGCTTCCGCCGCGGCCCCGACCGGCTGCTCGAAACCGCCGCGTATACCGAAAGTGCGCTAACCGGCTTCCTGCAGCGCATCAACGGGTTGCTGCTGCGCCTGCTCGCCCGCCATCCGCGGCCGCACCCAGCGGCTCTACCGGCCGAAGATGTGAGCGACCCGTTGCCGTGGCTCGGTTCGCTGCTCCGGCTCACCGACGCCGCCGTCAGCTTGCATGGGGTGACAGGCGCGCGCCTGCAGACGCTGCTGCCGTATTGGCAGGCCAGCCTGGACGTCCAGCAGCCCGCCACCTTGCAGCTGCTGGATCAGGCCCTGCTGGACGCGGCAACCGCAGCAGCCCTGCTCGCCGGCACGGCGGCGGAGCTGGCCGAGCAGTGGCTGGCTCCAGCAGCGGCCTCGCGCGCCGGCCGGCCCGATTCGTTCGCCGGCGCTTCGGCGGCGGCGGGCCGCCACTGGAGCGAGCTGCTGCTCGCCGCCGTCGGAGAGCTGCTGCTGCACGTGCGCCGCAAGCAGGCGCTGCTCGGACGAGCCGGCAGCGGCGCTTCGCGAGCCAGCTCGCCCGAAGCGGCGGCGGCGCACACGGCAGCGATGGCCGCTTTGCTCCGGCTGGAAGAAAAGCTGCGCGCGGGCGGGGAGGCCTCAAGCTTCCCCGCCTTGTTGTTCCATAGCGGCAGCTTGAAGCTGCTGCTGACCATGCCGCTTGCCGGGCCGGCAGCAGGCAGCGACGGGGCGGACGCTACGCGCGGCGGCCCGGCGGACGCGCCAAACGCCAATCCGCCGGCCAAGCCCTGGCTGCGCGCCGGGTCGCCAAGCCGACCGCCAAAGCGCTCCAAACAAAAAAAACGTCATTAATATTCTAATTTTTGGAAACCGCTTATATATTGATCATGAAATGTTTAGCGAATCCTGTTGATTAGCGCTAAGCATGCATGTTCATTTTTGAGTGTAAAGGAGTGGATCTCGTGTCTTACCCGAACATCCCGAACATTAGTCCTACGATCACCATTACCCGCGACGACGCCATCAATCTGCTGCTGTCGTCCATCGCCATGGAAGAGATCGGTTTGAGCCACATTCTTAATGCAGAGGGCGAAAAAATTCAGTTTGTGCTTGGCACGCTGCCTGGCATCACAGGACCGGGAGCCACCATCAACGATGTGCTGGCGATCGATCAAAGCGTGAAAGCGACGATGGATACGGCGATCAAAAAGGAACTGCTGCTGTCATCCAAGCTGGAAAGCGTCCTGAGCGTGCCGACTCTGCTAGGTCCGACCGGCGCGACCGGACCGACGGGTCCGGCCGGCGGGCCGCCCGGACCGACTGGCGCAACAGGGGCGACGGGCACAGCGGGCGCGGTGGGAGCTACGGGGGCCACAGGGACCGCAGGGGCAACCGGCGCGACGGGGGCCACAGGGGACCCAGGGGCGGCCGGCGCGGCCGGGGCGACAGGTACGACAGGCGCCGCAGGCGCAACCGGCGCGACAGGCGTCGGACTTACAGGCGCGACAGGCGCAACGGGAGTGGCCGGAGCTACGGGAGCTACAGGGGCGACGGGCACTGTATTCACCGACATTAACGGCTTCGGCGCCAATACATCGGGTTCGATCATCGCCGTTGTCGGTGGCGGCACCAACATTACCCTGCCGAACAACCAGATTTTGAACGGCGGCGTGACGGTCAACGGGGCCAACGATACGTTTACCGTTCCATCGGCTGGCTCCTATCTGCTTGCCTACCAGATCAATCTCTCAGCAGCGCTGCTGGTCAGCTCGCGCCTATTGCTGAACGGCGCCGCCTACACCCCGTCGGTCGTCAATCCCTTGATTTCGGTCTCCTCTTTCAACAACTCAGTGATCGCCAACCTGAGCGCAGGCACCACGATCACGCTGCAGTTGTTCGGTCTGATCGGCGCGGCCACGCTGCTCGGCGGCGGCGCAGGCGCTACGCTGACGATCGTGCGCTTGAACTGACCGAACGCCGGAGGCGGACACCGCCGCCATCCTATACGTCAAAAATGGCGGGCAGCCCATCGCTGCCCGCCATTTCCATATCCGCCGCCCCGAATTACAAGGCCGCTGCGGCCTCCAACACCCGCTGAACGTGATTTTTGATTCACACATTGCGCCATTCCCGGGCAATCCGCCCCTCCGCGTCGATCAGTCAAACGGACGATGCCCATCTATTCGCCGGCCATACCATTTCCTGAGCGCCGATACGTGCCAGGCTACAAAACTTCTTTTGCCGGCAGCTCCGAAAGCGCCGAGCATTACCATCGCAAGCTCGATCAAGCGCTCGAAAGCTTTACCAACCTCCGGCAAGCGCTGCACGCCCACGCACCGGCGGCGGCTTGCCGCAAACCCTGGAAGGCGGCCGCTAACGGCCTTTTTGACAAATGACCTCATCTCATCATCAACCGCACGGCAACAATCAGCAGCATGACCGACAACACCTTCATCAACGCGCCTCCCGGCAGCTTTCTGGCCAGCCGGGCCCCGATCTGGCCGCCCACCAACGCTCCCGGCGCGAGAAACAACACCTTCAACCAATCAATATTGTGCAAATACGCATGAGTAACCGTACTGCAAACCGCCGACAGCCCGATTTGCAGCATCGACGTCGCCACGGCGATATGCGGCGGAAAATGCAGCAGCAACGTCATCGTCGGCACCATCAGGCTGCCCCCGCCAACACCAAACAGGCTGGAGAGGAAACCCGTCGCAAAGCTGATGACCAGTCCCGTCGGCCGATGAAACGCATAGTCAAACCTGTCTCCCCTGCCGTCCACAATTGTTCTCGACACAGTAGGGCGCAGCGGCCAGCGCAAGGGCTGCTTGGGCTTGACCAGCAACAACACGGAAACGAATGCCAGAAAGCAGCCAAATCCCGTAAAAAACATCCCGCCCGTCAGCTTGCCGACCAGAACGGCCCCCAGAATGGAGCCGGGAATCGAAACGACGGCAAACCATAACGCAGCGTCATAGTCAATTCGCTTTTGCCTGGCGTAAGCAGCCGTGCTGGAAATGGAATTGAAGAACAACATCGCCATCGACGTGCCTGACAAATGCGCCGGCAGCATGCCCGGGAACAAAAAGGTCAGTGCCGGAACGACGATGAAGCCACCGCCCAACCCGACCAGCGAGCCGGAAATTCCTGCGGTGAGTCCGACCAGCACCAGCAATAGCCCTGTTAACAAACGTCATCCCTCCCAAAAAAAGCGCCCGGCCCAGAATACGTCCCGGAGCCATTCCCGCTGCTGCGCCGTCAACTCGCCATCCGCTGCAAACTCCGCCAAAATCGCCTCCCGCTTCCGAATTTGTGCAGACATTTCCGCAGTTGCCTGCTGCTCATCCGCATCCAATTGCAGGATCATCCGCTCCGCTGACTCGGCCATGCTCCAGTTGTCCCATCGCGGCAGTCCCGCTCCATTCGGATTGCCGGTGTACAGGAACCGTTTGAGGTAGCCGCGCAACAGCGCGGTCAGCGCGCGCCGGCCAGGCTCGTTCTCGGCAGTCAGAAAGCCATGCGGAAAAGTCTGCTCCACATACGTTTCGTCTCCCGTGTAGAACATCATATCGATGCCGTGAAAAGCCCCGATCGGCAAGCCGTATTTGACGTCCACTGCCGCCGCTCCGCTTCCCCACTGAAAGCGGTACGCATAGACGGGAGGCTGCCCGGGAACAGTGGCCAGTCGCTCGGCCGCCTGCTCGGCGTTAAAGCTGCCGTACAGCGCGCTGCCATAGCGCACGACCTTCTCGTAAAGACCAACCGGCCCCGCGGCCGGCAGCCCTGCAGCCTCCATAATCGTCAGAGCAAACAGCGCAAATTCATTGGCCGTGCTGCCAATCAGCATCGGAACTTGCCGGTATTCGCCTGGAGCCAATTGGCCAAACCCACCAACGGGAATCACATGACCATCGGCAAAAAGCTGCGGAAACGCCCCCATATGAATCGGTGAGGCGTCATATACATCGGCGAAACAGTCGGCGTTCAGCCCGCGCAGCCAGTTCGCAATGCTCTTACCGCTTTGCGACGCCAGCCAAACGGCCGCCTGCTGCTCATCCTCCGCCTTGCCGCTTCGCACCAGCAGCTTGCGCAGCACCTCCTCCGAGCGCTCGTCTCCAAGCGACGGGTTCGCCGTCGTCATCCCTCCGCTCAGCACAACCGCATGTCGGAACAAACCGCGGCCAAGCGGCGACAAACACGCCGCCAGCACATTGCGCGCTCCCGCCGAATGCCCGCCCAAGGTAACGCGGTTCGGGTCGCCGCCGAAAGCCCGGATATTCGCTTGCACATAACGCAGCGCATAAAGAATATCGAGCAAACCGTAATTGCCGGAATCGTCCAGCGGGTCGCCCGTGCGCAAAGCCGGGTGCCGGAAAAAACCGAGCGCGCCCAAGCGGTAGTTCAGCGAAACAATGACGCTGTTCGTCTCCCTGGCCAAGGCATCCCCGGCAAAATCCTGACCGGAACCGCCGAGATTGCCCCCGCCGTGCGCAAACACGAAAACCGGCAGTTCCGCGCAAGCATGGTCCGGGCGCCATATGTTCATATACAGGCAGTCCTCTCCGCCAATGATCTCGCCGTTGCAGCTTTGCACGCAGCTGCCGCCATAGCGGTCTGCTTCGCGAATGCCCTTCCATACGGCCGCCTCTTGCGGCGCGCGCCAGCGCAGCTCGTTGACAGGGGCTCGCGCATAAGGGATGCCGAGCCAGCGAACCGTGCCGGCAACCGCATTATTGTTCCCTTTTACCATGCCGCATACAGTCGAAACCAGCTTACCGCCGTTATAATCTCTCATCCAGCCCACCTCGCTTCTTTCCGAATAGCCGCTTCCCCCGCTGCTTTACTCCAGTATAGTCTTGTTTATCCATACAATAAAATATATAATTTCATATGATATTCATATCAATTTTGTTATGATTAACTTCATTCGGAGGGGTTTCACATGGAATTGTCGTCCCTGAAATGCTTCCAAACCGTCGCGCGTCTGGAGCATATGACCAAAGCGGCGGAAATCTTGCACCTGGCGCAGCCCGCCTTAAGCCGTACAATCCGCCAGTTGGAACAAGAGCTTGGCGTCAAGCTGTTTGATCGAACCGGCCGGCACCTTCGGCTGAACGAATACGGAATGCGGTTTTTGGCCAAAGTCGATTTGGCGCTGCGTACGCTGGAGGAAGGCCGGCTGGAGCTGCACGATCTGGCCGAGCGCCCGGCCGGAACCGTAACGCTGTACGTGCAGGTCGCTTCGCATTTGATCCCCGAGCTTATTTGCGCCTTTCGGGAGCTGCATCCCGAGGTGCAATTCAAGCTTGTGCAGCATGATCCTGTGAACGGCGCGCCGCTGCCTTTCGATCTTTGCCTGACCTCCGCGCCCTGTGCGATCCCGGACACCGCCAGCGAACAACTGCTCACCGAAGATATTGTGCTCGCTGTGCCCGCCGGCCATCCGCTCGCACAACGCCCGGCGATCCGCATGTCCGATATTCGCGGCGAGGGCCTGATCAGCCTGAAACCCGGCAGGAAGCTGCGGGAAACGACCGATGTCTTGTGCCGGCAAGCCGGCTTTGCGCCGCACATCCTGTATGAATGCGATGAACCCTCGATGGTGCGCGGACTTGTGCGGGCCGGCCTTGGCGTTTCCTTCCTTCCTGCCGTCACCTGGAGCGGCTCGCAAGGGCCCTCCGTGGCGCTGATTCCGATTGAGGATGCGCGCAGTGTCCGCACGATTGACCTGATCTGGTATCCGGGCCGCTACATGACCAAAGCCGCGGCAGCGTTCCGCGACTTTGTGCGCGGCTATTTCCGGCAGCTTCGCTGACCCGCCGGCAGACCTGCCTTGTGTGGCAACGAGTTCCGCAATGTCCATCCGGTTAGTCCTGCCTCTAATGGGGTTTGTGTACCTTGACCCATGTTGTTGCCCCGGCTCCTGCAAATTCTGCCTCGCGACAGACACCTTGCCCTTGGCTGCAATGGGCGTTCGCCAGCCCCCGTTCGGACTTTCACCCCGGAGATGGCATCCACGCTGGGCGTACAGCAAAATGGCGGTACAGGGATAACCGACCCTGCAGCCGCCATTTTCTGCGTCAACTATTTATCTAAGGAAGCAATTGATACAATCGATGCAGCGCCACGGCCGCTTCCGCTCTCGTCACCGGCGAGGTCGGATGCAGCTTGTTGTCGTAGCCTTGGAAAATTCCCGCTTCCAGCAGACGCTGCGCCGGAGCTTGCGCGTACGCGGCGACGTCGGCCGCATCTGCGAATTGCTCCAGTCTGACGGTCGAGAGCTCCCGCTCTGGAAGACCGATCGCGCGCATCGCCTGATCGATCATCGCCATCAGTTCCTGCCTGGATACGCTGGCTTGCGGATCGAAGCGATTATCGCCGCGGCCGCTGATGATGCCAAGCGTCCGCGCCGCATGAACGGCTTGCTCGTAATAAGCGCCTGTTGGCACATCGGAGAACGATTCGGATCGCTTCGCGGTCAGATCGAGCAGCCGCATGACGAGCGTGATCGCTTCCGCACGCGTAATTTCCCGTCCCGGCTGGAACGCCTCGGCGCTGACGCCCTGCACGGCGCCCTTGGAAGCCAGCGCTTCGATCGCCGGCTTCGCCCAATCGAAGCGGCCGAGATCGTCGAACGTCTTCGCAACGTAGACGACCGCATAACGGCTGAAATGATGCGTCGTGAAGACGATGGAACCCGCTGCGGCATCATACTTGCCGCTGATGACCGGTTCCGCCGTTCCGGCGTCCGTCAGATGCCGGACCGTCAGCCTTTCTGGATGCGCGCTTTCCTCCGCAGTAGGCTGGTACGGAATCCAGACCGTAACCGGACTCTGAGCGCTGCGCCATTCCACCGGAACGCCGTCTATCGACGCGTTCAGCGCGATGACCGGACGGCTTCCCGCCAGCGCGGTCGTCTCGGAACTGGCGCCTGCCAGATCGCCCGCGCCGAAGGAGAGGGAGATGGTCTCCGCCGCTCCGCCCGCTTGCTGCGCGAACATATCGCCCGGCAAGACAAGTTGGCCGAACGGCGTGGACAGCTCAAGCTTCAGCTTGTCGTGGCTGATCAAATACGAGGCCGGAATGTGCAGATCGACATGGCCTGCTCCTGCCGCCGGATTCGCTGCGAAGCGAATCGTCCGATAGCCGTCCTGATCGGGTTCGGCCTTGGCAATTACCGCCTCGAGCTGCTCCGCACTCAGCCCCACCAGGTTGGCGTCGCTCGTCGCGGGATCGCTATCCGAGCCGTTATTGCCTGACCCGTTGTCGCCGGAGCTATTGTTATTGTTCCGCTTCACTGTAAGCGCAATGACGTGCGCCCCCGGAACGACTTCGTAGTACAAGAAGCTGCCGCCATATTCATGCACCGGATGCGCCGTTGCCGTGCGACCTCCGATGGTCACCTTGACGTCCGTCCACGAAGTCGGCACTTTCGTGCGCAGCGTCAGCGGTTCGTCGTAGGTGTTGGCGTCAAGTGTGCCGTTCAGCTTCAACCGAATGGTGTCGGCGGTGGCGCTCAACGTCTCGATCGTCGCATTCTGGCGTTCTCTCAAATACTTGCCGACCTGCGCCATCGTGCCGACCCAGACCGCGTTCTTCCGCACGTCCAGATGCGCATAGTGCTGATCGAACAAGCTCAGCGGCGGGGAAGACCAGCCTTCTCCGTCGTTGCCATGGCCGCCGAGAATCATCCAGTTGCCTTTGGCAATGCCGAAATCAAGCCAATCGTTCAATTCCGCCGTCGTCGTCGTGCTTTCCGTCAGCTTGCTGTACAAGCCGTAATAATTCGTCGTGTTCGACGAGTTGCTTGTCGATTGGCCGCCGTTGCGGGCGACGACGAAATATTTCTCGGCTTCGGCGGTTACCGTGTCGTTGAACGCATTGTACGGATAGACGAGCGCCTGCGGCACGTAGCCCGTGTTGTTCCGAATATCGCTGACCGACGTCTCGAATTCGTCGTGAATTTCCTCCGCCGTCTTCATCGTGAGATCCTCGTGTTGAACCGTATGCGCCGCAACGTCGAAGTACCCTCTGTCCAGCACTTCCTTCCATTGCGCCCACGTTCCCGTCGACGCTCCGACGTCATTGTATTGATCGTTGACCCAGCCGCTCACAAGCGCCAACGAGCCAACCAGATCGTATTTCTTATGCAGCTGCTCAAAGCGCAGCACGGAATCGTAGATGCCGTCCGCGTAAACGATCGAATACGCCGCCGACTTGCAGTCTTTCCACTTGCACACCATGCTGTCCCCGGTCGCGCCGCTTTCGCCGAGAATCGCTTTGGCGATCTCTTGCGCGATGAGCCACGCTCCTTCGACGTTCGGGTGAATTTTGTCCGGGAACAACTCTTCTCTGCCCGCCGTTGCCGTATTAACGTCGACGACAATCGCCCCCGTCAGCTCGGCCGCTTGGCGAATGAGTGGAATAACCCCGTTCTGCAACACGGAGGACGTAATGCCGTAACCCCCGTTCGGATCGTCGTTGTATACCGTATTCGGCAAGTTGACGAACACTTTCGGATGGCTTGGCAAATTCTGATAGACATGGATCATATCCACGTAGTCTTGCAGGAAGTTGTTGTCGCCGTCCTTCCAGTTCCACGCTTTCGAATCGTTCGTACCGAGCTGGATGTTGACGATGTCCGGCAAATATTGCTGGCTCGCCGTAAACACCGGTTCGTTCCAATACGGAGAATCCCCCGCCTTCGTCATCGTCCGACCGCCCATGCCGAAGTTCTTCACTTGATAGGCGTCGCCCAATATCGATTGGACTTGCGCGGGGAACGCCGTGACGCCCGGGTAGGCGAGTCCGGCGCCCGCGGTGACGCTGGAGCCGATCATCGCGACTTTGATCTGGCCTTCGACTGGAGGCTTCTCTGGAATTTGCTCCGTATAGGTCGCCGGAATCTGATCGGATGGGTATTCCGCGAAATACAGATCGTCGAAGTAATACGTGCCCGGATTCCATTCGCCGAGCCGGATTTCCTTCAAGCTGCCAATGTCCGCCGCGGATTTGTCAAGCGAGACGTACAATTTGCTCCACTGCCCTTTGACCGAAGCTACCGACGTCCAGTTGCCCGAAGATACGGTGCCGTACGTATCGACGAACGTGACGTTGACCGTGTTCGCTCCCTGCACGTCTTTCACGTAGAACACGAGATAGTTGAACGCCGATGCGTCGACAGAGGCGGCGCCCCCTTGCGGCTTGACGATGACGGACCTGCCGTTCGCACCCGGGTCGGCCCCGCTTCCCGTCACCACCAGTTTCACGCTGCCATGTCCGCCGGCGTTGACGCCAAACGTGTTGTCTACGGTCGCGACGGCGTTCGTACCTTGGCCGACCTGCACGCCGTCTTCCTCGAACGACTGGAACCAGCCGCTTTTGCCCGTCGGATAGCTGAGCGGCATTGCATCGCTGCTGTAGGTGGAAGCGAACGCGCTATCCACGACAAGCGAATCAGCCGTCGACAGCTCGATGCGGATTTCTCGGATCGCCTGCGTATTCACGCGCTCGGCAGACAGTGGCAAACTCTGGCTGCCAATGAGCGGCAGGCTGACCCGCGTCCAGACGTCCTGTACCGTACGTTGTTCCGTCTGTCCCGTCCATGTGTGGCCTTCGGTATCGACCAGTGTCACAGTGAGCGGACGATTGCCGGCAGCGTCCTTGACGTCCAGGTTCAAGTAGTTATATACGGACAGATCCCTGCTGAATTCGCTGCCTTGCGGCACAAAGCCGAAGTACGCGCCCGCTGCGGGCGAGCCGTTGGCGATTTTCACGCTGGTGCCCGAAGCGCCGTTCGGCGTGTCCGCGTCGGTTTCGGTGCGAACGTCGTCGTCCGATCCGTAATAACCGCCTACGGATTCGAAATTTTGGAACCAGGACGTGATGCCCGTCGGCGTGGGCACATGCCCTTCCTGCACATGCGTATAACGGGCGTAACGTTCGGCCAGCACGTCGGCCACCTGCTTCGGAGTCGCACGATCCATATGATACAACCCCATCGTCTGCATTCCCGTAATATTCGTATACCAGTTGTACGCCGTCCACCAGGCCGCGCCGCTGAGCAACCCGCCCGGATTGACGCTGCCGTCCTCTTTAACGGTTGCGCTGCGGGTGAACGCGTTGAACGTGCCGCTGAACACTTGCGTTTGTCTCGTATCGGACGCGCTCTCGTCTCCGGTCCAATAGCCATATTCGGTCGCGATGATCGGTTTACCCGGATGCATCGCGTGAATGGCTTCGATCTCTTCCTGCGTCTCGCTGTCTGGATTCGCGCCGTAGAATACGCCGAAGTACATCGTCATGCCGATGACATCTGCGGCCGAGTGGGATTGATCGCTTTCGCCTTCGTACGGATTGGCGGCGGCGGATTGCGCGACAAGCCGCGTGCCGTCAATCGCGTGAGCGGTATCCCGCAGCTCGGAGATGAAGTTCACGCGCTGCAGCTGGCTGCCGGACTCGTTGGCTACGCCATCGAACCATACCGACGGACGGTTGTAGTTGCTGAAAATCATTTCCTCCAGCATCTGCGTCGTCTGGCCGCGTTGCCGCTGCAGGTCGAACGCGTCTCCGCTGAACCAGTACGCGGGAATCTCCTGCCAGATCGCCAGCCCGATCCGGTCCGCGAATCGGTAAGTCGGCAAGCTGTGAGGAAAATGTCCGGTCCGCACGAAGTTCGCTTTCAGATCGTTGCGAATCTTCTGCAAATCCCCGTAGCGGGCGGTCAAGTCCATCGAAGGACCTTTGTCCGCGCTGTCTTCCGTATAGCCGACGCCCGCCAGGAACGGAGCCAGCTCGCCGTTGAGCTTGATCTGAACGCCGTCCGCTTCCAGCGTACGGATGCCGAATTGCGTGTAGAACGTGTCCGTCACCGTATCGCCGTCCCGCAACTCCGCCTTGAGCACGTACAGATTCGGCGTCTCCGGCGTCCACAGCTTCGGATTCGGCACGCGAAGCTGCAGCTTGTCGACCGCCTGGCTGTGCTCCGCCACCTGCACGGAGCGGCTGTCCGTCGTCAGCGTCGCGACGCCCTTCAAGTCCTCCGCAAATTCGCTTGCCGCATTCGCGTCATTGACGTTCGCTTCGTACACGGTATAAGTCAACGTCAAGTCGCGGGCCGAAGCGCCCGTGTTGTTCAAAAACGTGCGCACCGACAGATTGCCGTCCGTATCGAGCGTGCGCACGTCGCTGCGGACGACATGCGCATCCGTCTGCACTTCCAGGTATGCGTCCCGCAAAATGCCGGTATAGTTGAACCAGTCCGACTTCTTGTAAGGAATCATCTCACCGTTGGCGAACGTATCCCACAGTGGATTGTCGACCCGCACGGCAATGACGTTGTCGCCTCCGTAGTTGAGCCATTGGCCCGTGTCCAGCGCAAACGGCGTATATCCGCCCGCATGGCCGCCGGCATAATGTCCGTTAATCCACACGTCGGCGTAATAGTTGACGCCAAGGAAGCTCAACAGCGCAGGCTTGCCGGCCAAGTCGCCCGCAACCTCGAAGTGCTTGCGATACCATACGCCGCCTTGATAACCCGACTTGTCACTCTTGCCCTCTGGACCGTTGGCCGATTCGTACGCAACCGCCTCGTCCTCCGGCATCGGGAGCGTCTTGTCCGCCCAGCCCGAATCGTCGAAATTCACAGCTTCCCTGCCTGCGGCTTCCGCTTCCAGCGCTTGCAGGCGATCCGTCGTTCGGGCCGAAGCGGACACATTCGCATCCAACGCCGTACGCTGCTTCTTCCACTCTCCTCCAAGCGACACGTAAACACGATCCTTCTGCTTCTCGAACGAACCAAGCGGCACACCGTTCTGGAACGGCATCGCTTCGCCGTCTACGTCCCTCAGCACCAGATCCGTGTAGCCGGCGTTCGGAAAACCTTCGCCCGGTTCCTTGCTTAAATAAAATTCGTCCAGATCGTAAACGCCCGCCTTGGCCAATACGATCCGCACTTCCGCCAGTCGCGAATAAAGGAAGTTCGCGGATTTGTCGAGCGGCACGGAGATGCGGGTCCAACTGCCCTGCGCCGTCAAAGCCGACGAGTCCTCCTCGACCAGATTGCCCACGCCGTCCTGCAACTGCACGCGAAGCGACTGGCCGCCTTGCTGGTCGCGTACGTAGAAGTTCAGATAGCTATAGTTCGTCGCGTCGATCTCCGCCTCGTAGTCGTATGGAGCGTTAACGTTCGCCGACGCTCCGAGCGCTTGCGGCTTCACCGTAATGCCGCTTACGGCGGGATCGGCAGAATCCGCTGCGACCGTCGCCCGGACGCTGAACGAATGGAACGGGTTGGCCGATGCCGACGCGCTCACCGACGTTTGGACGCCGGAACCCGCCGTTATGCCGTACGAACCGTCTGAACCTTTCGTCTCAAAGCTTTGATACCACACCCCGCCGATATTTTGCGTCTCGCTGACAAAACCGGCCAGCGTATCGTTCTCGTTCATCGCGAAGTAGACGTCGTCCATATAATAAGTGCCGGTATTGTATTCGCCGATGTCAATCGTCGCAATGTGGGACAGATCGAGCTCCGTCGCCTCCGCCAGCGGAATCGCAATCTTGACCCACTTGTTCTTGGTCGCGCTTGGTCCCCAGACATCGTAGGTGCCGCCGCTCGCATCCTTGATGCGAATTTCCGCGCCGTTGCTGCCCTGCGTATCCTTGATGTAGAAAGCCAGATACCGATAGCCGCTCGCGTCGAACTCGCCGCCGCTTTTGCCCGTCACGCGCACATACGCATTGTTGACGTAGGGCCATCCGCTTGCTGTCGTCGTCAGCGACACGCCCTGGATGCCCGCCATATTGGCTGCCTCCGAAGACGCCGCCACCGTTGCGCCGCTGCCGGAGGAAATGCCGGTCAACGTCTCGAAGTCGTTGAACAGCTTCGTCGGATTCGGCAGATCGGCCGGGGACGGATCTGTCGGCTGCTGCGCCAGATAAAGATCGTCGTAATAGTACACATTGCCGTAGCCCCAATACGTGCCTAACTGAATTTCCACCAAGCGGGACCAATCGAGCTTCGTTCGATCAAGCGCAACCGTCAGCTTGACCCATTGATTGGACACGGTTTTGACCGTACTGCCCGTATCGGTATCCCACGTCGCACCGGATGCGTCCTTGAAGACGACGTGCGCGTTGATGCCGGCCCCCGCCGATGTGTCGTACATATAGAACATCAAATAGTTGTAGTTTGAAGCGTCCGTATACGTTGCTCCCGTTACGGTGGCGCTGCTCTGCGGCGCGATCCGCACGCCGTAGATTCCCGTATTCCATGCCTCGTTTTTCGTCGTTGCGCCATCCGTATAGGCGTTATGCGTCGCCTTCAAGGCGCCGACGCTGGACCAGTACGGCTTTGGAGTTTGCACGCGCTGCGCAGCAGTAGCCGTTCCCTGGCCGACGATCCCGTAGTTGCCGTCTTGCCCGGGTTCATCAAAACTCTGGAACATCATGGGTGCGGCCGGCGGCTGCGGCGGAACCGGATAAGCCGGCGGCAGATCGGTTGCATTCATCGCGAAATACAATTCGTCGAAGTAATACGTGTTGCCGTAGCCCCAATATTCGCCGATCGCAATCGAGACGATTCGGCTGAAATCGATTTTTGTCTTGTCAAGCGGAATGGACAATCTCGTCCATACGTTCTTGACCGACTTGAGGCTGCCCGTGTCCGGGCTCCACGTGTTGCCGTCCGCATCCCGGAAGACAACATTCGGGTTGTTCGCTCCGCTCGTATCGAGCACATACAAGCTAAAGTAATCGTACGCCGAAGCATCGTAATACACCGAGCCGACGACAGAGTCGGCGACGTCTTCCTGCGGCATCGCCCTAAAGCCGTATATGCCCGTATTCCAGGCGGTGTTGCTGCTCGTGTTGTACGTGTTCGTGACCAGGCGCGCGCTCGTCTTGCTGTCGGCGTACGCGGTCTTCGTCGTGTCGGCCGTTACCGCCGAGGCGCTGCCGGGAGATTCGATCCCATATGTGCTTGCGCTGCCCGGCTGCTCGAAGTTCTGATACCATTTCGCGGCAGGCGCACCGTCCTGCGGATCTGCTGCAACCACGACGCCATTGCCGATGGTGCCCGCGAACGTCATGGTGAACGACATCACCCCCGCCAGCAAAGCAGCGAATAGCCTGTTCGACCGCAATGCCCGAATTGCCTTTTGCATATTTGCTTATCCCCTTTCAAATTCGCATAATGAAATCGATTTCATTTTTTGATTGCAAAAAAGCGGTGTCGCAACCGATACGATTTGCTGCCTCCGAGCGTCACTGCACACGGTACAACTTTTACGACAACCGCCAAAATGAAATCGATTTCATTTTCAGCTAAATTATAAATTGCCGTTCATTCACCTGTCAACCACGGATTTTCGATTTGCTGTGATAATATCACCCCATAACTGATCTGAAATCATGTCACGATGAGACGGGAGATCACGGCATTGACCCGAACGAAGTTGAAAAAGGTTATCGTGGTGGAAAAGATCATTAGCGGACATATGACGAATACAGAAGGAGCAAAGACGCTCGGCTTGACGGGCAGACAGGTGATTTCGGTTAAAAAAGAGGGGGAGCGGCGACGCTCGCTCATGGCAATCGGAGCAGGAAACCTGCATATGGATATGGTTCACACAAGCTCCCGCTCCCAGAATCCCCCTCCCCCTTTTCTCTCACACGACGGATGATCTTTCCTATTTCCCGTTTTAATCGGCCATTCCGCTCCGCCTCGGGTTACAAAGCCGCTGCGGCCTCCAGCACCTGTTGAACGTGATTTTTGATTCGCACATTGCGCCATTCCCGGGCGACCCGCCCCTCCTCGTCGATCAGGAACGTCGAACGCACGATGCCCATATATTCGCGGCCATACAATTTCTTGAGCGCCCATACGCCATATGTCTCCGCAATCTGATGCTCGGGATCGGAAAGCAGCACGAAGGGCAAGTCGTGTTTGGCGATAAATTTGCCGTGGGCGGTCAAAGGATCGGGGCTGATGCCAAGCACCTCGACGCCCAGCTCTGCAAACTTGCCGTTGTAATCGCGAAAATCGCACGCCTGCGTCGTGCAAGTCGGCGTATGGTCCTGCGGATAAAAATAAATGACGATCTTTTTCCCCAAATAATCGTGCAACGCTACGTCCTTTCCATTGGAGCCGGCCAACGTAAAGTCGGGCGCAGCCTGTCCTACTGCCGTTGTCATTTCTCGTCTCTCCCTGCCATGCAATCTGTTGATCTACTCGTTGTTGATCTACTCGTTATTGTAGGCGATACGCGCAGACGCGGCAACCTGGCCCGCAGGGCGACCGGCCGCAGCCCGGTGGAAAAACTGGCACAATCTTGCCAAATGTGGTACTGTAAGATGAAACATACCATTTTCGGAACAAAGGAGATTATTCATGAAAATCGAACTCAAACGCGTTACCGTATCCTTCGCGCTGTGCCTTGCGCTGCTGGCGCCTTCTGCTGCATACGCCGCCAACGATACGCCGCCGCTGACCCGCGGCGAATTTATCCGGCTGCTCACCAGCGAGCTGCAGTTGGCGCCGGCAAGCAGCGACACGACGCTGCCCAGCGATGTCGCCGAAGGTTCGGCTTACGCCGACGCCGCCCGCGTGCTGCTGGAACGCAAAATTCTCAACGGCTACGAAGACGGCACGCTGCGGCTCGATCAGCCGATCACGCGCGAGCACGCGGCTTACATCGTCGGCCGTCTGCTCGGCCTGGCGGATGACAGCGCGCTGACCGAATTAAAAGAGCGCTTCGGTGCAAAGTTCGGCGACGCCGCGCCGACAGCCGATCAGGCGCTGGCGCTCGTCCATACCGCGCTGCGCAGCGACGATAGCGCTGTGGACTGGTTGAAGGAAGCAAGCAGCAAGCAAGCCGATGTCGCTACCTTCCGCTCGGATACGAAGCTGAGCCTGCGCATGTACTTCAAGCCGGGCATCGAGGAGGTCCCGGATCAGGCGGACATGAAAGCCAACTCGCAGCTGGCGTTCAATCAATCGCAAGGCATGCACCAAACGGCGCAGATCGAAATTCACCTCGGCACGGACACCACTACGACCGAGATTGAACAAATCTTCACCGACGACGCCACCTATATCAAAACGATCGATCCTTCAAGCGGCCAGGTGCAATGGTATGACGCAACAGCCGCCATGCCGTTCAAATTCTCGGAACTCATCAAGCTGCAGCAGCAGAATCTGGATTCCTCCAAACTGATCACGCCTTATTTCTTCTATCGCGATCTTGGCGTCACAGAAGAGGACGGCAAGCAGGTGCACCAATTTTCCATGAACGGCAAGCTGGCCGACACCCAGCAGCTGCTCCAGACGCTCAGCGGCTTGATCGGCAATTCCGGCATGTTGGAGCAAATCGCCCAAGCGCCGGAACTCTCCGGCATGAGCATGTCGATTTCCTGCGTGCAAACGTACGATGAAGCGACCAAGCTGCCGCTCCGCCAAACGGCCGACTACGTCATCACCTACGGCGACGCTTCGCCGCTTCCGATCGACCATTTGACGATGACGCTGACGTCGACCAACAGCGATTTCAATCAGCCGCTGGAAATCATCGTGCCGGAGGAAGCAAAAGCAGCCCCGCCGCTGCCCGGTGCCAATGCCGGTTCCGCTGCCGCCGAGCCGGCAAACCCGTAGGCCGGCCCCGCACAGCCGGGCAACGGCGGACGCGAGTCGGCGGGCCGACCATCAGCAAGGCTATAAACCCACGCGCAACGCCGCCCATTCTGCCGCAGGGCCGGGCGGGCCTAACCTGGATCGTGGCCGCCTGCACCTGAATGCTGGCCCGATGCCGCGTCCTCCCCGCAGGCGGCGCAGCAACAAAAAGCTTCCTCCCGCAGCGGGAAGGAAGCTTTTTGTGCCAAGGGACGCTCTAGGAGCCCGCGCCGCGGTAGCGGCGGATGCCGAGATTCCAGATCGCCAGCCCAAGCGCTGCAAACACGACGCCGACGGCCGGCGTCAGCAGCGCAAACGTCCGCCAGTTGGCCGGATCGAGGAAATACGCCGCGGGGTAAAAGCCGACAAACGCAAACGGCAGCACCCATGTCAAAACGCCCTTGATCAGCTTGTTGTAAATGTTGACCGGATAACGCCCATAGTTCTGAATGTTCCAGATCAGCGGCATGATGCCGGTCGGCGCATCCGAGAAAAAGGCAAGCGCCGTCAGCGACGTATAGATGCCGCCGTAGATCAACACGGAACTAACCACCAGAAGCGCGAACACGAACAAATCGCTGACATGGAACGGCAGCCCAAGCTGCCCCCACGAATACGCCATGACGGTAAACCCGGCAATCGCGCTGAACAGCGAAGCCGGATCGATATTTTCCAGCATCAACTGCCACAGGTTGTACGCCGGCCGGGTCAAGATGCGGTCCAGTTCGCCTTTGACAATATACCGCTCGCTAAAGCCCCACAAGTTGAAGAACGTCACGAACAACCCGTAGGGAATCATAAAAAATCCGTAAATAAACAAAATCTGATCGCGGTTCCACGAACCCATCAGCTCGGTTTGCTGGAAGATGACGAGAATAAAAATCAGATTCAGCCCGTTGAACATCAGATCGGACAACACCTCGATCCAGAAATCGGACCGGTAGGTCAGCCGGGTTTTCATATAATTTTTGAAGTAATCGGCCACCAAGGATAAATAAAACATCGGCTTACCCTCCCTGCACGAACAGCCGCGTTCGCGCCTTGCGCCACAGCCAGATAATCGGCACGATCAGCAGCGCAAACCACAGCGCCTGAATGCCCAGCTTGCCAAGCGCCGCCGCGCCTGAGATTTTTTCCATAAACACCGCGCCGGGCAAATACGTGATCGCCTGAAACGGCAGCCACTCCAGCACCGTCTTCGACCAGCCGGGGAAAAACGTAATCGGAATGACCAAGCCGGAAAACAAATCGACCGCAACCCGCTTCATCCGCATCAACCCTTCGTTATTTTCGAGGAAAAAAGCGCAAAGTCCGGTAATAATATTAATCTGCGAATTAATCAGGAAGCTCATGAACAACATCACCAGGTACAAAGCCCATACCGACGGCGCGGTCGGCAGCTTCACCGGCAGCAGCAGGCAGACGACGAGCAGGCCGGGCGCAGTGAACAGCAGCAGGCGGAACAGCCCTTCGCCGAACCCCTGCATCATTTTCGACATGACATAGTTATACGGCCGAATAAATTGGATCGCCACGCTGCCGTCGCGGATTTCACCTGCAATTTCCCGGTCGAGGTTGTTGAAATAAAACGCCCGCCCCATCCACGATACGGCAACATAGGTTGTCATCTGTCCGAGCGTCAGCCCCTGAATCATGTCCTGATTGCCATAAATCGCCTTGTAGACAAAATACGAGGTCCCGATGTTGAGACCATAGGTGAGAATGCCGCTGTAATAATTGACGCGGTACGCCAGCATCATCAGGAAGCGGATGCGCACCAGCTCCATGTACGCGCTAAGCATGCGTAACCGCCTCTTCCGCGGCGCGCGCCAACTCCGGCCGCTTGACGTCCGCCGAACCGGACTTGTAAATTTCGCGAACGATATCGTCGGTATTCGTTTCCACGATTTTGATATCCTTGATCTGCAGCACGCCGACGATGCGGCTGAGCACCTCGGACACGTTGGCGCGGTTTTGCGGGATGAATACTTTGGCCGTCAACTCGTTTTCCAGCTGCCAGGCGACATCGTAACCGGCCGTCAGCTCCCGAAGCCGCTGCAGCGTCACCGCCTGCTCGAATTGCAGCACGACCTCCTTGCCTTTGCCCCATTTGAGCTTGAGTTCCTCCAGGCCGCCGTCGTAGATGATCCGGCCGTCATCGAGCATGATCACGCGCGAGCACAACGCTTCAATATCCTGCAAATCGTGGGTCGTCAGCAAAATCGTCGTTTCGTACCGCTGGTTCAGCGACTTGAGAAACTCGCGGATTTCCGTCTTGACCACAATGTCCAGCCCGATCGTCGGCTCGTCGAGGAACAAAATCGACGGATTGTGGATCAAGGCCGCAGCAAGCTCGCAGCGCATCCGCTGGCCAAGGCTGAGCTTGCGCACCGGGCGCGTCAGCAGCTCGGCGAGCTGGAGGCGTTCGATAAGCTCATCCATGCGTTTTTTGTATTCGGCATCGGACACGCGGTATACCTTTTTGAGCAACTGGAACGATTCAATCACGCCGATATCCCACCACAGCTGGCTGCGCTGGCCGAACACGACGCCGATGCCGGACACGAACTTTTCGCGCTCCTTGTAAGGAACGTATCCGTTGACCTTAATGTCGCCTGATGTCGGCACGAGGATGCCGGTCAGCATTTTGATCGTGGTCGATTTGCCCGCGCCGTTTTCGCCGATATAACCGCAAATTTCGCCCTTCGGGATCTGAAAGCTGATATCCTTAACCGCAGCAACATGCTTGTATTCGCGCTGAAACAAATCCTGAAACGCACCCTTCAACCCTTGACGGCTTTGCTGGACTTTAAATTCCTTGCGTAGATCCTGAACATCAATCGCCAGCACGGCGATCCCCCCTGTCATCAAAGACTCGGCGCAACCTAACGCGCAATATGGCAAAATTCGCCGAAACTTGCTATCGAACTTTCTTAGCATCTATAATAATAAACGGTGAAGTTGTGCATGGATGCACATTAGGTCTATGATACACCACTTCTGTAAATAAAAAAAGTACAGATTACAACAACAGCGTTTCAGCTGGATGAAAGGAGCGACTGCCATGCGAATACTAAAGCGTTTCTTGCTCCTCATCGGGCTTCTTCTCCTCGTTGCGGCCGGATATTACGGGTATTCCTTTTATACATTCGCCAATCATATTTCCAAAAACGGTGATGAGCAGGCAGGCACGGTATTTACTTCGGAAGCAGTTAAGGAAAAAGGAAAAGGCTACACGCCTCCCAAATGGGAAGGCAAGCAGCGCGTCAACGTGCTTTTGCTCGGCGGCGATTCGCGCGGTCTGAAAAACAACGAGTTGCCCCGCTCGGACAGCATCATGCTGGCGAGCATCGATCCGGTGACGAAGGACGCCCAACTGTTCTCGATTCTTCGCGACACGTACGTGAAAATCCCCGGCGGCGGCGAAGACCGCATCAACACCGCGATCACGATCGGCGGGCCGAATCTGGCGATGAAAGCCGTCAGCGACCTGCTTGGCGTTCCTGTGCAATATTATGTTTATACCGATTTTAAAGGGTTTATCGCACTTGTTGACGCCATCGGCGGCATCGATCTGGAAGTTGAAAAAGATATGAAATACACCGACTCCGAAGACGATCACATCTACGACATCAATCTGAAAAAAGGCATGCAGCATCTCGACGGCAAAACGGCTCTGCAATACGTCCGCTTCCGTCACGACGCGCTGTCCGACTTCTCGCGCACCGAACGCCAGCGCAAGTTCATATCGGCGGTCGCCCAGAAGCTGCAGACGACCTCGTCGCTGATCAAGCTGCCGCGCATCCTGAACGCGATCGATCCATACATCGAAACGAATCTGAGCGTCAACGACATGCTCAAGCTGGCCCAACTCGGGTTCGAAGCGAGAGCCGACGGCATCGTCAGCGCCCAGTTGCCGCCCACCGACCTCGTTGTCGAGAAAAACATCCGCGGCGCTTCGGTGCTGACCACCAACAAGGACAAGCTGCAAGACTACGTGCAGGACGTCTTTGCCGGCAGAATCGAAGACGACGCCAAGGCGAGCCCGTCGCCGTCGCCCAACACTTCCTCGAAATCGAAAAAATAACGTGTGCGTGCTTGCGCCTCTACCGCGATGTTTGGCGGTAGAGGTTTTTTGCAGACGCCGAAAGGATGAAAAACCAGCCATGGAACGCAACCAATCCGCAGCGCTGTATGAAGAAGCGCTGCAACACATCGTAGGCGGTGTCAACAGCCCCTCCCGCTCGTTCAAAGCCGTGGGCGGCGGCGCGCCCGTGTTTATGAAACGTGCGGACGGCGCGTATTTCTGGGATGTCGACGATAACCGTTATATCGACTATTTGGCCGCCTACGGCCCGATCATTACCGGGCACGCCCATCCGCACGTCACCGAAGCGATTTGCCGGGCCGCGCGCAACGGCACGCTGTACGGCACACCGACCGAGCTGGAAGTCGAGTTTGCGCGGATGCTCAAGGCGGCGATTCCGTCGCTCGACAAGGTGCGCTTCGTCAACTCCGGCACCGAAGCCGTCATGACGACGATCCGCGTCGCCCGCGCCTACACCGGCCGGGCGAAAATCATCAAGTTCGCCGGCTGCTACCACGGCCACTCCGACCTCGTGCTCGTCGCCGCCGGCTCCGGCCCGTCGACGCTTGGCACGCCGGACAGCGCAGGCGTGCCCGCCAGCATCGCGCAGGAGGTCATCACCGTGCCGTTCAACGACCCTGACGCGCTCGACGCGGCGCTGGCGCGCTGGGGCGACGATGTGGCGGCCGTCATGGTCGAGCCCATCGTCGGCAACTTCGGCATGGTGATGCCCCATGCCGGCTTCCTTGAGCGGCTGTGCGCATCGGCCCGCCGCCATGGCGCCCTCGTCATCTACGACGAGGTGATCACCGCGTTCCGCTTCCATTACGGAGCGGCGCAGACGTACGCCGGCCTGCCGCAGGCCGGCGGGGTTGGGGCCGCCGGCGCGCAGCCGGCGGCCGGGAACGCGGCCGCTGACGCGCAAGCGGCGGCCGGGAGCGTGGCCCCGGCTGCTGCGCCCGGGGCCGATGCGGCCGCCGCGGAGCTGGCGGCCGGAGCTGGCGCGGCGGCGGCGGACCGCTTCGCCGCACTGGAGCCAGACCTTACGGCCCTCGGCAAAGTGATCGGCGGCGGGCTGCCGATCGGGGCCTACGGGGGCCGTAAGGTCATCATGGAGCAGGTCGCACCGCTGGGACCTGCGTATCAGGCCGGCACGATGGCGGGCAATCCCGCCTCGATCAGTGCCGGCATCGCCTGCCTGCAGGTGCTGCAGCAGGCAGGGGTGTACGAGCGGCTCGACTGGCTCGGCAGCCGCCTGGCCGCCGGCATCGCCGAAGCGGCGGCGCGCCGCGGCGTGCCGCTGACCGTCAATCGGATCGGCGGAGCGTTCTCCACGCACTTTTGCGATCATCCGATCACCAATTACGAACAGGCGCAAGATACCGACGGCGAACGCTTCGCTGCGTTTTTCCGCGGCATGCTCGACGAAGGCATCTGTCTCGCGCCATCCAAATACGAGGCGTGGTTTCTGACCGTCGCCCACACCGACCAAGATATCGACGATACGCTGGAAGCCGCCGACCGCGTGTTCCGCGCCATGACCCGTTAGCGCCGCTCACCCGAAATCGCCCCCGGCCCCCTCCTCCTCATTACCGCAGCTCCAAGCTGTCCGCGATACGCCCTTGCGGCTCAAGCGGGCAGTTTTTTTCGCCCCGCCAAAGGCGATATTTGTCGAAATTTGCCGCGGCGAACAAGGCCGCAAAACCTGCGCAAGCCGCGTCCGCCGCGGCTTCCGGTCGCTTTTGCCAGCATGTCCCAGAAACGAACTATATTTCGGCGCATTTTCATATTCGTTCGCCTTTTTTTGAGCATTTCCCGACAAAACCCTTGGTTTTATTCACCAATATGCAACAACGGTAACGCTTACATTCGGCTTTTGCCGCCGCAGCTATTGTCGGATCATCTTTTTCATGCTATTCTAAAGATACTTTTACCCTTTTCACGAAACACGGTATTTTCCTAGTAAGATGGGGCAAAATTCACATGTTTTGTTAGCCTTTTCGCCTTTTTTGCCCTATGTGCTGCCAGCGGGGAAAAAACCTTATTTTGACGACCTGGGGTGCTTGAACGCGGCCGTTATTCAATTGCATTGTATTTTTATGCATAGCATTGCATGTTGCGGATTTATGCCTGTCATCCAGGTATTTCGGGAATTGCATCGGATGTCTGCGGGAAAAGAAGAACCAGTGATACGGTATTGGGGAAAAATAATTCTGTATTGGAGGTGACGGTCAGGTTACTGACCTAGAGCTAATGAACGAAGTGATGCGAAATGAAGGCCGTTTTCAAAAGTTGCTGGAAACCGAGCATGACAGCTGCGGTATTATTTGTATTATTGAAAAGAACGGCCACCCTTCCCGGGATAACATCCAGAAAACGATCGATGCGCTCGTCAAAATGGAGCATCGTTCCGGTTTTATTAACGGCGAAGGCGACGGCTGCGGTATTTTGACCGATATTCCGCGCGCGCTTTGGGAAAAGAAGCTGACGGACGCGGGTCTTGACGGCAAGCTGGCCTATGATAACCGTTTCTCCGTCGCCCATATTTTTGTACCCCGCAAGCTCGACCTGTCCGTATCCGACATGCAGAATGGCATTCGCGAGCTGTTTGCCTCGCATAACGTGACGATTATTCTGGAGCAGGAAAATCAAGTCGACAACACGGTGCTGGGCCTGAATGCGCTGAACGACGAACCGACCTTCTGGCAAGTGGCCGCGCTGTGCGACAAACCGGAAGTGAACGTCGCCGACCACCTGTTCGAGCTGCATATTGCGATTGAAGCCCGTTACCACGTGCATGTCGCTACGCTGAGCAACGTCACCGCCGCTTATAAAGTGATGGGCGCCGCCAGCATTTTGCCCAAATATTTCAACGATACCCGCGACCCGCTGTTCGCCGCTCAGGTGACCATCGGTCATAACCGGTATTCGACCAATACGCTGTCCAGCTTTTTCCGCGTACAGCCGTTTTCACTGCTCGGGCACAACGGAGAGATCAACACGGTTAAAAAAATGCGCATCGAAGCCGATATGGTGGGCGTTCCGCTCGTCGACGGCGGCTCCGACTCGCAGGATATGAACCGGACGATCGAAACATTCATCCACCGCTTTGGCATCAGCTTGTTTGAAGCGATGGAAATGGTGTTCCCGCCGATCATCAACGAAATGAAGCATTTCCGTCCTGAACTGCAGGACTTGTACGTTTACTATCGCCAGGTTTGGGGACATTATGCCCAAGGACCTGCGGGGATCGTCTCCCGTTACGGCAACGAATGTATTTTCAGCGTCGACGCGTTGGGTCTGCGTCCGGTCTGGATGGTCGAAAGCGAAACCTCCCTGTATTTCTCGTCCGAGCAAGGCGTTATCACCGTGGACGAAATGGTCGCCGAGCCGAAACCGATCGCGCCGGGCGAAAAAGTCGGCGTCGCGCTGACACCGGGCCAACCGGTGCGCGTCGTGCCTTACCACGAAGTGCAATCGATCGTGCTGGAGCGCGCCAAAGGCCGGATCAACTTCGCCGGCATGCGCAATCATCTGGTTCCGTCGCCAACCGAAACGCAAGCGGTTCTCAACCCGAACATCGAAGCGACAGACCAGCTGTACAGCGCGTTCGGCTGGGATCGCGACGGCATCTCGATGATCGAAACGATGTCGGAAACCGGCGCCGAGCCCATCCGTTCCCTCGGTCACGATTCGCCGCACGCCGCGCTGCATTGGGAGCGCCAGAACATCCCGGATTTCATTAAAGAAAGCGTAGCGGTTGTCACCAACCCGGCGATTGACCGCGACCGCGAGATGGAGCATTTCTCGACCCGCGTCGTGGCAGGCGCCCGGCCGGCCGTTTACGCCGAGGTCGACAACAAGCTGCGCATCGAGCTGCTCACACCGCTGCTGTTGGAAGGCACGAACGGTCTGGAAAGCGAAGAACATCTGTCCCAGCCGTCTTACGAGCAACTGGTTGTGCTGTTTAACCACCTCGATAAAGTGGCTACCTTGTCGACGACGTTTGCCCGCGGCACGTCCCTTGCCGACGGTTTGGCAGCGCTGGCCGAACAAGCGATTGCAGCCGTGCGCAGCGGCGCTTCCCTGCTTGTGCTCGACGATTCCGCAGCACATCAGAACGACCGCCTGTGGCTCGACCCGCATCTGGCCGTATCGCGCATCGACATCGCGCTGCGCGCCGAAAAACTCGGCATGGGCGACAACCTGCGCCGCCATGTGACGATCGTGTTGCGCTCTGCGGCGATCCGCAACCTGCACGACATCGCCGTCGCTTGTGGTCTGGGCGCCGACCTGATTTCACCTTACCTGCTGTTTGCTACAGCTTCCGATAAAGAAGGCTCCGCCGCGGCGGCCCGCAAAGTGTACACGGCGCTGACCAAAGGCCTGGAGAAAGTCATTTCCACCATCGGCACGCACGAACTGCGCGGCTATACGCGCTTCTTCTCGGCGATTGGCCTCCACCCGGAAGTCGCCGAAGTGCTGGACATCGTCAACTACCTGGGCAGCGAAAAAGCCGGCACCGGCTTTGCCCAACTCGCAGCGGACGCCGAAGCCCGCTATGCCGACTTCACGAATCCGAAAGCGAAAGCGGCGAGAAACTTCCGTTTCTTCCAACGCATGTGGAAGGCGCTGAACGAAGCGGCGGCCGGCACGACGCCTTACAACGACTACCGTGACAAACTGCGCGAGGAAGAGCGCAAAAACCCGATCTCGATCCGCCATATCGCCGACTTCGATTATGAGAAGGCGCAAGCGGAAGGCCGCCAGCCGCTCGACCCTGCACAGGTCGATATCTCGATCGGCGATCACTCGCTGCCGATGTTGATTTCATCGATGTCGTTTGGTTCGCAGAACGAAACAGCTTTCCGCGCCTACGCCGAAGCCGGCGAACGCCTGAACATGGTCACGATGAACGGCGAGGGCGGAGAGATTAAAGATATGTTGGGCCGCTACAAAAAAACGCGCGGCGCGCAAGTCGCTTCCGGCCGCTTTGGCATCAACGTCGAGTTGGCCAACGCCGTCGCTTTCCTTGAAATCAAAATCGGCCAGGGCGCGAAACCGGGCGAAGGCGGTCACCTGCCGGGCTCCAAAGTTACGGCCAAAATCGCCGCTGCCCGTAACGCAACGATCGGCTCCGACCTGATTTCGCCGTCCAACAACCATGACATCTACTCGATCGAAGACTTGGCGCAAATCATCTCCGAGCTGAAAGAAGCGAGCGGCCGCAAAGCGCGGATTATCGTCAAAGTGCCGGTCGTTCCAGGCATCGGCACGATTGCTGTCGGCGTCGCCAAAGCGGGCGCCAATGTGATTACGCTGTCCGGCTTTGACGGCGGTACAGGCGCGGCGCGGATTCACTCGCTGACGCACGTTGGTTTGCCTACGGAAATCGGCACCAAGCTGGCGCACGTCGCCCTGATCGAAGCCGGCCTGCGCCATCGCGTCGAGCTGTGGTCGGACGGCGGCTTGAAATCCGGCGCAGACGTCGTGAAAATGGTCATGCTCGGCGCCAACCGCGCCGGCTTCGGCAGCATCGCGATGCAGTCGATCGGCTGTACGACTTGCCGCGGCTGTCACCTCGATACATGCCATGTCGGTATCGCCACGCAAATCGACTCGCTGGAGGAAGCCGAAGAAAAAGGCCTGCGCCGCTTCGTGCCTCGCGAATACGATACTGCCGTCAACAGCTTGGTGCGCCTGTTCGGCGCCATGGGCGAAGAAGTGCGCGAAATCGTCGCACAGCTTGGCTTCACCAGCCTGCAGGACCTGGTCGGCCGTTCCGACCTGCTGCAGCAAATCAGCCATAACGAGCGCATCGACCTGTCCGACATCCTGCGTCCGGCTCCGCTGCAATTCATTTCGGCGGAAGACAAAGCCAAAGAAGACGCGGCTGTGTCCTCCGATATCCGCATCGCAGCGGGTGCCGAAGGTCAGGAGTTCTTCCCGGATACGCTGTCGTTCGACGCGCCGATCACCCGTCGCTGGTCGAAAGTGGACGCCGAATCGCGGATTCTCGGCAGCCGCTACGCCAGCCACCGCGTCAGAGACCGCTTCGACGGCAGCTACGATCAGCTTCCGGCTGTATCGCTGCAGCTCGTCGACGGCTCCGTGCCGGGTAACGGTCTGGCCGCATTCAACGCCCGCGGCGTCGACATCACCGTCTACGGCGGCGCTGAGGACGGCGTCGGCAAGATGGCGCTGGGCGGCAAAGTCGCCGTGCTGAAAGCTACCGGCAAAAACGGCCAGCTGCTCAACGGCAGCGTCGGCAAATCGTTTGGCTACGGCGCGCAAAAAGGCTTGTTCCTCATTCAGGGCAATGCCGACACCCGGGCCTGCATCCGCTTCTCCGGCGCAGACGTTGTCTTCGGCGGCGAGTTAAGCGGACCTCGCCAGGATGAGCTGGGCGGCATCGCCGCTCGCGCCAACCTCAAAGGCTTCGCGTTCGAATACATGACCAACGGCCGCGCCGTCGTGCTCGGCGACCCGGGCCCGTGGATTTGCGCAGGCATGACCGGCGGCGTGATTTACCAGCGTCTCGTTCCTGAGCTGGGCCTCGACGTGCCGGCGATCGAACGGCGGATTGCCAAAGGCGCGAAGGTCAAAATCGAGCCGGTTGGCTTGCAAAGCAAAAAGGACCTCAGCGAACTGCTCGGCGCCTACCGCAGCGAGCTGGCCGCTTCCGGCCAAGCCGACGCCGCAGCCCGCATCGACGAACTGCTGAACAACCTGGATCAACACTTCGTGCGCATCGCCCCTGTCGGCCTGCAAGCCGATCAATCGGTCGCTACGGAATAAGCGAATAAATGGCACAAACTCCCCTGCTCTCCGCGTTTGCGAGAGGGCAGGGGAGTTTTTTGGTGTTATGAAAAATCAAAAAAATACCTTTTTTTTATATTTAATATTAAATATTTAATTATTTTATAAAATATGGTATATTTTTCATATCGCATACTTTAAAGGTGGTATTTAGACGTGAAAAGAAAATCAATCCTGCTGTACATTTGTCTGCTTTTATTATTGCTTCAAAGCGAAGGATACGCTTACACTCTCGAAGGAGGCAGTTGGTGTCCAACCTGCACGACAGTAAACCTCAAAGTGTATCAGGATTCATCCGTAAGCAGCTATGGATACGGCTTGCACACAAATTACGGCTACTCGCAATGGAATGGCGTTGAGCCCAGATTTTCTTACTCATCAACTACATCGGGCTCATCTGCTAACGTTAAAGTATTTGCAGGCGATACGCATGACACCTCATGGGCAGATACAATGAACTATAGCGTTACGAGCGGGACTACGTCTTGCTGGACATGTACTTATCAATACTCTCGAATTCGCATCAATGACCCGCAGGCGAAGCTTGAAACGGAATTTCAAATAAAAAAAGTCATGACCCACGAATTCGGACACGCTTTGGGGCTTGATCATTCCAGTGCGAGCACGGCGATCATGCGCCAAGGCTATTTATCATATAATACGCTGCAAACGGATGACACAGCAGGACTCAAAGCCATCTATCATGTGAACTGATTGGGAGGAAATCTATTATGATTGTACAAAATAACAAGAAATATGTGTATTTGACCACCGCACTGGTTGTTATAATTGCCGCTATTGCGGTCTACTGCTTAAAGATAAGTCCTGCCCAGTCCACATCGGCTGATTTGAGCAATCCAACAAAGATCATTAAAGTTGATAAAGATGCAAAAATATACAACACCGCAGATGAGCTGGAGAAAGATGCCGACCTCGTGGTGCAAGTGAAAGCAACCGACCAAAGTGAACATATCAATAAAGAGGAAGACGGAGGCATTCCGCTATGGTATTGGACGGAAACCGAAGTCGAAGTCAGTAAAGTGTTATCCGCTAAAAGCGATTCGGTTAAACAAGGTGACTACATCACCATTTACGAACCTTATTCCGTATTCGTAGACAAAGCAAATATTGTGACTATGATCAATTCCAATTCCTACGAGAAGCTGACCAACCAAAAGAGATATATCCTTTTCCTGAAAAAACATGAAGACGGAGGGTATATGCCGCTGGGCGTCCAACAAGGCAAGATTAATCTGGATGAACCCGATAAGGACAATATGAAATTAAGCCAATCCGTAAAAGATAAATATGTAAAAAACAAATAGATGTGCTTACTTCATTCATTTTACAATGCAAGGTCTGGGAACTCGCTTCCCAGACCTTGTGCTTCTCTTCTTGCACTAACCGATGTGACAGCAAGCACACATCAAAGCTAGGAAGACCCCTAAACATCTACATATACAGCTCATACGTCCCTTCCGGCTGCTCCAGAATAAACGGACTCGGCTCGCCCAGCGAAAATATATGCAGCTCATGCATCGCCCGCGTGCAAGCTGTGTAAAGCAGCTTGCGGTCGCGCTCCCGCGCATAGCGCTGCGCCGAGCCGTCGTACACGAGCACGGCGTCGAATTCGACGCCTTTGGCCCAATACGTCGGCACTACAAGCACTCCCGGCTCCAGCAGCGGCGTGAGCCGGTTCACCAGGCGCAGCTCCGGCAGTTGGCTGCGCAGTGCGGCGGCGGCGAGTTCGCTTTCGCCCGCCGTCTTGCAGAGGATCGCGACCGTGGCGCAGCCGCCGGCCAGCAGCTCCGCGGCCCGTGCCGCGAGCCGGCGGTGCAGGCTGCCGCGATCCGCAACCCGCGTCACCCGCGGCTTCGCCCCGGCGCGGGTGAACGGCTCGATGGCATGGCCCTCCGGGATCATGCCCCGCGTAAACAACACGATCTCCTGCGTCGATCGGTAACTGCGCTGCAAACGGACCACCTCCGTTTGCTCCGGCCCGTACAGCGCGGCGAACGCCTGCGCGCTGCCCAGCTCCAGCGCTGACGCATGGGCATAAATCGCTTGGCTCGGATCGCCCAGCGCCGTCATGCGGCAGCGGGGAAACAGCCGTTTCAGCAACTCCAGCTGAAACGGCGAATAATCCTGCGCCTCGTCGATAAACACGTGGCGCACCGCGGTGCTGGGTGTAGAGCCCAGCACCAGTTCCCGCAGCAGCAAATACGGTGCGGCATCCTCATAAGCGAGTTGCCGCTGCCCAAGCCGCTGCAGCGTCTGCCGGCAGACTGCCGGCCAATCCTCCGGCCATGCCGCAGTCCCATCAGCTCCCCCAGCCAACAACTCCCGCTGCAACGCCGCATCGGCGAACAACTGGACGTACAACGCGGTTACGTCGGCAAACTCCAGCCGCTGCACCTGCTCCCGCAGCGGCAGCAGCCGCCTGCGCACGACATAACGCGCCAGCAGCAGCCGTTCCTGCTCGTAATATTCGTGCTGCTCCACATGCGACTTCCGCAGCTCCCGGTACGCCCGGCGGTAATCCTCGGCATCAAGCAGTTCCAGCTCCTCCTCAACCCAAGGCGCATCCAGTTCGACAAGCTCCTGCGCGGCCAGCCGCTCCAGCAGCCATTCACGCATCAGTTCCAGCCGATTCGGCACCCGGATCGCCGGGTCGTAGCCGTAGAAACGCTCCACCATCTGCTTTTCGCTCACCAGCGCAGCCCCAGCCGCATCCAGTTGCAGCGGGCGAAAACACATATGCGCTCCCCCCAATAGCTTGGCGTACGCATAGATCAGCTCCACGAAAACCGCCGACGATTTGAAGCGGATGCCCGCCAGCCGTACAGCTTGCGCGGTTAAACGATCCTCCTTGCTCCAATGCTCCGCCCCCACCGCTACGATCCTGGGGCCACCGGCAGCTCCAGTCCAAGGCCGCTCGTTTATTTCCGCTTCCGGTTTGCCCCCTCCCTGTTCGCAATTGAGGCCAATAGCACAATACGTGCCGCCGGCTGCCGGTTGCGAAACATCCTCCGCTTCCGGCAACCACCACTCGGCCCCGATCAACCACCATTCCGCATCAGTCAGCCACCACTCCGCTTCTCCACAGATCAGCCCGCTTGTGCCCGCTTCGCCGCTTGCTTCCACACCGGCCCGCAGCTCGCTGGCTGGCTCTCCTGCACTCGACTCCTCGCCGCTTCCCGCTTCGCCAACCGCTTGCGGCTCCCCTTCACTCGCCACGTTCGTGCCTTCGCCAACCGCTTGCGGCTCTCCTCCGCTCACCACGCTCGTGCCTTCACCAACCGCTTCCAACTCTCCTCCGCTTGCCACATCCACACTTTCGCCAACCATCCCGCGCTCGCTTTCCCTTTCCACATCCGTCCCATCACCGGCCGCGCCACAATATCTCGCCCTTTCCCCATGCCAGTCCTCCTCCCCGTCGGCCAGCAGCGATTCCAGTTGGGCAAACGGGTCCTCCAGTTCGAATTCGCCGCCCAGCCGGTGTTGCAAATAAGCCTGGAACGTCGTCTGCCGCATGTTCTCTTCGCCCAGCTCGGGAAGCACCGACGCCACGTAACTGCTGAACAGCGGGTTCGGCGAAAAAAGCAGCAGTTGGTCGGCATGCAGCTGGTCGCGGTATTTATACAACAGGTAAGCGGCGCGCTGCAGCGCAGCTGACGTTTTTCCGCTGCCCGCCACGCCCTGGACAACCAGCACGCGTGCGCTGTCGTTGCGGATAATGCGGTTTTGCTCGCGTTGGATCGTCGCCACGATGCTTTTCATCTGCAGATCACTTGTGCGCCCAAGCACCTGCTGCAACAGCTCATCGCCGATCGTCAAGCCGGTATCAAACATCAACTCCAGACAGCCGTCGTGAATAGCAAATTGCCGCTTGAGCAGCATCTCCGCCGCAATCGTCCCGCCCGGAGTGTCATAATGGCATGGCCCCGGCACGTAATCGTAATACAGGCTGCAAATCGGCGCTCGCCAGTCGTAAATCAGATAACGTTCGCCCGCCTTGTCGACAAACCCGGCAATCCCGACATAAACGGCTTCATCCCCCGGCTCCCCTTGCTCCCGAACGTCAATCCGGCCAAAATACGGCGAACGAATCAGCCTGCGCACACGGCCCGCTTCCGCAAAAGCATGTCCGTACCGGCGCTCACGCTCGGCCAGCGTTTCCGCATGTTGCTTCATGCTCGCATGGCTTTCAATCGCATCATCAATCGTGCTGAAATCGACCGTAACCTCTTCCCAAAAGTTCGCCCGTATTTGCTGAACCTCATCCCGCACGTTGCCCGTGAGCAACTCCAGCTCGCCCAGCCGCGCACGGAGTTGCTCCGTCACCTCATCCACGCGCTGCTGCTCCCGCACGAAATCCTGCTGCTCCGCTGCCGTCCGCTCCTGCTTCATCAAAACCCGCTCCCTCCGAAAAAAATCGACTGATTGACATCGCTTTTCTTTGGTGATATAATTAAATTGGATATAAGTGACCGTTTCCGAAAATTTCGATAAAAACGGCTGTATTCACCATCATACCAGAACCTTTGCCGGATAGCAAATGTTTTTGGTTTATTTGCCGTTCCGGGGCTCGCCCTTGCTTACCACAGGCTGCGCACGACTCCCAGCAGCATAAGCGGCGGCAACCAACTTGTCTGGTTAGCCCCGTCTGCGCAGCAGACTGACTCCCCCACCAGCCGGCACATCGGAGACGACAAAAACCGACGCACCGGCTCGCTCAGCCACCATGCAGCAAATACGCGCCCAGACTACCCGCCGGACATCACGCACGGTGCAAACGCCGAATGGCCCGCCGCAGCCGCAGTCAGCCATCCTTTTTTCCCAACAAACAAAGCCCGAAGACAACGGCTGGACACCGTTATTTTCGAGCTTTTTCTTTATGTTCAGCTTGTATTTCATTCATTCAAGACGCCCATTTGCCCGCTTGCTTGTACAACGCCGATACGCCAAACATCGCCAGCTGCAAAATCATCAGGATCACCGTAATGCCAATGCCCGCCTGCAGCACATACGTGCAAACCGCCTGCATCAACTGCAACACATTGGCCGCCGCCCAACCCGGCTCGCTCCAATCCACCCGCAGCGTCAATGCCGCATTCGCCGTCAAAATAATCAGCCCATAAATGCAACTGACATTAAACAGCTCCTTTTGCAGCGCCCCTTCCTGACGCCCCAAGATCCGCTTGAGGAAAAATAATGAGACGATCAAGCTCAGCAGCGCCACGACGCCTGCGGCATTCGTATGCAGCACAATCCGGGCCAGCCCGGCGAGGACGGCAATCCAGACAACCGCATAGCGGTACAGCTTAAGCTGCTGGCGGCGCGCCAGTTCCGGCTGCGGGTCCGGCTCCTGGCCGCACACCGGGCACGGCCGCACGACCGCAAGCGGTGTCGTCTCCCAGTGCTCCTCCAGCGTTTTGTACGTAAACAGCTTGTTCGTCACCGTCGCCAGCTGCGTGCCGGTCATGATGCGGAACGCCGTCATCGACATGCGCGCTGCAACCGCTGTCGTCAGCGGGGCAAAGGTCGGGCCGACGCCGGCCAATTTCTTGACCTCGCCCGCCGAGCCGAGACAAGCCGCGCACAGCGAATGTCCGGGGATGTAGATCGGGCCGACAATGCCCTCATAGTCGATAAATCCGCCGCTGACATACGGAACTTGCAGCTTGACGCAAATCGCGTTCAGCCATTCCGTCGCCCGCTCCGGCGTATCGATCGCCTTGATGACCAGCGTGCTGCCGGCCACGAGCGCTTCCAGCGCCTCCGGCGTCTCCAGCTTTTCTTTGTGCACGGTCAAGCGAACGTCGGGATTGAATTTGCCCAGCTTCTCGGCCAGCACGTCGACCTTGAATTTGCCGATATCTTCAACCTCGTACAGCAGCTGCCGGTTCAAATTGCTTTCTTCGATCCGGTCATAATCGACAATCGCAATCTCGCCGACGCCAATCGCCGCCATAGTCCACAACACGTGGCTGCCGATCGCACCGGCGCCCAGAATGAGCAGCCGCGTACGGCGGATGCGCTCGGCAGTCCCGACATAGTCCCCGGCGATATGGGCAAAAAATCCAAGCTGCCGGGAATAACGCCCCGCCGTCGGCGGCAGTTCCTCCCGGCGCAACAGCACGCGGGTTTCGATCAAACGCGTGGCGATCTGCTCGCCTTTCTGCGCCGCCAGCTCCTCGCGCGTCCAAACCTCTTTGGACAGCAACAGCTGAATGAACGCCCGGTCCGTTTTGCTAAAGGACAAGCTGTTGGCATTGATCGAATTTACGACAAAAGCCCGCTCGGTTTCCAGAATCGACGTGTACGGGTTCAGCATATAGGTTTCCACACTTGGGTTCATGCTTTCCTCCTGCGGCCGCGCAGCGTCATATACAAGGTCAGCCCCAGCATCGCCGCCAGAGACACATAATCGACATAGACGCTATGGACAAAATGCCGAACCAGGTTGTGCAGCGAAATGACCGCGATATACAGCAGCGCCATCATAAAAATCCGCGACAGCACATGGAAAAAAATATACTCCAGCTTGATCTCCCGGCGGTGCAGCCGGTGTTTGACCAAGCCCTCCACGTACGCCTTGGCGTTGCTTTTGAAATTCAATTCCTCAAACAGATTCATCAAAATATAATAGCCGTCATACTCCACAAACGGCAGCACGTTCACCATGATCAGCGCTGTATTCATCACGGCAAACAACAGAAAATACAAGGCTGCTCCCGGCGCAAACGCATATGTCACATGAAACAGCAGCAGCCCGACGGCGATCAGCATATTGTTCGTGATCATGCCGGCCACCAGCGTATTGATCCGCTCCCGCTTGCTCGTCAGCAAATGAATGCCGCTAATGTCCGAATAAAACGCCGGATGCAAATACAGCAGCATAAAGCCGATATTCGGCACGTGCACGCCGTATGACTTGGCGACGACGGCATGCGCCGTCTCATGCAGCAGCCCGATCAGCAAAATCGCCCCGATGTAAAACGGAATCATCGGATATTGGAACGTAAACGATGTCACGATGCCGCTGATCGCCGACATATCGTATACGGTAATAAACACATTCAGCAAAACAAACAGGATCAAAGACAACTTGAGAAACTTGCGCGCGATCACGGTAGAATCGCCCATCCGCGTCAGCGCTTCATTGCTGTCGAACAGCTTGAATTTCATTTTCAGCAAATCGAACCGCATCTTCGCGCCCGCCGCTTCGACCAGCCCAAGCTTCTCCACCTGCTCCAGAAACTTCTCCAGAAACTCCTCGGGAATGTGCGCTTTAAGCTGCTCCCGCGTATGGCTCCCGTTCAGCAGCCGCAGCCAACCCGCCTCCTGCGAGCCGATTTTGAAATGCTTCATCGACGTCGGATCGTACACATGAAACAAGCCGTTGCCGGCGCTGAAAAACTGCAAATTACTTTTCAACTTCAAATTCATCGCGCCCTCCTGACAACACGTGAAAAACCCTAACACCTCGGTGTTAGGGCCTTAGCAGCATTAGCAGCCAACGGCTACCATAATACCCAAAATTCCCAGACCAATACCGATGCCTGTAGCCAGACCGGCAGAGAAATCGGATACCGGTGCATCTACGGTTTGAAGTTCTTCCAGGATCATTGCATTCAACTCCTTTCTTCAAACTGAGCCTACACGAGTGAGGCGGGAATTAGCAAAGAATTACCCAACCGATCGCTACAACCGCTACCGTGCCGATGCCTACACCAGCCCAGAAGGACGCGTCGGACGGAGCGTCTACTGTTTGCAGTTCCTCCAGAATCATTGTTATTCACCACCTTGCGTTTACAATTTTGATTAATAATGTTATATCCTGTTGTTACTATCACTGTAGCACATAGGGAAAAAGTCATATATACCTCAAATGGGGTATGCGCTTTCATCCGATCCATGCTTGACGCGGGTTTATTCATAACGCAGCGACTCGATGGGCAGAAGACGCGAAGCCTTGTTCGCCGGGTACAAGCCGAAGAAAATTCCGATCGCGGCCGAAAAGCCGAAAGCGGCGGCCACCGTCCACCAGGAAATAATAAACGGCCATTTCGTGCACAGGGAAAAAATATACGCCCCGGCGATGCCAACAGCCGTGCCAATCGTCCCGCCGATGCCGCACAGCACAACCGCCTCGATCAGAAACTGTCCCATGATCGCGCCCGGCGTCGCGCCGATCGCCTTGCGGATGCCGATTTCCCGCGTCCGCTCCGTCACCGTGACAAGCATAATGTTCATCACGCCGACGCCGCCGACCAGGAGCGACACCCCGGCGATCGAGCCGACGATGATTTGCAGCACGCCAAACACGCGCTTGACGATTTGCTGCGTTTCCTCGCTGCTTTGGGCGATATAGTCGCCGCTGTGCAGGTTATGGCGCGAGGCTGTCGCCTGCCTGACCCGGTCCATCACCGTTTTGAGCTGCCCGTCCTTGCCCGGATCGGCTTTAGCCTGAATATACGTGTATTGCACCGCATTATCGTCGGCGGTGACAGGCACGGCCTGTGACGGCACGTAGATACCGTAGCGCTTCTCCACGAAATCGCTGAGCAGATTGCTTTCGGCGCGGAACACGCCGGTGATGGTGTACATTTTGCCCCGCAGCAGCAGCTTCCCGCGCACGGCCGCTTGCGGCGAGCCGAACCTTTTGTCGGCCAGCGCATCGTCGATCACGACGACCCGCTGACGCCCGCGCTCCTCCGTTTTGGTAAAAAAACGTCCGGCCAGCATGCTGATATTTTCCGTTTTCACCAGATCGGCGTTCGCCACCGTCATGTTGAAGCGCAGCGTCTCCTTGCCCATATCGCTGTCCATAATCGTTGTGAATACGCCGCTGACCCCTTCCACGCCGGGCATTTTGCCAATCGCCTCGACATCTCTTTGCGTCAGGGCCGCCTGCTCCAATTGCTCGCTGTTTTTGTTGTCGCTGACCGGGATGAGGAAAAACACCGATTTCGGATACTTGTCATATTCCGACGCCAGCGACACCTTGCCGGCTTCGCCCACCGACACGACGGTGACAACTGCCGCTACGCCAACGATCATGCCGATCAAGGTCAGCATCGACCGCAGCCGGTTCATCCGCAAGCTCTCCAGCGCCGCCACAATACTTTCGGTTATGTTCACGCCGTGGCCCCGCCCTTCCGCCTGTCCTCCAGCAGCAGCCCGTCGCCGAACCGCAGCACCCGCCGGGCATATTCCGCAATATCAGCCTCGTGCGTCACGATGATGATCGTCGCCCCCTCCTCGTTCAAGCTTTGAAACAAGCTCATGATCTCATGCGACGTGCGGGAATCGAGGTTGCCCGTCGGCTCGTCGGCCAGCAGAATAACCGGTTCCATCGCCAGGGCCCGGGCAATCGCCGCCCGCTGCCGCTGCCCGCCGGACAACTCGCTTGGCTTGTGCAGCATGCGCTCGCCAAGCCCGACCTTGGCCAGCAATGTGCGGCCGCGCTCCTGCCGCTCCTCCTTGCCCAGCTTGCCGTAGATCATCGGCAGCTCGACGTTGCGCAGCACGGACATGCGCGGAATGAGGTTGAAGCTTTGGAACACAAAGCCGATTTTATGATTGCGGATATACGCCAGCTCCTCCTCCGACAACGCTTGCACCTGCTGGCCGTCCAGCGTATACGTGCCGTCCGTCGGCTCATCCAGACAGCCCAAAATATTCATCAGCGTCGACTTGCCGGAACCCGAAGCGCCCATGATCGCCACAAATTCACCTTCGTCAATGTCCAGGTCGACCGCCGACAGCGCATGTACGCTGGTGTCGCCATTCGAGTACGTTTTCCTGATTCGTCTCAAGGAAATCACGGCAGCTTCACCTTCTTCCCGTCCAGCGGCTGGGCGGGCAGCTCGGCGACGATGTCCTCGCCTTCCGTTACCCCTTCGACAATTTCCACCCGCTCGTCGTCGTCTCGCCCGATCTTCACCGGCACGCGCACGGCTTTGCCGTTCTCCACCTTGTACACGTACGTGTGCTCGGCCTCGCGCTCCAGCGCCGCCGCCGGGGCCAAAAGCCGCTCTTCACCCTTGATCGTCAGCGCAACCGCAACCTGGTAGCCGGGGCGCAGCCGCTCGGCCTGATTATCGAGGCTGATCTCCATTTCCACCATCGGGTCCTTGGAACCGCCGTCCGCAGGTCCGGCCACCGGCGACACGAACTCGACCGTGCCCGGGTATTCCCCGGCAAACGCATCGCCGGTAATCGTCACCGGCAGCCCTTTCGTCACCTTGCCGGCGTCGAGTTCGTTCAGGTAGCTTTTGACCTTCAACTTGCGCACATTCATCACGGTCAGCGCCTGCTGCCCGGGATTGACCCATTGCCCCGGCTTGACGCCAAGCTCGGTGACAACGCCGGAGATCGCCGCCGTCAGCCGGTAGTCGCCGAGCTTGCGCTGCAGCTCGCGGATTTTCAACTGCGAACCCTCCGTCTGCAAATTCAGCTTGTCGAGCGACGTTGCCTGACGGTTCAGCAGCTCCTCGCGCGCACCGTCGCTCTCCGCCGCCTTCACCTGATCGAAGGTGCTGCGGCGCGCCTCCTCGGCCGCCAGCGCGTTCATCCGCACGTTCAGCTGCTCGGCGGCAATTTGCTCGTTCACATCGCGGGCGTCCAGCTCCAGCAGCACGTCGCCCGCCTGCACGCTGTCGCCGGGAACGACGCCAATTGAGGCGATTTGCCCGGCTGCCGCCACGAAATGCACGGCTTCCTCGAACGGCGCCAATTTGCCGTTGGCATACACCGTTTCGTCCAGCGTCCCTTTGCTCACCTTCACCAGCGTAATTGTAACCGCTTTACTCAACTGCCGGACGTTGACTCCGACCAACACGGCGACAGCCGCTATGACCAACACGAACCATATCGCTTTTTTCACTGGCGCTCCTACATCCTTTCCCTGATTTGCTCCCGCAGGGGCCCAAGATCAAGCCGCAGGATTTTGCCCGGCGAAAAATATGGAGAAAAACGACACCAACAGCCAAATCGCCGTCAGCCATGGCCAGACCGACTTTTTGGATTTGCCCGCCACGACCGCCGTCCCGATAATCGCCAGCACCAGCATCCAGATGCGGAACGGGTCGACCAGCGACAGAAGCTGGAACAAAATACCCCTTTTTTCCGCCAGCAGCACGGTAGCGTTCAGCATCACGTCATAAGGCGAAGCGACATCCATCGTGCGGATCAGAATCCCGCTGATCAAGCCGGAAATCAGCCATGGCACATAGGCCAGCAAAGCGACCTTGGCCAACTGCATATACGTGGCGTTGCCGCGAATGAACAGATTGACGATCATCAGCACCAGCGCGCCGAGAAACACGAACAGCACGGGCAGCAGCACCGCCATCACCGTGCCCATCACCCTATTCAGATTCAGCATTTGCTCCATCGTCATGTTCGGCGGCAGCGGCTGGTCCTGCAGCAGCTTCTCCGCCGTCTTCATCGTCAGCGGCATTTGCAGCCAGACCGCGACCATGCTGAACACCACAATGCCCAGCAGCGGCAGCAGCCAGCCGCCCCGCTCGCGGAACCGGTTAAACGTAACATTGGGAGACACCAATACATGCACCAAACTATTCATACATTTTCCCTCCTGAAAATAAATAAAATATGATAACGGTCCGCCCCTATTGCCCTTCCACGCGCAGCAAAAACTTGCGCATAAACTGTCCTTTGTCGTTGACCTTTAATTTGGCGTAAATTTTTTTCAACATCGTGCGCACCGTGCCTTCGGAGATGCCCAAATGATGCGCAATGCGCATCGTGCTCCAGTTTTGCAGCCAAAAACCTGCGATCTGCTTCTCCCGCTCCGTCAGGTGGAACTGATCGAAGCTGTGCCGCTCGACGCGTTTGGCGTGCTCGTCCTTTTTCAGCTTGTATTGCACGTTCGCCGACAAGCTTTCCATGAACGCGACAAAGCGCTCCAGACTTTCCTGTTCATCGGCGCACAACCCGACGTAACCGGCCGGTTCCCCGCCGACGCGCACCGGGAAGCAAACGCTGATCCAGTCGTGGAACATCAGCAACGTATGCTCTTCTCCGCATACCGCCGCAAGCTGCCCCGTCTCGACGGCCAACGATACCGCATTGATGCCGGCATGCTCTTTGGCAAAGGACGTGCCGGGTGCGATGTTGCTTTGCGCCAGCACGCGCATGACGCATTCCTGGCCGACCAGGCTCAACGCGCAGCCGTCCGCGTCGGCGACGATGAACAGATGCGGCGTCAGCAGCAGCAGCCGGGCCGCGCGCAGCTCGTCCTGCACGACGGCGTGCCATTTGGCGTGCGCGGCCAGCCGGCGCTCCAGCTCCGGGCCGGGCAAGCGGTACGGCAGCTGCGCAGCTTCGGCGGCCAGTTGCGGATCGATCGTCCCCAGCCATTCGCCAAGCTGTTCATCCGTTACATCCTTGACGGTCAGCCACGTTTGCTCCATAGATGAAAAAATGCCCATGATCCCATATTCACCCACTTTGCTAGATTTTTGAATTTTTACTGTGTCATTATATATATTTATCCAATTTTATACAATATTTTTATATTGAAAATATTTCCTTATTTATGATCGACATCCAGCCTTTTTTATGGTATTTTTGTTAAAAAAGTTCAGGTGGTGCAGCGAATGACTATTTTTGTGCCTATCATTGCCTGTTTTCTCGGCGCTTTTGTGTGCATTGGCGCGGCCATTTACGTGCGCAAGAACAAGCGGCGCTAGCCGGCTGCAGAGCCGATCCCCTTTCGTACGCCGCATACGGCATAGCAGCCGGTTTGACGGTTGACCGCCCGCCAGCACTGTGCTTCGCATGAGGTCCGGCTTATTTGCCCATGCCAAAAAAGACGCTTTCGTCCCCCTGCAAACAGCGGTTGTGGAAGCGCCTTGCGTATGCGAAAGAAAAGGCGATCTGCTTGCCGCCCGTGCACAATAGTCTGTTCATCATGGGCAAAAAAGAAGCGCCCCCGGCGGGGCAGCAGCGATCAGCCGTCCAGTCCCGAGTCGGAGTCCGGCTGACGATCCAGGCCGGCGCGAATGCGCCGAATCGCGCGCAGATGGTGGGCGCTGTGCCCGGCCATCGCCTTGAGCAGACCGGCCGCCGTTTCGACGCGCCCGGCGGACACGACGGTGCGCTGCAACGCGCCCGGCAGGCTGCGGCACAGCCCAAGCACATGGTCGCGCAACGCCCCGAGCAGGCGTAGCTCGGCCTGCGGCGAGCGGCTGCCGTAATCGAGCCCGGCGCTCCAGTCGTCCGGTGAAAACGCATTGCCGGTATACGCGCGCCCGGATTCGGCCAAAGCGAATTTGAGCTTATGCACAGCCACAAGCTCCAGATCGACGACGTGCAGCACATGTGCGGCGATGCTCCATTTGCCCGGCGCCTCGGGGCGGGTCAGCACCGAGTTCGGCAAGCCGGCCAGCGCCTCTTGCAGCTCGGCGGCTCCACGGGCATACATGTCCAGCAGCTCATCATCCGGCGGGAACAGCTCCTCCCAATACACCGCCGTATAACCTTCGGGCGTCGGCACCAGCAGCTTGCGCAGAAATCCCGGGTCTTCGTCATCAACGCAAGCGATGCCCTGACCGCGCAGATGACCGGCGATGTCCGCTACAGCGGGCACGCCGATATAGAAGCTCGCTCCGGCAATCAGCCGCTGAGCAGCTTGCGCAGCCGCCGGCCACGTTGCGTCCTCCGGCTGCTTCCCGCTGTCCGCATCCGCAGCGAGCAGCAGCGCGATATCGCCCGGCTCCGCCGTCATTTGCAGCAGCGCCGCCCGCTCGGCCGCATCCAGCCACAGCAGCCGCCAGCCGAGGCCGCGCTCATAAAAACCAAGCGCCTCGCGCACCGACGCCACAGGCAGCACCAGCCGGGCCGGAGCGGCAGCCGGCTGATCGTCCGTGTTTTTCCCATTATTCATCTGCGTCCCCCTGCCCTTGCCGACCGCAACGGCTTGCGGTACACGCCGTAACATACATGGTACGTGGCGGGAATGCCCGACTCGTCGCCGTAATCCGCCGCATAACGCTCCTGCATCGCCGCAAACAGCCGCCGCCCGGATGGCGGGCCGCCGGCATCGCCGCCTGTGCGGGAAGCGTTCCCCGCCCCAACCTTTTGCACCGATTGCAAAAACTCGCGCACGCTCGCGAAGCGCTCGACCTGCAATTCCTCCTGCCAAAGCTCCAGACGATCCGGGAAAAAGCTCCGCCACTGCGCCTCCGTGCAAAACGTCTGGCCGTGCGGCTGATGCGCCAGCCCCAGCGCCGTCTCCGCCGAACGAAACGCCGCCGTCAGTTCGTGAAACGTCCGCGGGCCAAACGTCGCAAACGCCAGCACCCCGCCGGGCCGCAAATGCTGCAAGCAGCGCTCCAGTGTCGCCGCCGGCTCGTTGAACCATTGGAACGTGGCGTTGGAGGCAATAAGGTCAAAAAACCCCACCGTCCCGTCTCTGTGATCCGCAAAGCGCTCCCAAACCGCTCCCTCCTCGGCGTCGCCGTGCACGGCGCGCACGCGAGCCGCTGCCGCAGGCGCGAGCCGTTCACCAAGCGCTGCCAGCATCGCCGCCGAAATGTCGACCGCGGTCAACCCGGCATCCGCATATTCGCTTAGCAGCTCGCGGGTCAGCCCGCCCGTCCCGCTGCCCAACTCCAATATGCGCCGCACGCCGGACGGAGCGGCATAAGGCGCAAGCAGCTGCCGCAGCCGGGCGGCCATATGCGCTTGGACGTGGGCATAACGGTCGTATTCAAACGCATGGCGGTCAAAATGCTTGCGGACCAGCCCCTTATCCATCTCCATGCCAAAAACCCCTTATATCATGCTCCAGCCGGGCCAGCTGCGTCACCATCGGCGCATGTCCCACTGCGGGCAACACGATGCGCTCGCGCTCCGTCAAATCGCCGGGCATACAGCCCGGCGGACAAATTGTATCGGCTTGGCCGTGAATCCACAGCAGCCTGGGCTTGTGGGCCGGCTGCGGAGGTTCGTCGCTGCCGGTAAACGGCTCCGCGGGCAGTCCGCATTCGGTGGCGGCTGACTGTCGAAGCCGGCTATGACCGGCAGACTGCGAGCCATCGCCGGGGGCTGGCGGAGCAACGTGGGCTGATGCCGTTGCCGACACCCTGTTGGACAACGTCCCCGACGCTGTTTCCAGTGCCCCTTCCGGTGCAGTCTTCGACACCGCTCCCGGCGCCGCTTCCACTACCGCCGCCCCCGTCTCGCCGTTCCATGCACGCCACATCGCCCACAGCCCGGTCAAATCGCTTTCCAGCAGCAAGCTGAGCCCGGCGATCAGGCTGTCCACGGCCGCCGGATGCGTCTCTGCCGCATAACCAAGCAGCCGCTCCCGCTCCACCCACGCCAACTCCTCCGGCGTCAGCATCGAAGCGGCAAACTGCTTAACCACCGTCTGCGGGTCGCTGCGCACCTGCTTGATCATCCGCTCCAGCACCCGCTTCGGCCAGCCCTTGGTGCGGTCATCATGCGTAAATTTCAGCGTAGTCCCGATCAGGACTACTGATTCGACAGCAACTTGTCCACAGATAACCTCTTCCAGCGCCAGCACACCGCCAAGCGACCAGCCGACCAGCGACCACGGCCGGCCGTCGCTGCCGCTGTCGAGCAGTCGCCGCACCGCTGCCCGGTAATGCGCCGGCTCCGTGCAATCCGCATAATCGATATAATGATGCTCGGCTTCGGGGAATAAAGAAGAGAGGTCTTCCCATATTCGGGAAGACATCCCCCATCCGTGCAGCCAAGCTATTCGTCTGTTTCCTTGCAACTGCTTCTCCTCCGATCTTCGCCGCCTGAGCAAGAGCGCAGCAGGCGTTATACGCCGCGTCCGGGCGGCGCTGTGCGCATCGCCGGATGGCCTGCCGATGCCGATACGTCCGCGTTGTTGGCAGCGGCGGCGGTGGCGCTAACTGCTGCCCCTCTCCTCGGCGACGAGGCCCATCTGCCGAAGCGGCTGGCAGCATCCCGCCGGCACGCTATCCACGCTATCTTACGCTAACCGCTCTCCCATACCACACACGGCATCGGCACACAGCGACGCCGCACGGCGGCTGTCCGCCCGTCAGCGCGCCCCTAGCCAATCAGGCCAAGCTCGCGTCCCGTCTCGCCGATCGTCCACACGGCCTGCTGCAAATCTTCGGGCCGATGCGCCGCCGTCAGCGTAAAGCGAATCCGCGCCGTTCCCTCTGGCACGGTCGGCGGGCGGATCGCTACGGCGGCGATCCCCCGCTCCTGCAGACGCTCGCTGAACCGGAGCGTCATTTCGTTGCCGCCGACGAGCAGCGGCACGATATGGCACTCGCTCGCGCCCGTGTCGAAGCCAAGCGCCTGCAACGCGCTGCGGAACGCAGCGGCATGGGCCGCCAGCTCGCGGCGCGCCCCGGCAGCCCCGCAGGCGAGCCGCCAATTGTGCCGCACCGCCCGCACAACCATCGGCGGCAGCGCCGTCGTATAGATCAAGCTGCGCGAATGGTTGACCAAATAGTCGGTCAGCACGCGATCCCCGGCGACATAAGCCCCGTAGCAGCCGTATGCTTTGCTGAACGTGCCCATTTGGATGTCGACGTCCCCGGTCAAGCCAAGCGCATGGGTCAGCCCTTCGCCCCGCTCGCCAAACACGCCCCCGCTATGCGCCTCATCCACCATCAAAAGCGCCCCGTAACGCTCTTTCAGCCGCACCAGTTCCTGGAGCGGCGCAAGGCTGCCGTCCATGCTGAACACCGTATCGGTGACGATCAGCTTGCGCGCCCCCGGCTCGGCATCGCGCAGCAGCCGCTCCAGATGGTCAAGATCGCGATGGCGGTAACGCTTATGCTCGGCCCGGCTCAGCACAATCCCGTCGACGATGCTGGCATGGTTCAGCCGGTCGCTGAACACGACGTCGCGCCGGCCCATCAGCGCGCTGATGATGCCAACGTTCGCCATATAACCGCTGCTGTACAGCAAACAGCTTTCGGTTCCCTTGAACTCGGCGAACTCCCGCTCAAACTCGGCAAACACCGGGTCGTTGCCGACGATCAGCCGCGAGGCCGTCGAGCCGACAGCCACGCGCCACGCTTCATCGCCAAGCGCCGCCGCAAGCTGCGCTTCATCCAGCATGTGCGGCAGCCCCAAATAATGATTGGACGCCAGGTTCAGCATCCGCTTCCCGTGGCGCTCGATCCAGCCATGAGCCAGCGGCACGGAATCGACCAACGTTCGGTATTGCGACTGGGCGCGCAACCCGTCCAGCTCTGCGCGCATCCAGCCCCATTTATCCGGCCGCGCGCCGTTGTCCGCGGACACTTCACCCGCCCCGCTCCCGCTGCCGTAGGCTTCCGTACCGGCAGCCCCGTTCGCGCCATTCGCTGCGTCGGGCGCTGCCGCTTCCGGCGAGACGCCCAACGCAGCATGCGCCTTGATACCCAACGCATCATGCGCCGGGACGCTCGGCGCAGCGATCCGCTCCGCGCCAGCCGCCGCGGCCGCATTTATCCGGCGCTCCCCGCCGGCCGGCTTGCAAGCGTCAGATCTGTGCGTGACGCCAGCTTCCTTTTGACCATATTCCCGTTCCGTCATCGGATCACTCGCCCCGCCCTACAGCGCGCAAAGCTCGATTTCGAAGCCCATATCCTCGATCATTTTATGGTCCGCGGTCGCTTCCTGGCCTTCCGTCGTCAAATAATCGCCGACAAACACCGAGTTGGCCGCATACAGCCCCAGCACCTGCATCGAGCGCAGATTAACCTCGCGGCCGCCGGCGACGCGAATTTCTTTGCTTGGGTTGATCAAACGCATCAGCGCCAGCACCTTGAGGCATTTGCGCGGATTCAGCTCCTTGTTGTTTTCGAGCGGCGTGCCCTTGATCGAGTTCAGGAAGTTGACCGGAATCGAGTCGGCATCGAGCTGGCGCAGCGCATAAGCGATTTCCACGATCTCCTCGTTCGTCTCGCCCATACCAACAATCGCGCCGGAGCACGGGGACATGCCGGACGCTTTGACCTTTTCCACCGTATTCACCCGGTCGTCGTACGTGTGTGTCGTCGTAATGTTATTGAAGTTGCCTTTGCTTGTGTTGAGGTTATGGTTGTAGCGGTCCACACCCGCTTCGGCCAGCCGGTCGGCTTGCTCCTCGGACAAAATGCCCAGGCAGGTGCAAATTTTCATCGGCATCGTCGCCTTGATTTCCTTTACCGCCTCGACCACCTGGTCGAGCTCGCGGTTCGTCGGGCCGCGGCCGCTGGCCACGATGCAATACGTGCCGACTTTCAGCTCCATCGCCTTGCGGGCGCCATCAATGAGCACATCTTTCTCCAGCAGAGGATACTTCTGGATCGCCGCCTTGGAAATGATCGATTGGGAACAATAGCCGCAATCCTCGGGACACAACCCGCTTTTGGCGTTGATGATCAGGTTGAGCTTGACCTTTTTGCCGTAATAATGCTTTCTCACTTTAAAAGCGGCCTGCATGATCGCCAGCAGCTCATCATCGTCGGCTTCCAGCACGGACAACCCTTCCTCCATCGTCAAAAGCTCGCCCTGCAGCGCCTTGTCGGCCAAACGGTTCCAATCTGTATGCATATGGATCAATGTCATAAGTATAGTCATCTACCTTTCGTCAAATAAATGCGTTTATCGGGCAAAAAGGCCCCTATTCCCATATGTACGCGGTCAATTTCTCCCACTGCAAGCCGGTCTCGACCGCAGCCGCCAGCTTGTCGCGCCACGGGCCCCAGCCTGCGTCCGCCGCGTCCGCTTCCGCCTTCCCGGCCTCGGCCGGCTCCGGCCCGAGCCATGGCAGCACGCCCAACACGGGCACGTCGCCGAAGCGCTCGATCATCTGCGCGTTGTCGCGCGCAGCCGCCGCCTGCTCCTCGCGGCAGCCGTTCAGCACAACGCCGATCACGTCGAGCCCCAGGCTGCGGGCGACGCGCACGGTCAACAAAGTATGGTTGACCGTGCCCAGACCGGGCCGCGCGACGATCAGCAGCGGCAGCCCAAGCGCCACGGCCAGGTCGGCCACCAGCTGCCCGCCGGTCAGCGGCACGAGCAGCCCGCCCGCGCCCTCGACCAGCAGCAGGCCGGCCTCGGCCAGCCGCTGCCGCCCGGCGGCGACGAGCGCGGGCATGTCGATCTGCCGCCCCTCGCGGGCAGCGGCGATCCACGGCGCCAGCGGCGCTGCGAACGAATAGGAGGCCGTCGCCTCCTCCGTTTGCGCAACGCCGCTGGCCATTACGAGCCGGTAGCTGTCCGCGCCCGGCTCGCCCGCCCGGAAGCCGGACTGCGCCGGCTTCCACAGCCTGACGCCGCCGGGAACGGCGCGGCGGCGCTCCAGCACCGCGGCCAGCCCGGCGGTGACGACGGTTTTGCCGACATCGGTGTCCGTGCCGGTGATGAAAATCCCCCCAACGCCAGCGCTCATGCCGAGCTCCCCCTTTTCCGCACGTTTCGACAATAATTGTCAACCTGGATTACTCCAATGCGGTTAACAATAAAAACCAAGCTTATTGTACCAGCTTTTTGATGATTGTTCCATTGCTTTCTTCACAGCCCACGCAGCGCCGGCACAATGCGCTTGACCCTCACACTGGCGTCAGGGCTTACAATAAAAGGGTCTACGCCAAACGCCAGACGCCTAATCGACAGCCGCCACACCTCCAGGTGTCGGAGACAACATGCCCGGCTCAGGACAACAGGGGGCGGGACTGCAGGGCAGCAAGACAGCAAAAGACCAAAACAACAAGATAACAAGACAGCAAGACAAGGCAGCCAAACAACAAAACAACACGCAGCCAACCGTCAGGACCTGCAAGCAACTCAACCGGAAAAGAGGAACGCAGACTATGGAAATCACCACACAAGAAGCAGCCATGCTCCAGGCATTCCGCGAAGCCGGCTTTCCCCCGTTATATGTGCTGATTCGCCTCAGAAACGATGTCATCAACGACAATGGGACAATTCCCGCAAGCCAAAAAGAGCAACTGATTCGCATTTTGGAAACCTGCATCGCTCCGTTATGGCAGTCGAATCAGGAAACCAAGCAAACACCCGGCGCCAACAATCCAGCGTAGCTACCGGCACAGCAAAGACATGACGACGCCCCGCGCGCGCGCCCGGTTCGCTGCTCCCTGAAAAGCGCCCATCCGCTCCCCCAAACGCCAAGAAGATCGCCAGCCGCCCCGCAGGACGAAGACGATCTCCTCCTCATATGATTACGCCGGCTTGTCCTCCCGGCCTACAGGCCGGTTGCATTCGCCTGTTCCAACGTATCCCGCAGCTCATCGTGGATGCCGCCGTTTGTCGCCAGCAAGTTGCGCACCGCTAGCCCAAACGGCTCGCCAGCCGTATTGGTCACGCGCCCGCCAGACTCCTGCACAAGCAGTGCACCAGCAGCAATATCCCAAGCGTTCAGCCCAATCTCCCAATAGCCGCTCAGCCGGCCGGCCGCCACGTACGCCAGATGCAGCGCCGCCGAGCCGCCCATGCGGATGCCCCGCACCTTCGGCGCGACCGCCTGCAGCCCTTTCAGGTTCAGCGGCAGCGCGCCTTCGCGATCGGGCGGGAAACCGCCCGCCACCACGCTTTCGGCAAGCGAGGTCTCGCCGGAAACGGACGTTTTGCGTCCACGCACATAAGCGCCTTTGCCCTTCTCCCCAACGAACAGCTCGTCGCGAATCGGATCGTATACCACGCCGACGATCACCTCGCCTTTATGGGCCAAAGCAATCGACACCGAGAAAAACGGAAAGCCATGCACAAAATTCGTCGTGCCGTCCAGCGGGTCGACAATCCACAAATATTCGGCGTCGGCCGCATCGCGCACCGCTTGCGCCGAAGCCGCAGGCCCCGGCTCCACGCCTTCCTCCCCCAGCACGACATGCTGTGGAAAATGCGTCAAAATCAAGTTGCGGATCAGCTTCTCCGTCCCCTTGTCCACTTCCGTCACAAGGTCTTGGGCCGACGATTTGACACCGATGCTTTGCACATCGCCGAGTTTGCTTTTGATCCATTCTCCAGCTTTCGCAGCCGTGTTGATCGCGACGGCGGTGAAGCTTTTGCTGCCGACCACGAACGACCCTTGTGTATCGTTAGCCATTTATATCAGCTCTTTCTTTATGGAATCGGTGATGATTGCGTTCTTATAGTATAGTAAATTATACGCCGCAAATTCCAGTGCATTTCACCTAAAAAAATTGGAATCTGACTCATTTTTTTGTTTAAGGAGTCATACGATTTATGATATAATCATGGATAATAGGCAATTTCCATTGTCAGGAGAGTGTAGACGATGTTCTTTAATTCGTCTAAACGGCTACAAAAGCAGTATGGGGAGTTGCGCATCTACACGACCGAAGTCCAGTTCATGCCCGACGGTAGCCCCAGCAAAATATATCTGTTTCTGACCGAGCATAACACGGAGATCGAGGTTCATATCGAGTTGGTGCATAAATGGATAAGAAAGCGTTCGCAGAACGAGTCGATGGCAGTCGTTCATTCTGCAGAAGGTTTTCCTTTGCTCCTTGTGCTCGATAACAACCGCGGCAACCACTACGTGTATTGTACACACGACGTTTATGCTCTGCTCGTCAGTGCTTATTTGTCCCGCGCCGCAGCGGGCATACGGGAGACGGCTCCGACTCTGGAGACCACCCCCGGCGAAGCTGTGCCTTCTGCCGTCGTCTCCTCGCATTCTCCCACTCACCACAAAATTTTGTTTATCGACTCCTATATCCTGACCCGGCGCCCCGAACTGCTGGAGATGTGGATTCAGAATAACGAAATCGTCATCAGCCCTTATTACGATATGGAGATCGGTCCGTATGTTTCGGGTCTGATGGAGCAGAACCGGATCATTTCGATCGTGGAAAATCTGGCGGCGCGTTACCCCGGCCGACTGTCGATCAGCATGTATGCGGATACAAACAGCCGCAACCTCGGCGTCGATTTGTCGAACGAGCAGGATTACCTGCTGCTGCTGGCGACCCAACAGAACGTGACGCTTTCGCAGATTACGATCGTAACCGCAAGCAGCGAGCTGGCCCGCAAAGCGGCGATTCAAGGCCTTGCCGTTTACAATCCGCTGGAGGGAATCGAGCGCTCCGCGCTGACCGCAGCCGATCCGGTCCGGCATACGCAGGAGCAGCCGCAGCTTGCGCCCGCTCAGCCGCCTGACGGGTCCGATATGCTGCCGCCCCGGTCAAGCCGCCATTCGAAGAAAAAAGGTCAGGCGCAGCAGCGCTCCGTGACCGCTTCGTTTTTCAACTGGTTTTTCTAAGGCCCCTTTCGCCACGATGCGGAAGGAGCCATTTTATTTTTGACGCGAATCCCCGACAAATTCTCCGTCTCTGTTGTATACTTAAGCTAGTGAACATGAAGGGAAGAACGCTGCCGATGATGGACATAAGCCTGCAGGATTTTGTACGGATACTCCGAAAAAAATGGTGGATAATCGCGCTGACGGCCGTGCTGTTTGCTTGTGTGTCCGGCTATGTGAGCTTTTACCGGCTAACCCCGGTGTATTCCAATTCCAGCACGCTGCTGGTTAACGAACGCGAGCAGCGCAATTATTCGCTGACCTTTGACGACGTCATGCTGTATGAGAAGCTGATGGGCACGTATAAGGATATTTTGATGAGCAAACGCATTCTCAATCCCGTGTCCGCGCAAATGGGACAAGCCGGGCATCCGATGACTCCCGACGATTTGAGCCGGCAGATCAAGATTACGACGAATCCGAGCTCGCAGGTCATTCGCATCACGGTGAACGATATGGACTACAAGGTCGCCACCGACATCGCCAACCTGATGGCCGAGACGTTCAGCACCAACCTCAAAACGATCATGACGATCAACAACGTGCAGATTCTCGATTCGGCCGAGTTGCGGCCCCACCCGATTCCGGTGAAGCCGAACAAGGAGCTGAATGTGGCGATTGCTTTTATTATGGGGATTTTCATCTCCGTGACCGGCGTGTTGTTCCTGCATTTTATCGATACGCGCGTCCGCTCGGAGGAGGATTTGTCCGGGTTGATCGATTACCCGCTGCTGGGTTCGATCCCCAGCTACAAAGGCAAACACAGCGGCCGCTCCCTGCCGCTCGGCTGATACAAGGAGACACAAGGAGGTCTGACCATGAGAGCCAAACGAACCCTGCCCAAGCAAGATGCCATGCTGATCTCCCGCTACGAGCCCGATTCACCGATCAGCGAGGCGTACCGCTCGATCCGCACGTCGCTGAAATTCGCTTCTCTGGATAAAAATCACAAGGTCTGCGTCTTCACCAGCGCCATTGCCGGCGAAGGCAAATCGTCGATCGTCTCCAATCTCGGCATCCTGACGGCGCAGGATCAGAACCGGGTGCTGATTATCGACGGCGATTTGCGGCGGCCGCATCTGCACCATATTTTTCGCCTGAGCAACCGCTCCGGCTTAAGCACGGTGCTGTCCGGCTACGATGCGGTCGCCAACGCCGTGCTGGCTACCGATATACCGAATTTGAGCATTTTGCCGGCCGGGCCGGTCAAGCCGAATCCGGCGGAACTGCTCGGCTCCTCGCGGCTGGAGCACATTTTGCACGAATGCGGGGAGCTGTTCGACTTTGTGTTTATCGATACGCCGCCGCTGCTGCCGGTGGCCGACGGGAAAATTTTGTGCCGTTGGGCCGACGGCATCGTGTTTATCGTGCGTTCGCAATTTACGAAAAAAGAGCAAATCAAAAAGGCTCAGCAAGTGCTGGAGCCTCATAAGGACAAAATGATCGGCGTGATCATGAACGACCGCAGCGAGGGCAGTTAAATACCTTGACCACTCGATATTGAAGGTTTGATGGGCATCGTCAATCTGCATCCTGTGCAGTTGAGCCTACTGCCTAAACCTTGAATTTACTGCGGTTAAGGTTAAGGTACTAGCTGCGGTCAAAACATTCCAGCACGATCCCGATCACGCGCTCCTGCTCTTCCTCCGTCATGCCCGAACCCGACGGCAGGCACAGCCCGTTCGCGAACAGCCGGTCGGACACGCTATCGCCTGCGGCGTGCGGGTAATACGCGCAATCGCGGAACAGCGGCTGGGCATGCATCGGCTTCCAGACCGGACGCGATTCAATATTGTGCGCGGCCAGTTGGGCCATGACCGCCGCCGGCGACGACCCGCATACGTCCGGGTCGAGCGTCAGCGCGGTCAGCCAGCGGCTGGCGCGCCCGTAATCGGCCTCGGGCATGAAAACCAGCCCGGGCACGTTCGCGAACGCAGCGGCATAGCGTTCGAAGATGCGCCGGCGCGCGTCGACGCGCTGCGGCAGCACCCGCAGCTGGCCGCGCCCGATGCCGGCCAGCACGTTGCTCAGCCGGTAGTTGTAGCCGGCTTCGCTGTGTTGGTAGTGCGGCGCGGGGTCGCGGGCCTGTGTCGCCCAATAGCGCGCCTTCTCCAGCGCCGCCAGGTCGTCGCCGACCAACATGCCGCCGCCGGACGTCGTGATGATTTTATTCCCGTTGAACGAATAAATGCCGAAGCGGCCGAACGTCCCGCTCGCCTGGCCCCGGTACGTGGCGCCAAGCGACTCGGCGGCGTCTTCGATCAGCGGTACGTCGTATAAGGCGCACAACGCCAGCAGCGCGTCCATGTCGGCGCTTTGCCCGTACAGGTTGACGGCGATGACCGCTTTGGGCAGTTGGCCGCGGGCGGCGGCTTCGCGCAGCGCCCGCTCCAGCGCCGCCGGCGACATGTTCCACGAGCCGGGTTCGGAGTCGATCAGTACGGGCACGGCTTTTTCGTACAACACCGGGTTAACCGTGGCCACGAACGTCAGCGTGGAGCACAACACGATGTCGCCGGCTCCAACGCCAAGCAGGCGCAGCGCCAGATGGATCGCTGCCGTGCCGGAGCTTAGCGCCACCGCGCCGGCAACGCCGACCGACTGCGCCAGCTCCTGCTCGAAGGCGTCGACATGCGGCCCAAGCGGCGCGATCCAATTCGTCGCAAACGCCTCGGCGACATACCCCGCCTCATATTCGCCCATATGCGGCGCCGATAAATAAATGCGCGGCGGCAACGCGTCCGCGGCAGCGCCGCTTGGCCCCGCCAACGCCCCGCTGGTCTGTTTCGGTTGTTTCTGCTCGTGTCCCTTCACCGGCTTTTCGCTCCTGTTCTCCATCGGCAACCGCCTGCTCTCACCCGTCGCGCCTTTAAGGCACAGGCAAGCTTTCAAACAAACAGCCGATACTCCGTATTTTCTTATCTCCTGTCGCTGCTGCCTCTGTCAACGCGTTCATAGCGCTGCTCCGCCGCGGGCGTTAGCGGGTCCAGCATGTGCTGGATTCAAGTCGGCGAGACACCCAACGGCTGCTTGTGGCCGTCGTTTGACCAACAGGCCTTGATTCAACCTGCTGCGTGCGCCTGCTTGACCTGTTCCCATGCAACCTGGGATTATCCGCAATCCCACATCCGCAACCGGGATCTACATCCCTCCCAGCAGCCCCTCCAGCTCGTACAAGCTGCCGATCGTCACGTCGGCATCGTATTCCGCGCCGGGCGATTCCACGTGCGCGTATTCACCGCGCCGGACGGCGGCCGCTTGACCGGCCGGGCGGACGATATCGGCCGAGCCGGCGGCGCTCGATCGGATCGCGGAGCCGGCGGCGATGCCGGAGATACCGCCTTGGGCGGTCGCGCATCCCGGGCCGGCTTCATTGACACCGTATCCGCCATCGTCAGAAGGCTCCTGATCTTCGCCGCCGCCGGACGCAGCCGCAGCAGCCTCCCCTGCCGCCGTCCCCGCTTCGGCGCCTTCCCCCGCACCCGCGCCGCGCACAATCCGCACCGTGCGCCAGCCAAGCTGTCGGGCCGTGATGAAATCCTTGCGCGGATTGTCGCCGACGTACACGCAGGCTGCCGCGGCTACGCCAAGCTGAGCCGCCGCCGCCTCGTAAGACGCGGCGCTTGGCTTCCAATGCTCGCGACCCAACTCGTCGGACAGCACCAGCGCCCGGAAGCGGCCGGCGATCCCCAGCGCTTCGATCTTGCGCCGCTGCGTCTCTTGGTAGCCGTCGGTAATCAGCCCAAGCGGATATTCGCGCCCAAAGCGTTCCAGCGCCCAGGCCGCGTCGGCAAACAGCTTGATCGCCGGCAGATGCCCGCGATAACACGCCAGCATCGCCGCCACATCCTCGGCGGCATACGCGATGCCAAGCCGCTCCAGCGCGGCGTTGAAGACGCTGCCACGCACGCCTTTTTCAAACATATCGGCCGCCGCCTCGTAGAATTCGCCGTTGCCCCAGCGCGTCATCACCCACTCGCCAACCGCGCGAAAGCCGCTGTGCACGTAATCATGTTCGGGATACAACGTATCGTCGAGATCAAACACTATCGCCTGCACGCGCATGTCCGCTCACCCCTTTATCGTTTCCGCACCGTACGGCGGGCGGCTGTCAGCCCCGTCGTCCCGCTCAGCGAGCGATATCTTCTTTTTCCACAAATACCGCATCGTCATAACGCAACATCACCGTGCCATCACGCCAGCCCTGCAAATCGTCGGGCACCTCGCGGCCAAGCAGCCAGCAGATCAGCCATTTCGGAAAATCCGCCCCCGCGCCAAGCGCAAGCGGGAACCCGCCGCCAAAGCGCGGATTGATCTCAATGAACTTCAACTCGCCTGCGGCTGTGAGGAAACCTTGAATCGTGATGCAGCCGACAGCCCCCGGCAGCGCCTCGGCGATCCGCAGCGCCGCTTCAATCAGCCCGGGATGCTTGACCGTCATCCCCTTGCTCACTTCGCCGCCGCGCGTCTCCATCCGCAGCCGCGGCACCGCGGCGCGCGCCCGCCCGGCAAAATCAAGCAACACATCGATCGTATACTCCTGCCCCTGCACGTATTCCTGCAACAGTGGATTGTCGATATAATCGCGGAAAAAATCTAGCTCGCGGGCATTGCGGATGCGCGTAACGCCAACACTGCAGCTCCCGTCCGCCGGCTTCATCAGCAGCGGATACGCCGCCTGCGGATCGGCGAGCACCGCTTCCGGCTCGTACAGCCGCGGCGTACCGACGCCGATCCGCGCGAAAAACGCCGCCGTCAGCCGCTTGTCGCCCGAAAGGCGCACCGCCTCCGGCGAACTGACGAGCGCCGTCACGCCAATCGCCGCAAACGCCTCGCGGTGTTCGGCCAACACCTGCAATTCCGTATCGATCAGCGGAATCAGCAGCTTGATGTCATGCCGGACGCACAGCTCCAGCAACCGCGGAATGTACGCCGGATCGGTGACGCGCGGCACCAGCTCGCGAATATGGCCGACGAAACCCGCCGGGGCGGTCGTTTGCAGATCGGCCGTCACCACCTGGCCCGGCACGCCCAACTCCATCAACGTCTGCACCACATGCTTTACCAGCGATACTCTCCGTCCAACACTCGTAAATAAAATATTAAAACTATCCATGCGTATGCTCCGAGCCTCCCTGAAATTCCGGCATGGTGGCGTGGCCCGTCTGGGAAATGCCGCTCGGGCGGATCACCCGCAGCACCGTCAGCCAGACGATTTTCACATCAAGCGCCCAACTGTGGTGATCGACATACCAAACGTCGAGCCGGAATTTTTCTTCCCACGAAATCGCATTGCGTCCGTTGACCTGCGCCCAGCCGGTAATGCCCGGCCGGACCTCGTGCCGCCTCATCTGCTCCGGTGTGTAGCGCTCCAAATACGCCATCAACAGCGGCCGCGGCCCGATAAAGCTCATGTCGCCAGCGACGATGTTCAGCAATTGCGGCAGCTCGTCAAGGCTGTATTTGCGCATCAGCTTGCCCAGCGCAGTCAGCCGCTGCTCGTCGGACAGCAGCGTCCCGTCGTCGGCGCGGCCGTCGGTCATCGTGCGAAACTTGTACAGCCGAAATGGCCGGCCGCGGTAGCCGGCCCGCTGCTGCCGGAACAACACCGGCGAGCCCAGCCGCCAGCGCACCAGCACAGCGACAAGCGCTCCGACTGGCAAAAGCAGCACAAGCAGCAAACAAGCCGCACACGCATCGACCATTCGTTTCATGTCGCCTCACGCATCCTTCATGAAAGTTTGGAAATACACCAGTTGCTGCTCCAGCGTCAGCCGCTGGTTGAACAGCCGCTCCGCCCGCTCGCGCCCGCTTGCCCCCATCCGGCAGCGCAGCTGACCATCGTCGGTCAGCTCCCGCAGCTTGGCGGCGAGTCCCGCCGCGTCGCGCGGCTCAACAAGCCACCCGCTTACGCCGGGCACAACCTCCTCGCGGCAGCCGCGGATATTCGTCGCGATCACCGGCTTGCCCATCGCCATCGCCTCCATCACCGACACCGGCAACCCCTCGCGATACGACGGGAGCACAAACACGTCGCCGGCCGCCAGCAGCTCGGGGATATCCGAGCGGAAGCCGGTTTTGACGATGCCCGGCTGCTGCAGCTGAGCGCTCAGCCATTGCCCGCCCTCGCGGTCGCGATCGCTCTCCAGCAGCTCGCCGACGATCAGCAACTTGGCCTGCGGACGTTCAGCCTGCACGCGGCGGAAGCTTTCGACCAGCTCCATGATGCCTTTCTCGCGCACAAGCCGCCCGACGAACACGAACACGACGTCGTCCGGGCCGAAGCCCAGCTCGCTGCGCAGCGCAGCCGTCGCCTCCGGCGCGATTCGCGCCGGGTGGAACACGCCGTCCGTGTCCACCCCGTTGCCGGCATGAAACAGCCGCTCAACCGGCTTGAAGCCGTGCCGCACGCTCAGCTCGTAATCCTCGCGGCTTACGAACAGCATATAGTCGGTGCAGCGGCGGGCGAACCATTTTTCCAGCCAAAAAATCAGCTTGTATTTCCAAGGCGTCATATGCTCGTGAAAATAAAACCCGTGCACCGTATACACGATGCGCTTGCAGCCGGCCAGCCGCGCCGCCAGACGGCCCAGCATCGCGGCAATCGGCGTATGCACCTGCACGATGTCGTAGCGGTTGCGCTTGATCAGCCGGTACAGCCGCCACAGCGAACGCAGATTGGACACCGGCTCGATCCGCCGCACGACCTCGATGTCGAGCATCGTCAGCCCGCGGCTGCGCAGCCCGGCGAACGCCCCGGTATCCTTGCAGGCGCATTCCACGTCCGCCCCGACCGCCTGCAGCGCGTGCACCCAAGGCATGAGGAAGGAGCGAACCGTCAGATCGACTGCGCATACTTGCAAAATTTTCAGCTTGCCCAAACTCCATCCCGCCTGCCTATCGATATTTCTTGCGCAATCGCGGCGCTTGCGTCAGCAGCACATAAATCCCGACGCGGTACAGCAAAAAGTAGCCGAACAACGCCGCCGCCAGCGCCCTGACGCCAAATCTGCCCTCGACGAACGCCGTCAGCGCAGCGAGCAGCGTCAGCAGCGCATAGTAGGCCATGCGCCAGGCGTCGGGGCTTTTGTAAAGCCGCCCCAGCGTGGTCAGGCCAAAACGCGGCTTGGCGGCAAACTCGATCGAGCGCCACAGCGGGAACAGCGTCACCGCCAGCAGCCACGCCGGCGAAACCGGATCGATCGCCCCGACCAGCGGCAAAATCATCGCGTATTTCATGCTGGAGAGCAGGAAATACGTCAATATGTTCAAGCGGCTGCGCACCGCATTATGGCCGTAATACGCCAGCCCCACCAGCGGCAGCAGCAGCGCCCACGGCAGCCAATGCACCGGCCAGCCGGCCTCGCGCTGCAGCAGCCCCAGCGCGATGGCCGCAGCCGCAGCCAGCATCACGCGCACGATCACAATCGCGCCGAAGCGGCTTTCCACCTCGTAGGCGTCGCAATCGCCCAGCCGCAGCGTCGGCGACGTCTCGCGTTTGACGACAAACGTGTCGTTGGCCATATACCCCAGCTCATAGATCGCAAAAAATCCGAATAACGCCAGCACGTAAACCAGCGCATATTGCCACACCGTCAAGCCGCAAAAATACAGCCCCATCGCAAACGTCGGCGCGATGAAATTCAGCACCCACGACAGCTGCTCCAGCCGGGAAGGCAGCCGGCTTTTGACCGTGTACAGCAGCGGAATATACATGTTCATCCGTTTAGACCTCCAATAGCGTCAGCATCGGATGACCGATTGCCGTCCAGAATCGCCGGTCCCGCTCCGAGACGGTTACGGCATAAGCTTCATCGGCCAGCTCCACCAGCGGCCGGTCGGTCTTGTTGTCCGTCACGACGACAAGCCGCTCCAGATCGCGGAAGCTCGCCATTACCCATTCGCGTTTGGCCAGCAGCAAATCCTGCTGCAAACGACCTGACGCCACGCCGCGCTCCGTATAGCGGAGCGTCGCCGCCGCCCAATGGGCGGCGCCCAGCGCCTCGGCGGCCGGACGGACGACCAGATCGAGCGAGCCCGACGCCAGCGCGATCGTATAGCCGTCCTGCCGCAGCCGGTGCAGCAGCGCCGTCACCGGGCCGAGCGCGAGCCCGGCCAGCGCGCCCTGCACAAGCCGCTCGCCGCAGGCGGCCAGCTCCGCTGCCGGCGCGCCGGCCAGCCAGCGCAGCGTCCAGGCGCGGAACACGTCGCGCCCGGTCAAGCGATGCAGCGCAGCGTTGGCCAGCCGGGCCGGGCGCGAGCCGCGCAGCTTGCGGAAGGCCGCATACCCGCGCCGGTCCCGGCAGTACGCGTCGACGAACGCGAACATCGTATTGGCGCGGTACAACGTCCCGCAGACATCAAATACGGCCAGCTTCATCTCATTTCACCGCTTCCTGCCGGGGTCGGGCCGCCTGCGGTCGCTCGGTGCGCAGCCACTCGCGCAGCAGCCGGTAGCCCTCGCGCGTCTCCTGCCGCTCGGCGGGCGCGCCTTTCAGCCAGCCCAGCAGATGGCGGGCCGCCGGCTCCAGCCCCATCGTCGACCAGCGGTGCAGCCGCGCCGCGCCCGGGCTGAAATGCTTGTAAGCATATTGCAGCCGGCAGCGCAGAAAATAAAACAGCCGCGCCGCCTTCACATTTTCCGAAACGCCGCCGCCCTTATGATAAGCCTTGGAACCCGCCAAATACCGGCACGAATACCCTTCCCGATACAAGCGATACGCCAGATCAATCTCCTCAAAATAAACAAAAAATCGCTCGTCAAAGCCCCCAAGCCGCCGGAACAGCTCGCGCCGGATCAAGAAAAACGCCCCGATCACAAAACCTACCTCGCGGTCCGATTGATGGTCCCATTCATTCATCAGGTAGTGGCGGAACAAGCCGGGCAGCAGCCGGTTCAGCCCCGTCGACTGGTACAGAAAATGCCTGAGCCGCGGGAAGCGACCGCATGTCACCGACACGTGCCCGTGCTCATCCGCCAGCGCGATGCCGGCAATGCCAACTTGGGCATTGTCCGGGCGCTCCATAAACGCCACCGGCTCCTCCAGGCTGTCCTCGTACAGCAGCGTGTCCGGGTTGAGAAACAGCAAATAATCGGCGGTGCTCGCCGCCGCTCCCGCGTTGCAGGCTCGGGAGAAACCGGCATTGCGCCCTTGCGGCAACAGCAGCAGCGGCACGCCGCACGCCTCCAACCCTTCGGCCGAGCCATCGGTCGAACCGTTATCCACAACGATCACCCGATTCAGCGCAAAATCGCGGCAGCGCACCCGGCCCATCGAAGCCAGACATTGGCGCAGCTGCTCGCCGGCGTTCCAGTTGACGATGACGATATCCAGCGTAGGCACAGTAGGCACAGGCTTCATCGCTTCAAACTCCCTTCAGCAAGCTGGTGTGGCGCACGGCTCCGCGCCTGCAAGAGGCAATACGGCACGAGCAGCAGGATAATTTGCAGCCACGTCGACAGCAGATTGAAATATTGATCCTGAAAAAACTGCATAAACAGCGGATACAGAAAAAACGAATACAACAGCATATACAACAGCCGGCCCTTGGCCGCATTCACATAAAGCAAGCTGTGCCAGCACCCGAGCAAAAATTGAATCAACACAACCCCGATCAGCGAAAAATCCGCATAATACGTCTGATAGATCGTATACACGTTCGTAAGCATCGGCACCTGCTGATAGCCTTGGATCAGCGCGGGCACATCAGCATGAATGCCAACCGCATCCAGCAGCGCAAAGAAAAAGCGAAACATGTAACCGCCGTACCCGAAGGTAACATCGCTTTGCATATATTGATCAAAGGCGGGCAGCGAGCCCAGCATATACACCTTGAGACTGTCCGCAATGCTCGCGGCATTCTCGGCATACGAAGACTCCAGATCCACACCTTTGTTAAATATCAAACCCATAATCGCAAATGAAATCAGGCCGAACCCTACAAAATAAAGCAGCCCCTTCACAGGGCTTAGCTTGCGCGTAATCAGCAGCAGCCCGACGATCATAATCGCCGGCAGCATGATGTATGTGCGCCCGGTAGCCAGCAGCGCGTAAGCGATCGCCAGCAGCGCCGTAAAGGCGAGCCGCAGCCGGTTGCGGCTGGAAATATGCTTGTAAACCTCGATGGACAGCGAAATAAAGCTGATCGTGACCAAATAGGCGAATACGCCAAAGGAAGCCGGATCGGCATCCCGCGACAAGGCGAGCCGCAGATCGATAAAAAACACCCCGGTCGGCCCGCTGCTGCCAATCGCCAGCGCCCGCAGCACGAACAGCGGAAAGCCGGCGACCGGCAGCCAGAAGATGAGCCACGACACCGCATTCGCCCGCACCTTCGGCAGGACGAACGGCGTGCGGTTCTTGACAAAACCAAGCGTGCCAACAAAGCTGCCAAGGCTGAAAGTGTACACGCCGGCGATAATCACGCCGTACAGCGAGTAGCTGACGGGAATAAACGTCGATTTGTTGATTTCAAACAGCAGCAGCACAAAAAACCAGACGCCGGCCTGCAGCACCGGGGGATACAACGGATCTTGAAAGCGGAAATAATTGATGACGACAAAGCCGAAAATAATCAGCAAAGCAGCAAGGCCTACAATGTCCCATTCCCCCTTACCGAAGCCAGCAGGCCGGCAAGCGAGCGCTTCATGGCCGGATGCTTGGCGAACATAACGCCGTGAACGGCAAGCTGCAGCGCAAACAGCGTGAGACGCCAGCCGAAGGGCAGCGGCCAGAACGGCGCAGCCAGACAGATCGCGCTGTACGGCCACAGCCATCGCGGTAAGCCGCGCTCCTGCGGCGGCGCAGCCACATCGGCCGGGCTGGCGACGGCCAGCCGTTTCTGCATGCGCAGCAGCAGCGCATAGTCGGCGCATACGCGCACAAGCCACGCCAGCGCAGCGCCGACGATGCCGTACTGCCGGATCAGCAGCATCATCGCGCCGGCATACACCGTCAGCTCCAGCAGGTGCAGCTTGGCGGTAATATCCGGCCGCCCGGCGGCCTGAATATACGTGAACGGCACGATCGCCAGCGCGTTCACCAGCACGCCTGCGGCGAGCAGGCGCATCGGCGTCTGCCCGTGTGCGGCGAAGTCGGCGTTGATCCACAGCCGCAGCCCTTCGGGCGCGAAGGTGATCAGCGCCAGCGCCAACGGGAAGACAAGCCCGTAGATCAGCGCCGAACCTGCGCGCTGCAGCCTGGCGGCGTGCCCACGCGTCCCGGCTGCGGCGGCGGCGGCAAACGCCGGAAACAACGCCGAAGCGACCGCGCCCGACACCATCAGCAGCTTGCTTGTCACCTCAAACGGCGTTACGTAGTAGGCTACAACGCTTACGGAAGCCAACATGCCGATGAACAGCCGGTCCATATAGGACATGATCGGGCTGATCACGTTGGATACCGTGAGCCAGCCGCCGAGCTGGAGCAAGCGCGGCACGCTGCGCAGGCGGAAGCTGCGCCACGAGATGCGCAGATGACGCCGGCCCAGGTACGCGTACAACGCAAACGTCAGCAAGTAGCCGCCAAGCATCGTCAGCCCGATATACGGCAAGCTGCTGGTGAACGGAGCTGTCAACGCCGGGCCGAGAAATACGAGGATGCCAAACGGCACGCGAATCGCGTTGACCAGATCAAAGCGCTGGAAGCCTTCCAGCACGGCGCGAAAACCCGTCGACGCGATGATCAGCGGCACGGCGGCGGCCATCAGCAGGAACAAGGCGTTGATTTCCGGGCGCAGCGCTTCGCTGGCATGCAGCAGCCGAAATGCCAGCCACGGAGCGAGCAGCGCCAGCAGCAGACCGCCGACCAGCGACAGCAGCACGATCATCCCGAAAGCGGTCGAAACCGCTTCGCGAAGCTCTTCGTCGCTTTGCTCCTGCTCCCGCTTGGCAATCAGCATCGTGATCACCCGGCCCAAACCGAAGTCGAACAGTCCAAAATAGGAAACGACCGCCCACAACATGCTGACGATGCCGAACCGCTCCTCGCCCAGCCGGGCGATCAGATACGGAATAATGGCGACGGCCGCCAGCACGGGAATGCCGTAACCCATAAAATTGTACACGACATTTTTCAAAAAAACAGGCTTGCGTTGTCCCAAAACGGCATTTTCCTTTTTACGAAACATTGTGGTAGGTCGGCACGATCAATTTGAGCAGTTCCTTGATCTCTGCCGCGCTTGTTCCGACGTTTTTTTCCAGACGTTTGATATTGAAATCCAGCTCCAGCGAATTGATCGAAGCCGGCCGGCCGATGAAAATCCGGTTGTGGCACGTAGAGGTCAGCCCTTCCTCGCTCGTCAGCAGCTCCTCATACAGCTTTTCGCCGGGGCGAATGCCGGTAAATTCAATTTTGATATCGTTGTGCGGTTCGAAGCCGGACAAGCGGATCAAGTCCTCGGCGAGTTGAAGAATTTTCACCGGGTTGCCCATGTCCAAGACGAATACTTCGCCGCCTTCGACCCAAGCTCCTGCCTGGATGACCAACTGCACCGCTTCGGTCACAGTCATAAAGTAGCGGATCATTTCCGGGTGGGTCACTTTCACAGGGCCGCCATGCTTGATTTGCTGCTTGAACGTCGGGATCACGCTGCCCCGGCTGCCAAGCACATTGCCAAAGCGCACCGCGCCGAATTTGCATTCCGAACGCAAGCTTTGCACGTACATCTCGGCAATCCGCTTGGTGACACCCATGACGCTGGTCGGATTGACCGCTTTGTCGGTGGAGATCAGGATGAAGCGCTCCGCTTTGTATTTGCTGGAAGCGTCGGCGGTGTTTTTCGTGCCCAGCACGTTGTTTTTGATCGCTTCCGACGGGTTGTTCTCCATGATCGGCACATGCTTGTGGGCGGCGGCGTGGAACACCACCTGCGGCAGATGCTGCTCGAACACGCCAAACATCCGCTCGCGATCCTGCACATCGGCGATGATCGATACAAGGTTCAGCCCGCTGTAAAGCCGGCGCAGCTCCTGCTCGATCAAAAAGATGCTGTTCTCCCCATGCCCGAGCAAGATCAGCTTGTGCGGCGCAAACGCCGCGATCTGCTTGCACAGCTCCGAGCCGATCGTGCCACCGGCCCCCGTGACCAGCACCGTTTTCCCGCGCAAATAACCGGAAATCTCGTCAAGGTCCACCTTGACCTGCTCGCGTCCCAACAAATCGCCAACGTCAACCTCACGGATTTCGTTGATCGACACCTTGCCGTGAATCAGGTCGTTGTAATGCGGAATCATTTTCAGCTTGGCGCCGGTCGTTTTGCCCATTTCGATAATCGCCGAAAGCTGCTGGCGGCTCACCGACGGCATCGCGATAATAATTTCGTGGACGCCCATCGCCTGCACGGTCTCCGCCAGCACCTGACGGCCGCCGAACACCGGCAAGCCGGCTACAATCAAACCTTTCTTGTTCACATCGTCGTCGATGAAGCCAACCGGATTCATTTGCGAAGCCTGGTTGCGTTGCAGCTCGACGGCAATCAGCCGGCCGCAGCTGCCTGCACCGACAATCAGCGCGCGGTATGGCTTGCCCCGGCGCAAATCCAAACGCCAGCGAATCAGCCGGCTGGCAAAACGAATGCCGCCGATCAAAATGATCATCGTCTCCAGCGCAAGCACGTAGACGGAAATCGGCACCACCGAGCCGGTGAACAAATACGTCAAGGGGTATGCCACCGCCTGCGTAATGAAAATCACCTGAATGATCGACAGCAGCTCACGAATGCTGGCATATTCCCAGACATGCCGATAAGCTTTGATCACGTACATAAACACCGGTACGAGCACGGAGCAAACCAGCGCATAGACGAGCATCTGATCCCAGTAGATCTGCGGCACTTCGCCCTGAAAGCGAAAGATATAAGCGGAGGACAAACTCGACCAAATCAGCGCGATGTCCATGGTAACAAGCAGCAGCAGTCTTCTGGCATAATTCACGGTAGATCCCTCCCAGCGTGTCGCTTTTTGTTTCTAAGCAGCAAACCCCACAAGATGCCAGCGAGCACAATGCCGATTGAATCCGTAAGCACATCCTCAAAACTTGGCGTGCGGCCCGGAATAAAAGCCTGATGATATTCGTCAGCGCAAGCCGCCAGCAGTAGCGCAGCCGGCCCAAGCCACAAGTAGCGGCCTTTAGCCACCGCCCGTATACCAAACATCAGCAGTGAGGTGAACGTAAAATACATAAGCATGTGCAGCGTTTTGCGAAACAGGAATTGCAGGTAGTAATAATGATTCGGATGAATGTATTTGACCAACGGATCCGAGTCCTCCAACCGCTGCTCGCCGTCCGCAGTCGTCACGAGAAAATAATCGAGCGACTGCACATGGCCCAGCGAATCCGGGTTGGCCTGGCCGGTCGCTTGCAGCTCCAGCGTATGCCAACCGGCCGTCAGCCAGCCGCTATCAAAAATTTCGGCCTGCGGCTGTGCTTCCAGCGAATACAAATCGATTGTTTGCACCTGCTGACCGTCGAGCAACACCGCGGTTTGGCCGTTGTAGTTGCCGAGCAACCCGTGCCAGACGATGCGGCTGCCAACAAATGTCGCCTCGATGCGCGCATCGGGGGATTCCGTATACGTTAAAGCTCCTCCCGAATACATCGGGTCTTCAATCCGCACCTCCCGGTCGGCGATCGTTGCACCCTTATACGGAATGTTCAGGTTCTCGGGATACAACTTCTCGGCCAGATGAACCAGCAAGGGACTTCCGTAAAATACTTCTTCCGTCGTCATGCCTTTGATCGAACCCAGGCCGTACAAACCGCCTGAAACCGCAACCAAAACACCGAGCACCAGCAATAGCTTGCGATAGCCGAGACGCCGATTGTCCTTGCGTCCGTGTCTTCCATGTTTGGCCGATCGCCTGCCATATGTATTATCTTCGCTGTTCAAGCCGCGGGCTCCTTTCGATTTGGGTATTTTTAGATATCATAAGCTGAAGCCCCGAATCGGGGCTTCAGCTTATAGGTTGCCAAGGCACTTATGTCGCCTATTAATTGACTTGCAATTGCATGTTATCGACGTAGAATACGCCGGCAGCGTTATCCCCGGTGGCTCGCAAAATCGCGTGCACCCTGGCCAGCCCAGCACCGGCCGGAGCGAAAAGCTGGTCCTGCAGCGGCGCGTAGCCGTTCGTAACCTCGGTCAACTCCTGAACACTGCCGCCGACCCATTGATAATCGGCCGTATAGAAGTCGACATAGAGCTGCACCTTCGCATCGTTCAGGCTGGCAATGTTGAAGCTGCCGCTCAGCAGATACGCTTGCCCGCCCTGTACCGACACGGTTTGGTATACCATGGCTACACCGTCGTTGGCAAGGCCCGTTGCCGCTACCTGCTGCGCTTTGCCGCCTTCGGCCGCCGGCGCGCTCACGACGCGAATGTCGTCGGCTGCCCCTGCGGTAACGGCTTTGTCCCAGCCGTCGGCTACGCTGGCCTCCGCAGCAGCGTATTCAAAGCTGCCGTTCGTGAAGAGATTCAGGTCCGCTTTCAGGCTCAAATCATCCACATAGATCGTGCCCGACGCTTGATCCGCCGTAGCACGCAGGATCGTATGCACCTTGGCGAACGCCGCGCCCGCCGGCGTCGTCCAACTGTCCTGCACGTCGGCCAAGCCGCTTGTCACCCCGAACAGTTCCTTGACGCTGCCGCCGACCCATTCATTGTTCGCGCTGAAGAAATCGACATAAAGCTGAACCTTCGCGTCCTGCAGCTGAACGGCATTCACTTTGCCGGTCAGGTTGTATTTCTGTCCGCCGGCAACCGGGGCCAGCTGATAAATCATGGCCACGCCATCGTTAGGCAAGCTGCTGGCCGTAATTTTTTGCGCCGGACTGCCAGAGGTGTTCTCGTCGGAAACGACAGTGAACTCGGCTGCAGCTCCCTCGGAAACGGCGTGCTGCCAGTTGTTGCCTACGCCATCGGAATCGGCTCCTTGCTCGAAGTCACCGTTCAGCAGCACCGAGCCGAGCGGGTCCAACATCGTTGTGAAACGCAGCGTATAGATGTCATTCACGCCACGACCGGCGACGTCGCGCAACGCGCCGAACGGCAACGTAACGGTATAAGCCGTGCCCAACTCCCATGCGCCGGAGGCCGGCTGAATCGTCAACGTGGAGCCGTCCAAGCTTTTCACTACCGGAACATCGGCATTGCCGGCTTTTACCGCAATACCGTCATAGAAGTCGGACGGCACTACCGCTTTATCGAACGTCAGCACCGCTGCCTGGTTCAGGCCGACCTGCCCGCTGTCGTTTTGCGGAACAGCCGTTTGCACTGTCGGCTGCGGCTGGACCGGGGCGTCATACAACCCGATGTTCAAGCTGTCCGCATAGTAGAGACCGGAGGCATTATTGCCTGTAGCTCGCAAAATCAAATGAACCTTCGCTGTGGCCGCATTGGCCGGCGCTGTAAATTCATCGTACTTGAGCATGTAGTCGTGAACGGCTGGATCAGGCGCTGTCATCTCGCTGACAGTGCCGCCGGCCCACTGGCCGGAAGCGTCGTAGAAGTCAATATAATACTGCACTTTGGCATTAACCAGATCGACGATGTGGAAATTGCCACTCATGGCGTAACGCTGACCGCCGGCAACCGGAATGGTTTGATACAGCATCACTACGCTGTCTTCGGCCAGGGACGAACCGGAAACCTTAAGCGCCTGCAAGCCGCTCATGCTCGGCACGTGCTCGCTCTCCAACTGCACGGCGCCCGTTGCATTCGCCGAAATCACCGTCTGCCAGCCCTGAATGGTGCCGTCCGTGTTCGGCTCCGCTTCAAAGCTCGCATTCGCCAGCAGCTCGGTATCCAGCAAGAGGCGCAACCTGTCGAGATAAGCTTCACCGCTGGCGTCATCGCCCGTCGCCCGCAAAATAACATGAATCTTCGCCGAAGACGCCGCAGCCGGCGGGTTCAAATCAGCGGCCGCCTGCTTATAACCCGCAGTCACATTGGAAATTTCCTTGACATCGCCCCCGGTCCATTGACCGTCGGCGGTGAAGTAGTCCACATACAGCTGGATTTTCGCATGATCGAGCGCTTGCACCTGCAGGTCGCCGATCAGCGAATATTTCTGAGCGCCTTCAATCGGCACGTATTGGTAAATCATCGCCACGCCGTCCTGCGGCAGCCCGCTGGCTGCGATTCGCTGTGCATGGCTGCCCGCTGTCACCGGCTGCGTAACCACCTGCGTCAAATCCGTCGCGCCCGGAGACACTACCTTCGTCCAGTCGCTTGCCGTTCCTTGCGCCTCGTCCGCCTTCTCAAACGAACCGTTCAACAGCAGGTTGGTTTCCGCCTGCACGGTCACGGCATCGAGCGAATAGCTGACATGTGGAGCCGGATTGCCGGCCAAATCGACAAACGCGCCTTCTGGAATGTCCAGTTGGATGTCGCCGTCCGGCAGGAAGGCCGGATCAGCCGGCTGAACCTTGATCGACGTCGGGTCTACGGTAATCGCTGGCGTTACCGCTTGACCGCGAACGGTGTAGCTGATACCCGCAAAGTTTGGCCCGCTTTGAATGTTCTCATTAAACACGATGCTGATTACGCGGTTCCCGCTTGTTTGCGCATTCGCTTTCGGGAGCTTGTCGATGACCACCGGCGCTTCCTGTTCAGAAGCCGGCAGATAGACCAGCTTGAGGCCGGCGATGTCGGCAGACAGCGAACCGTTCGCGTCCGTGCCGCGAGCAACCATGCTGATCTTCGCCTTGATTGCCGATGCCGGCACAGTGCCGGCGACACCGATGCTGCCGAAGTCCGTGCTAACGTCCGCATACTCCTTGATCGTAAAGCCTACCCAGTTATTTTGGTTATCGTAAAAATCGACGTACAGTTGGAACTTGGCGTTGTGCGCGCTTTGCACGGCCAGCTTGCCGCTCAGCGAAAACGGCTTGCCGCCCTGCACGGCGACGTTCTGGTACACGAGCGCACCCGCGCCGTCCCACAGGCCTGCGGCCTCTATATGCTGCGACTTGCCGAGATCCGCTTGATCCTTAACGGCGTATTGAACGCCTGTCACCCCTGGCGTAGCGTCTCCCGTCCAACTGTCGGCAACGCCGCCCGTGCCGCCATAAGCCGCAAAGTCGCCGTTAGCCAGCAGGTTCGCCGCGCCGAGCACAACGGCCGCTGCCGCCGACTTGGCGGATTCGAGTCCGTTTGCCCCGACGGCGCTCACGGAATAAGTCAGCTCCACGTCATTCTGGAGCTGCGCCTCTACGTACGCGTCGTCGGTAAACGCCAGCTCGCCGGCAACCGTTGCCGTGCCAATCAGTTCGGCAGCGCCGCTGCCTGTTGCGCGATAGACGTTGTAGCTCGCTGCATTCGGTGCAGCGTCCCACGTCACTGTGATGCTCCGGTCGGATGCCGCTTCGGCCAATACCCCGGTCGGAGCAGCGACGGCCCGCGGGTGAACGAGCGCGGTCGCTTTTTGCGAAAGCAGCGATTCATGGCTCGCTTTGTCCATCCAGGCAACCGCGTAGTAATACGCCGTATCCTGAACGATCGTATCGGCGGCTGTATCGTCCACGAACTGCGCCGCTGTCAGCGGCGTATCGTTCAGCAGTTCATAGCCGCTCAGCGGCTGCGTGGAGCGGTAGACGTTGTAGCCTGTCGAACCAAGCACCGGCGACCAGACGAGCTGCACCGAACCTTGCGCTTCCTGAGCGCCAAACGCGGTAGGACCTGCGGCCGGACGAATCGTTACGTGGGTCGACCCGCTTTTGATCGATTCGGTGCCAAAGCGATTGACCGCAGTCACACGATAATAGATGTTCGTATTCGCTTGCACCTTGTATTGAGCAAAATACGTATCCTGGAATGTAAGATCCGTCACGTGATCAAGCACCAGTTCGTAAGTGCCGTCCTTGGATGCGGAACGGTACACCTTGTAGGAAGCGGCGTTCTTCGCTGCCGCCCAAGTCAGATTAATCACGTTGGAATCGTTGTAAGCTTTAACCTTGGAAGGCGTGGAAGGAATCGTTTTGGGCACCGTGACGCCCACCTTTTTCAGCAAGGACGATTCGTTGTCGAACTGATCCGTAGCCGCAATGGCATAATAGTAACGGATGTTGTCCGGGGAATCCTGCTGCTGCAGATCATGCGTAAACGTCGTCGCCGTAAGCGGGCCGCTTACCGGCTGGAACCCGGTTTTCGAATCCGTGGAACGGTAGATTTGGTACGAAGCCGCATCTTCAATCTCCGACCAATTCAACACGATCGTGCCGTCCTGATATTGGGCTGTAAACATCGCGGGAGCTTTCGGCGGCTTCACCACCGCCACACGCACCGACGATTTGGACGATTCGATGCCAAACGCGTTCACTGCCGTTACCGCATAATACAAGTTCGTTCTCGCAGAGACAATCACCTTCTCGTAGCTGCTGTCGACGATCCGATCCTGCGTGGCCGGCACGTCGGAGGCGATCAGTTGGTAAGGGCCGTCCTTGCTCATGGCACGGTATACGTTGTATTTCACGGCGTTGGCCGCAAGCGCCCACGATACTGTAACGACTTCGTCCATATTCACGGCCTTGACCGATTTCGGCGCGTAAGCGATGTTCTTCGGAACGACGACTGTCACCGTACGCGAAGCGGACGATTCGTTGCCGACCTCGTCGAGCGACTTGACGTTGTAATAGTAAATGAGATTGCTTGGCAAATATTGCGGCGTCAGCACGTCGGTGTACGAGGTATCGTCCACCGTCCATTGCTGATCGACTACGGACTGCCCGTTAGTTTTCACAGAGCGGGTCAACTCGTAGCGAGCAACGCCTTCCACTGCCGGCCATTGCAGAACAATGCTGTCGTCAACCAATTGGGCTGTAGGCAGGCCGGGCGTTCCCGGCGCTTTCTTGGTCGTGCTGGCGAGTCCCGATCTCGCCGTTTCGGTGCCGTATTTGTTGACCGCAGTCACCGCATAATAATACGAGCTGTTCACCGGCACCGCCAGTTGGGCAAAACTCGCATCGACGTAAGCGGTCGTACCAGCGTCCAGACCGGCTGCAAGCTGCGTGAACGGTCCGTTTTTGTCAGAAGCGCGGTACACGCGGTATTCAACCGCATTGGCCGCTGTGTTCCACGTGAGCGAAACGACATTGCGCTCATTGGTCAGCCGCAGGCCGCCGGGCGTGGAAGCCGTGTTCTTTTTGAACAACACATTCACTTTTTTCGACAAGCCCGATTCCTGGCCGTCAGGCCAGAAGCTCGTCACGGTGTAGTAATACCGCACATCGGAGCTGATCGTTCCTGCAACCGCAGGATCGACCCAGTCGTAAACCGCCCCGGTCACCGTGCCGCCGGGCACAAGCTCGTAACCCGAACCGGAGCTCGTGGAGCGATACACCTTGTAGCCGGCTGCCCCGTCCACACCACTCCAATGGATTTGCGCGGAGCCTTCGTTCGCTTCGTACACCTCGGCCGTTACTGCCGACGGTGCCACAGGCCCTTGTACGGACGCCTTGGCGAAAGCTGCCGGCGCAAACACGGCGAGTTGAAAAATCAGAGTCAAGATGACCAGCAAAGAGATTCGTCTTTTCATAAGTGCAGATTCACCTTTCCGAACCAAAATTGTTTCCATCCTTGTTCCGTTCCAAACCGTTTTCTGGCAAAACTGTTAGTGGGTACATAGTCCTAAAAAAAGGTCTTTTGGATTAGATATAGATACTACAAATCATACCATAACGAAATTTGTCAGTAAATATTTTCTGCCCTGATTTCCAGGCAAATTTAACGGTATTCACAAGTTTTTTTCGCTTGTCCCGTATTGTCCGCCGTTCAAAAAAATCATCCCTTTTAATCGGGCGGCCCAGCCCTTGATAGATTCCATTATATTCCAAATTGTTGGTTTGTACTACAAAAAAATTCCACCCCGTCTTGCGACGAAGTGGAAGGCTGCTGCGGAAAGTCAAATTGGCCTTGCTCTTAAATGCCGACGATGTGATAACCGCCGTCTACGTAAATGATTTCGCCCGTAATGCCGCGGGACAGTTGGCTCATCAGGAACATCGCCGTATCGCCCACCTCGGCGGTTTCCGTCGTGCGGCGCAACGGCGCTTTCTCTTCCACCTGGCGCAAAATCGAGTTGAAATCCTTGATCCCCTTCGCAGCCAACGTGCGGATCGGGCCGGCGGAAATGCCGTTGACGCGCACATTGAATTGGCCGAGATCGGCGGCCAGGTAACGAATGCTCGCTTCCAGCGCCGCTTTGGCTACGCCCATCACGTTGTAGTTCTTCATCGCCCGCTCGGAGCCGAGGTACGTCATCGTCACGATGCTGCCGCCTTCGGTCATCAGCGGGTACAGGCGCTGCGCAGCCGCTACAAGCGAATAGGCGCTGATGTCGTGCGCCAGCGCAAAGCCGTCGCGCGACGTGTCGACGAACATGCCTTCCAGTTCTTCGCCTTTGGCGAACGCGATGCTGTGCACGAGGCCGTGCAGCGTGCCGAATTGCTCCTTCAACGCCGCCGCCAGCGCGTCGATTTCCTCATTCGACGTGACGTTGCACGGCAGCAGCACCGAGCCGGGAATCGTCGCGGCCAGCTTGCGCACGCGTTCTTCCACCCGTTCGTTTTCGTATGTAAAAGCAAGCGAAGCCCCTTGCGCGGCCAGCGATTGGGCAATCGCCCAGGCGATGCTGCGGTCATTGGCTACACCCATGACGACTATATTTTTTCCTTGCAACAGTTGACTCATAGCTTAAGAAAGCCCCTCTCGACTATGGATTGTACTTCTAAATTCCCACTCTTCAAAGTACCCCATTTTCCCAAACTTTTCAAGCTTTAATGTTGCTTAGCTTTGGCGGAGAATCCTTCGCTTTTCTTCCATTATTAAGGTATAATGGAAATGTTGGGCCGTCCGAGTATCAAGTCCCTTCCGATTTGGTAAAGGTCCCCAGACTGGATCCACGTCTGCCGTCGTATATCGATTACAAAAAACAGGAATTTTTCACTAACGGAGCTTGTAGGGGTAAATTTTCAGACAGGTTCGTCATTACAATCAAAGGAGATGATAGGTTGTGTTCAGAAAAAACCTTGCCGTGTCGGCGGCAACAGCCCTATTGCTAACGGGAGTGACTCTGACGAAAGCGGATGCGGCACCGGGCATCGATCTGCGGATGGTGCCCGTGATTGTCAACGGCCAGAAGGTCAAGTTCCCGGATACCGAGCCTTACATTAATACCGATGGCCGGACGATGGTGCCGGTCCGCTTTGTTTCGGAGAAGCTGGGGGCGAACGTGGCATGGGAAGCCGACACCAAGACGGCTGTCATTACCTATGGAAGCAAAACGATTCGGATGCCAATTGGCTCGCGGACAGTGACGGTGGACGGCAAGCAGGTGGAATTGGATACCGCGGCGGAATTCACCGATGGCCGGACGATGGTGCCTTTGCGTTTTGTCAGCGAAGTGATGGAATCCAAGGTAGAGTGGGACGACGGCGCTCATTCGGTCAAGGTGACTGATGCGAGCTATCAGACGAAGATCGATGACGGCGAGGTTACGCTGGACCCTTGGGGCCGGGAGTATAGCAAGAATTGGGATGCCAATTGGATGAAGTTGATGGATCTTGAATCTACTAATTTCTACAGTTTCTATGGAGATTACAGGCCTAGTCGAAGTTCTATTGAGCCAAGGCTTGCTTATGGATATAAAGAGACAGCAGACATGTTGTCGGAAAAAATCCGCAGCTACTATGGGGCACAACTGAATATCGACTATCATACCGTAGACTCTCGAGAACTTACAGATATTTTGATCACAAATTCTTCGGGGGTTATAAAAGATAATTCCTATAAAATATATCAGACGCAAAAAATAGTTGAAGATTATGTTGCATGGGTTAAGGAGAACAAGGTGATTGCTAAAGGTTATGCTGATCCCGAGCCCTCAACAATTTTTCGCAGTGCAAGTGGTCCTTTGTTGTGGATACCAACACACTTCAAGTTTATGATCATCTCATCTACCGATTCCTCCCAGACATTTATAGATAATTATAAAGTATCGGAAGCATCGGATTCTTTTAATTTGCAGAAAGGTGTTTGGTATGACGGTTATTCTCTAGTGAGCATGTCGACCAACGTAGCGGAAAGTTTATGGGGAGATGATTACGGTATCCGCCATACCGAAAATATGTTTTATAAAAATAGTTACTTCTATAATGTTATAAATTAAAATCGCAACAGGTGGGAGACTAAGCCCTCGCCTATCTACTTCGAGAATATATTCTCGTCCCGAGCTGAGCGCTCGATTGGTATCATCAAGGAGGCATGTATGCAAAGATTGCAATTGATTTTTCTAGCGTTTCTCGTACTGCTAAGTGGAATGTTGGTGGTGCCAAAACAAAAGGTTTCTGCAGCTACTGCTGACGATTCAAAACCTTATCCTACGGGAGCTTGGTTTGAGGATGGGCAACTAATTTTTGTTACTCCGAATAAGAAGGCTAGTTCACCTGTAAGATATGGTACAAAAGCTTTTGTAATACGGTTGGATACAACTTGTGATGGGAATAGTCCAGATGGTTCTGAATGCACCCCCTTAAAGGGGGGACCAGATAATTATTTAAGAATCGATTTATACGATAGCGACGGAAACTATGACCCTTTATGGCATGTAGATGATATCGGCGAATGCACATATATCAAAACTTATATTGATGATTATAAATCTATGTCAATCTCCCAAATCGAGAAGTTAACGGGATGTAAGGAACCAGGTCGGGCATCTCCGTCAGAAGCGATTATCGTAGCCAGATTTGTTACGAATAAAGATGGATTTACGAGCAAATTAGTCAATCATCCAAATCCCGAGTTTCAAAAAATCCAAAATGGAGCCCCAGTTTATTTAAATTCAATCTTCTTGATTAAATACAATGACGTGATAGCGTTTAATCCTGAATATACAACTTTAGAGGGTATTCGTAGTGCCAAGTCGTGGTCAAATAATTCATATTTCAGGAGCTATTACGATGTGATGGTTCGCTACTATGGATCATTTCCTATATATGTACAATACGTCAATCAAAATACAAGAGAACCTGTACAAGCTCAGACAGAGATTGAAAGTAAATATGGTCCCCCAAACGACAAGAAATACAAAACTGGAAAATGGCCTGCTTGGGAGTATAGCAAAGACATGACTAAAGACGGTAAAGGTATTGACTTGCCAAAGACCATTACTGGTTCTGACGGCAAGTTGTACGCTCTGCAATGTTCTTATATAACAATGCTAGAAAAGCCGAAGAAGCTGGATTGCAATGATCCCAAGGCAAAAGGCGACCCGAACTGGATGATGGATCGATCGCTCACGGAAAGAAATCCAGGGGTTTACATTGGCGGCACTTACGTTGTTGCTTTGTATGATTATGCCGATTGCAAGTGCAACACGATTGCCACTATCCCGAATAAAGAAAAATTGGAAGGCAAGGTTCCTGCAGAAAACAACGTTATCGGTCAAAAGGTCACGATGCAGGTCGATTTGCAGCAGAGACCCGAGGATCTCGAAGACTGGAAGCACTGGGTAAAGGACAAAACGGATTTCAAAATCCGCATTCGCACCTACAGGTCGGATCAAACCGACAAAATGACCGGGCTTGCGAACACAGGAGCCAAGGCGATTTGGAGTAAAGGCAGCGTGCTGTTGCCGGCAACCGATGCTAACCCTAACTATGAAAATGATGTGGGAACTACCCCATGGGTGCTGCTCGCGTATCTGGATGGCGGAAACGACAGTAAGGTGCTGTTTCAGGATGACTTGACCAACTACCCAATTCCCGAGGGCGGCAAAGTCAGCTTCCGGTATAATGCCGATGTGTTCATTTCGGCGCGAGACACGATTACTAACACTATTATGACGAAGCCATGTACACGACCCGATAACTCTACAGTCATGACCTGGTTCCGTCCTCAGAAGCCAAAGCCGGATATCGGCAATTTTGTTAGCATCCCGAAAAGCTTTTCCGAGATCAAAGAAGGTTCGCCGCAACTGGCGGGCACGAGTTCGAATGAAACATTTGATGCGATGTCCGGTACACCGACGACGCGTAGCTTATATTTTGCTGCCGGTGGTTCGGAGTTCATCGTCGATGTACAGGTCGAATATGTACCGAAGGTGACACAAACTCGAACGTATACATCGGAGTTTACACCAGTCATCAACGGATGGGCCATGGAACCGATTATCGGCGGCTATCAGCAGGATAGCGCACCGCCTAAGCCAAGTGCACGTGTCGTGACGGATGCTTGTAACGCATCATTCACGGAAACGGTCAATCCCAAAAGTCGCCCCTATATTAAAGGGTACACGACCGGCAAAGATCCCCAACCCATCTACGGCACCGAATACGGTTGGGATCAACTTGGTCACGATTCCCACATGGTTGGCAAATATACAGACACATGGACACAAACCATTACATTCGATTATATGAAAATCAACAAAGCTGTCGTGTGGCGAATTGATCGCTCCAAGGTGAACGGAATGTCGGCTTTGGTAGGGACGAACGAAGTCACAGCATCGATTCACAAGATCAACCCAAATGACCCGAATGATCCAAGTCTCCCAACCGTGTTTTCGAATTTTGCCAAAAAGGACACCAGTAAGGACGGGCGATTGCGCTATTCGGTCGAGCCGGCTCAACATGATGCTGTGTACTGGTACGAAGGCGAATCCGATAATTGCCTGACAAACAGCAAAACGTCAGGAACAGTCGATGAGCAGAAGCAGTTCGATATTCGGCGCAACACGGAAGGCAACGTCACGGCGGTGTCGGACTTCCTGATTCTCCAGACTTCCTCCGGTGACCAGTCGGTGATGTATTTCGAAAAGTCCTCCGACCCCGCCGCAACGACGGAGCAACTGGACGTGCCGGTGACGGATTTCGATACGATGTGGACGAACAATCCCTTATCGGCCGCGAAGTGGGACCAGTTGAATACGATTAAAGTTGGATCGTACAACGGCAATTACGGCAATCCGACGAATAAATATTCCGGTGCTTCTACGAGCACGGTAGCGACGGTCTTTGATACGTTGTCTGCCGGATTGATCCGGCCGCACCGGCCTCTGCCCTATTTGCGGCTGATGCATACTGGAATCGATGTGCCGGATGCTTTGCCGAACGGGGAGTATTTTACCGGGGTTTCCGAAGTGTTTTACCAATTGGCACTGATACACAATGATCAGAATTTGCCGGTCATGTACGGGACAGGTTATAACAACGATTATCAAGCCAACGGCCAGGCATTTCCTGCTCCGTATTCGCCGATTCATGCCAAGGTCAACGATGTGGTCATTCACGACCCGGTTTCGGTCGAAAATGCGCTGGTGGTTTCGCTGCCAAGCTCATTGGATCAGCGGACACCGGCCTCCCAAGCGATTGGGGGAAATAAGCAGGAAGGTGTCGCAGAGTACGAACGTGTTCTTGACCCGTCGTATCGGCAAAACATCATCCCGAACTCTGACGCTGAAATCGTCAATGTCAACGGAACGGTCGCCGGCTGGAACCAGTGGGTCGCTTCGGGCAGCAGCGCGAATATGACCTTCACCAACCGCAGCGGGGATACGTGGGTGATCGGGCCGGGGAAACATACGTTTGAGGTGAACAGTGCGGCGGGAACCGGGGCCACCGGCGGATATTGGAAGGATATCCCGATCAAGCCGAATACGAATTATCGGTTTGAAGGCGATTTGAGTTGTCACCGGTGCGATGGGTATTTTGCCCTCGATGTGTATACGTCGGATATGCAGTACACTGGGGTCAGTGCCGGCAGCAGCGATCACAACACAACGTCGGTCTTACAGCACAAAACGTTTGATTTTACGTCGCCAGCCAATGCCGGCGTGCTGCGCATTCATATGATCAAGGGCCCGACGCTCGACGCGGTTTCCAATCCGCGTGATTATTTGTTCGCCGATAACCTGTTGCTGAAAAACATGAGCGTGCAGGAGTTTGTGGCGGTGGACCCAGTGTTCGTTACGGAGGAGGTCCCGAATCCCGACTATGTGAAGGCCACGAATGGGACGAACAAGACGTTTACCTACACGGGAAGCGCGGAAACATTCACCGCTCCCGATGATGGCGTATACACGATCGAGGCCTGGGGGGCTCAAGGCGGTCGGGGTACTCAAAAAGGCAGCAACGGCAGCGGCGGCCTGGGCGGTTATTCCCGAGGGCAAATTACGCTTAGCAAGGGAGAAACGCTGAATATGTATGTGGGCGGTCAGGGCGGCAGCAGCGGTGCCGCGGGCTGGAACGGCGGCGGCACAGCCACATCCTCCAATGGCGGCGGCGGAGGTGCATCGGACGTGCGGAAGGGCGGCACAAACCTCAGCGACCGCATTCTTGTGGCCGGCGGCGGAGGTGGAGGCGGTTCCGGGGCAACCGGGGGTGACGGTGGCGGCGAGAAGGGGGGTACGGGCACGTCGACGAGCGAGGTCAGCGGCGGTGCGGGCGGCAGCCAAACCAGCGGCTATTCGCTGGGCTCCGGCGGGTCAGTGAGCGGCGATGCCAGCGCTGGCGGGGGCGGCTATTACGGCGGCTATGGCGCGGCCTCGCATGGCTGCAGCAATCCGAACGCCGGCGGCGGAGGCGGATCGGGATATGTGGGCGGCGTGTCAAACGGCACGATGTCGACGGGCGTCAAAACCGGCGATGGCCAAATTGTCATTACCTCCCCGCCGCGCGCAGCGATTGGCGCGCCGATGAAGGTGGTGACGACGATGGCCGGCGGCTCCGATACGTCTCCGCCATCGGACGCCTACGTCCTCCAGACGATCACGGTCAAGCCAAGTACACCGGCTGGCGGCTATACGCCCGGCAATTTCGTCCTGCTGGATCATGGCTTCCAGCTGTATTTTCCGAATACGGGCGACTTCTATGGCAACGGTCAATGGGGCTGGTCGCAGACGACGGAAATTCGCGGCAAAGGTTTTACGGACGGGATGGATACAACGGAATGGACCCAAGCGAAATACGTCAAGTTTGATTTCAATGTCATTTACAATGGTGTGATGTACAAGGCTAATGAATGGATATCGCTGGACGTAGGGACAACCTTGTTTGACTTCTATGTACCGCTGGCAAACCGTGAGAGGGTCAGCGCGATGGTGGAGTGGAAGAGTGTGGCGATTAACGCAGCGGGAGAAGACAGTGATCTGCCAACTAATAAAGTTCGTTATAACACGCCGCGAACATATGCCGCCAAGCACAGCACGCTGAAAAAATATCAGGTTGACGTCGTGGGGCGGATCGGCAACATGGTCATCGAGGATACGGGGGATTTCCGGTTCTCGAATTTGTTCAAGCAGCAGCGCCAACCGACGGAATGGTTGATTCCGAATGTGGTGGCCAAGGTCAACCCAAATGCCCAAGCGCAGGTCATAGGCGATTTGATCGATATTCGTGGAGAGTCCATGTCGACCAACGCCAGTTACTTGAATACATGGGGGCTGCTCACTCATTTGAATTTAGGCAACCAGCGCGACAACAAAACGATCACCTTCCCGCTGTCGCCGGAGAAAAACAATATTAAAGCCTTGCAGAATCAGCCGCTGCGTCTGGGCTACGAGGTGTTGTCCGATATTCAAACGATGGGCAACTACTACAGCAACCTGCAAATCATTCCGTATTACTATCACTTGAACTTGCAAACCGGGACCATCACTCCGGTTGACATCTACATGAATGTGGGTGGCGATTACAAAATCATTAACCGGCACAGCGGGGGGAGTACGGCTACGGTGTACGAGAATCCGGTGCGGCTGAATTGGGACGATCAGGCGGGCAGACGAAATGTGACAGCGGCCGAGCAGGAGTGGACGTCGCGGATCGCGGCGCTATTTGCTCAATCCGGGGGCGATGGCGCGGAGGGCAAGGCGGCTGAGCCTTTCGGCACGTACTTGTACGGGAGCTCGCAGTTCATGCAGTTGACCGGCCGCAACCGCACATACATTGGCCAGGACGCAACATACGGGTGGGACAAAAATCCCGGCAACAAGCTGTCGATGATGGAGTATGCGATGCAGGCGCAGCGCTGGCATTTCTCTTACTCGCTGCCGTCCTCGGCGGTGGCGGTGCGGGCGGGCCAGCAGGTGACGCAAGCGAATATCGATGCGCTGCGGACGAATACCGGCGTGCTGGTGCTGGCCGCCGACATCAAGGCGGTTGGCGATACGTATACGTTGCAGTATACAGCGCCTATGGGTAATGGTACAGCCAACATAGCGGGCACATCGTGGCCGCTGGGCAGCATTCCGTATCCGGTTATCGCGATTTACTCGGCGTCCAAATCATCGGCGGACGACCTGCAAGTATCGGGAACACATTAAAACATGGGAGCGCGGCGGGAAGTGCAATCAGTGCATCTCCCCCTCCTCTACCATACACAGCTCGTTACTGTCAAAATTCGAAAATCCCGATTTCATCTGGAATGGCTTGCCGATTACGGAAATTCATGTGATGATGGAGGCAGGCGTCACACGATCTTATAGTAGCCGAACATGGGGACAGGGGCGGTTGAAGTGAAGAAAACCATAAAGGTGGTGCTGGTCATCATGAGTATGGCATCAATGCTGGCGCTTGCCGCATGCGGCAATAGAGACCACGCGGCAGCGAAAAAAATTACAAGCTACTTAAAAACCAAATACAACGAAACATTTGTGGTCGATGCGATTGGCGGAGGCTACGGCACGCTGACGACGAATACTCTGAAAGCGTACGTGTACCCGGATGGCCACCCCGACCGCAGGTTCAATGTGGAAATTACGAAGGACTTGGATAAGGTGTGGGACAGCTACATGAACGTGCTGATGGCCGAAAAGCTGGATCAGCAAGCGACGGAGCTGGCCCAATCTATTTTTCAAAAACAGGTTTGGGTGAAAAGTTATATTACCAATGGCGGACTATCGTTTCCAGACACGGATTTGAACGACAGAACGTTAAGTCTTACTGATTATATAAAACTAAAAACAACGTATGTGGTAGTGAACGTATTTATCGATGCACAAGCACCGGCCGATCCTGCGACAGAAGCGCCATATATCGACCGAATGGCCGACGCAGGCCTGGAGATGGGCATGAGTGAATTGTATGTTGATGTGTATTATTTGAAACCCGATTCATTTAAGGGTGTGCGTACGCGCTATCTTACCGATCAAGATCCGTTAGAGTTTTACTTAAAGAAAGAAAATACCTTTAGCAACGGATGGACCGAGGTCAAGGAAGGAAAGAAAAAATACACGGTAGAAGAAATTGTAAAAAAATTCAATACTACTTTGCGAGATGGGCAAAAAAATCAATAAAAGCGCAGGATTGCCTTCATTTGATCTTGTTGTTTATGAGCGAAATATGACGAAGGAGGAACAAGCTTGCCAATTTCCGAAATAGATGCTTGGGTAATGTCAAAACTTGCATACTTGGATGTGAAAAATAATAATCAGTTCTACAATAGCTATAAAAAGGGAACACTAACCGTCGGCGATTTGACCAGCTACTACCGTACAAAACCGGAAGAACTCGAGCAGTTGAAAGAACGCTTTTCCAATAAGGAGCAATTCAAAACGTTTCGGCAAGTGGTGACAAGCATTTCCGAGCCGGATTCCAAGTATTATAACTGGAAGGTCGCGCGGGTGCAGGATAACAATACTTCCACAGGCTTTGTCGCTTATACATTCGAGTCGCAACCGGGCGAGGCTGTCGTGGCATTTCGCGGCAGTGAAGATATGGCGAAACTGGAATACCGCAACGATTGGCAAAACAATGCCTCTTCCGTTTATGCTCGGCAAACCGTACAACAGAAGGATGCCGAGGCGTACATGGCTGACCCGTCCATGAAAGATTACAGCAATATTTCGCTGACCGGTCATTCATTGGGTGGCAATCTCGCCTTGTACGCGGCTTTAACAGCTGATCCCCAGCTTCGTGATGTGATTACCAGCACGCAAACGTTTAACGCACCAGGCTTTAATCAGGAGTTTATCCAGAGCCACAAAGAGACGATTGATACCACGCGTTCGCGGATTCAGGAATTCCAAAATGAATACGATCTGGTTTCGTCCATTATGTACAATCCCACGCAACCGATTATCATCCATACAACGGCTAAAAATAAAACCCTTACGGATAATCATGCGCTTAATTTTTTGCAAATTGAAAACGGACAATTCAAACGATCCGCTACCCAGGAAAAAGATATCAGCTGCCAGGTGCTGGCGGACTTCACGCAAAGATTGCAGACACTGCCTGCTCCTATGTTGGAAGGAACGGTTGACATGACTTTTGCGATTTGGAATGGCCGGATCGATCATGTCGATATCGCAGCAGCGGGCATTACGATGGCTGCAGTAGCAACCATAGGTCCGGCGTCAGCGGCCGCTTTGGTAGTGGATGTGCTGGTTGGGGCAATCGTACCGGAAATTGTTAAGTTTATCGTCGTACCCGCGCTACAAAATGCGCATCAATTTGCGCAAGAAGCTGCGGTCAAGCTCTATGAGCATGTGGCAGCATTTGTTGAGGGTACAATTGACGCTGTCAACCACACGATTGCATTAGGCGAAACTTTACGTGATTTTAAATCAAAGGCACTGCAGCGGGTAGAACACACGGCTAAAGGATTAATTAACGGGATTAAAAGATTGTGGGGTTCCCCGAAGGCTGTATATGCAGAAGGCGTACTTGAAGCAAGCATCATCGGGCTGCGGAGCTTGGGTGATCGGTTGCTGCAACTGCAAAGCAAGCTTGGCCGAATTGATGACCGCATGGACACATTACGAAGACTCGTGGATGTGGAGGATAAAGCCCAAGTATTTTTGCTTGATTTGCGGATCGGCTATGATTCGGAGCTGCGAAAATGCCAGGATTATGTGAACGAAGCAGCCGACCAGCTTGAGCAGTGTGAACGAACAATTCTTCAGCAAGCCTATGCGCTTTAAACGGCCCACGCCTGCCGGAATTAACAAAAGGAAACTGAACAGGGATGGGCCCGCTCTCGATCTCAAGAGACAGGCTCATCCCTATTTCTCACCTTAATGATAGCTCAAAGCTGGCTTGATCGAGCGCAGTGACACCCTCCTGTTGCTGCAAATCGTCCATCAGCCGCAGCAGCGCGCCGTCCTTCATCTTGGCTTCGATCATCACGTCGAGCCGCGGCGTCGTCGGCGCAATCTCCCGCAGGAAAGCGAGCAGCGGTCCGATTTCGACATAATCCGCGTGGCTGCGCGGGTCTTTGTCGCTTTTGGGACTGGAGACGTGGATTTTTGGCGGCAGTTGGCTCGCAACAGGCCGTGGAACCGCGGCAGCCTCTCCGCTTGCCCCCGCTTCCTTGCCGATCGGCGCAACGCCGTATTCGCTAACGCTGCCGCCTGACGTTGCCGCCGAGCGCTCCACGGCGCCAACCGCCGCCAGTTCTCTGGCGTCGCGCGCCGCCGTCGGTTCCCCCCGCTGCCCGGCCCACGTCGCCTGAATGCGCGGCCACAGCTCGGCGGCGCGTTCACTGCCTGGATTCACCTCATGGTGGTGAATATCCAGCACCATCGGCGCGCACACCCGCTCGGCCAGCTCCAGCGTCTCCAGCGCCGTAAAGGTTTTGTCGTCGTTCTCCAACGTGATGCGGCTGCGAACGACCGGACGGAGCTTGGCGAAATTTTTTACGAATCGCTCCCCGGCTTTCGCTTTATCGCCATAGGTCCCGCCAACATGAATGTTGCACATCGCCTCCGTGCCAAGGCCCATCGCCTCCAGCATCGTCGTATGCCGCTCCAGATCCTCGATTGACTTGCCCAGCACCTCCAGCCGCGGCGTGCTCAGCACCGTGAAATGATCGGGATGAAAGCTTACTCGCATCCTATGCTGCCGCACATACCGGCCGATTTCGGCAAACGGCTCGCGCAATACGGGGAACGGATCCCAACCGGCGAGCAGCTCGTGACCGATCAGCGGGATCAGCTTGGACGAGAAGCGGTAGACGTGGATATCATGGGCCCGGTTATGGCGCAGCAGCCGCAGCGTGTTGTGCAAATTTTCGGCAGCGATGCGCTCCAGCTTGCGAATGGCCGCTTCGCGGTCGGCCAGCTTGCCAAACGCGGTAGCGGTCATCGTTTTGGACGGCGAGGCGTTTTTCACCTCTGTAGACATCGCGACATACCCCAAACGCACGATCATGAAAACCGGCCCCCCAGTAAATTTTTCCGATAGCAATCGCTCCTTGTTAGCGTCCCCTTGCGCTGTCAGAACTATGCCAATCTCCCCATCCGCCGGGTTCGCTAACTTCTCAGCGTACGCGCCTGCTCCGCCGCCGCTCTTAACAAATTCCACACTCAACCGCCAAACTTGGCCACAGCGCAAAAAGCACCCCCGCTATCGGCGAGAATGCCCTTTTGTGCCAACTGCCCGGCGCGGTGCGCCTTACGCCCGTTCGCCGAAAAACATCTCGTCGGCCAAGGCCGTCTGCACGCGTGCTTCCTCTTCGGTAAGCCGGCGCACCAGCTCCATCTCCACCTGCGTCACTTCTTCGCCTTGAAAATTAATCTCGGCGATCGACACGACGATCTTTACGATCGCAATCGCCTGATTGTCCGGCGTGTACGCGATGACCTTTTGCCCGGTCGGGTAGACGCGGAAGCCGCTTTTGACCATTTTGCCGCGGCCGTACTCCAGCAGTTCGTACAGTTCCTGCTCCGATTTGAATTTGCACACGGAGTTAAATTCGGTTTCAAATCCCATCTTCATCTACTCCACATCAAAAGTGTATTGAATACGCTGCTTGGCTTCATGCCGCTCCAACGCCAGCCGGATCAGATCGTCGAGCAGCTCGCGGTACGGCTTGCCCGACTCCTTCCACAGCAGCGGGTACATGCTGAACGGCGTAAAGCCCGGCATCGTATTGATTTCGTTGACATAAATGTTACCGTCGGTTTTGCCGACGAAGAAGTCGACCCGCGACAAGCCGCTGCCGTCGATGGCCAGAAAAGTGCGCACCGCCAGCTCCTGCAGTTGCGCCGCGAGCTCGGCGGGAAGGTCGGCCGGAATGATCATCGCCGATTTGCCGTCGATATACTTGGCTTTATAATCGTAAAATTCATTCGAAGATACGACTTCCCCCGGCACGGAAGCGATCGGCTCGTCGTTGCCAAGCACGCTGACCTCGATTTCCCGCGCATCGATGTTCTCTTCAATAATAACCTTGCGGTCGTACTGGAAGGCGAAGCTGACGGCAGCCAGCAGTTCCTCGCGGTTGCGCACCTTGGAGATGCCAACGCTGGAGCCAAGATTGGCCGGCTTGACGAAACACGGATAACCGATGGACACCTCGGTTTCGGTCAACAAGTATTCCTGATTTTTCTCCCACTGCGTGCGCGTGAAATGGCGGAACACGCACTGCGGCAACCCTTCCTGAGCGAATACCTTCTTCATCATCACCTTATCCATGCCGACGGCGGAAGCAAGCACACCCGTGCCGACATAAGGAATGTTGGCGATTTCGAACAAGCCCTGAATCGTGCCATCTTCGCCAAACGTGCCATGCAGCAGGGGCAACGCGACGTCGAGACGCTCCGCTGCGCCGGACGCGCCAAAAATCGGCGCCAGCGCAAACGACGCGCCGTCTCCGGCCACCTTGCCCGCTCCCGCCTCGAAGGTCAGCGCTTGGATGCCGTCTACCGGACCTGGCAGCGTACTTCCACTGCGCCACTCCCCTTGTTTCGTTATGTAAAAGGGCGTGATGTCGTATTTTTCAAAATCCATCGCCTTGATTACCGCCAGCGCGGTTTGCAGCGATACGTCGTGCTCCCCGGATTTGCCTCCGTAGATCAGACCTACTCGTATTTTGCGGTTCATGCCGTACCTCCATCTATGTGTCATTTCATCGTTTATTCATCGGCGATCCGCACGAACACATAACGGGTCCGCTCCGTCCAAGCCGGCGAATCGCGGTATTCCCAATAGCGGGCGCGGCTGTTATACGTATGGGCATTAACCAGAGGCATGCCGCTGGCGTCCAAAGCCGTCACAATCGCGTTGTGCTGATACCGTCCGTCTCCGTCCCAATCGTAGCTGATGATGTCGCCGGGCGCGAGCAGCTCGGGGCGCTCCACCACTGCACCGTGAAAAATCGACCTGCGGCTGGCCACATAAGCCTGCAAGCTGTGCGCAACGGCCCAACTGTAGCTCCACAGCTCCTGACCGCCCTGCTTGCCGGCGTACCACCAGCCCGCTTCTCTTTTTCCAGTATAGTCCATCGTGCCTTTCCCTGCAAAGAGACATTGCGAGACGTAATTCGTACAGTCGACCTCAAAGGTCAAATAAGCCGGATTGGCCGCATTCCACCAGCGCTCGGCATACGCCACCGCCTTGGCCCGATCATACTGCAACCGGCGGGACGACGACTCCCCGGTGTTGAGTATACTATAATTAATATAAGGAAGGGAAGGCGCGCGGAAAGCGGGATCGGCAAAGGGAGGAAAAAAACCGCCGCGCCCGCCGGGCGTCGACTGCCGCTCGGACAAGCGGTTCTCCAGACTGCGAATCTGCCAGCGCCCGGACGCCTCGCGCAACGTTAACCGCTCGGGCTCGGCTCGTTCCTCCGTATGTTCAACCGTGCCGATGCGGTAGAGCAGGCTGCGGCGCAGCTCGATATCGGCGACGATGCCGCCTCCGGTTTCCTTGACGCCGGCAAGGCGCAGCTTCGTCTCACAGCGCAAAGGCCGCGCGCCGCGCTCGCGAAAGCTGCCAGCCGCCCGCGCAAGCCGCTCCTGCTGCGCGCGCAAGAAGGCGGCATCGGCGACATAAGGAGCCATCGGCTCGGCGCCCCCCTCCAGCTCCGCCTGATTTTTGGCATAGACATAATGGTAGAGCGCGGTTTTCCAGGACATTCCGTTACCTCCCCAAAGTGATCCGCAGCAAGCGGCTGCAGCGCGTTAACGGCACGGCCAACAACGGCGGGACTTGCCTCCCCGCAAAAAAAGAATTAATTCCATTATATGAGAAAAAAACGCCAAAAATGATGGTTCAATCTCAAAATCAGTGGTTGACAATTCAACCAGACAATCGGTGTCGATTGCATTCGATTAAGATGCCAGCCTTATAGCAATTACGATTACGTGTGAAGTAGTGTCTGCGCTGAAATGCTTTGATGCGATTATGACGACCTTCAACAGTCGCATTGGTCCAACGGCAGCGATGGTAGTTTACGATTTCGGCTTCCCAATTGCGCATCGTTTTCAAGGTGCTTCGCACCGCATCATGATCGATCTGAT
>Ga0206102_1000027_pt1 | contig 121999 bp, 109 predicted proteins | sample 1B1Ametagenome_FD_148645 | JGI IMG/M metagenome (GOLD analysis project Ga0206102, IMG submission 148645) | Enriched microbial communities from leaf-cutter ant dump, University of Wisconsin, Madison, United States - 1B1A | ecosystem: Environmental > Terrestrial > Nest > Insects nest > Nest dump... | reverse complement strand
TCACCAACCAGCTAATGCGCCGCAGGCCCATCCTCAAGCCACAGATTGCTCCGTGTTTCATGATTCTCTCAGGCGAGAAAACCAGTTATCCGGTCTTAGCTATCGTTTCCCATAGTTATCCCGATCTTCAGGGCAGGTTGCCTACGTGTTACTCACCCGTCCGCCGCTAACCATCTCCCGAAAGAAATGATCCGCTCGACTTGCATGTATTAGGCACGCCGCCAGCGTTCGTCCTGAGCCAGGATCAAACTCTCCAATAATGTCCTCATTGTAGATTTGATCGACGATCAAACTCTCCAATAAAGTCCTCATTGCAGATTTGATCGACGATCAAACTCTCCAACAAGGTCAAACCTATTGTTAAGCTGAATAGCTCATTGTCAAAGCTAGCGAGATTTTGCAATCTCTTGTTTGGTCACTTGCGTGACCGTGCTTCTTCACTCGTTGTTCAGTTTTCAAAGAGCAATCAAACTGCTTGTCCGCCGTGACTCTTTCGCAAACAGCAGGAATTTCACTATACCACAACTCCGAGCCATCTTGCAATACCTTTTTTTCATTCATTCGGTTTTGCAAATGTTGTCGAATGGCCGGAATGCTAGGATACCACATTCGCTTACGCCTTGGCAAGCGCCAATTTTGCGGCCGCTGCTCCCTTTGCTTCAAGAGCAACGAGGAATACTTTACCACGAACAAAATAGAAAAGCAACTGGATAAAAATGTAATGCACGACCTGCTCATTTCCGCTAAAACAGCAGCGCCGCAAAGTCTGTACTTCCGACCTGACTGCCGCAGCACGGCGAGTCATTCCGCTGACACAACCATGAACCTGCTGCAAGCCACGCCGACGGGCTAACGACCAGCAGCCCCGCGGAATAAACCGGGAGGCAGCCCTTTTTGTGCTTAATATTCCATCGTCACGATCGGCGTGCCAACCGTCAACCGCCACTGCCCGCTGACCGAATCGCGGTGCATCGCCGCTTGCAAATTCATCCGGCGATCGCCGCTCATCACGCCGCCGGCCAGCCGCTCCGTCACAGCGGATACGCTCCAGGTGCCTGTATCGGCATAGCTTTCCAGCGCTTCGGCATCCAACTTATTCAGCAACCCAGCCGTCAACTGCTTGGCTTGCTCATCCGCCGACACAGCGTCCGCGCCAACTTCGCCCTGAACCATCACGTTCCACGCACCGCCGATGCCCAGTTCCTGCAGCACGCCCGTCATTCGCTCCTGCCAAGCCAGCATATCCGCTTGCGCCGCCTGCGCAGAAGCATCCAGCCGCAGCACCATGTAGCAAGCCGCTTGCCCTTGCGGCTGCGCCACTGTAAGCGATGCCGCACCACTCGCAAACACGCCGTTTTCCGACGTATACACCGCATGTCCATTGGAAGCGCCCAACTCCGCCGCTTGGCTCAACCCAAGACGACCGCTCAGCTCGTGTCCTGTCTCCAACAGTGCCCGCTCCCCGCCGCGGCAATCGCCGTAGCTGCCCGTATATTTAAACTCCACGCGTGCCTCGCCCCGAACAAAAGGTTTGACCGCATTCAGCAAACGCTCCGCGTCGTTCCCCGCGCTGGCTTCGGCATGGCGCACCCATCCAAAAATCCAACTGACAATCGCCATCCCGATCATCGACAGCAGCCAAAACTTGTTCATCAAAAAAGCACCTCATTCACTGGAATCTTGGATTCTAGTAAAAGGATGCCCCATTCTAGCAATTGTATACTTGTCCGCAGCAAAATCTATCGACTACCTCGTAGACTGGAAAAATTCGATCCGCTCACCGCCCAGCCCGTCAAAGAAAAAGTACCGCGAGCCGTTCGGCAATGTCGTGATGCTGTCGTCCACGCCTGGCACTCGCAGCCCTTGGATTCGCGCAAACTCCACTTCAATATCGTCGACGGTAAACGCCAGATGATGCACCTTGCCTTCTACGGGCAAGCCGGCGTTGTATCCTTCAATCAGCTCCACCTCGGTTTCGCCGGTAGGGCCAAAGCCGAGAAAAGCGAGGCGAATCACGCCATTCGTATGCAGCAGCGTACCTTTGAGCGTCAGCCCGATCACGTCTTCGTAAAAACGGATCGACGCCTCCAGATCGGCGACCATGACGCCGACATGCTCCATTTTGCTAACAGCCATAATTGGTTTCCTCCCCTTATAGTGCCTATCGCTATTGTAGCGGAATTGGCGGACAAGGAAAAGTTGCGGGCGGCGGCTCGTTGATGGCCGGTCTTTTTTCACCTAAAATCAAGGTATGGAGAAAAAGGAGGACGCACGATGAACGGAAATCAACCAACGGCGCTCATTACGGGCACGTCAAGCGGCTTCGGTCTGCTGGCGGCGGTGGAACTGGCGCGGCGCGGCTATCGGGTGGCGGCGACGATGCGCGATGTCTCCCGCAATAACCTGCTGCTGGAGGCGGCCGCGCAAGCCGGAGCCATAGAAAATATTCATTGCCTGCAGGTGGACGTAACCGATGCGTCGTCTATACAGTTGGCGGTACAAACGGTATGGCAGACGTATGGACGTCTGGATGTGCTTGTGAATAATGCCGGTTACGCGCTCGGCGGGTTCACCGAGGAAATCGCCATGGAAGCATGGCGGCAGCAGTTGGAAACGAACGTGTTCGGCACGATTGCCGTGACCAAAGCGGCGTTGCCCTTGATGCGAGAGGCCGGACGCGGCACGATCATCAATATCAGCAGCGTCAGCGGACGGTTCGCGTTGCCCGCCTTCGCTCCGTATGCAACCTCCAAATTTGCCATCGAAGGCTTCAGCGAAGCGCTGCGGCTGGAAATGCGCCCTTTTGGCGTGCGCGTTGTGCTTGTGGAGCCGGGACCGTACCGCACAGACATTTGGGCAAAAGGGTTCGCCGGCTTCGCAGCCAAAGAAAACTCGCCGTATAAAGCGGAGCTGGAGGCCATTTTGCGCTATGCGCGCCGCACGGCGGAAGCTTCCCCCGATCCGGTTGAGGTGGCCCAACTGATCGCGCGTATCGCGGAGCATCCGCAGCCCAAACTGCGCTACCCCATCGGGCGGCAAGCCGCGCTGATGCTCTGGCTCAAGGAGCGGCTCCCGTGGCGCTGGGTGGAAGCGATCCTGCTCCGCGAATTGAAGCGGCAACAGCGTTAGACCGGCTGCAAAGGCAAACTGACAATATCGCCCTCCAGCGAATAAAGCGTCGTTTCCATATCCGTTACGTTCACCAGAAACAAGGCGTCAAAAATTTTGCGCACTTCCTGGTCGGACAAGCTGTTTTGGATCGTTTCAACAGCCAACGGCACGGAGTCGCGGTAGAGCGGATCAAAAAACACGTAAACTTCTTTATCGATGATGACCATTTTGATATGCTGCATGGCACGCACCTCCATCCTGCTACCCATTCTAAGCAGATATCGCCAGAAAAGTATTAGCCGATTGTTAGACGTTTGTTAGCAACAGATCTCCCCATACCGCTGTCAACAGGTGTATACTGGAAGCAGATTCGCCGATAAGGAGGCTGGACGTTCGATGCGCTTGCTAAAGCTGCTGCAAATCTACGAAGTGGACGGAATTACGCCCAAGCACCGCTCCGAGCGGTTCGATTTCGACGAAATTCAAGGACGAACCTTTCGCGAGCTGAAGCCGACGGAAATCGGCAACCCGATGATTTTATCCGGCATTGATCAATACATTCCTTTTAAAACGACGCGCGTGCAAGCGATCGATCGCGACGGCCCCGATTTCCGCGTGCTGACTCGCAATACGATTTATCATTTTGAAATATTTACGGACAAAAAAGCCACTTGACCGTCGCGTCAAGCGGCTTTTTTCATCATCGGCGGCTTCCCGGCAAATCTCCCGGCAGGCTGCGCCAAGCGCCGCTGGATTTTCGGTCGCGCAGAGATCGGCGGCCCACAACAAGCGCACGGCAGACGGTTGACGGCGAAAACAACTCGTTATACCGCATACCAAGGGTTCAGGTGAATCAGCACCTCGCCCACATCTTCATGGCAGTCCATAATCGCCTTCTTGATCGCGCGCGAAATGTCATGCCCCTCCTGAATCGACAGCTCGCCGGGAACGCTGACCCGCAAATCGACGAGAATGTAATGACCGTGCTCGCGCGCGCGGATGCGGTCGATCCGCTTGACCTCGGCCACAGAAGACACCAGCTGCGCGTAGGCGTCGAGCTTCTCCTGGCTGACCGCTTTCTCCATCAGCACATCAAACGCTTCCTGCCCCATATGCGCCGCCAGCTTCAGCACCAGCGCCGACACGATGATGCCGGCGAGCGGATCGCCGTAGGACAAGTAGTGAAGGTGGTACGCATCCCCGATCAGAGCCAGCCCGATGCCCGCCACAGCGGCCAGCGACGCATACACGTCGGCCAGATGATCATAAGCCGTGGCGATCAGCGCCTTGCTGTTCATGCGGCGGCCGATGCGCATCGTGTAGACGTAAAGCGCCTGCTTCCATATCAGCGAAATGATCGCGGCCAACAGCGCCAGCACGCTGGCCTTCGCCGGCTCCTCCATAAACGACATCACCGATTCGTAGGCGATATAAACGGCGGCAAGCGCCAAAATGATCGAAACGATCGCTGCGCTGATGACTTCGGCTTTGCCATGGCCGTACGGATGGTCATCGTCAGCAGGACGCTGGGAAATGCGCATGGAGGTCAGCGAAGCGAACGTGGCGATGACGTCGCCCGCATTATGTACGCCGTCGGCGAGCAGCACCTGGCTATTGAACAGCAGTCCGGCGGCGATTTTGATCGCAGTCAGCGCCACGTTGCTGATCAAGCTGATCCAGACGGCCAGCATGGAGCGATTGTTATCCTTGCTCATGTTTTATGACCCCCTTCAGCATTTTTTCCCGCGGGAAACAAAAACCCTCGACCGCAAACGGGTCAAGGGTTGGAATTTGTGCGATATGAAGCGAACATAAAGACGGTTGAACCTGCATGCGATCACCACACTTGTTAGCAAGACGTCTCTTTATTATAGCATATGAATCCGGTAGTGGCAAAAGACCTTTGGCTATTGAAAAGGGGGCGCGCATCCGCGGGAAAATAAACGCGCCGGGCGCCAGGCTCAGCGGTTGTAGGGTCCGGCGCGCGGAAGATGTGCGCGGCGTGAGGCGTGAGGTGCCTTGCAGCAGCGTGTAGGCGACGCCCCGGCGCTGCAAATCGTCGGTGATCCGACCGTGGCACCACACGTCGCCGGTCAGGCTACTGCCCGGTAATCCGGTGGAGCAGATCCATTTTTTGCTGCCACACCTGCTCGCTCAGATCAACCGGATAAACGGCCGGGTGCAGCTTGCGCCGGTATTCCGGCCAGAGCAGCTCCAACTGCGCGGCATGATGGCGGCAAATATCGTCCAGTGCAGGCAGCTCATACACCCGCTGCCCGTCCCGGAAAATCGGCTGGAGCAGCGGCTGGGCATCGTAGTCGTCGATGTACTTGTGCAGATAAGGGCGCAGCGGGTCAAACAACTTGATCCGCCTTGCTTCGCGTACGTCGTCTTCATCCGGCGCCGCCAGGTAGTCGGCTTCGGCTTTGCCTGTCTGACGGTTGACGATGCGGTAAACGTCCTTGATGCCCGGCGTCGTCACCTTCTCGGGATTGCCCGACACCTTGATAACCGGCACATAACCGCCGTCCTGCTCGCGGGCAACAAGCTTGTAGACGCCGCCAAGCGCGGGCTGGTCGGCCGCGGTAATCAGCTGCGTGCCGACCCCCCAGCTGTCGATGGCTGCTCCTTGCGCCTTGAGGTCGGCGATGATGTTTTCGTCGAGATCGTTCGAAGCGACGATCCGCACGTTCGGAAAGCCGGCCTCGTCGAGCATGGCGCGGGCGGCTTTCGACAAATACGCCAGATCGCCGCTGTCAAGGCGGATGGCGCTGAGGTGTTTGCCCCGGCGCTGCAGCTCGCACGCGGTTGCGATCGCGTTCGGCACGCCGCTGCGCAGCGTGTCGTACGTGTCGACGAGCAGCGTGACGTTGTCCGGCAGCGCCGCCGCATAGCGGTGGAAGGCTTCGGCTTCCGTCGCGTGTCCCTGCACCCAGGCGTGGGCATGGGTGCCCTTGGCCGGGATGCCGAACAGCTTGGCGGCCCGCAGGTTCGACGTCGCGTCGAAGCCGGCGATGTAGGCGGCACGCGCGCCCCAGATCGCGGCATCGGCCTCTTGCGCGCGGCGCGTACCGAACTCAAGCAGCACATCGTGCGGGGCAGCTTGGCGAATACGCGCAGCTTTTGTCGCGATCAACGTCTGGTAATTCATGAAATTGAGCAGCGCCGTCTCGATCAATTGCCCTTCAAACACGCGCGCCTCTACGCGGATCAGCGGTTCGCCGGGAAATACCGGCGTGCCTTCGGCAACGCTGCAGAGCTGGCCCGTAAAGCGGAAGCGGCGCAGCTCCTCAAGGAACGCTTCATCATACCGCTCCTCCTGCTCGCGCAAAAACGCAAGGTCATCCTCCGCAACATGCAAGCTTTCGATATAACGCACAATCCGCTCCAACCCGGCGAAAACAGCAAAACCGCCCGCAAAAGGCAGCTTGCGGAAATACGCCTCGAACACGGCTTTGTCATTGTGCGTGCCGTTCACCCAATGCGCATACATCATATTGATTTGATATTTGTCCGTATGCAGCGTCAAATTATCATAAGTCATGGCGCTCACCCCGCTTCCTGCAACACATAGTTGATAAACGCCTCGTCGATATCGACGGCAATAAAATCGATGGTCGGATGCGGCCGCAGCACTTCGCCGAACAACTCCGCTACACGCTGCGGATCAAGCCGCCCGACACCCGTGCCGAGCGCCGGCAGAGCCACCGCCCAGACGCCCGCCTCCTCGCAATAGCGCACCAGCGCATGCAGACAGGAGCGGACAATGGGGTAGGAAGTTGTGCCGCCGGGCTTTTTCATCGTCACCAAATGCACGATCCGCTCGTAAGGCAACGTCCCCGCGCCCGTAACATACAGCTCGCCGGGTTGGATATCGCGGGCGGCACAGCAGGCTTCCGCTTCCGCTTGAATCGCGCGGCCGCCGGCACGCCGGATCGCTCCGGCCACCCCCGCACCCATCGGCCCCGTGCCGTTGGCCGCATTGCAGATGACGCCGACACCGCTTTGCTTCGTGATATCTCCTTTAATCGCTCTAAGCATCGCTGCTCACTCCTTCCACCAGTCGTCGTACAAAGTCACCGGCCCGCGTCGCTTGTGCTCCGTGGCTGCATACCGCCGCTCGATCGCTTCCCGCACCGCCACAGTCGCCGGCTCCCGGCCTTCGAGATAATCGTCAAGCTCGGCATAGGTCAACCCCAACGCCTGCTCGTCGGGCAACCCCGGCCGCAAATCCTCCAGATCGGCGGTCGGCTGCTTCAAATAGAGCTGCGGCGGGCAGCCAAGCGCCTCCAGCAACTGTCGGCCCTGCCGCTTGCTAAGTCCAAACAGCGGGGCCGCGTCGCAAGCGCCGTCGCCATGCTTGGTGAAAAAGCCGCTCACAGCTTCGGCCGCGTGGTCCGTGCCCAGCACAAGCAGCCCGTAATGAGCGGCCAGATCGTATTGCACCTTCATCCGCTCGCGCGCCTTGACATTGCCCTTGTGAAAATCGCCCAGCGCCTCCCCGGTCGCCGCGGCGAACTGTGCCGCCGCCGCATCGACGGCGGGACGAATATCGACCGTCACCGTGCGGTTCGGCCGAATGAACGCGATGGCCGCCTGAGCGTCGGCCTCGTCGCGCTGCACGCCGTACGGCAGCCGCACGGCGAGAAACTGCCGCCGCGGCCCCGCTCCTTCGCCGGCGTTCAGCTCATCGACGGCAAGCTGCGCCAGCTTGCCGGCCAACGTCGAGTCCTGTCCGCCGGACAGGCCGAGCACGTACCCGCCTGCTCCCGTGCGGAGCAGGTATGCCTTGAGGAAATCGAGCCTGCGGCGGATTTCCTCGGCCGGTTCGATCGCCGGCTGCACGTGCAGTGCGGCGATCACCGCGGCCTGCACGCGCCCGGCCACGCCAGCCTCCGCGGCGGCCAGCTCTGAGCCGTCGCCCCCGCCTCCGCGGCCACGGCCGGCTGCCCCGCTCTGCGCCGCGGCTCCGTGATCGCTGCCGATATCTGCGGCCGCCGCGGCCCACCCCGGTGCGGCATCGCCCGCCGGCGCGCCCCCTTCGGCTGCGCCCGGCCCGATTAGCCGCCGCTCACCGCCGGCTGCGCGCCCCTCCTGGCCCAGCAGCTGCCGGTTCGCCACGTCATCCATTTTTCGCTTGTCGCCCATCGCCATCCGCCCCCGTCTTTTACCTACTTTTCCTCCTGCCCCCAAACATACGCCGCCGCCCAAGCTCCGCCTGACCGCCCGGCCGCTGTCCGATCTGCGCAGCAGCACGCCGGCCCAAGCTTTTACTTGTACACAATCGTCGCTCCCAGCACCTTCTCAAAATGCCCCAACGCCCACTCGTGGCCCTGCGGATCAAACGACGCTACAGCGTCGCTATGAACATACACTCGATAGCCGCGATTGTAGGCGTCGACAGCCGTATGCAGCACACAAATATCCGTGCACACGCCGGCCAGATGCACCTCCTGAATGCCGCGCGCCCGCAGCTGCTGATCGAGATCGGTGCCGGCAAACGAGCTGTAGCGCGTTTTATCCATCCAATAAATACGGTCGCGGTTTTGCTCATACACGCTCTCCAACTCGCCAAACAACCTGCGGCCGTCCGTACCGCGCAGATTATGCGGCGGGAACAACTTCGTTTCCGGGTGATACGGATCGCCGGCATCGTGCGCGTCAACCGCCATCACCACCCAATGATCCAGTTGCACGAACGAGCGGGCAATCTCGCACAGCCGCGGGCCAATCGCAACAGCCGGCTCCCCAACCGGCAACGCGCCGAGCACAAAATCAAACGTATAATCGATCACAATCAAAGCTTGCATCCCAATCGCCTCCATAAAACTGTCCTTTTAATATTATTAATAATACAATATCAAACTGCGAAAAGAGAGGCCTAGCTGTAAATCGACAGCTGAGGCACATGATCGGTAAACCGGTACAGTTGCGCCGCCCGTTGGGAATAACGATTGGACTGCTTCGGCTGCCCGGCGGCGTCCCGCACCTCCTCGATCAGTCCTTTGCGACTTTGCGTAGAGGTGATTTTACGGATGAAATTTCGCTCTTCAAAGTTCGGCACCACAGTCTGAATGACCTGATACAACTCGCTGATCGTAAATTCCTCGGGCAAAAATTCCCGCGCAATCGCCGTCGTCAGCATCTTCTCGCGGATTTTGGCCAGCGCATCGCGCAAAATTTCACGGTGATCAAACGCCAGCTCCAACTCCTCCAACGCCTCGTTAACCTGGAACAACCTGACATCGGCTGCATCGTCATCAGCCTGCCGCCCGGCCAAATATACCTCGTTGACAAGCGCAAAAAACGCATGCGAGATGATCCAACCGCGCGGATCGCGCCCCGGCGCACTGTATACATTGAAATATTCCAGATGCACCTCAGCCACGCCGGTCTCCTCCTGCAGCTCGCGCCGGGCGCTCTCGTAAATCGTTTCGCTGTCTTTGGAGAACCCCCCGGGAAGCGCCCACTGCCCGGCAAACGGCCAGCCTTTGCGCTGAATCAGCAGCACCTCCAGCTCGCGGTGAGGCAATGATTTTTTGCCCGTGTGCTTTTCCGTCGAGGTGATCGTGAAGATGACGATATCCGCCGGAGCGCCGTCGGGAGTGCGGTATTTGGCTGATGTATAGTTGCCTGCGTGCTCAACCGGCTCCATGATTTTCACCTTCGCCCGTTTTATATTGTCGATTTGATATTTTCATTATGAATATATAAAAGAAATTTGTCAAGCACTTTTTTCCAAAAAGATACAATGTCGCCTGACCTCACTTCCTGTCGGCAACCCATGTCCAGCCGGCCGCAACGGCCTGTTTGGATGCATGCTGTCTCCAGCTATGTTCAGCGCTCGCAGCCCGCAGCGTTTCCCGACGGACGCAGCTAACTGTGGGGCGGCCAAACCCTGCACCTCTCACCACACACGGCCCCGGCAAGCAAAGCCGGCCACTCACAGCGGCCAAACCACGCTCCACGCACCGCACACAGCCTCGGCAAGCAAAGCCAGCCACTCACAGCAGCAAGCCACGCCCACACACCGCACACGGCCCCAGCCAGCAAAGCCGACCACTCGCAGCGGCCAAACCACGCTCCACGCTCCACACACGGCCCCGGCAAGCAAAGCCGGCCACTCACAGCGGTCAAGCCACGCTCACACACCGCACGCGGCCCCGGCCAGCTCAGCCGACCACTGGCAGCGGTCCCCTTTTGCACCGCACTGTCACAGCAGCGTGGCTACAGCGGTTTTTCAATCACAAACAGGCACGTGCTGTCAGGCAGCGCCGCCGGAGCTCCATTTTCATCCATAAACTCGATTTTCGGCGCGAGCGCTTCCGTATAACCCGCCTGCAAAAAGTGCTTGGCCTCCACCACACGCGCCTCGCCTCCAAGCGTTTGCCGGATGAACGCCGCATACGCGGATGGCGTGAAATAGCCAAACTGCTCCTGCACCTCATGCACATAAGCCTCCTCGCCCCACGTATACGTATACAAAAACTCCATCGCGTCGTTAATCGGCAAACGTACCGTCGCCGAGTCCAACTGCTCGAAGCGAATTGGCCTCCCGGCAAAATCCCCGGTGTACCGCCGCAGCCACTCCAGCCCTGCGGGATCGCGGAAGCGGACCAGCCGCATCTGCTCCTCCGGTTCGGACATGATGCCGTCGCGAATGATAATCCGCCCGCCGGGCGCCAGCACATCGTAGGCGCTTTGCAGCGCCGCCGCCACCGTCTCGTGATTGAATTTGCGTCCGTTAAACGGGATGTACGAATACAGCTCATGCAGAATCGAGGAAAAAATCACCGTATCGATGCTGCCCGCCGCCACGTACTGCTTGAGATTAAGCGCGTCGCCCTTAAGCACTTGCCAGCGCCGGCCTTCGCGCTGCTTTTTGCGCTCCAGCACCTCGATCACATTCGCGGAGATATCGATGCCGATCGGCTCCTTGTCGGGATATTCGCTTTCGATCAGGTCGAGCAGCACCCCGCCGCCGGGACCGATATCGACGACTCGCCGGCCGGTGATGTAGGTGAGCATGACCTTTTTGTAATCTGCGCTTTGGTTCATCGTCGCCAAATAATCCTCTTCATTGTGAAACCGGTCGTAGGCGTCCCGGCGCAGCTCGAACAAATCAAACAGCAGCAGCACGGCTTTTTCGTACAGCGGCGATTTCTCGGCTTCGATGCAAAAATCGATCAACTTCTCGGCCGCCGGAGAGAACGCGAAGGTAAAATACGCAGTGTCGCCCGCTCCGCGCTCCAGCGCAGGCGCCAGATGCGGACTGTTCGGCATCGCGCCGGCGGCGATATCCGGCAGGCTCAAGCCGCGCAAATAATGCTCGATGATCCGCTTTTTGTAGACGTTGATTTTCTTGACGCCCCGGTAGTCGTAATACATCGTGTGCATCAGCCGCTCAAAGCTGAGATGCTCGACCGGCAATGCGCCTTCGGCGTGCTGTGCCAAGAGCAGCACCTGAACGACTTGCTCCAGCGAAAAATCCTGCAAAGCCGGCTCGACGTACCACAACGTCTTGCCGGCCAGCGGCGCCAGCGCCTGCTCCCAGCCCGCCGGGAGCTTCGCGCTTTCCGCCGCAAAGCTTTCGCCGCGCGCGATCGCACCGGCGCGCAGCCGCCGAAGCCGGCCGGCCATGCCTTCGGCCGGCGGCGCTTTGCCGCTGACGATGCCGTCGACAGCGGCTTCGACCTGTGGGCGCACCGAGGCCCACAGGTCAGAACCAATCGCCGCAATGATGCAGGCGTTCAGCGGACGCAGAACGTCCGCCAGCTCCTGCGGCGACAACAACCCGCTTGCGCACAGCTGCGCAAGCGGCGCATTCGCGGCGAAGGGCACCTCGCCGCGCAAGTATTGGCCGATCAGGCCGTGCGTCGCGATCAGCGTCGCGACGACGGCCGTCCGATCGGCCGGAGCGTCCGGCCGCCGCGCCGCGTGGCGGCGGTACAGCTCGGCCGAGCCGACGTTGTGCGCCAGCAGATTGATCCCGGCTTCCTGCCAGCCGATCCGCTCGCGCACCGTGCCGCCCTTGGCCGTCTCCGACCAGACGAGCACCTCCTCGATCAGCTCCTTGATCCAGAACGACAACGGCAGCTCGTCCAGCACGCGCAGCGTGCGCTCCACGTAATCCAGCACTGGATTGGCCAGCGCCAACTCACGGATCGAGCGGATGCGCTCCAGGTTGACGATCCGCTCCTCGGCCGAGACGAGCAGTTCCAGCCAGACCGGGCGGTCCATCCCCTTCGCCCCGCTTGCCCCGCTGCGGTAGGCCTCAATCGCTTGCAAAGCTTGCAGCATGAAAGTTCTCCCTTCTAAAACCATGTATCTTCGCTTACCCGCCAGCCGCGGGCCTTGGCACCAAAAAGCGAGCCAAACCGCCCGATCCCGACAATCGGCGACACCACCACGCACAGCAAACAGGGCCGCCTACGCCGTCAAGCAGCCTGCAACCCCATCCCCATTGCCGGCACAGGTTTTATTTCATTCACGCGCCGTTGCCCAGCTTAAAAAACTCATACGTCCGCGTCCAACGATGCGACTGCCCAGGCTCGACCTTAATGTTCAGGAACACCTCCGGGCTGACGGCATGAGGCACGCCCCACAAAGCCAGACGGCCGACCGGCTCACTGCCGCGCTCGCGCACGCCAACACCGGAAGCGGCGTTCGTCAGCTCCCAATAATACGCAGCGTCATCTGCGCCCGCCTGCCCGGCAAGCCGGCATGCAAACATCGCTTCGGCCGAATCATTCCAGCGAATCTCCCGGCCTTCGATCTGCAGCAGCTCCAACGTGCCCGCACAAATCCACGGCTCGGGCGTCACGACCCGCCCAAAACGCAGCTCATAATCCGGCCCCGGCTGGCGCATGTCGGTTGCCAGAAAATTATGCGTGTACTCCTCCGTCACAATCGCCCGCTCGCCCACATTGCGCAGCTCGTACGAAATGGTCAGGCTGCCGTCGGCGACGCGGAACTCCTTTTCCAAGCAAACGGCATACCCCCCGCACGGCAAAGCGTCTTGCACGAACCGCACGCTGTCCGCGCCCGCCTCCATCCGAATCGGAAAAGGTGCGACCACCGGATACGGCTGCAAAAAATCGTACGGCTTGTCGTCCAGCTTCGTCAGCAAACCGACGCCAATCTTGGTGAACGTCTCACCCAGCTGCACATCCTCGTAGCCCAGCACCTCGTACATGCCAAACTCATTGCACAAGCCAATGCCCCCGGAGCCGATGCCGGGCAGCAGATTTTCCATGGAACAGTACGTGTGGCCGCCCTCCGTCAGCGTCACCTGCCGGACAAAGCCGGTCCAGTCAAAACGGGAACCTGTATATAACACACCCGGCTCGTCGATTTCGACGCGCACCCGGTTGCTTTGAATCATGATTGCCATAGGGTCATCTCCTGTTCTTGTCCTCTACGCGCATCACCATTTTGCCGAATTGCACAACCATCTACACATACGTACAGGTGACTGTAAAAATTTTTCATATCCTGTTTATTATATATCACAAGTCGGGTGATTCGATATGCGAAAAAAATGCACATGCCGCGCCACATGCACCTGCAAACTGACTTGCCGCCCCCTCCGCAAGCGCAAGCGGCCTCCCAAGCCTTGCCCCCATCCTCGTCCTCGGCCCCGGCCCAAACCCCGGCCGCACCCCCGGCCTCCGGCACCCAAACCGATTCTGCCAAAAAAACTGCAGACGGAAATCAGCACCTTTTACGCGATTGCCGACGGTCAACAAAAAAGCTTTGTCGATCACAACGCCATCGAGGGCTACAATTCCTCGCCAATTCCCGATCCGCAGCTGATCTCGTATACCAATTTGTTTGTGAACGGCGTGCTCCAGCCATCCTCGCTGTACAGCCAGCAAAGCGGCGAAATTACACTGCTGACCAGCGACGCCCCGGCCAAAGGGACGCCGGTTATTGCCCAGTTCATACGGATTCTACGCTAGAAAGGGGGTGAACTATATGGCTGTTACTTTGATCAAAATCTTTATCACAGCGGTCGCTTCCACGCCTGTAGCCACAGGCGGTACGGTCGAGACAACCGTTTCGCCCGACGTAACCCGCTACGTGGCAGTGATCGATGCCGGCATGATCGGCGCAACGGATACGACGATTCCTGCGGCCAGCTTTGTCGACGACGCCGGCAATGCCATCACCGACCTGCCCGATCCTCCAACAAACGGTTACTACAACGTATATGCCAACGGCATGCTGCAAGAAGCCGGACTGTCCGTGCTGACAACAACCGACCTGACGCTGGCGACTATCGATGTGCCGGAAGGAGCACCGGTCGTGCTGGAAGTTGCCGACTTCGGCAGCACCACTTCGACAATTACGGTGGAGCCAACCATCTCCGCGCCGACGATTACCGTTACTAGATAAGAAAAACCCCTGGCGGCGCCTTTCGCAGCAAAGCGACCGCGTTTGAGCGGAAGTTTTTCATGCCAGTCAGAGATCCCTTTAGTACGCTATCGCCTTACCAGGATTACAACTTCTGATGTGGTAAAAACTTGCGAATCCCCTTCGGCCGCAGATCGTATCTGGGGCTGCTTTTTATCGACAAAATGAAAACGATTTCTGAAAACTCGTCAGACACCGCATCCTTCGCAATGTCCGACGATTCAGCGCCGGCTTCGCAGCGCCCGAACCCGGCAGTCCCCGTGCGGCAGGCGCTGCGCACCAATCGTCACACGCGCTGCCGGGAACATGCTGCCCTGAATGGCAGCGCCAGCTCATCTGCCCGGCAGCCCTCCTACATTTGGAGCCACATGGTGCGTCCAACGCGACCGCACGGGGCAGCGCCGACCTCTAAGATCAGCAGCCGCCCTACACCGGGAGCCACGCAGTACACCCAACGCACAGCCGTCCAGGCCGCCTTCCCAATACCCGGACCCGGCGCAGCCGCCATACAAACAGGCAACCACACCCCCGGCCCCGCACAAGCTCTACAAACCGCGATTCGTCAGCTTGATAACATCGAGCAAGGGCATGGTCGCTTGCGTCTGTTCATGGACAAGCCAGCGTTCGGTCATCCGGTCAACAAACAACACGCCGTTCAAATGATCGATTTCGTGCTGAAAACACCGGGCGGTGAAACCTTCGCCTTCAAGCATAACCGTCTCTCCCTGCCGGTTGAACGTCTTGACGCGAACGTACTGGGCTCGTTTGACGTTGCCCATAAATCCGGGAAACGACAAGCACGCCTCCAGCCCGGTATGCTCGCCGCGAGCTTCCACAATCTCCGGGTTGATCAGCTCCACCAGACCGTCGCCGCAATCCAGCACAATCAACCGGCGCAAAATGCCGACCTGCGGCGCGGCAAGACCTGCCCGCCCGTCGGCGGCATAAAGCGTTTCGGCCATATCGTCGAGCAGTTTGAGCAGCTTCGGCGACAGCGGCACCTCGGCTTCCCTCGCCGTCTTTCGCAGCACGGCATCGCCAAAAGGCAAAATTTCTTTAACAGCCATCGTCCTTACGCTCCCTTCGCCCGCTTCGGCGGCGTGTAAACCCATAAGTCGTTAGGGGTGCATTCCAACGCCGTGCATAACGCGTCCAGCGTGTCCGCTTTCATCTGCTTTGGCGGCCCGCCGAGCAGCGCACTGATGGAAGGGGCCGACAAGCGATAACCTGCCTTATCCTCCAACAGCCGGGCGAGCGCCGCTCCCGTCCATAGGCCCCGGTCCATCATCACCTTGCGCAGCATCCATTCCAGCATCGTCATCATCCCCTCCGCCATTAGTTAACACCTTATATAATTAGGTAATACCTAATATAACGCAAATGCTGGAAAAATGAAACCCCTTTTCTGCAACGCCAAGCGGCATAGGACGCGAAAGGCGCTCCGACAGCCGGGGTCAACGTGTGTCCGCGCCGCTGCTCCCGCTGTCCCCGCTCCCACCACCGTCCCCGCCGCTGTCCCGACCCGCCTCGATCAACAGACGCCCGGCCGCAAGCTTCGTCATCTCCTCGGGCTTCTGCCCGCCGAGTTTGCCCACGGGCAGCTTGGCCAGCTCGGCCAGCCCGGCCTGCTGCGCAGCCGTCGCCGGCGGCTGGCGGCGGACCAGCGCGGCGGTGTTATCGTGCGCAACCTTACGCGCCAATTCGCGGTCCTGCAGCTTGTCGAGCAGCATGTATATCGCTTCGATCGCTTTTTCCTCGCTTTCCAGACCGTAGCCGAAATCGGTGCTCAGCATAAAACGGTCCGGGAACTGCTTGATCACCGGCACAAAATCGTCGAACGTATAGGCACTCTGCAGAAACCGACAGCACAAAAACAGCCGCCGGGCGGAGCACCGTCCGAGAGCTGTCTGCACATGTTCCGCAAAATGTCAGCGAACATTCCATAAATAAAAAACAGCGTAAGCCCGCCACGGCCGCCAACGCTCGCCCCACTCGCGCACAACGGCCAGCGGCGGCTTGCCCGGCAAGCCAAGCCGGGTCCGCAGCGCATTGTGCAAACCCGCATCTTCGGCCGGGTAAGCGTCGCGGTGGCGCAAACAGTGCATCGAGACGTAATGGGCCGTCCACGGCCCGATGCCGCGGACCGCGGTCAGGGCGGCGACCGCCTCCTCCGGCTTCGCAGCGGCCAGAGCAGCCTTATCCAGCTCGCCGGCGGCAATCAACCGCGCCGTAGTCAAGATACATTGCGTTTTGCTCGCGCTCAACTGCATCGCCGTCAACTCGCCCGGCTCCACAGCGGCAATGCGCTCCGGCGTCGGGAACAGCCAATGCCGGCGGCCTTCATGCTCCAGCGAACGCCCGAACGCTTCAACGAAACTGCGTTTGAGCTTGTAGGCAAACGTCAGATTGATCTGCTGGCCCATAATCGCCCAAACCAGCGCTTCGAACAAATCGGGAATCCCGACAATCCGCAAACCGCGGCCGCGTTCGACCACCTCATGCAAAATCTCATCCGTGCGGCCCATTTCATAAAACGGCGTCAGCTCGACATCCGCATCCAGCCATTCCCGTACGAGCGCCATAACCGCCGCATCGATGCCGGCGGCAGCGGCGTCCTGGCTGGCGGTAAAGCCCCGACTCTCGGCAACGGCCCGACTGCCGGTAGGGGCCCAGCTATGAGCTGGGCCTCGGCTGACGGCAAGGTCTCGATTTTCGGCAAAACCCCCACCGTCGGCAAGGTCCTTGCTGTCGGCAAAGCCCCGACTGCCGGCCGTATCCCGGCCCTCGGCCAGCAGCCGCAACGCCAATTCGCCCGGTTCCGCGCCCGCTCCGACCTCCAGCAACAGCAAGCGGCCGCCGGCGTCGAACGCCTTGATCAAACGGCCATCCGCCGTCACCGTATGCAGGCATTCCTGCGCGGAACGCTGCAAGTAAGCCAACACCTGCGCAAAGCTGTAATCTTCAGATATGCTGATAACGTGCGTGTCCTTTGACAGCAAAACCTTCCACTCCTTCCAGCCGGAGCAGCGCCGCTTTCATGGGCAACCCGCCGCGGAATCCGGTCAGCTCGTTGTTTTTGCCCATCACCCGGTGGCAGGGCACAATGATCGGCACCGGATTGGCTCCGTTGGCCGTGCCAACGGCCCGCACCGCCTGGGGACGGCCAAGCGCAGCGGCAAGCTGCGAGTAGGAACGCGACTCGCCATACGGGATGCGCTGCAAAGCGTCCCAGACAGCCAGCTGAAACGGCGTGCCGCGCAGGTCGAGGGGCAGCGTAAACCGCTGCCGGCTGCCCTCCAGATACTCGCTCACCTGCTCGGTGTAAGGGGCAAGACGCGCGGCGTCCTCCCGCAAATCCGCACCGGGCGCATGGCGGTCCCGCCAGCGCAGCAACGCATCCATCGTTTCGACCGGCCAGGTCATCCGGCCGAGCCCTTTTTCCGTCACCAGCAAATAAAGCGTTCGCCCGTCGAGCCGCCGATGGCGCAACGGAGCCCAAAACAGCGTGCAAATGGGTTCTTTCATGGCGCTTTCCTCCTTTTTTGACGCTTGGAATAAGCTCATTATAGACAGGGCGCGCCGCTTTGATAAGAGCCTCGAAATAGGAGAGCAAGAAATCTACAGCCGCAGCGGGTATACTTAAGAGCAGGAGGTGGCGGCGATGAACAACAAACGGCCGATGCGGCTGCCGCTAAGCGCGGAACGGCATAACGAGCTATACGCGGCGGTAACTGCCCGCGATACGGCGTACGACGGCATGTACATTATGGGCGTCTGCACGACCGGCATCTGCTGCCGGCTGTCCTGCCGCTCAAGAACGCCGAAGCCGGACCATATCGTTTTTTATGCCGGGGTGCGGGAGGCCATCGCCGACGGCTTTCGCCCCTGCAAGCGGTGCCGGCCGGAAAGCGGCGGCGCGCTGAATCCCGAGCTGGCGCTCGTCGCCGAAGCCAAGCGGCTGATCGGGCAGCGGCTCGCGCAGCCGTTCACGCTGGCGGAACTGGCGGCGAAGCTGAACCTGAGCCCCTTCCACCTGCAGCGCGTGTTCACCAAAGCCTGCAGCCAATCGCCGGCGCAATACGCCCTGGAACAGCGCATTGGCGAAGCCCGCCGACTGCTCGCGCACAGCCAGGAGCCGATCGCCGGCATCGCCCGGCAGGTCGGCTTTCGCAGCGCGTCTTATTTTGCCGCCGCTTTTCAACGAGTCACCGGCCTGTCGCCCTCGGCGTACCGCGAGCAAGCCGGCTCGCCGTAGCCTGCAAGCTCCGTACATACCGGCCGGCCAACAAGCCGGACCACATCCACATTCGCATCCTTAGTGGTCGCTAACAGAACCACTCTTGCGCCTGTCTTCAATGCTCGTTCTGTACGTCGCACCCCAAACCGCCATGCTGCGGATGATCGGCGCCAGCGACTGCCCGAACGCGGTCAGCGAATATTCCACCTTGGGCGGGACCTGTTGATACACCTCGCGGTGCACGATGCCGTCGGCTTCCAGCTCGCGCAGCTGCAGCGTCAACATGCGTTGAGTGATCGCCGGGCATATTTTGCGAAATTCATTAAACCGTTTGGTCCCCTCCAGCAGATGATACAACAACACGCCCTTCCATTTGCCGCCGATCACATCCAGCGTGAACTCCACCGGGCAAGCTTCATCGTTCGGGCACACGCCGTATCCGCTTTTGCGATCTCTCATGTCGCACCTTCCTCCCAACCGGATTACAGTATACAAAATGATACTACACAACATTTATGTGCGTACTTACATATTGCGATGGTATCACATATAATCGGAGTGTGCCAGTTTATAACGAAAGGAAGATGATGATGTCTCCAATGAAAGCAATCGGCCTGCTGCGCTACTTGCCTGTCGATCATCCCGAAAGCCTGATCGATGTGCAGCTCGACAAACCGCAGCCGCAAGGCCACGATGTGCTCGTTCAAGTCAAGGCCGTTTCGATCAACCCGGTAGACGTTAAAGTTCGCGCGCCCAAAGACCGCACCGAAGCCACGCCGCGCGTGCTCGGCTGGGATGCCGCAGGCATCGTCGAAGCCGTCGGTCCCGCATGCACCTTGTTCAAGCCGGGCGACGAGGTGTATTATGCTGGCAGCATCACCCGCGCAGGCAGCAACAGCGAATACCAGTTGGTCGATGAACGGATTGTCGGCCGGAAGCCGGCGATGCTGGATTTTGCCGAGGCGGCGGCGTTGCCGCTGACGGCCATTACCGCGTGGGAAGCGTTGTTCGACCGGCTTGGCGTTGCCAAGACGCCGGAAGATAACGCCGGACGCACGATTCTGATCATCGGCGCTGCCGGCGGCGTCGGCTCAATCGCCACCCAACTGGCCCAAGCGGCCGGATTAACCGTCATCGGCACCGCATCGCGGGCGGAGTCAACGGCATGGGTCAAACGGCAGGGCGCGACGCACACGATCAGCCACTACGAGCCGTTTGTTCCGCAGTTGCGCGCGCTTGGCGTGGACGCCGTCGATTATATTTTCTGCCTCAATCAAACGGCCCAACATTGGAACGCCATGGCGGAAGCGATCGCGCCGCAGGGCAAAATCTGCTCGATTGTCGAAACCGACCAACCGCTGAACCTAAGCTTGCTAAAAAATAAAAGCGTCACCTTTGTCTGGGAACTGATGTTCACAAGACCGATGTACGGCACCCCTGATATGATCGAGCAACACCGTCTGCTGAACGAAGTAGCCACACGCGTCGACGCCGGCGAACTGCACACAACCCTGACCGAACGCCTGACACCGATCAACGCCGCCCAACTCCGCCACGCCCATGCGCTGATCGAATCCGGCCGCACCATCGGCAAGATCGTGCTGGAAGGGTTTGCATAGAAAACGGAATATAGTCTCGTTTTTCGATAAAAGAATCGTCCAAGCAAACCTTTGCTAGGCGGTTCTTTTTAGCATATCGTAACTTGAACAATCCTTTTTTATCAAATAACGTTTTGTATAGTTAACAAAATTACGCCAATAATGTAGAATATACATACAACCTATTAGGACGGTGTAAACAAATGAAAGACCTGATTACCGAAGAAAGCATCCTGCAAATCCTTCGCGGCTTTAATAAATGGTGGGAAACCGGTTTTATTTCATCTGACTTCGCCAAACAAACGAAGCGGTTTGCCTATTATGAAGCAAAACTGAGCTTTGAACATGCTGAAATTAGACGTCACGTTATTCTAACAGGGCCTCGTCGGGTCGGTAAATCTACGATTATGTATCAAACCATCCACGATCTCCTTAAAAAAGGAATACCCCCGAAAAATTTGCTATACGTTTCTTTCGATCATCCGATTTTGAAAATGTCGGAAATGGATGTCATCCTCAAAGTCTTTATTAACAACGTAGCTCTCGATGACCATATGTATTTATTTCTTGATGAAATCCAATATGCTACCGATTGGAATGGCTGGCTGAAAACCATTTATGATACATCGCCAACCTACCGGGTTATGGCCACTGGGTCTGCCAGTCCTGTTTTAAGTGAAAAAATGCCGGAAAGCGGCGTCGGGCGTTGGACGCAAATTCGCATCCCTACACTTTCTTTCTATGAGTATCTGGAAATCAGGGAAATCCAGGTTCCGCAAGTCGATACTACGATAGGGCCCACCTCGCTTTTGAAAATGGATTCGAGCAGTTTGGATACCCTTATGAAAGAGCTTCAATCATTAGAGAAACATTTTCACCGATATCTGCTGATTGGAGGATTCCCCGAAATCGCCCAAACCGACGATATTAGTTACGCCCAAAGAATCATTCGGGAAGATGTTGTAGATAAAGTATTGAAACGCGATATGGTGTCCCTCTTTAATGTGCGCAATATCGACGAATTAGAGAAAATTTTTCTGTACCTGTGTATGAAAACAGGCAATATTGTTGAACCGACCACCATTGCCAGCAGCATGGAAATCACCCGGCAAACCGTTGTAAAGTACTTGAAGTTACTTGAATTGGCAAACTTAATCTACACCGGTTATCCCATCGAAATGTCTGGAAAGGGCCATCTTAAAGCGAAACCAAAAGTGTATTTGGCCGATGCAGCCATCCGAAATGCCGTTCTGCTCAAAGGTGAAGAAGTTTTATCCGAGCCGGAGGAAATGGGCATGATGGTAGAAGCCGCCGTGTTCAAACATGTACATACATTTTACTACAACTTAAATCCTCGGGTTGGCTACTATCGCGATACCACTACGCAAAAAGAAATCGACATTGTTATACAAATGCCGGTCTCCAGCATTCTCATCGAAGTTAAATATCGAAAAGATACGCGCATTAAAAACACGGAAGCGATTGTGGAGTGGTCTCAAAAACGCGACTCTACAGCTTCGCTGCTGATCACCAAAGAAAGCGACGATTACGGCATGATGAAGCATGTGCCGATTATGCGAATTCCGGCTTACGCCTTTCTATATTTGCTGGGACATGCAGAAAAACATCGCTATAAAAAACCGGATTAATTAAAAAAGGTTGTGATGAAATCCATCATCGCAACCTTTTCTTTGTTGAAACCGGCAGCAGCCCCGCCAAACTACTCAGCTCCGCCATCGTCCCTAGCGCCGAACGGCTCGTCCGTTTCGACGTAGCGCTTGAGCGCGCTTATTTTGTTTTCCCAGAAACGCTCGTAATACGACAGCCAGCGCTTGAGCTCCTGCAGCGGCGTCGCTTCCAGCCGGTATCGCGTCTCGCGGCCGACCTTGCGCTCCTTGACCAGACCCGCGTCGGCCAAAACGCGCAAATGTTTGGACACCGCCGGCCGACTCATCGGAAAATGCCCGCTCAGCGCATTCAAAGGCAACTCCTGGTCGCCGAGCAGGTGCAGCAGACGCCGCCGCGTCGGGTCGGCAATCGCCTGAAACACATCGTGTTTCGGTGCGGAAGCCGGCATCTTAACCCTCCACAATCGAAGCCAGCTTGGCGCCAATACCGGACCAACCGCCAGCCATCCGTTCGCGGACCACCGTGTGCGATTCGCCGAACTCCGTCACCTTGTCTGTATCCCAGCCGGAGTGAATCAGCGTGAATTGCGTTTTGCCGTCGACCTCTTCCAGCTCAAACGTCAGCGACCAATCTTTGCCCCATGTAAAAGCAAGCTTGTGCGGCGGATCGAATACCGTCACCTTGCACAACGAATCGCCCCACGGCCCGGCCTTGATATGGAACTCCTGCCCGACCACAGGCTGAAAATCGTTGGGCATAAACCAGGCGGAGATGCCCTCCGCGGTCGATACCGCCGACCACACCTTTTGGATCGGTGCGTTCAGCAATTGAGTTTGCCGAATATCCGGCAATGTTTGTGTATTAGATTTGTCCATGTTTCACAGGCCTCCCGTAATCGAATTATTTGGATGCTTTCACTTTGCTTTTTTCGCGAAAACGCAGCGCCGACCACGTATCGTCGACAGCCACATTGCTGACCGGGCGGTATGCCGTGTGCTCTTGCACCCAGGCGGCCAACGTGTCGCGGTTCAAATCCGACTTGATTCTGGAGCTCGTCTTCGGATAGGTAATCCAGAACACGGCGTCCTCCTCCAGCAGCGCGATCGCTCCCGCCGCCCGCTCGGCCAAATCCTGCGCATTGTTGACAAACAGCTGGACAAATGCATACAGCTTGCCGTCAGCAGGCGGCTGCTCGCCGATGCCCGGGGCGTAGCCCTCCGGCGCATGCAGGACGACGGCCGATCCCGACTTGTAACGCAGCTTCTTCAACAACTCTCCCATGCGATCTGCTCCTTCCGCTCACGCCTTGGCGCTGGCTTAATTCGATTATAGGAAACCAAATGGTTTCCTGTCAAGAACAAATCTGCGGTTCTAGCATGCCCGGTTTGGAAAAAAAACATCGCCTACCCGCTATCATCAAGCCGGGGCTGACAACTCAACGTACAGTGGGCGCTGCACCGAAACTTCACTGAGAAAAAGCGCCTGCGCGGTCTCCGGGTTCGAGCCACCGCGCAGCAGGTGCTCAGCAACGCTGCGCTCGCGTCCGGTCAGCGTCAACCCGCCAGCGCTGCCCGCAGCGCCTGCCGCCGGCTTCGCGGAACTCACCGCTGTGCTGTCCTCCAGCGTTCCCTGCGCCCGCTCGGCCAGGGCCGGCGACGCCGTTCCGCCGCCATGCCGCGCCGCCAGCCGGCGCACCGCACGCGCTCATTGAACAGCAAGGACTGGCCGCAGCCTACGCGGCCACGCCGTTCACCGAACGCACCGTCGTGTTGCGGTAAATCGGGCGGCGATCCCGTCCGCTGTCCGTCCGCTCTGCACTCGGTTCACAAAATGTGGTTCCCCCGACCACACCGGGCGGCTGGGCTGAATGAGCTACAAAAACGACCTCCGCCTCCACAGCCGTGGAGATGAAGGTCGTTGTCGTGCTGTTCCCACTATGCGCAAGCGCATCTGGAACAGCCTTTTGCATATCGCCGGACATGCTGCAGGGGTGTTCCGAATGTCCCGTTTTCCGCGCTGGCGCGCGACTCCCGGCAGGCGATACCCCAGCCGCCGCAAGATGGCTGTTGGCTTCCCGGCAGCAGGGAACAACGCAGCGCACCGCAACATACAGACAAGCTTAGGCCAGCGCAAAAAACGTCCGGGCCGTGCGCGTCGTCGCGTCCGCCACCTCGGCTTCGCTGCGCCCGATACAGCCGGCAACCGTGCGCACAATATGCGGCAGAAACGCCGGCTCGTTCCGCCCCCCGGCCGGCTGCGGCCGCAGATCGCGCGGCGTCAGAAACGGCGCATCCGTCTCGACCATCAGCCGGTCAAGCGGCACGCGCTTGACCAGCTCGCGCAAATGACGGCCGCGCCGCTCGTCGCAAATCCAGCCCGTAATGCCGATGTACAACCCGAGCTGCAAATAGCGGTCGAGCTCCGCCGCCGTGCCGGTGAAGCAGTGCACGACCGCTCGCGGCAGCGCCTCGCCCGCGCTGCCCAAAAGCGCCACGAAATCGGCAAACGCCTCCCTTTCGTGGAGAAACAACGGCAGCCCCAGCTCGCCAGCCAGCTCGATCTGGGCTGCAAACCAACGGCGCTGCACGTCGCGTGGCGAAAAATCGCGGTTGTAATCCAACCCGCATTCGCCGATCGCCACGACCTGCGGCAGCGCCGCCAGCTCCCGCAGCTGCGGCAACGTATCCGCGCCGCAGCGCGCCGCGTCGTGCGGGTGTACGCCCGCCGTCGCCAACAGGCGGCCCGGCTGCCGGGCCGCATACCGCGCCGCTTCGGCGCTGCTGCGGACGCTCGTCCCGGTAATGACGAGCGCCTCCACCCCGGCCGCGTGCGCGCGGGCCACCACCTCATCCCGGTCGGCTTGAAACGACCGGTGCATCAAATTCACGCCAATCTCAATCATGCGCACCCCTCCGCAAACTGGCCGCCGGCACCGCATCAGCCAACCACACCTCTTGGCCAGCCGGATAAAACACCACGCCCGCCGCAGCCGCCTGCGCCGTATCCACCGCCACAATGACCAACTCGCCCCGGCGCGACCCGGCCAGCCCGGCAAAATCCAGCCCCTCCGACAAATGCACGTACTGCCGCCCCATCGGCTTCAAGCCCTCGCGCTCAATGACCGGCAGCGCCCGTTCGTTTGTGCCGTGGTACAACACCGCAGGCGGCGTTCCCGGCGCATAGCTGACCCGTTCGCTATGGCCGTACCGCGCGCGGATGCGTCCACCCTCCAGCGCATAACGCTGCTTGGGGCATGTGCGCACCACATGCTCGACATCGGCCAGCGTCACCCCCGCCCAACGCCGCTGACGCCGCAGCGCCGCCAGCAGCTCCTCCACCGGGCAGGAGCCGTCCTCCGTTGCCAGCGCAAGACCAAATTGCTCCGGCGCATGACGCAGCATTTTCGTCATCAACTTGCTTAAGCTTGTCTGTTCTTCTTGTTTCAACATCGCGTTCACTTCCTTGTATCGTTCATTTCCGACTCGGTTGGCCTCAGTATACCGCAACGACCGCCCCTCCGGCACGGGAAAATTTGGCTAAAGCCGTATTGCCCGCCCGCGTGCGTGCGCCACACTCCGCATCCCCCACCAACCCCAACGCAAAAAAAGGCCAGCCGCCACCGGCTCACCCTGCCTAAGATCTCTATCTATGTATTGCTCCTGCCACTAACGCCCCTTGCCCAACGTGCCCCACGCGCGGCCACGCCCAGCGGGCAACCCGCATCCGCGCCTAAAACCGCCGCAAGCTCCCGCCGCCGTACCCGGGATCGAGCAGCGTATTCAGCTTGTCCGCCGTATCCGTATACGCGCGCAAAATCGTCTGCATTTTCGCAAAGTCCTCATCTTCCGGCCCGTAGCCGTCCAGAAACATTTTTTGCAAAATGTCCTTGTACAACACGATCCGCTCCTCCAGCCACAACTTCTCCTGCTCGATCAGCTCGTCCAGCGTATGGCTGGCGATAAAATCGTCAACATCGATATCATCGGCCGCTCCCGGTCCCGGCTCGGCATCCAGCTCGGCGCGAACGCGGTTCTCCGCCCGCCCTTCCCCCGGATCAAGATCGATCGAGGTGCGGATCGCCGAAATCGGAATATGCTGCTTGATCAGCATAATATGAAACTCCTTGTGTTTGAGCAAGTCGGACACGACGAGCCGGCACATATCTTTATTTTGCAACAACACGCCCTGAAACGGATGCAGCGTCCACACGCCCAGCTTGAAATACAAATTAAACGTAAAAAATTCGCTGCCATATTTATATTCAATCGCAATATTATGCTCGTTCAAAACCTCGAAGCTGAAATCCAGCATAAAGTCCCCCCACGCCCCCAATATGGTTACGTCTATTGTAACACGAAAGCCGCTGATGAAAAGAGGGCAACGCCGGGACGCCGGCTTATTTCTCATGCTGCCTGCGGCAACGCGCCCCGCGATCAGGCCCCGCCGCAAGCGCTCCTGCGCATATGTCCCCTAACAAAAAACTGCTCCGCCAGCCATCGTCCATGGCTTCGGAACAGCCGTGCTGCCGCTATTCGTTCAGCTTGCTGATGGCATCCGCCTTTTCATAACCCGCCGCAACCATCAACGCCAGAACAATGCCTCCCAGAATCAGCGCATCGATCATCAACATCCCTCTTTCCTGCAAGCCTCAGAGCGCCTTGCCCTAACAGCCTATGAAAAAGAGAACTTGACCGATGCCGCTTAATTCAAAATCCCGCCGAACTCGCTCGACGACGCAGCCGCCTGCACCGCAGCAGAGGGGCTTCCCGCCTCCAAACCAAGCTTCTGCGACATGGTGTTATTTAACGCCGCAAACTTTTCCGTCGACGCCTTGCACGACTCGATAATCGCCCGGTTCGACTTCTCGGCGTTGTCGAGCGCCTGCATCAAATCGTTGATCGCTTGCGTGGCGCTTTCCAGCGACATCGCGGTTTTTTGCACGAGCTCGCCCGACTTTTGCGACGACATCTTGAGCATTTCCGCATTGCGTTTGAACTGTTCTTCGATCGTCTGATTGTTTTTCTCCACGGCGTTGGCAATCGCCACCTGGTTGTCGATCGCCATCGTAATCATCGCCGACACCGTGATCAAATTCGCTGCTTTATAGATTGAATTATTAACGGCATCAATTAATTTATCGTTCGTATCATTAATGATATCGGTGGCGGCAATCGCCTGATTGTACAACATAATATCTTCGGTCATGGATAAAATCCGGCTGACGACCTTGCGCTGCCCCCGCTCCAGATACGCCTTGCGCGCTTCGTTTTCGGGGTTGGCAATCTCCCGGTCGAACAACTCCTGGAGCTGCTGGCCGAGCGAAATTTTGTACTGGAGGGCATAGATCTCCTCCAGCGCGCTGCGCTTGAGCGTGCGCATGCTCGCCATATCTTCTTCGAGCGTATCCTTGCCGTCGCGCAAACCCGCAACAATCGCGTCGACGTTCGTTTTGACGGACTGATATTTATACATATAATTTTTGAGCGGCGTCTTGCGGATCAGCTTGCCGAACAAGCTGACGTTTTTGCTTTTTTGCAGCCCCTCGCATTCATTGCGCAAGTCCAAAATCAACCCGGACAACTGGCTCGACTTGCCAACCATCAGCTCGTTGACCGGACGCTCCAACTGCTTGAGCGTTTGTCCGGCTTTCTCCTGCGTTTTCGCGCCCAACTTGCCGACTTCGTCCATCAAGCTGTCCAGCGTCAGCGTATCGGATTGGCTGACCTTGCGAATGATCGCCGACGCCTCCTGCACGACCTTTTGCTGATCCTCTTGCTTCAAAGCTATCGATTGTGTGGACATGTCTGTCGTCGCCTCCTTCGAATTAATCCGCGCTGCTGTACCGCTGATGAATCAAATCCGCGCGAGCCTGCAGCTCCAGCAAATCCTTGCGCTCGATCGTCGTCATAATGCTGGCGATGTCAGCCTGGATGTCCTTGAGCCCGTTCAGCAGCGTCCGCCGGTTGCGCGTTTTGGCTTCGCCGCTCAGCCGCAAAAACGGCGTGATAAAGCTGTTCAAATCGCGCAGCACCAGCCGCCGGACCCGATGATTGATTTCATCGTCGCGCAGCTCGGCCAACTGCGGAAGCACGCGATGGATGCGCGAAAACAGCGCCAGGCTCTTCTCGACAATCTCATCGTCGAGATTGTTGGTTTGTCCCTCCGAGATGACCATGTCCTCCAGCACCTCCAAGTATTCCTTGACGGGCTGGAACAACTGCTCGGAGGCAGCAGCGGCCGGCGCAGGGGTTCCCCCCGCAGCGCCAACACGGGCCGCGCCGACAGACCCGGTCCGGGCCGAAGCTGACGGCTGCGCCCCGTCAGCCGGCAAAACGGCAGGCCGCGGCGCAGCGCCGGCCTGCTCGCCCGCTGCCCGCTCGGTGCGGGCAGCAGAAGCGCCGCGTCCCGCCGCCGGCTGGGGCGCGTGCGAATCCGCCGCCGGCGCTGCGCGGTCGGCGGCGAATCGGGCGGGCGGCAAGGCATCCGCCGCCCGGCGCGGCTGCATGCTGCCGAAGGCGCAGCCGGCGAGCGGCAGCAGCAGCTCGGCCAATAGCGGCATATGCGGCAGCCAAGCGCCCGCCGCTGCGGCAAGGGCCGCGCCGATCGCGGCGCCGGCCAGCGGTTTGAATTGCATCAGCGAATCACCTCATCGGTTCCCCGCGGCTTGAGCCCCGGAATGAACAGTCTTACCCCAATTGTAGGACTGGTTCTTGACCGCTGTCAAATCAAACCGTCAACCGTAAGCCGTTTTAGAACGAGCACATCATCATCGGATGCTCGATATGGCTGGCCAAAATGCCGAATTTCGGCCGCACCGCCGGCACCTCCAGCCCGAGCGCCATCCGCACGGCCAAATACGGGAAGTTGACGCCGCTCAAACAGCTGACATGCAAGCCGCCCGACATGCGCGGGTTGATTTCCAGCAGCTTGGGCACCCCGTCGGCATATTTCATTTGAATATTGTAATTGTAGGGAATCCGGTAGGCGGCAGCCACCTTGGCGGCGATATCCAGCAGCTCCGGCACGTTCTCCAGGAGGCGCAAGCGCCCTCCGGCCTTGCGGCGCGGCACGGCGGCCAGCAGCCGGCCATCCGGCGACGCCAGACAATCGATGCTGTATTCGTAGCCGTCCAGATGCTCCATCACCATCAGCGGAGCAAAGCGCCCGGCTGCCGACAACGCGCGGTACGCCTCGTCGAACGTCACGCCGCGGCTCAGCGGCCCCAGCAGATCGTTCAGCGGATCGCGTGCATTGTCGATCACGCGGAAACCGACGCCGCCTTCGGCGCTTGTCGGTTTGAAGCAGACGCGATGCCCACGGCCGGCCAGTTCCTCATAAGCGGCGCGGAAAGCGGCGGCGTCCTCGGCGACATAATAATCCGGCACAGCCATCACGCCGGTCGGGCGCACCATTTCATAGAACCGATCCTTGTGCATCAGCGCATTCAGCAGCTCCATATCGCTGCATACGATCACCTTCGTGCCCAGCTCGGCAAACGCATCGACATGCTTGGCGATCTCAAGCATATGAAGGCGCGGGATGAAGACATCAATGCCGTGCCGCCGGCAAAATTGGAGCGCAAACTCCACATAAGCGTCGCCCTTCAGCTCGGGCTCCGTCTCCGCGTGGTCGCAAGCCTGGAGCGACATATGTCGGATATCGGGATGCGTGCCGTACATTTCGAATTCCAGCCCGTCGGGATTGTGACGGATCAAATTCATATAATGATAGGCGACGCTAAACCATCGGTTAAACCACACGCGAACCTTTTTCATCCCTTTGCTCCTTCGTCAAAATTAAGCTCCCCACATAATCGGCGATATCTTCGGCAGCGGCAATCCCGGATGCCGACGTAAACCGGTACGTCCCTTCCCCGGCAAAAGACCGGAACAACTCGCCGTGGCGCGGAGCGATTGCGTAATCGGCCGCATCCAGCAAGCAGCGGTCCAGCAGCGAATCGCCGGCCGCCGCAACCTCATCTTCGCCCAACCGCGCCTGCACGTAGCGCAGCGCATCCGCCTTGTTTACATGTTGCGGGATCAAATACAGCTTGCGCCCTTGCAGCGACAGCTCCCAGCCAAGGCCGCGGGCCCGCTCCGCCAGCTCCTGCACCGCCTCCAGCGGCATCTTGTCGCGTTGAATGACCACCGCATAAAACAACTCGTCGCAAAAACGTTCGCCCCTCACCCAATCGCTGTGGGCAATCCGGGCGAAATGGCTGCGGATTTCCGCCGCCGCCGCCGATTGCTTGGCCGTTTGAGCCCGCACGCCCCGTGCCCACTCCGCGTCGGATTCGCCGCGAAGCAGCACATGCCCGCCGTTGCTCGTAATCGCATAAGCCGGCACCAACTGCTCATGAAACAACTCAATGCGCTTGTATTGCTCGATCGTCCGCGTCGTAACGGGAATGAACGTCTGCCGGGCGGCAAGGCGCTGCAACTTCTCCAATGCGCGCACGGACATGTAGGACACTGCTTGGCCGCGCACCGTTTCCACAGGCACGATCTGCGCCGGATCGACATCCGGCCCCATTGACCGGACTGAATAAATCAACGTTTGATCCAAATCGCTGGCAAAAATCATTGGCGTTCCTCCTTGAGCGGCCGGATGATGCCGCAGCAAGAATACGTCAGGCCCGGAAACACCTCGACAGGCACCTGCCGGTCGGCGGCAAGCAGCCGGATATGCGCCAGATGCGGGTTATCCGGCCGATCAACCAGAATTTTCCACGGCACGCGGCGCAGCAGCACACGCGTCGTTTCGCCCACGCCCGGTTTGACCAGATTGATGTCGTCGATCCCGTAGGCGGCTTGAATGGCGCGAATATCGGCCAACCCCTGCCACGTCGCTGCAGGCTTGTCCCGCAGATGCGCTGCGGCGGCTTCCTCCGCCTCTTGGGCCACTTCGGGAAAAAACGCCGCCACCGTATCCACAAACAGGCGGGAAACGTCGTCCGCCAGCCATTCGCGGTAAAACTTCGCGCCATGATAATCGTCCGCCCCGATCAAATCGGGGCGCAGCACCGTCCGGCTCATCAGCCCGGATACGGTCGAATTCAGGCAGGCGCTGGGGATCAAATAGTCCTCCCGCGTGCCAAACGTTTCCGAGCAGCAGCCCGGATCGGCCAGCACGGCCAGATCATCGTCCAGCTTGACGCCGTATCGGGCGGCGAACGCAGCGCACGCTTCGACCAGCACTTGGCGGATCGCACCTTTGCCGGTCCAGCCGTCAACGAACTGCAAGGGACGGTCAACGCCTTCTTTTTGCAGCATATAGAGCAGCGCGTTTTCGTCGATCCCTTTGCCGCGAATGATGGAGATGCTGTAATGCGGCCAATCGAGCCGGCGAACCTCCTGCAAGTACCGTTTGATCAAAATGCCAACTGGCGTGCCCGCCCGCGCCAGCGACACCAGCACGGTGCGATCCCCGCGCTTGCGCCGGATCAGCTCGGCGACAGTGCCCGCCGCCAGAGCCACCTTGCGCGCCGATGCCGCCAGCGTCTCGTGGAACAACTGGAGGTAGTCCGCAGTCGGCTTGTATTCGACGGGCAACATTTCCGAATAATGCACGCCCGATTGAATCGCTTCTTCGCGATCCTCGGTCGGCCGCTCCAGCCGCACCTCGCTTAAATCCTTAAGCAGAAAAACGACGTCGCCAGGCGCATAGCTGCCCAACGGCGCCGGTGGAACCAATGTTTTGCTCCAGACCGCTGCTCCGCTATTCATCGCCAACCTCCTCCCGTTCCTCGCCTGTGCCGGTAAAAACAACGATGTACACCCGCGGGATGCCCAGCCTCCGCAGCACCTCCCGCATGGGCGCAAGCCGCTCGCCGGCCACTTCGCGTTCCATAAACACAAACAGCTCCTCGTATTGCCCTGGAGCGATATTGTACATAAAATGGCTGACCTCGGGGTCTTCCGGCGACGGATAGGTGAAACCCGAACGCACCGCGTAACCGCTGTGATCGTGCGGATAAATCGGGCTGCGCGTCGTGGATTGATAACAGACACCTTCGCCCAGCCAAGCGGCAATCCGCAGCGGAATATACATAAACTCGCCCGTGCCCATACACAAAACCGGACCGCCCGAGCGGTAAGACCGCAGCGCTTCGGCGGCATATAAGACGAACCGGTCGGTATCAGTATGAGTGGAAGCGTCAAGCCCAAAACGCCCCGTACAAGCCAAATACGGCGCTGCATTCGTTGTTCCCGCGCCGTCGGCCGAAACGGCCGCCACCTGCGCGAACGGATGAGCCAGCCGCAGCACCTGCACATCGCCGTACCGCTGGCCGTCGTCGGCCGCCTCCGCGGTCCATGGACCGGCTGCGCCTGGCGCAGCCCCGGCCTTGCCGTCGTCCCCCGATTCGGTTGCGCCACCGCTCGCGGACGGCTTGCCTGCCGGGACGCCGGCGCGCTCCACTGGCTGCGCTGCCGCCATGCCGCCAGCCGCCGCCGATTCGCGGCCCACGCCGGCCGCTTCCGGCTGCGGCTCACCGGCCGCTCGCCCTGCCTCGGCAACGCCGCTACCTGCGGCAAGCCGCTCCGGCTGTGCCGTGTGAGCGCCGCTGCCGCTGCTCCCGGCTGCGCCGTCCATCTGCGCCGCCGTCAACGGCCCGCCGCCTGCGGCCAGCGGCTGCCCGGCGGCGGTCAACTCGCCCTTGATCAGCGACAAGGGCTTGATCGTCACGCCGAGCTCGGCCGCCAGCTCGGCGAACCGGCGCTCGTCCGCGGCCGTGCGCCAATCGAGCAACGCCGCCACATAATACGTGCGGCGCGGATACTGCCGGTGGAGATCGCGGATGATGTTGAGCGCCGTGCGGCCGGTCGTCATCTCATCATCCACCAGCACCACCGGCGAAGCGCCGGCGAGCACGCCCGGATCGGCGGCATAGCAGCGGTGCGTCGTCGCATGCGAATGCTCTTCTTCGAAATTGAGCAGCGACATCCGCTCCGGCAGCAGCTCGCGCGTCGTGTGGATGTACGTGCAGCCGCCGGCAAACGCTTGGTACATGCTGTGCCCCAGCGCCGTCGCCGTCTCGGCGAAGCCGATAAACTTCACCGGCTCCGCCGGCATCAGCCCGCTGGCGATAATCGCGCGGTAAGCGTCCTCGGCTTGCGTCGGATCGATCAGCCCGGCTACGGTCGCCTGCAGGAGCCGTTCCAGCAGCGCCGGCCCCGCCTCACGCTCCGCCGCCCTGGACGCCCCCGTCTCCACGCTGCCCACAGCCGCCAATCCGCTCGCTTCTGCTCCCGCCGTCGGCTCGGCTTCCGACGCCGACTGCGCTCCGCCTTGCTGCACGGCCCCGGCCGGCTCCTCGCCCTGCCCCGCCAGCCCGCCCGCGGCCAGCCCCAGCTCGCGCGCCAGCATCAGCGCCAGCGCGGCTCCGGCCAGCAGCGGCGTATGCGGCGCAACCGGGATATGCTTGCCGAGCAGCTTGCTGACAAACAAAAAGCCGCGCTTTTTGTTCATCCGCGCCGCCATCGCAAACAGCGCGTCCAGCGGCAGCCCATACGGATTGGCCGTCACCCGCAGCCCGACTTGCAAATCACCGAGAATGCGAAAGGTATACGTGCTGGTGTTCAGGGAGGAGGGAAATAAAGTGCTGTTGTTCATGTAACACCCCATAAATCTTTGATCTCATCAAAATCCGCTGCGCCCAGTTCAAATGCGGTTTGACCTCGTTCATTTTGTTGGCGTAGTCGCTTTTGATTACGCCGAAACGCCCGTTGTTATTTTCAATGATGCTCACGGCATCGACATACTCTTCGTGCGTCACCGTATACAGCGATTGCACCGGCTTGATGTGCGTCGGATGAATGATCGTTTTGCCGATCATCCCGTTCTCCTTGTCCATCATCACCTCGTAGATCAAGCCGTCGACATACGTATTGATGTACTCCATGCGCAGCCGCCGGCCCCGCGTCCCGCCAAGGCTTTCCTCAAACAACGTCTGGCGCAGCTGCGGCTTGAGCACACGCTCGCGGCTCGCGAAATATTCCCACACCGGGCCGGAAATCACATACGGCTGATTCATCCGACCGAACACGTTGATAATGTCGGAGATGCAGTCGCGAATCGGCGCAATATCGTAAATCGTCATATCCGGGCTGCGCCTGAGACCAAACAAGCTGGAGAAATCGGTAGCCCCGATCCGCACGTTCAGCACATACCGGTGATAGCGGTCCAAAATGTGTTTGATGCCCAGCAGCGCCTCCATCCGCGTCTCGCGATACAACACCGTCGCGCTTTCGAGAATCGGCATGCCGTACAGATTGGGATACCCCTGCGGCTTCGTCCGGTTGTATTCCTCCAGCGCATAAAAATAGTTTTCGCCATTCTCTTCGGTAAACTTCGGAAACACAAAACCCGTCACCAGCCGGATTTGTTCGTCCAGCAGCGTCAGCAGCCGCTTGAGCTGCTCTTCGCCGCGCACGCGGATGAAAATCAGCGGCAAGCGCGTCAGCGGGAGCGCTCCCGACGACGTTAATGCGGAAATCCGCTGCATCTGCAGCAGCAGCGAAGCTTCCGCTTCTTCAATCTGGTGGTCGCCGATCGCGTCCTCCAGATCGATGACGATCGAGGCCAGGCCCTCGTGCTTTTGCGCAAGCAGGTCTTCGGCTATACAAGCCCGCGTTCCCGGCATATACAACGCCGCGCCTACGGCATAAGCAAGCAGCTCCTTATCGGACGTATTGTCAAAAATCTGGGGTGTGGCATAAAATAACGACTGCTCTTCCTCCGGCGTCAGATATTGAAAATACCTCAAGCTGCCATTCCTCCTTCATCGAAAATTCCAGACAACAAATCCCTCCTGCCTGGAAGGAGGGATTGCCGCGGCAGAGCCGCTTATTCCGCGCCGTCGTGCACGCGGTTTTTCTTGCGGACCGAGCTGTAAATGATCGTGCCGACAAAAACGGCGATCAATACGGCGAAAAAGACGACGTGGGAAATATGCACACCAAACGCCCCGGCGATCATTTTCGCTGCAATCAGCGCGATCAGGATAAATGCCGTTTGCTCCAGTTCCGGGAACTTGTCGATCAGCCTCAGGAACAGCTGCGCAACGCCCCGCATCATCAATACGCCCAGTATACCTCCCAGGAAGAGCACCCATACCTCCCCGCTCAAACCGAACGCGGCGATAACGCTGTCGATGCTGAACGCAATGTCCATCAACTCGACGAGCAGCACCGTTTTCCAGAAGGACGAACCGCGGTTGACCGCTTCTTCGTCTTCGCCCTTTTTGAACAAACCTTTGTAGGCGATATAAAACAAATACAAGCCGCCCGCTACTTTAATCGCGGTAAACTGAACCAGATATGTACCTAAACCGATGGCGAGAAACCGGAACAAGTAAGCGCCCAGCAAGCCGTAGAACAACGCCTTCTTTTGCTGCGCCTTCGGCAAATGCCGCACCATGACGGCAAGCACAAGCGCGTTGTCGGCCGACAACAGACCCTCCAGCAGAATCAGGCTGGCGATAACGCCCCAACTCACCGGATCGGACAACGTGTTTACAACATCACTCCATGAGAAAAAATGTCCGTAATTGTCTACAATACTGCTAAAAAAATTCGTAAGCCAGTCCATCGAAGAAACCTCCGTTACCTAGATTGAATTATTTGCTGCCGGCTACCCAGCGCAGCCCCCAGCCGTGCGCTTTATCGATCTCCTGATGGCCGGCGTAATACTGCACAAGCCGTTCGATGCTGAAGGTTTCATCGTTCACGTTGCGGATCATCGCAATGGCGCACATCCGGCGGCGGTTGTCATGCTCATCGAGATTGACGATGATATCGGGGCCGCTTGGCTGCTTAAGCGTCACGACGCCGTCAGCCTGCGACCAGTTGGCCACACCTTCGTAAATAAAGGCGAAAACGAGCAGCCGCTTGATCTCCGACACTTTTTTGCCGTTAATGCGGATATTCTCGCCGGTTTTCACCGAACCTGTCCGGTCGTCGCCGTCCAGCGCGACGTACGGCGGCCGGTCGAATGAGCCAAACGATTCGCCAAGCGCCTGAATGACGCCCTTGCGCCCATCCTTCAGCTCGTACAGGCAAGCCAGGTCGAGATCGATGCCGCCTGTCTTGCGGCTGAACAACCCGCCGCTTTTGGCCTGCTGCTGATTCCAGTTCAAATTGACAAGAATTTCGCCCAATCCGCCGGACGGCTTCGTCAGGTTGATGACGTCGCCTTTTTTCTTCAACTCGATTTTTGTCAGGTTGATGGACGGCGCCGGCGGCGGGCCCGGCGGTGCGGCAGGCGGCGCAGGAGGAGCCGGCGGCTTGGACGGCGGCACGGGCTGGCCGGCAGTGGGTGGCGAAGGCCGTCCAGCTGGCGGATTCCCCGCTCCCGGGGACGGGCCGCCGGACTGCGGATCGTCGACTTCGACGCCGAAGCTGCCGCACAGCGCCTTCAATCCGCCGGAATAACCCGCGCCAACCGCGTTAAATTTCCAATCCTGATTGTATCTATATAACTCTCCTACGACGATCGCCGTTTCCACGGAGAAATTGTTGCCGAGTTCATAGCGCAGCAGCTCCTCGCCGCTGGCGTCATTCGCAAAGCGGATCACCGTGTCCGTCACTTGCCCGAACGTTTGCTTTCGTTGCTCACCCTCGTAAATCGTCAGCGTAAACGCAATTCTATCGACGGAGGCGGGAATTTGCTGCAAATCGATATGGAAAAACTTTTTCGCGGAGCTGGTCTGCTTCTCCACATAAGTAATAAAGCGATTTGTCGGATTGCCGTAAAAAATAAGATCCTCGTCTCCGGTTACTTTACCGTTTGCCGCCAATAAAAAAGCGGAGGTGTCCAGCTCGATCTGAGCCGGGGAGTTCCAATTCAACGCGACCGTCAGCCGCTGCAGGCCCGGATTCGTTTTCGTCAAATCCGCCTTCTGTCCTTTTACAATCGTAACTGCCATGATGTTCTCCTTCCGCATCCTCTTGAGTAAGCGCCGGGGGGCGGCGTCTGGCGCCAGCCCCCGTACGCCCGCGATTTACTTCGCGTCCAGACCGTAGTTCGCGCAAAGCGCGGCCAGCCCGCCCTGGAAGCCGCTGCCGATCGCCTGGAACTTCCATTCGCTTTCATGACGGTAAAACTCGCACGCCACGATGGCCGTCTCGACCGAAAACTCCTCGCCCAGATCGAAGCGCAGCACTTCCTGACTCGTCTGCTCGTTCACAACGCGCACGAACGACTTGGAAACTTGTCCAAAGTTTTGCCCGCGCTCCGGTCCTTCATAGATCGTGATCGTGATCCCGATGCGCTGAATGTTCGGCGGCACCTTGCTGAAATCGATGATGATCTGCTCGTCATCGCCTTCGCCTTCGCCCGTGCGGTTGTCGCCCGTATGAATAACGGCTCCGTCATAAGCGTTCAGATTGCGGTAAAAAACAAAATCCTGAACGTCCTTGGCCTTGCCGTCCTGATGAAGCAGGAAAGCGGAAGCGTCCAAATCAAAATCGTGCCCGCCGTTGTATTTGTTCGTATCCCAGCCCAAGCCGACGATCACCTTGGTCAAGCCCGGGTTCGTTTTCGTCAAATCAATGCGTTGTCCTTTGGATAAGCTGATGGTCATGTCTACCGCTCCTCTTCAAAAAGTAATGGGCTTACGCCAAACCGTAATCGCGGCACAGTCCGGCCAGGCCGTCCTTGTAGCCGCTGCCGATCGCCGAGAATTTCCATTCGCCGCCATGACGGTACAACTCGCCAACAACGACGCCCGTTTCGATCGAGAAATCTTCGCCGAGGTCAAAGCGAATCAGCTCTTCGTTGTTCGCTTCGTTTACGATGCGAGCGTATGCGCGGGAGACTTGTCCGAAATTTTGGCTGCGCTCGGCCGCTTCGTAAATCGTGATCGTAAACGCAATTTTCTCCACGTTCGCCGGCACGTTCGGCAGGTCGATGCGGACTTGCTCGTCGTCGCCTTCGCCTTCGCCGGTACGGTTGTCGCCGGAGTGAATGATCGAGCCGTTTTCGTTTTGCTTGTTGTTGAAAAAGATGAAATCTTTCTCGGATGCGACTTTGCCTTCGCCATTGGCTGCGAATACGGAAACGTCGAGGTCGAAGTCTTTGCCGCCGTCATATTTGTTCGTGTCCCAGCCGAGACCAACCGTGATTTTGGCCAAGCCAGGGTTTGTTTTTGTCAGATCTACTTTTTGACCTTTTGTTAAATTGATTGCCATGAATAAACACCTCTTTATCAAATTTTGGGATGGGTAAACCAAATGACATCTATCGGACGACTTGCCTGGAATTACTTGTATCTGGCGGCCAGATGATCGATATGTACGGCGTGATCCCCCGCTCCGAGCGCTGCGAACTTCCATTCGCCGTCGTGACGGTAAATTTCACCTGTCAGAAGCGCGGTCATGCCCGAGTAATTGTCAGTCAGGTTGAACTTGACAAGCTCTTGCCCGTTTTGGCTGTTCAACACGCGGATATAAGCGGATTGAACCATGCCAAAATGCTGCTTCCTCGCTTCCGCCTGATAGATGTTCACCACGATCAAAATTTTGTGCACATCGCCCGGCACGCGCGCCAAGTCGATAAAAATTTGTTCGTCGTCGCCGTCGCCGTCCCCGGTGAGATTATCGCCGGAATGCACGACCGACTGACAGTCGCTTGCTTTATTATAGAAACATACCAGATTGTTATCCTTGGACAGCTTGCCGGCTGCATCCAGCAGCAATGCCGAAGCGTCGCAGTCGATCGCGACCGGCTCCCGCTTCGTGCCGAAAAAGCCCTTTTTCTCGATGACAGCCGGGTCCCAGCCCAAACCAACGGTCACTTTGGACAAACCAGCGTTTCCCTTCGTCAAATCGATCTTTTGACCTTTAACGAGACTAATTGTCATTGCTTAGGTCACCTCCTTTCAAGGCGATCATACTATACGCTGTAGGTTCACCTCCCGTTTCAAATTTCATGAAAAATTTGGAGAAATTTTTCGGCTTTGCGGCAAAAGCCTCTAGTAGACAGGATTTCCTGCGTAGTAGAGGCTTTTGCAAAACATCGGAAGACCGTATGATTCGTATTACAACAGTTTAATTATGAGCCGCAAGACCTATTTTGTCAATACTGCACTAGACGCCAAACTCCCCTGGATTCAGTCCCAAAGCTCCGCAAATTTCGCGCACGACAGCTTGTTCCTTGGGGTCAAAATCGCCGTCCGCCGCCCCGACCGCACAGCAGACGCCAACAATCACACGGCCCATGTCCGGCTTGCCGTTGAATTTGCCGATCGTCTTCAGCGCTTCCTGCTTGCCGATGATCGCATCGAACTCAAAGTTGCCGACGTAGTGGTTGAAACGTGCGATGGCGTCGCTGATGCCGAATACCTTCAACTCTTCGCTGCGACCGATGTAGCCGGCCATCTTCTGCTTTTCGCTGCTGTCGATCGTGCCGTCGGCAGCGGCGACAATGGCGCAACCGGCGACAACCGCGTCGAGAAACTCTTTATTTTTGTACTTTTTGACCTGATCGGTCAAACCTTGCTTGGTGTTTTGCAGCCATGACTTGAATGTACTCATCGTATCCCTCCTGTTAAATATTCCTCTCAAACCCATTAAACCATTCTTTACTGTTTTGAAGCAAATTATGAGCGTTTGCGAAATTTATTTACTATGGTAACGCATTAGTGTATCATCTAACTATCGCATTAAAGTTATTTTGGCAATTTACATATTAAGAACGGAGGCATGTCCGATGAACAGGCAGGAAAGCCTTTACCCGCGAAAAACGCTGGAGCGCATCAAGGGCTATACGCCCGGCAAGCCGATCTGGGAAGTGCGCGAGGAGCTTGGCTTGACGCAGGTGATCAAGCTGGCCTCAAACGAAAATCCGCTGGGGCCGTCGCCCAAGGCGCTCGCTGCGCTGGAGCGCTGTCTTGGCGAGCTGCACCGCTACCCGGACGCCGAAGCCGTCGGCTTGCGCCGCGCGTTGGCCGGCAAGCTGGCGCTTGGCGAAGAGCAGCTCCTGGTCGGCAACGGCGCCGACGAGCTGATCCGGCTCATTTCCGAAACGTTCCTTGAGCCGGGTGATGAAATCGTCATTCCCGCTCCCACGTTCAGCGAATACGAATTTGGCGCCCGCCTGATGGACGCCGAGGTCGTGCCGGCGCCGCTCGAAGCCGGCTTTCGCTTGAGCGCCGAAGCGCTGCTGGCTGCGGTAACAACGCGGACCAAACTCGTCTACCTGTGCACGCCCAACAATCCGACCGGCACCTACCTGCCGCAAGCAGAGCTTGCACGGCTGCTCGCCGGGCTGCCCGCGCGTGCGCTCCTGATCGTCGACGCCGCCTACGGCCATTATGCCACCGCCGCCGATTATACGGACGGTTTGGAGTTCGTGCGCTGCGAACTGCCAGTCGTCGTACTGCAGACGTTTTCGAAAATTTACGGGCTGGCCGGGCTGCGCATCGGCTGCGCCGCAGCGCCGGCGGCGGTGATTGCGGCGATCCGCAAAGTGAAGGAGCCGTTCAACGTCAACGCGCTGGCGCAAGCCGCGGGAGCGGCGGCGCTGGATGACACAGCGCATGTGGACGCCTCCCGGCGGCTGAACGACGAGGGGCGGCGGCAGCTTTACGCCGGATTGGCGCAGCTAGGTCTGGCGTACACGGAAAGCATGAGCAATTTTGTGCTCGTCCGGCTTGGCCCTAACGCTCAGAGCTTGTACGAGCGCTTGCTCAGCAAAGGGATCATCGTCCGTTACGCCGGCTCGTGGGGTTTGCCCGAGCATGTGCGGATCACCGTCGGCACGCCGGAGGAGAACGCGTTGCTGCTGCAAGCGCTTGGCGGGCTGCTCGCCGAATAAGTCTTGCGGTTGTGCGGCAGGAAAGCTGTTTTTTTGAACACCACCCCCAAAATATGCTACAATGCTATCAACAATTGCGGCTTGGAGGTTGCTATGCTTAAAGAATTTAAAGATTTTGCTTTCAAAGGGAATATGATCGATCTGGCAGTCGGGGTAATCATCGGGGGCGCCTTCGGCAAAGTGGTCACGTCGATCGTCAACGATCTGATCATGCCGCCGATCGGCTTGCTGCTTGGAGAGGTAAATTTTACCGATCTGTTTATTTCGCTGAACGGTGAAACTTACGCGTCGCTGGACGCCGCCAAAAAAGCAGGGGCGCCCACGTTCAACTACGGGCAATTTATCTCGACGTTTCTCGATTTTCTGATTGTGGCTTTTGTGATTTTTATCGTGGTCAAGCAGGTTCATCGGATGCGCAAAAAAGAGGATGCAAAGGAAAAAGCTCCGGCCACGACAAAGGAATGCCCGCATTGCCTGTCGGACATTCCGGCTCGCGCAACGCGCTGCAAGTTCTGCACCTCGGAGCTGGAAAGCGGCGGCAGCGTGCGCGGCAGCATCCAGTAGAAAGTCAGGCAACACGAAGTGAGACGCCCCGCGGCGCGGACCTGGACGGTCCGGCGTTGCGGGGCGTTTGTTATGTTGCACGGCTGGCGCGAGGAGCGGCCGAGGGGCTGACGGCCGTCGTACGGCTGGCCCTGCACGCCGGGAGTCAGGGTCGGCCGACTTGACTCGCCGCGGTCCGGCTGCGACGCCCGGAGGGCGTCGAGCGGCCGATGGCGAGGCCTGAGCGCCGACGGTTGCGCGCCCGGTCCGGCACGCCGGGCGCGCCCCGCGCGGTGCAGCCAACGCGATTGATCGGGACGGCGGCCTAGTCGGCCGGCGTATCGATACAATCGCGCAGATCGAGCACCGCGCCTTGTGCGGCTGCCGGCTCGTGCAGCAGCCGCACAAATCGCCGGGCCGTCGCTTCCGGCGACTGCAGCTGCCCGTCCTCGAACAAGCGCACGAAGCGTTCGACCTGCGGGAAGCTGTCGGCCGAGACGGCCCGGATTTCCGCCTGCATGTCGGTGTCGACGACGCCCGGCGCCAGCGACATAAGGCGCGTTGCCCGCGGCGCTTCGCCCTGCTCGGCCGCCACGACTCGCGTGAACAGATCGAGTCCGGCCTTGGCCGCGCAATAGGCACCCCAGCCGGGGTAGGGTTTCTTGCCGGCGCCGGAGGAGACGTTGACGACCTGCCGTCTGGCCGCGGGCAACGCCGCGGCGTACCGCAGGAAGGCATTCGTCAGCAGCATCGGCGCCAGCAGATTGAGCTGCAAGCTTAGCTGCAGCTCGGCCGGGTCCATGTGCCCCGCAGGTGCAATGGGCGCCAGACGGCCCGCGTTGTTGATCAGCGTCAAGCTGGTGGCCGCGCGGGCCTCTTCGCTTTGCAGCAGCGTGCCCAGCAGTGCGTCGATGCCTTCCGTTTGCGTCAGATCGTACGCAAACGTGCGCAGCCGGCTGTCGGGACGGACGGCCTCGGCGCTCTGTGCGGGGCTGCCCCCGCTGCGCGCAATGCCGAAGACACAGGCTCCCTGTCGCAACAATTCGTTCACAAGAGCGGCCCCAAGGCCGCGGGAGCTGCCGGTGACGATATACAACTCGCCGTTCCACGAAGCTGTTGAATCGGGCATAATATATCCTCCTTTCAAAAAAACAGGCCCGGCCGGCAAGCTGCGCTCCTGCGCTCGCTCGCGGCGGCCGGACCCATCGGTATGACGGCGAATAGCGCCGGGCTATGCCTCGTATATCATTTTGCGCGTCATGCCGCCGTCGACGACGAGATTTTCGCCGGTGACAAAATCGTTCTCCGCATCGGTCAAATACAAGCAGGCGCGGGCAATATCGGCTGGACGGCCGACCCGCCGGGCCGGATGCTGCGCATGATCCTCGCGGCGCAGCTTGCCGTAGTCGCCGGTTTCGATCCAACCCGGACTGATCGCGTTAACCCGGATCCCGTCCGGTCCCAGCGACAGCGCCAGAGGTGCGTCAACGCCAACAATCCGCCTTTGGAAGCGGCATACGCCTCCGAATGGGGCTCCGACATCAAAGCGCGGGTCGAGGCTATATTGACGACCGCCCCTCCGCCCTCCTTCATCAGCCGGGCCGCCTCGCGCGAACACAGGAACGTGCCGCGCAGGTTCGTATGGAGGACCAAATCCCACTCATCGATGGACAGCTCAAAGGGCGATTTCCAAACCCCAAGTCCGGCGTTGTTGATCAGCACATCCAACCGCCCCCACGTCTGGCCCAGCTCGCCGAACCATGCGGCGATATCGCCTGGCCGGCTCAAATCAAGCTCGCGGCACAACGGCGGCAACACCCCGGCTTGCCCGGCGATCAGCCCAGCCGTTTGCGCCAGCCCTTCCCCGTCCAGATCGGCCAGCGCCAACCGCGCTCCCCGGGCGGCATAAGCCAGCGCCAACTCCCGGCCAACGCCGCGCGCCGCTCCGGTGATGGCTACCTTTTTCCGGCGTAATCCGTCATAGCATCCGCACTCCTTTTATTGTGCGACGTCGTAGCCCTGATCTTCGATTGCTTCTTTAATCGCGGCCACGCTCAGCTTGCTTTCGTCGTACTCCACGGTCACTTCTTTGCCCGCGAGATTCACGCGGCCGGTTGCACCAAGCTCCTTTACCGCCTGCTCCACCGAATTGACGCAATGCTGGCAGGACATGCCCTCCACCTTCAACGTAATGCTGGACATCCCAATCACGCTCCATTTCATTTTGATTTATTTCATTAAGGTGTTCATCGTTTTCAGCAGTTCGTCGACAACGTCCATATCGCCTTCCTGAATGCGTTCGACAACACAGCTTTTCAAATGGCCGGAGAGGAGCAGCTTGCCTACTCCATTCAGCGCCGACTGCACGGCTGCAATTTGATGCAGCACATCATCGCAATACGTGTCTTTTTCAATGAGACCTTTGATGCCGCGCACCTGCCCTTCAATCCGGTTCAGTCGCGCCGTCAGATCGGCTTTCAGCTTGTCGGAATGGTGGCTTTTGCGCCCGTGCTTGCCCGCATGGCCGGCGTGATGGTCGTCGCCCGCTCCCGCTGCGCCGGCAACATGCCGGTTGTCGTGATCATGATTCCCGCTGTGCGTATCCTTCGTTGCCATGTCGCACCTCCTCCTTTTATCATACCCCGCTATGGTATGCTGTCAATGCCGCCGAATATCGAGCACAATTCCAACAGCGCGGTGCCGCAGCTCCGGCAACACAACGCACGCAGCCCTGATCACACAGCGCCCGGCAGTTCCCGCAACACAACGCACGCGGCCCTGATCACACAACGCCCGGCAGCTCCGGCAACACCTGTCACAGGTCGACAACATCCGGCAGCGGTCAGCAGGAGCAACATCAGCCTGGCCGCGCGGGTCTAACAGCCGCCATGCGGCAGCACGCCGATCCGAGAATCTCCGAAATGCGCCAGCTACAGCTTGATGCGCTGCAAGCGCAAGGCGTTGAGCACGACCGACACTGAACTGAGCGCCATCGCTGCTCCCGCGACCCACGGCTGCAGCAGCCCGAGCGCGGCAATTGGAATGCCCAGCGTATTGTAGCCGAGCGCCCAGAACAAATTTTGCCGGATGTTGCGCATGGTTCGGCGGCTCATGACAATCGCGTCGGCAATCGCGTTCAAATCGCCGCGCATCAACGTCACGTCCGCCGCCTCCATGGCCACGTCGGCCCCGGTGCCCACGGCCATGCCGATGTCGGCTGCCGCCAGTGCCGGCGCATCGTTGATGCCGTCGCCGACCATCGCTACCCGCTGCCCTTCGGCCTGCAGCCGCCTGACTTCGGCGGCTTTGCCCTCGGGCAGCACCTCGGCGACGACGCGGTCGATGCCGACCCGGGCGGCAATGGCCTGGGCGGTGCGCTCGTTGTCGCCGGTCAGCATCACGACCTGCAGCCCGAGCGCCTTGAGCCGGGCCACCGCCGCAGCCGAGGTCGGCTTGACCGTGTCGGCGACGGCGACGAGGCCGGCGTACGCGCCGTCCACGGCGACGAGCATCGCCGTCCGGCCCGCCGTCTCCAGCCGCGCCAGCTCCGGCAGCGCCGCCTCTGCGGCTATGCCGCGCTCGGCCATAAGCCGCCGCGTGCCGGCCAGCACGGCGCGGCCTTCGACCGTGGCGCTGACGCCGAAGCCCGGCAGCGCCGTAAACGCCTCGGCTGGCGGCGGCTCGATGCCGCGGCTGCGGACGCCGGCGACGATCGCCTCGGCCAGCGGATGCTCCGAGCCGCGCTCCGCACCGCCGAGCAACCGCAGCAGATCGGCTTCATCCCAGCCAGATGCGGCTTGCACATCGGTCAGCTGCGGCTTGCCTTCCGTGACCGTGCCGGTTTTATCGAGCACGATCGTCTGCAGCCGGTGCGCCGTTTCCAAATGCTCGCCGCCCTTGAACAAAATACCGAACTCGGCTGCACGCCCCGAGCCGGCCATCACCGAAGTCGGGGTGGCGAGCCCCAACGCGCAAGGGCAGGCAATCACAAGAATGGCAATCGCTTTTTCCAACGCAGCCGGAAAATCCCCCGGAGCCGCAAACGCGTACCAAACAACGAAGGCTGCGACCGCAATGCCGATCACCACCGGCACAAAAATACCCGAGATCCGGTCAGCGATACGCTGAATCGGCGCTTTGGAGCCCTGCGCCTCTTCCACGACGCGAATGATTTGCGCAAGCGCCGTATCGCGGCCAACCTTAACCGCGCGGATGCGCAGCGCGCCGTGCTTGTTGAGCGTGGCTCCCGTAACGCTGTCGCCGGGTTGTTTTTCCACAGGCAAGCTTTCTCCGGTCAGCATCGATTCGTCCACCGTCGAGTTGCCTTCCAGCACGACACCGTCCACGGGCGCTTTTTCCCCCGGCCGAATAAGCACAATGTCCCCGGGAACGACATCTTCCGCCGGAATCGCCAGCTCTTGCCCGCCACGAACGACCGTCGCCGTCTTCGCCTGGAGGCTCATCAGCGAGCGAATCGCCGCCGACGTTCGCCCCTTGGCCAGTGTTTCAAAAAGCTTGCCAAGCAGCACAAGCGTAATCAGCACAGCACTCGTTTCAAAATACAGCTCCGGCACATGCGCGGCCCCATCAGCCGCGGCCGGCCGCAAAGCCCACTGCAGCGTCAAAAACAAGCTGTACAAATAAGCCGCCGACGTGCCCAACACGATCAGCACATCCATGTTCGCACTGCCGTTCCGCAGCGCCTTGAAAGCAGCAATGTAAAAGGTTCGGCCAATGTATAGCTGGACCGGCGTCGCCAATGCAAACTGCACCCAAGGATTCATCAGCCACTCCGGCAGCCAAACCCAGGAAGTCAGCGAAAAATGACTAACCATCGCCCACAGCAGCGGCGCGGATAACACCGCGGAAATCCATAACCGCCGCTTCTGGCCCACCAGCTCCCTGGCTTGCTCCGGCGCTGCCTCGACCCCCGGTTCGGGCGGGCGCACGGTGCCGTATCCAAGCTTGGCAATCGTCTGTTCAAACTGCGGCAGTCCGGTCACACTTGGGTTGAACGTGACGGCTGCTTTTTCCAAAGCGAAATTGACGTTAACGTCAGCAACCCCCTCCAGCTTGCGCAACCCGCGTTCAATGCGGTTCGCACATGCGGCGCAGGTCATTCCGGTTATGTGCAAAGAAGCTTGGTCCGTCGCCGCTTCCAGCGCAGCGGCTTCTGTCGTGGAAGGCGCAGTAGTATCCGTCATAGCCAATCACCTCGTCGATCAATATGAAGAACTTATGTTTTTATAGTATACCCCCCTACCCTATATTGTCAAGATAGGTATTTTAGTTTTTCCGACAGTTCGCTTGGTTATGCACAATTCTGGGGCGAGAATGGGGTATCGAGAACCCGGGCACAGGCCGGGTGAATGTCGGGAAGATGCAGGATTGGGGGCGCCAAGGGAATGCTGCGCAGATGCGTGCAGATGGGTACAGACGCGGTCGGATACTGTGCAAATGCTATGCGATTGCCCTGCAAACGCGGTGTGGGTGATTCGGGGGGAATGCCACATGAATGCGAGGAGATGCCATGGGGATGTCGCATATGCCGTGCGATTGCCTTGCGGGCACAGTGGGTACGGATGGGATTAGACACTGGGTGGATACCGTGCGAATGCAGTGCAGACAAGGTGGGAATGCTGTACGCGCGGCGCGGATGTCCAGAGGAAAGTATGTGGATCAGGCTGGCGGAAAAAGACAATGGTAAGCTGGAGTCGGGGTTAGGTTTATGCGCCAGAAGGAAGATGGCGGGTTTCATCCTCCTGGAGTAGACATTTTCGTGAATTTGTCTTTCAAATAGTGGACATTTTTCGCTTGCCGAAGCCTGCACACCAAACACTACATATTCCATTTAAAATTATAAAATTACTAAATATGGTATTTATTTTACCAAACGATAGAGGTAGGGGGCGTGTCTTCTTTTGAAAAGACAAATTCGCAAAAAAGTCCATTCCCAGAGGACAAAATAAAAACGTCTCCATATAATGCGATAGGTGACTTATTTGACTCCTGCGATCGATGCCTTTCTGCCGGCAACAAAATATAGCGTATCTGCCTTCACGACATACTCATGGCGCTAAAAGTTGGATAGCTGCCGCGCAGCAGGCGTCGCCCGACCGACGCATCATTGCGCAGCTCCCGCCCGCACCGCCCGGCACGGCACACGGCACGCACAGGACCGCCTCATTGGGTGGCTCAGGGTCGTGAGCGTCATGCGCACTCAATTCGATCATCTGCAAGCAAGCCCGATATCGCAAACCAATCCCACACCGATTATATGGACCCGGCGTTTGTGTCGTGTTCAGGGATGCGCTTGAGCGCTTCGCGGACGCTGAGCGGCGAGAGTTCGATGGCGGCGACGAAGGCGCGGACGGCAGCGGCGTCGGTTTTGGCGTATTCGCGCAGCGCCCAGCCGATCGCTTTGCGGATAAAAAACTCGCGCGAGCCCGCCAGCCGCCGGATGCAGTCAAAAAGCAACCCGGTATCGGTACGCTGCTTGTATTTGAGCTGGAACAAGAGCGCTGTCCGCTGCAGCCACATATCGCCCGAAGCCATCCACCGCGCAACGGCAGCGCCGATCAGCTCGGGGTGCCGGAGCAGCAAACCGCCCACCGCTTTGGAAGCCAGCAGGTCGACCGTATCCCACCACGCCTTGGTGACGATCAGCCGCTCCAGCAGTTCCAGCGACTCGCTATTCAGCAGCTTGCGCCGTTTTTCCAGCAGTTGCATGGCCGCATATTGGTATTCGCGCTCGGGCAGCGTCCACAGCTCAGCCACAACAACCGGAAGCTCGTCCGCGGCGGGCAGCCCCGCTTCCTGCCAAAACGCGCGCAGCAACAGCCCGAGCTCCGGGCTGCGAATACCAAGAAACGGGAATTGATTGCGCAAATACGCTTCCATCGCCGGCTGATGCTGCGGATTGCGGTGCCGCCGCAAGCAGGCCTCCAGCTTTTGCGTGTAGATCAGGGTCATTTTTTCCACTCCATTCTGATGAAAAAAATAATGCCAAACGGCCGCGCTTCCAGTATGCTTATTAACAGCAATCATACACAGAGCCAGAACCGGATGGGAGAGTTTAGAATGACGTACAAATTGATGGCCGTCGATCTCGACGACACACTGCTGCGCGACGATCTGACGATTTCTGAGGAAACAAAAAACGCGATCCGCCAAGCCGCCGATAGGGGCGTGACGGTGACGATTGCCACAGGCCGCAGTTTCCCTTCTGCCGCCCGAATCGCCCGACAAATCGGGCTGAATGTGCCGATTATCACCTACCAAGGAGCGGTTGTCAAAAACCTGCTCGACGAGAACGTGCTTTACGAGCGGACGGTGCCCGTGGAATGCGCGCGGTTTTTGCTCGATTTTTGCGAGGAGCGCAAGCTGCACCTGCAGCTTTACCACGGCGACCAGCTGTATGCCGGCGAAGACAACGACAAGATTAAAAAATACGTCGGCTTGACCAAAACACCGTACATCGTCGGCGACCTGCGCCAATGGATCGACATTCCGCAGCCAAAGCTGCTGATCGTCGACGAACCGGATGTCTGCGACGCTTTGCTCGCGGAGTTGCAACCGCAACTGGGCGATCAGCTCCATATCACCAAATCCAAACCGAATTACCTGGAATTTATGCACCGTGAAGGTACAAAAGGTCATGCCGTCCGCTTCCTCGCCGGCCATTTTGGCTGTACGCTGGATGAGGTGATCGGCGTCGGCGATTCGTGGAACGATCGCGAGATGCTGGAGGTGGCCGGTCTCGGCGTGGCGATGGACAATGCGCGGCCGGAGCTGAAAGCAATTGCCAATTTTGTGACGCGCAGCAATAATGACGACGGCGTGCGGCATGTGCTGGAGCAGTTCGTTTTGGCCACAGTGTAGTTAATTGGATGCAAAAAGATAAACCTCCACTTCCGTTTTGCTGCGGAATGGAGGTTTTTGGCGTGACTGTCCGGTCGAGATGGAGCAGGCTCCGCCCTTCGCTCTCCGGCATCGGCTCCGGCTGTGTTGCGCAGCTGGCGCGGGTGGATAGCCACCGTGGGCCAAGCATTGTGGGCCGGGAGGCACGCGTGGTGTGTGATGCGTACGGCCCGCGGGAGTTAAGCGGCGGAGGGTGCAAAGCGCCTCCTCCTTGTGGCAAACGCTGCGGGCCAACGGACGCGTTCGATGGAGGGCACGGGACTCCTCCCCCCGGCGACAAACTCCGCGGGCCAACTGCGCCGTTCCCACACGGACTTTCACCCCCGCGATCCGCTAGACGGTGCCGCCGCTGTATTCGCTGACGATGACATTTTCGTAATGAATGAGCGCGGAGTCGTTGGCGATAGTGCCTGCTTCGATCGTTTGGCAGGTGTCGCTTTTGATCGTGATTTCGCGGTTTGGCAACACGATGCTTTCGCTCGGGTCTTGCAATGATGTCGTGATGTAAACGGTGCTGACATCAGGATCGGCCAACGCCGTACGCAGCGTGTTAAAATCGCGCACATACGCGGTCTGGTTCGTCGTTTCGTCCGATTTGTACAGCGTATAGCTGATAGTCGAGCGCTTGGCGAGCCCCGTATAGCCGCCCAAGCTGACGTTCAGGCTGTCGGCCATCGTGCCGGTGGCATACAGCATTTCATTGCCATCGCTGATCACGGCGTCGGTCGCCGTGTAGAACGGCACGTCGCTGACGCTGGCGTTGTCCGCGGCCATCAGCCCGGTGTAGGTAGCGCTGCGATAGCCCGTTTGCTGCAGCGACCAGCTGAACATGACATTGGCGAGGGCATCGGTGAAAACAAACCGGCCAGACGCATCGGCCGTCGCCGTCCGTTCATAGCCGTTCACCATATGCATCGTGACGCTCGCACCGGCGATCGGGTTGTAGTGCGTGTCCTGGGCGATGCCGGAGACGGTGACAAATGACACGCCGGGCAGCGTGTAGGCGATGTCGGCCATGCCGTCGGCAACGCTCGCGACAAAGCCGCCCAGCCCGTACGTCACCGACGTGACGGTAAAGCTGCGCTCGCCCACGGGCACATCCGTCAGCTCGAAATGGCCGAGCGCATCGGTGAGCGCCGCCGGCGCCGTGGCGGCGCTGCCGGCTTTGACCTGCACGCCGCTAAGCGGCTGCAGGTCGTCGGAGTAGACCGTCCCCGTCACGGTGACGGTCGGCAGCTCCAGGCGCAGCGCCGGGGGCTGCGCCTCTTCGCCCGCGAGCACGGAAAACGGGCTCGCGGAGCTGACGCTTCGGTCATATGCCGAAGCGCTGACGGTGTTGCCGGCGGCGGGCTGCACGCCGGCAAAGGTGTAGCGGCCGTGACCGTCGGACACGGCCTCGACAGCGCTGCCGTTCAATGTGACGGCAGCCGCGTTCACGGGTTCGTCGAGCTGATCGACGACCCGTACAGCTACGCTGCCCGCAGCGGGCGCGTCCGCGATGAGCGGCGCGATCTGGCGCAGCAGGGCAGCGGCATCGGCGGCGCCGACGAAACCGTCGCCGTTGATGTCTTGCGCCGCGGCCGATTGCAAATACGCGGCGACATCGTCGATACGAATCGCACCGTCCTGATTCGTATCAAAAGGCGCGACGGCGGCCAGCGCCGCGCCGGGGAGCAGCAGTCCGGCGATCAGGGAGCCGGACAGCGCTATTTTCAGCACGTTCAAGGGGGTCACATCCTCTTTCGCAAAAAGCTGGCTCAATGCCTGTACTCCAGTTCGGCACACGACGGGCAAATTCCTTGTGCGTTTTGGGAAATTTTTGGCCGCCGCCGCCGCTCCCCCACTACGCGCCCAGCCGCTTACGCCCGCAGCCATTGCAGCAGCGGCTCGCTGACGATCAGCTTCATTCCTTCCGCTGCTCGCACAGGCCCAAAGGCCGGGATCAGCTCCCCGGCCTGCACCGGCTCCGGCCGGTCGAGCCATCCGGCCACATACGCCAGCGCGCCGAGCAGCCGCTCCGCCGGCACGCCCGCTGCGCGCAGGGCAGCCAGCGTCAGCGACTTGTCGCGCTTGGACAACCGCTCGCCGGCAGCGTCGGCGAGCAGCGGCACATGCGCGAAGCGCGGTGCCGGCAGGCCAAGCGCGGCGTACAACGCGAGCTGGCGCGGCGTCGAGTCGAGCAGGTCCGCGCCGCGCAGCACATCGGTGATGCCCATCGCGGCATCATCGACGACGACGGCCAGCTGGTAGCTGAACATGCCGTCCGCCCGCTTGACGACGAAATCGCCGAGGCTGTCGCCCGCATACACCTGCGGGCCCAGCAGCGCGTCGTCGAACGGCAGCGCCTGCGGCGGCATAAGGAAGCGCAGCGCCGGCGTTTTGGCCGCAGCTCGCGCCTGCCGCTCCTGCGGCGTCAGCCCGCGGCACAGGCCGGGGTAAGCCCCTCCTTCGGCGGCCAGCCCGTGCGGCGCGTTGCCGATCATCGCCAGCTCGCTGCGGCTGCAATAACACGGGTACAGATGGCCCCCGGTCTGCAGCCGCTCCAGCGCCGCGGCATACAGCTCCTCGCGCCGGCTCTGCTCGTAGGGCGCGTGCGGCCCGCCGACCCGCGGCCCTTCGTCCCACCCAAGGCCCAGCCACAGCAGCTCATCCATCATCTGCTCGGCAAACGCCGCCCGCGAACGAGCTTTGTCGATATCTTCGATCCGCAGCACAAATGCGCCCCCGGCCTGGCGGATTTGCAGCCACGCGGCCAGCGCGCTAAACGCATTGCCGATATGCAGCTGCCCCGACGGCGTCGGCGCAAAACGTCCCCGGCGTATCATGTCCCTCACGCTCCTTGCAGCATACAAAAAGAGCAGACGCATCGTCCTGCTCTTGATCAACACAATTATAAGGGCCTCACCCGCAACCAACTTGGCTGCGAAGCTTGCTGGGATAATGGCGGAGCCGACGGGATTCGAACCCGCGGTCTCCTGCGTGACAGGCAGGCATGTTAGGCCTCTACATCACGGCTCCACACATCAACGTGTCAAAGACACAGGTTTCATTGTACAGGAACAGGGGAAATCTGACAAGCGGTAATTTGCAGCGGCCGGCAGCCACGACCACGACCACGACCCGAAAACCGAACAACCCGCACATCGAGCATCCCATCCATCTTCCTGACCCCGATATCGGACGAGCATCATCGCTATGCCCACAAATCGGCTACTTCGCCGGCATTCAGCAACGCATTCAGCGAAGAATACCGGAGACTCCGCATTTCAACGGCCGGCGTGCGGCCCAGCCCGATCTTCTTCTCCAGTTCGATCGCCGGTCCGGCAAAATAAATAATGTATTTCTTCCCATTCTGGAACGGCTCGATGCGCTCAACCTCGGCATAATGCGTAATGCCGCTGTAAGGAGCGCAGCGGTAACAAGCTACGTACCTGATGGTCGGGATACGCCATTCCGCAATTCGCACCGAATACCACTGCTGTTTTTCCAAAAAAACCTGTTCAAATCCTTCATTCCGGGCTGGGAAAATAGCCAGATTCTGCGTCTCCGCGCCCGCATCCTCCGCAATCGTGTAGAGGTTTTCGCCGCCGTTTTCCTCCTTGGCTTCGATCAGTTCCTCGATATTGATCAAATGATCCTGCAAAAGCACCTCGGCCGCAGCCTTGATATACTCCTCGACCGCCGTCTCAATCAGTTGATTGCGCGATGTGGCCAATTTGCCGCCGGTTAAGCCTTTAAATTGATCGACGATAATATCGGTCATCTGCAGCGTCCGTTCGTCCATCATGAGAGAAATTTGCCTTTTAGCCCCTTCTTCCTTGCTCATATTCAAGGCTTTTCTGATCGTTTCTTGCAGCGACTTCACCATAAAATCACCCTCCTATATTTTAATATTATAATAACATATATAAAAACATATTAAAATACATATGACAAACAATTTTATCGCCAATACAATTTCAATCACAACCAATTCTCCTCCATCCTCCTCCAAACTTGGTGGATCGTTTCGAAAGTTCGCTTTATCCATTTTTGCCCGCCCTTCGCACGGAGCGGCGACTTCTAGCCTTAGATATGGATGAACGGACTTATGAATCGCTCTACCGGACACTGGGCCGACAAACTCGGGTACAAGCAGATGCAAGCGGTTAATCAAGCAGAGGAGATTCGCCTAAAATGACTGCACCGATATCTGGCAAAATGAGGGCGCAGACGAGCTCGCGAAGCAACAAGGTATTTTCAGCAGGATGCCGCTGCCAGAACCCGCGCCCAATTTCCCAAATTCCCGCAAATATGAGATGATACAAACAGCCATCATTCCCGGGAGGTTGATATGTCAGATGGAATTGACCAAATTGCAAACGCTTGCGCAAGCCGTGGCCGGCAATGTCGGCCGGGCGGTCGTCGGCAAAAACGATACCGTCGAGCTGCTGCTGATCGCGCTGATCGCCTCGGGCCACGTGCTGCTGGAGGATGTGCCGGGCACGGGCAAAACCTTGCTCGCCAAGGCGTTGGCCCGCTCGGTCGACTGCGCGTTCAAGCGCATCCAGTTCACGCCCGATCTGCTGCCGTCGGATGTGAGCGGAATTCATTATTTTAATCAAAAAACGAGCGAGTTCGAATTTCGGCCGGGGCCGCTGTTTGCCAACATCGTGCTGGCCGACGAAATCAACCGCGCGACCCCACGCACGCAATCAAGCCTGCTGGAGTGCATGGAGGAGCGTCAGGTGACGATCGACGGGGAAACCCGCGCGCTGGAAGCGCCGTTCCTCGTGATCGCCACGCAAAATCCGGTGGAAAATCAAGGCACATTCCCGCTGCCGGAGGCGCAGCTTGATCGCTTTTTGCTGAAAATTCCGATGGGCTACCCGTCGCCCGCAGAGCAGGTCGATATCCTGCGGCTGTACCGCCAGGACGACCCGCTGGAGCGGCTCGCTCCCGTCGTCAGCCGGGCCGAGCTGCTGGAAGCGCAGCGGCTGCACGCGTTGGTGCGCGTCGATGACGAACTGCTGCGCTACATCGCCGAACTGGTCGAACGCACGCGCCAGCATCCCGATGTCGCGCTGGGCGTCAGTCCGCGCGGGGCGCGGGCGCTGCTCAAGTGCGCTCAGGTGCGGGCGGCGCTGCGCGGGCGCGATTACGTGCTGCCCGACGACATCAAAGCGATGGTCAAGCCGGCGCTGGCCCACCGCGTGCTGCTCGCCACCCGCGTGCGCCAGCCGGAGAAGCAGGTCGACGCGATGCTGACGACGATTCTTGCGCAGACGCCGGTGCCGACGGAAGAGAAGCTTAGGTAAACGGCGATGGGGATCAGCTGGATCTTGTTGATCGCCGCCGTTGTCTTTTTTGCCCAGCATCGTGTGTACCGGCGTTTCGGTTTTCGCGGACTGCGCGTGACGCGCGAATTTGACCGCCAGCGGCTGTACGCCGGTGAGGAGCTGGAGATGATCGAAACGATCGTCAACCGCAAGCCGCTCCCGCTGCCGTGGCTGCGGCTGGAAGCGATGCTGCCGGCCGGACTGCATTTTCATCAGCAAACAAGCCTCGATGTCAGCACCGGCGACATGTATCAAAATCACAAAAGCTTGTTCAGCCTGATGCCCTACACGAAAATCGTCCGCCGCCACCGCATCCGCTGCATGAAACGCGGCTGGTATCGGCTGGAGACGGTCGCGGTTTCGATCGGCGACGTGCTTGGCCTGCAAGCAGCCTCGACGCAGCAGAAACATCAAGCCGAGCTGCTCGTCTACCCGCAGCTTGCCCGCCGGGACGAAATCGCGCTGCCGTCAAGCAGTTGGCAGGGCGATATCACCGTCAAACGCTGGATTGTGCCCGATCCGTTCCTCAAATCGGGGGTTCGCGAATACCGTTACGGCGATACGATAAACAGCATTCACTGGAAAGCGACGGCGCGCAGCCAGCGGCTGCAGGTGCACAGCCGAGATTACACGGCCGACCCGCGCCTGTTGCTGCTGCTCAATACGCAAATTACGGAAACGATGTGGGAAGCGGTCAGCGAACCCGAACTGGTCGAGCAAGGGCTGCGCTATGCGGCCACTTTGGCCCACGACGCAATCGGCCAGGGCGTGCCGGTCGGCTTCGGCAGCAACAGCTACACGCCGGAAGCGCCGCACACTCCGCTGTACGTGCCGCCGGAGGGCGGCTGGCCGCAGCTGGAATACCTCATGGAGCTGATGGCCAAAATGGAGGTCGCCTGCTGCCGCACGTTCGCCGATTATTTGCAGCAATACGTGGACGCGGACGGAACGGCTATGGATATCGTGCTGATTACCGCCTTCGTCTCGGACAAAATCGAAGCGCAAGCCGAGCGGCTGCGCGCCGCCGGACACGCCGTATTCGTCGTGGACCTGCACAGCGCGCTGATGCCAGCCGCCGCCGGAAAGGAGGCTGACGCCGATGAACCCCCCGCTGCAGCAGGTTAACGGCTCGCTTCCCGGCCGGCTCGCGCGCGTCGTGCTGCTGGGATGCATCGAGCTGGCGGTGTATTTCCCCGTCCTGCTCGTGTTGCATGGGCTGCTCTCGCCGCTCCCGCTGTGGGGCACGTGCTTGCAGCTTGCCGCCTGCTACGGCATCGGCAGCATCGGCGGAGAAACCGGCTGGCTCAAGCGCAACGTATGGGCGCTGCTTTGGGCCGCAGCGGGCGGCGCCGGCGTGTTCATCCCTGCCGGCGGCCCGGCGGCGCTGGGCGGCTGGGTGCTGGGCGCTGTCGGCGCCTGGCTGGTGGTCCGCGGCATTCGCCTGGTGCGGACGCCGTGGTCGTGGCGGTTTCCGCCGACGGCGTTTTTGTTCGGCTTCGTCTCCTATTTCATCGCCGTGCCGCTAATGGCGCGCATCGCCACGGTGCAAGCTTACGTGCCGCTGACGAATGCGCTTGGCTTTGCGACGCTGGTCATCTTCGTGTTTTACCTCAACCGGATGCGGCTGCTGGAAGCCACCTTGTCCGGCGAAGGCGACGCGCAGCAAGCAGTTACCGGCGCGATCCGCCGGGACAACCGGCTTTGGCTGAGCTGCGCCGTGGGGCTGATCGCCGTCATCGGCTTTGCGCCCCAGCTGCAGGCCGCCGCTATCGCCGTCTGGCACGCTGTCGCCGACGCCTTGAACCGGCTGCTGCTCAGCGCTCCGCCCGAAGCCGAGCCGTCCGCGTTGCCAGCCGCTACGCCGGCGCCGCTGCCGCAGCTTGGCGACGGCCCCCAACAGCCGTCGTGGCTGACGGAGGCGCTGAACCTCCTGCTGCTGATCGCCGGCTATACCGCGGTAGCCGCTCTGGCGCTGCTGGCGCTCATCTTCCTCGTCAGACGCGGCTTGCCCGCCGTCTGGCGCACGCTGCGGCGGCTGCTCGGCCGCTTCGGCGCCGACGATGCGCTCGACGCGGCGGGCTACGTCGACGAGAAGGAAACGCTGCTCGCCTGGCGCGAGCTGCCGAAAGCTTGGCGGAAGCGGCTGCAAGCCCGCTTCTCTGCGCGAGCCGCTGCGCCCGAATGGAGCGCGCTTACGACGCGCACAGCGCGCATCCGCTACCTGTACACGCTTGCGCTCTCCTACGCTGCAAGCAAAGGCTACCGCTTCAATCCGGCGCTGACACCGCAGGAAACGCAGCGCGAGCTCGATGCTGCCGGGTTGCTGCCCTCGCAGGCCGGCGATACGCTGACCGCGCTGTACAACGAAGCCCGGTACGGCGGCAAAGAGCCCAGCGAAACGCAGCTTTGCGAAGCGCTGGAGCGGGCGCAGCCGATTTTGCCCAAACATGTGAAGTAATTGCCCACAACCAAAACCGCCCTGCCGGCGCGAGCTCCCTTCCAGGGAAACGCTCACGCCCGCAGGGCGGTTTCTTCATTTCTACCGTCTAATAACGCCGCAAAGGCACAAACCGGTTCACATCGGACAACAACGCGGAAAATTCCTCCGCCGGCAGCGGCCTGCTGTATAAATAGCCCTGCAGCTCATCGCAATTCAACTGCACGAGATACATCATTTCCTGCATCGTCTCGACGCCTTCGGCCACGACGCGCAAGTTCATGCTGTGCGCCAGATCGATCACCGCGCGAACGATCGACGATTTCTTGCGATCGCGGTCGATGCCCTGAATGAAGGAGCGGTCGAGCTTGACCTCGTAAATCGGCAGCCGCTGCAACTGGTTCAGCGAGGAATAGCCGGTGCCGAAATCATCAATCGAAATTTGCACGCCCAGCTGGATGATCAGGAAAATCATATCCAGCACGTGATCGACGTTTTTGATCAACACGCCTTCGGTGATTTCCAGCTGCAAATATTTGGCCTCCAGCCCGCTTTCCGCAAGCGCTTCGCAGATCAGCTCGTGCAGGTTGCCCTGATAGAAGTGACGGCCGGAAATATTGACGGCCACTGGCACCTTGGGCAGACCGGCCTGCTGCCACGCCCGGTTTTGCCGGCACGCCTCGCGCACAACCCATTCGTCGATTTCCAGAATCAGCCCGGACTCCTCGGCCAGCGGAATGAATTTGGTCGGCGGCACCGTGCCCAGCTCCGGGTGCTGCCAGCGGATCAACGCTTCGATACCGCAGATGCATTGGGTTTGCGGATCGACCTTCGGCTGATAATACAAGCGGAACTGCTCGTTGCTCAACGCCTCGCGGATGCCGATATCGATGAACATTTTTTCCGTTACGGCCGCATTCAGATCCTCGTTAAAATAATATACGGCGTTGCCGCCCTGCTCCTTGGCCATGTACATGGCCATATCGGCGTTTTTGACAATCGTGCCAAGGTCCTGCCCGTCGCGCGGGTACAAGCTGACGCCCAGGCTGACCGTGACGTACAACGTCATCTCTTCCTTCATGCGGATCGGCTCGGCAAACGCCGAGAAAATGCGCTGTTTCAGCAGCCGCAGCTTCTCCTCGCGGGCCGCCTCCAGCACAAACACAAATTCATCGCCCCCCAAGCGGAATACTTTGCAACCGTCAGAGACCAGACGCGCGAACATGCCGGCAATCGTTTGCAGCAGCGCATCGCCAACGGCGTGACCAAGCGAGTCGTTAATATCCTTAAAGCGGTTCAAATCGGCAAAAATCACGGCAATCGGCAATTCCGGCGGCTTCGCTCCGGTGATCAACTCCTGCAAATAGCGCGAAAAATGCAGCCGGTTCGGCAAATCCGTCAACACGTCGTAATACGCCAGATGCTGCAGCTTTTCCTCGGACTGCCGCAGCATCGCGGTTTGCTCTTGCAGCTTTTCGTTCATTTCCTGCGACTCGGCGAACATCCGCAGCAGCTTGTTCGACGTCTGACGAAAGTTGTCGACCAGCGATACGACCTCGCGGATGCGGCTTTGCGGCCATTCGATCTCTTCCCGCTGGTACAACCTGCCGGCCAGCCCCGTCGTGGCAACGGCCAGATGGGACAAGCTGCGCACGATGGCCCGGCCGATCAGCATGGCCAGCAGCGCTGCGCATATCGAGAAAAACAGCAAATATTTCAATTGGTCCAAATATTGTTCATACATTTGTATCAGATACGTTTGAATCGGAATGCCGATATGAATTTGCAGCGGAAATTGCGGCACGGTATCGTTGTACAAATAGCTGCCCTTTTTCCAATCGTCCGCCGTCAGCCAATGCGAGCGTTGCTGCGGCACGCTTTCATAAAAGGAAGTGGAGAGCTGCTTCAACGAGCGGTTGCTGCGCCAATCGTAATACGGCTCCAGCCCCAGCACCCAACTGGTCGTCACCAGCACGTGATTGTTGCCGTCGGTCAGCACAATTTCCGAAATATCCTCCGTGGTGTACCGGTTAATGATTTCCTGCAGCTTGCCCAATTGGATCATGCTGCCGTTGCGCAAGGCCTGAATGTCCGTTTCGCCCCATTTGCCAAGCTCCTTTTTGATCCCGGTTGCCGTATTGACCGCCATTTGATGCGAGTTGTGCACCACCGTCCGGTAAGCGTACCAGCTATTGAGCACCATGAAAATCAGAAAAGGCACGGCCACGGCCGAAATCGACAAATGAAACAGCACCTGCCCCAGCTGCACCGGCCGATCCGCCGACCTATCCAGTCCCAGCCAACGCCGCAAAGGCACGTAGTGCTCGGCCATCTCCACCATCAGCGCATTAAAAAGGCCGTTGGTCGCCGTAATCGTAATCAGCATGACCAATTCGATGGACAACGTATGATAATACGTGTAATAAGCGATAAACAACAGCGGCAAACCGGCAGTCAGCCAATACGCGCTGTCCCACAGCAGCAATTGCGTGCGCCGCTTGCCCAGCGCCAGCCCGAGGAACAATACCTCCGCCACCCCGATCATATCGAGCAGCGGCTCGCGCAAGACAAAAAATGCAAACGTATATAACGCCGTCGCCCCCACAAGCGCCGGGCCCAACCCAAACCACAAAAGCAACAGCAGCAAAAAAATGCTCGTGAAGGAAAACGACAAGTCATAGATCAGATGAAGCTCCAAATGCTCGCACAAGCCGGCCAGCGCCAAGCCCCCCAGATATAACGCCCACGCCGGCGCGCCTCGGAGAGAAGAAAAACTGCTTTTAATCATGGTGGCCTCCTAACCCGCTCGCTCGCACACTGCCGCCCACATGAAAGTAAGTTGCGCGTTGCTTCCGAAGTTTTTTATATCTTTTGGTAAAATTATTCTACAGTGGAAACGAAACCCCTCTTTTCTGAAACGCAACAACATGGACAACTTGCCAGCAAACGCCCGGGCCTTGGGCCCAAGCCGCAAAAGCCCTTATTGCCCGTACAACGCGCGCAGCTCCCGCTCCAGTTCATCCAGCGAGCGGCGGGCATCCATCTTTCCGCTGATCATCCGCTGCACCGCCTTGATCCCCAGCTTCTGGTTCCGGCCCTTCAAGCTTGGCTCCTCCTCTGTTCCCGGATAGCTGTCGGGCCCAACCACACCGGACGTCATCTTCAACCAGCCCGCGGCCGGATTGACCAGAGCGGTCCAGAACGCCGTACCCGCGCCGGCTGCCGTCACCGGCTGCCACGTGCCGCCCATCGTCTCGACCACTTCCCCGTACACCGGCTGCTCGTAAAACTCGCGGACGAATCGCTTCGCCGCCGCCGGATTGCTGCCGCCGACCGGCAGGATAAAGGCGCTGCCGCTGCCGAAGACCGGACTGCCCGCCGGCCCGCCCGGCTTCGGCGCGAGCGCCGTGTTGGCCCGCAGCTGCGGGTCGCTTTGCTCCAGCAGATTGTACACGCTGCCGGCGTTGATAATCAAGCCGACCTGGCCGCGCAAATACGCGTTGTTGTTGCCGGCATCGTCCCATGTCAGCGCCTCCGGCGGCACAAGCCGCTCCTCGTACAGCGAAGCGAGGAAACGCAGCGCTTCCAACGTCTGTGGCGTATTGACGGCGACCCGGTTGTTTGCGTCGACGAACTGGCCGCCCCAAGCCAGCACGACATCGCGCACAAGGCTTTCCCCCTCCGTGCCGTTGGCGCTTAGCGACAATCCCAGCGGGTAGACGCCGCTGCCGGGCTGCGCCAGCAAACGCGCCTGCTCGCGCAGCTCCAGCCACGTTGACGGCAGCGGCAGGCCCGCCTGCGCCCACCAATCCTTGCGCACATAAGCGCCGCTTAGCGCAAAAGCTTGCGGAATCAAATATTGGCCGCCGGAAGCGTCCTGCACCTCGGTAAAGCGCAGCGCCACGGGCAGCAGCGGCAGCTGCCGCAATAGTCCCGATACCTCGACCAGCCTTCGCTGCGAGACGAATGGCTTCTCCAGCGCAGCGTCGCCGATGACCAGATCCGGCACGTTGCCGGCGTCAAACGCCGCTTGCAGCTTCGTTTTCAACTCGCCCGGCCCCAAGGCGACATATTCGGCTTCGATGCCGTATTTGCGGCCAAACGCCTCGACCAACGCCTTCATTCGCTCGTTGTAGGCTTTGACCAGCTCGGACTTGTCCCACACCACGAATTTGCCGCCTTGACCGGGGTCGGGCACAGCGGTGGCAGGCGGCGACCCGAGGCCTCCTCCCTGCCCCTCTTCCAGCGCAAAGCGCGCATTCGGCCCAAAGCCGATCAACAAAACCAACACGGCCACGACGGCAAATACGCTTTTCGGCCCGGGCTTGCGTTTCATTGCGCGCTCCTGCCCGAAGGTGGGCTGCCGGACGACAAACGCCAGGCCTTAATTATGTAATCGCTTACAAATCGTTGGATCATAATAGTCACCCAAGCAGCGTGCAGAATGTTTCTCATCAGCCACACCCTTTCCTGTCGAAGCCGGGATTTCAACAATTGTCTCTTTATTTTACTGGGGTCGGCTGGGGCAAACAAGAATTATTTGCGGACTGCCCATAAAATGTTTTGATTGTCGACACAAATAAAATAAAAGGTGTTAATATGAGAATGTCAAGGACAATGTCAAGCTGATTTTATTGCGAAAAATTAACCAAAAATTCGCCCCGTTTTTCTATTTTTCGACACCAACGCGGCGAAATGTTAGCAGCGCTTGCCTACACCACGAAATGGCATCGCACAAATTCGCCGAAGAAAGGATGAATCAATGATGAATTTGGTAGATACCTTGATCAATCTGGAACCGATCAAGACGGGAGGAGACTGCTTTGACGACGTCATCGTCACTGTAGACAGCAAGTTTCAACGGGGCTACAGAATGATGTACGCCGAAGCGCTGCGTTTTTCTTTTGATAACAGCAATCCTGAGCAAACGATCGGCGCCCGCATGCAAACAAATTTTCTTTCCTATTTCCGGCTGCTGAAACAGTACTCGGGGTACAGTTTGTACATTCACCGCAATTTGACGATGCAGGAGGGTCTGCAGAAGATCACCGAGCAGCTCGGCAAGGGCAATCCGATCGGCCTGTTCATCGACTCGTTCTACAACCCGTGGGACATCAAGTTTCAGCGCGAGCATTTCCTGCTTCATGCTATGCTGGTCGTCGGCTTCAATTCGGATACACACGCGCTGGTTTGCGTCGACCCGTTTTTCGAAAAGAAAAACGTCGAGCTGCCGTTTGAGCTGTTCGAGCAAGGCTACCATGCCGTCATGACCATCGAACCCGGCGAGCCCGACGTCAAAAGCGCCCAGGACGCAATGCTGCATCTGCGCAAGCAGCTGCAAGAGCAAATCGACATCGTGCCGCAAGGCTTCGCCGCGTTCCGCGACGCGTTCCCAACGATTAATTTTGCCGAGGAAATGCGCGGTCTGGCCCAGTTCGGCGAAAGTCTGCTGTTTATCCGCTTCAACTCGATCGTCAACGGACGCCGCAACTACGCCAACATGCTCGAATATTTGGCCGTCAAATACAACCTGCCGAAGCTGAACGATTTCGCCGAGCAATTGCGGAAAATCGGCAATGAATGGAACATCGTCCGCGGCTTTATCACCAAAATGAACGTGCTGGCCCGCAACAACAACCACCACACGATGCTGGATAACCTGCAAGCCAAAATCACCTCGAACATCGAAGCGGAAACCGTGTTGCTGAACAAGCTTAAGGAAGCGCTCGGACAAGCGGAAGCCGGCGACGCTATTTCGGTGGCGCTGCCTTCCGAAGCCTATGCCGCCAGCCTGATCGTCAACAGCGTCGAGCATCTGAATATTTCGCATCTGTTCACCGTCCGCGGCTTTGACAACGCCGACCATTCGGCGGATTTTGACACCGAAGGCTACTATTACTCGCGCGACGAGCTGCCGGCCGATCATATTGTGCGCACGGAGGATATGTCTTTCTATGTGCCGGCGCTGCCGGACGAGCCGTACGACAACCTGATCAGCCTCGGACAAGCGATCGAACTGCCGGAAGGGCCGTACCGCGGTTTCCTGACGCTCGGCAGCAGCGACATGGGCAGCTACTTCGACGTAATTACCATCGAGTATACCGACGGCACAAGCGAGCAGGTCAGCTATGGCTTCCCGGACTGGTGGGCGTTCATCCAGATGGGCAACGAGCGTGTAGCGCTAAAAACCGGCCTATACCGCAGAGGCGAAGGCAAGCTGCCCAAAGAAGTTTGCCTGTTTGCCAACAAAAGCGTATTTAGCCCGGGCAAAACCGCCAAACGGCTCATTCTCCCAACGATGCCGAACATTCACCTGTTCGCCCTTTCGCTTTGGAGCTAAAGCTCCGGCTTGACCGGCCTGGCGGACGGCATATTTTTTTCGGCAAACGTCCAGCCGCAGTGTCATTTTCATCAACCACCGCATATATATAATTTGTTTGAATACTCGGATTGAGGTGGTTTTGATCATGCTGGCCATAAACACAATTGCCGACAAATCGATCGTCATGCACAACCTGCGCGAAATGGGATTGGACCAGATTGCCAACTGGATTCATATTCTCCCCGAGGACAAGTGGGAGAGCATGTTCCTGTCCAACTGGCCAACACTCGCCAAAAAATGCGGCGTCCCAAGTCTACATATATAGACCGGCGGCGCCCGCCTTGCGCGAAAGGCGACGATAAAAGCCCTTGTCTCGATGACAAGGGCTTTTGCCGTGCGGGCATTCACAAACGCGGATCGACCGGGTCCGCAGTTAACGCCAGCGACGCCAACACGCATTCATGCATGCGCTCCAGCGGCTCCTTGCGGACAAACCGCTCCAACGCTTCCACGCCAAGCGCAAACGCTTTGAGCGCCTGCCGTTCCTTTTTGGACGTCTTGCGGTCTTTTAATCGGGTTAAATGTTCGGGCTGCAAATAATCCATGCCATAAATCAGCTGCTCGGATGATCAAATACATATCCCGCTCTCCTTCCCCCATACTTCGGCCAACGCCTCACGAAACAACGCATCCAGCCGCTCCTCCGTCACACCTTCGCCTTCGCCTTGCTCCCGGGCCAACTGCCCGTACTTGTCAAGCTGCTCCTCCACAAAATCATGAATCGGCTGCACTCGCGCCTCGATAGCCAGCTCCTCTCCCGCGCGCTTGCGCGCCAGCAGCTGCTGGACAGCCGCATACAAAGCGCTGTCCGCAGGCACAAGCGGCGTCAGCAGTTCATCAAAATCCATCGGCGGCATGGCGTTATAACGCTCGATCCACGCGCAGGCCAGCAGCGGACGCAACACGTAGAAATATTTTTTGGCCTTCACCTGCTCGCCCTGCAAATATTCACGGAAATTGCCTCGGGCCATATGCAAATAATGATGGATGCACGACCTTGGCGAAAAAGCTTGCGGCGCCAGCGCACGAATCCGCTCCGCTACCGTGTAGCGCTCCAGATACGGCAGCGGCGAACGCAGCCACTCCAACAGCGGCGGATTGGATTTGCGAAATAACGCCAGCGCCTTCCGCAAATCCCAACCGTTGATATCCAGCATGCCGCTGATCGGGCGCTCAATGACATCGCGTTTGGCGCCGATCGACAAATACCAACTCAGCGGCCTGACGTACACAAAACGCACGTCATAATCGCTGTCCTGCGACGGAAACCCCCACGCCCGGCTGCCTGATTCGCAGGCATAGACGATCCGCACGCCCTCTTCGCGTTCGATACGCGCCAGTTGTTCCATGATTGCTGCTTGGTAGTTGTTCATATATTCCGTCCCCTTTCCTGACATGGCAGGCGCGCCGGTTGCGGCGGCGCAGGATCAGCGCCCCTCCGCCGCTGCTTCGCCTGGCTGCGACGCTTCATCCAGCTCCACGGCCGCTACCCGCTCCAGCAACGTGTTATAGCCCAGCGCCGCTTGCGCCATATAAGCCAGTACCGTATCGCTCCAGCCGTAAATATAAAATGTGCGGTGATCCTGCGGCGGCACCAGCGCCTGCCGGTACGGCGCAATGTCGACGATAAACGCCTGCGCGTCGGGATTGATGCTGCTGCGGTACGCCTTCAATTCGTTGTAAAAAGCGCTGCCGCTGTTTTGCTGCTCGTCGGTGATCATCACGATCCGGTCCACCACCTTGCGCTCGCGCAGCAGCTTGCGCAGCGGAGCGCCGGCATCGGTGCCGCCGCCGGCGCGAATGCGCTCGGCCTGGCTGAGAATGCTCGCTTCGCGCGAGGGCCGGACATCCGTCACCTCGGTATCGAACAGCCAAAAGATCGTGTTCCCCGACGTTTGCTTATACAGCGCCAAGGCAAAAATCGAGCCGGTCTGCAAATAGCCGCCCTCCATCGAGCCGGACACGTCGAGGAATATCGCCGTTCGGCCGCCCAGCTCCGGCAAATTGTCGAACGTCAGCTCCACGGCCTGGCGCAGCGCCTCGCGCAGCTGCGGATGCTCAACCTCGCGGTAAGCGGCCGCGAAGCGGAACGGCAGGATGCGCGCCTTGCGCAGCGCGTCGCGGTCAGTCAGCCGGCCGACGGCGTAAGCGACGTTCTCGCGCTTCTCGAACACGCCGGCGCGGGTCAGCGCGTTCAAATGCCGCAGCAGCGCAAACGCCGGCATCTGGCGCAGCAGCGCCTCCCACACCGCCGACGTCGGCTTGACCGCGCCGGTAACTGTTTCGAAAGGGAGCTTGCCCCTTTCGATGCAGGCGAGCTGCTCCGCTTCGCTCGCAGCCTGTTTCAGGCGCTCCAGCGCCGCCACCTGCGGCAACAAGGCGAGATTCGCCTCGAGCCCGCGCAGGTAGCGAAATAGCGCCTGCTGGCGCAGATCGGCCGGCTTCGGGTGGGCTGTGGCGATCGCGTCGCCCAGGCTGTAACCCCGGCCCCGGCCGTTGTATTTGACGGCCCAATACTCCGTGAGGCCGTTCAGGAATCGGGCGACCTGGCGTTTGACCGCCCGGCCGCCTTGGCCCCGTCCCAGTCCTTCGAGGACGGTGAGAAAATCAGCCAGGTCGGACGGAATCCGCACGACCTGGGGAAAAATCCGCGCGAACAGGTCCGGCCTGTGCGCGGACAACACCGCCAGCCCGTAGATCGGCTGCAGGCGCATGAAGCCTTCGCGGCGTGCGAACACGATCGCCTGCGCCATCCATTGCGGATCGCGCAGCGCCATATCCGCGTGCAGCTCCGCCGCCTCGGCCAGCAGCTGCTGCCGGTCGGCATAAAACGTGCTGCCGAGCGAATTGGTCAGCAGCATCTGTATGTATTGTTCTTCCGCAGAGCGCGCGAAGGCGGGGAAGCCTTCGCGGTTCTGCATCGCATTTTTCAGATTGGCAAACAGTTTTCTGGCAAAACTCATGGCTCTGGTCCACTCCTCTTTTTCTCTCTTTGATGTTCCCGGATTTCTTACGTTTGCAATGCCCTGTTGGTCTCACGGTCTGTTCATTGGACGCGGCAAAACGGTTATAGGCTCAATCGGGCGAAGGTGCAGGCGCGCCTCGTTAAGCTGTTCACCGGCGAAGGAAAGGTAGCGGAAGGCCATTGCAGGACTCGAACCTGCCGTAAAGCCCAATGGTTTCTGTGGGTAGAAGGACCCCTCCGCGGCGCCTCGCCGGCGCAAACATGCAAGCATCGATCAAGCGAAGAAATGATGGAAAAGGCTGATCCGCACTCCGCACGGAGCGCAGCAACGATTACCATTCGAAGTAGCCCCTTCCGGCGCCTCGCTTGGCCGCTTCCCCTGCCGGGCCGTGGAATGTGGTGCTTGCAAGTATCATTTTCCCCGATTCGGCTGGCGGCGAACATGGCAAAAGTATTACAATCTGCCATCATCCGCGGAAAAGTTGTCCTTTTCCCCCCGCCGGCCCCCCTGCTACAATAAAAGAACGACGGCGGAAGCCGCCAGGAACGGAGGGAGCCGGTGGCCAAGGAGAGCTTTGACAAGGAGATTCAATTTTTGCGCATGCTGGCGCTGACGAGCGGGGCGTACAACCGGCAGCAGTTTGCCGAACGCCTCGGCATCTCGGTGCATACGTTTGACAAAACGATCCGCAAGCTGAAAGATATCGTCGGCACCGTCACCAAGCAGCTGCCGCAGGAGATGAGCCGGCAGTTCGCCGAGACGCTGCGGTTCAGCTATTACGAATCGGCGGACCCGCTGCTGTTGTTTTTGTATCGGGCCAAATCGCTCAAGGAATCGGAAAGCATGCGGCTGTCGCTCGTGCTGACTGCCCTGCAAGACCGCCCGTTGACGGCGATGGCGCTGCTGGACGAACTTTGTGCCGCCCTGCCGCCGGAGCTGGCGCTGCCGGACGAAAAGACGCTGCGCGCCGATCTCAAATATATGGAGGAAGTCGGCGTGATCCGCAAGGAGCCTGGCGGGCGCCCTTACCGCTACCGCTTGCACAATGACTGGATCGAAGGGCTGTCGGCGGAGGAACTGACCGATTTGTACGATTTCGTCGATATTATGGCCAATACGCAGGTGCCCTCGGTGCAGGGCTATCTGCTGCGGGACAGTCTGAAGCGCGCGCTGAAACAGCGGGGCGCGGAGGACGTGACGGCGGAGCCTTTTTTATATAAATATCATTATTATTCGCGGATTTTGGACGAGGCTCATCTGTATACGCTGCTGGCGGCGATCCGGGCGCGCCGGGAGGTGCGGTTCGTCTATTTCTCCCCCAAGCAGGGGGCGAGCTACGCGTCGCGCAACACGAATCCGCTGTTCGAGCGGGATGCGGCCGGCAAGCCGGAAAAGGTGCTGCCCTTGCAGGTCGTCTACGACCATCAGTACGGGCGCTGGTATTTGCTCGGCCACAACGGCCGCCGGGGCATCGGCAAATATCGGATGGAGGGGCTGACGCAAATCGAGGAAGGCGAACCGGTGGCCGAAGCGCTGTTTGTGCAAAAGATGGCGCTGCTCGAGGCCGATACGCGCTATAGCTGGCTGATCGATACCGGCACGCCGGTGACGGTGCGGGCGCGGTTTTTCAATCCGCCGCATCAGGCGAATTTCGTGCGCGAGCGCGTGCTGCAGCAGGGCCAGTGGGGCCGGATCGTCGAGGAGGAGCGGCATTCGTTTATTTACGAGATTACGGTCAACGGGCAGACGGAAATCAAGCCGTGGCTGCGCAGCTTCGGTTCGAGCTGTGAGGTGCTGGAGCCGGCGTCGCTGCGGCGCGAGCTGATGGAGGAATGGAAGGAGCTGCAGGCGTATTATGAATCCGTTCGAGAAAATTTTTAATTATCAGGTCATTTCGCGGCTGGATGAAACGGGCAGCTTTGCCGTTACTTCGCACGAGCGGGTGTGGCTGAAAACGATGCTGGCGCATCCGGCCGCCGCCGACGCGTTCGACGCCGCTACGCTGGAGCGGCTGCGCGGGCTGCTGGCCGAGGAGTCGACGCTCGACTTCGTCGGCTTGTTGCGCGAAAAGGCGGGCAGCGCGGTGCGCCACGTCTATCACCCGCTGCTGCGCCGGCTGCGGCGCTGCATCGCCCGGCGTCACGGGCTTGTGTTGACCTACCGGATCAAGGACGGTCAACAGCGCGCGGAGCAGCCGGGCTACCCGTACAAGCTTGAATATTCGATGGTCAAGCGTGAATGGTATTTGCTCTGGTATCACACGTCCAAGCGCAGGCTGATGACGACCCGGCTCCAGAGCATCGAGGCTGTCGCGGACCTGCCGCTGTCCGCGGAGGAAGCCGCGCGCCACGCCGCCGTGGTGGCGCGCAAGCTGGACGGCGGCCGGGCGACGGCCGTCGTGGAGCTTGTCCGCGACTACAACCGGGAGCTGTCGCGGATTTTGTACGCCTTCTCGTGCTTCGAGAAGGCGGTCGACTATGACGATAGCGCGGACCGCTATCGGATTACGTTAACCTTCGCGGCGAGCGAAGGGGAGTATTTGCTCTCGAAGCTGCGCTTCCTCGGCAAGCGCGTGCGCCTCATCGGCAACGCCGAGCTGCAACGCCGTATGCTGGAGTCGGCGACGCTGGCGCTGGCCCGCTACGGCGAGCCGGGCGCGGCCGGCAGCGAACCGGCAGCTCCTGCGGCAACCGCCGCAGGCCCCCGCTCAGACCAACTCGTCTGAACGGGGGCCTGGCGTAAAGGGCCGCTTTTCCCATATCACAGCACAGCAACAACAGGCAAATCATGATCGCGCCCCATCGCCATTTTTTCCTCAGCCGTCCACGCAGGGACCCATACCTGCTGATCCATGTCCACAACCGCAAATTGCTAGCCGGCATCAGCAACCAGCAGATTCAGCTCCGGCGCGATGCCCGTATCGATGCAAGTGTTCATACACCGCGGATCAATCACCCGCTTCCGGCCGTTCAGCATTCCCCAACCCAAACGGCGGCTTGCCGCCGGCACTTCACCGGATACAAGCCGCCGTCTCATACGGTCGGTTCTATAAACAGGGCCTCTCCCTGCCGCTGCTCTACAGCTGCTGCCGGACTCCCGGAGCCGCCGCCTTCAACACTCTTTCGGCAGACACGCCCAAACGTTATTCCTGACCTTCATCTCCATAACTCTCTTGCATTTGCTGCATCGCGTCCATCAGCGCCTGTTGCTGCTCCGGCGTCAATTTCCGCAACGTATCCTCCAGATCGGACTCAGCTCCAAGATCTGCATCCGCACCATCCAGACTATAATCATCCAAGCTGTAGTCATCATCCAGACTGTAATCGTCGGCGTGGCCCATGGCCGGCTCGTCCGCTTCCGGTCCCGGAGTCAAACCGAGGTCCTGCAGCAGTTGGCTGTGGTCCATCATAAATTTGTACACGCCCATCGAAGCGCTCATCGCGATCTGATTGTTTTGCTCCTGCGACATGTTGGCCAAGTCGATTGCGTTGCTGTCGCTCAGCGTCGGCAGTTGGACTGCGGTTGTCGCTTCCTGCTTAACGTGCAGCTTGAAGCCCAGATCCTTCAGCTCGGTATCCTTCTGGGCCACCTTGGCCGACAGCAGCACGCTGATCAGCGTATCCTGCAGTGTGTCGCTTTTGGTGGTTTCCGTCGTAATCGTGCTGTTCAGCACAACTGCGTCGTCGCCCGTCGTGTCCAACTTGAATTTGTACACGCCGCTGTCCTTGGCCGCGCTGGTCTTCGCGTCATAATCGAGACTGAACGTTCCTTCTTCGGGATCGCTGCTGCCCGGCGCGTCTTTGAAGCTCAGCGAAGCCGTTCCCTTGCGGCCGGAATCGCCCGTCGTGCGCGCATCGACCCATTTGAACTGCACAGTGCCTTCTTCCTTATCGTTAATGCCCAGCAAAAACAAGGTGCCAGGCAAGTTATCCTTGTCGGTCCAGGAAGCCGTTTTGATCGAAAGCTTCTGCTGGTCCTCGTCAGTCATCTTCCATTCACGGGCCAAAATCTCGTGCTGGCGATTGATGTAAACCGTCATCGCGCCGCCAACTTTGGAGGAGCTGTCGGTCAGCTCCTTTTTGGCCTCATCCAATTTACTTTTCCAGGCATCGGTGAATTGGGCTTTGCTGATCTCATCCACCGGGTAGCCGCTGTCGTTCAGCAGCTGAACAACTTTGCTCGAACGTTCATACACCAGATCCTGCAGGCTCTGGTCAGCTGCCAGCTTGTCGATTAACGCCGCCGTCAGCTTGCTCAACTGCTCGGGTGTGAACGTAACCGTAACGGCCCGGCCCGCGACGGAGATATCGCCCTCCTGCATCACGCCATCCTTCACGCTCACCTGCTCGTCGCTAATGCTGTCGGCATACAGACGCGCGTAAGGCTCCAGCGCCGCATGCAGTTCCTCCTGACTGATCGATACCGCGCTAAGCAGATCCTGATAGGTCAGCACCTTCTTGGGCACATGATCGGAATGCAGCAGTTTCTTCAGCTCCTCCGAATCGTTGACGTTCAGGAACATGTATTTGTCCGACACCAGCGGCACGCGCACAATCGCCTTGTCTTTGTCCAAACCGGCTTCGAGCTCGATCGGAGCCTCGCCGCCGAGATTGAGATTCAGCTTGCCGTAATGCTGTTTCGCGGCACTGTCGCTTTGCCAATCGAGCGAAAGCTTGCTTTTTTGCAAAATATCGAGCACTTGCTTCACCTTGTCGGCTTGGCCCATTCCCTCGGAAATTCCCATCGTAAAATCGGACAGCTCGGCTGTCGTATGTACAGGGCGGTTCAGCCACGGGTCCATCTCTTTTTTATAATTCTGGACGCCCGACTGCAGCGACTGTTCCGTATCCTGCAGGTTGTGCAGCTCCGATTGCAAATAAATCAGCTTCGCGCTTTTGAACACGTCAAACTGCGCGTAAGCGACCAAGCCGCCGCCCAGCACGATCACCAGCAAGCCGGCGATGCCGCCGATGAGCCACAGCAGCTTGCCGCGTGAGCGCGGCGCTCCTCCTTCTCCAAAATCATGTTCGTTCATCGACATGTTTCTTCCCCCATTTTGTAAAATTCGACATAAACCTCACTTTACCACGCCAACCGTAATTTGTATACAACATTTTATGATCCGGCAGGCCAGCGCACCGACGGCAAACAGGCCCGAACGCCAATACCGGCGCAGCCAAAAAGAACGCCCGAACGAAGCGGACAACCTCGTCAGGCGCGGAGTTTGCGTTGCGTATGCAGCTAGCTGTTCAACTTTTTATGGTTGTGGTGCGCCAACGTCAGAAACGCCACATAAAGCGGCTGGAGATTGAATTTCTTGCCGAATTCAAACTTATACGACGCCACCTGCACACTATTCATTTTATAATACGGCGAAGTGATGTAATGGAGCGTCAGCTCGCTGTCGTCAAAACCCGTCCCCGCCGTCTCCATCGTCACCTCGTAAATCGATTCGAGCGGAATCGAAGCGACGCGCGTTTTTCTGCCAGTTACCCCTTGGTGATCGATAAAAATCAACCGCTCGTCGGTCACGATAAACGTGTCGCGCACGAGCTTGAAGCCGGTGCGAATCTGCTCCTCCGGCATCAGATATACGCCGTATTGCTGCATCAACTCCTGTGGCGACACCTCGGAATAGTTGCCCAATAAACCGCTAAACAAATTGGCCACTCGTTTACACCCCTTAACCTGATTGTTGGACCGCTTGGTTTGGTCATGCCATTGTATTCGTTCCCCGTTCCGAATATCCTTTCGCTTTTGTTGCATATTCAGCGTTTTTTTGGAATTTCCCTCTTTTTGTTAAAACATTTTTCGCTAAAAATGCACCTATGTATGTTATAATAAGGTTACTCCGCTAAGACTTAGTACCTAAATTTCAGGTAGCGAGCAGTGGGAAGCAGACGAAATAACATGACAGGAGAACGCCTATGACTCAACGTTTGAAAATTATGGTTTGTGATGACTCTGCGCTCGTCCGCAAGAAGCTGAAAACCGTTCTGGAAGAACAAGGGTACACCGATGTACGCGAAGCCGAGAATGGGGAAATTGCCGTTGACGCCGTCAAAGCCGATCCCCCGCATGTTATTTTCATGGATATCGTCATGCCTGTGAAGACCGGCATCGAAGCCTTGAAGGACATCCGCGCTATCGCCCCAGACACCAAAGTAATTATGGCTTCCTCCGTAGGCACCCAGTCCAACCTGCTTGAAGCGATCAAGCTCGGCGCCTTCGACTTCGTTCAAAAGCCGTTTGCCGCTGAAGAAATCGTCCGCGTGCTGGCCAAAGTCACGAAAGAGGAGGACCACGCCTGATGTTTACTCAATATTTCGGACATTTTCTGCTCAACCGCGGCATCGTCACCGCCCACCAGTTGCAAAGCGCGATGGACCAGCTGCAATCTACGCACGTCAAGCTGGGCATTTTGTCCGTCAACGCCGGCTACATGACGGCGGAGCAGGCGCTTGAAGTGCATCAGGCGCAGGCGCGCGTCGACAAGCGTTTCGGCGAAATCGCCCTCGAGCTGGGCTATCTGGACGAAGAGCAGCTGCAAAACCTGCTGTCGGCGCAAAAAGAAAGCCATCTGCTGCTCGGACAAGCTCTCATCGATCAAGAAGCGCTGACGCTTAACACGTTCACCGCTGCGCTGAACGAATACAAGCAGGAGAACTATTTGTCCGACGAGCAGTTCGCTGCCATCAAAAACGGCGACATCGACGTGCTGCTTGCAACCATGCTCAAATTCGAAGATATTCCTAACATCGACTTGCATCGCCAATACATATCGCTGCTTGCGAAAAATCTGATTCGTTTCATCGACCCGAACATTTATTTCGAGGTGAACGCCATTCCGCGCGACTATCAGTGCGAGTGGCTGGTGTCCCAACAAATGACCGGCCAGGTGCCGCTCGCTTCCGGCTTTTCGCTGGGTGAAATGGCCTTCCTGCAAATCGCTTCGGCTTACGCCGAGGAACAGCTTACCGAACTGGACGCCATCGCCCGCGACGCGGTCGGCGAGTTCCTGAACCTGCACAACGGCCTGTTCCTGGTCAACATGTCCGGTCAGGGCTTGGAACTGGAGCTGCAGCCGCAGGTGATCGAGGAGCAAGTTCCGCTACCGCCAACGGTTGGCTCGTATCTGCTGACGGTTTACATGTCGGGCAGCTCGTTTGACTTGATTTTGTCGGAGATTAGCTGATTGATCGTAAAGCTGTGCAAAAAATAGACGACCATACCTGTATAGCAGGCGATGGCCGTCTGTTTTGTCTTAAAGTGGCATATAGGCAAACTCGATGTACATGGATATTGGTTGGAAGGATCATATGCCAATAAGGTTCATTTATGCTCAAAGCAGATTTCCTGCAATTTCTGAAAGATTCCACGCGACTCCTTGCGCTGGACCGGGTATTAGCTGCTCTACCACCCAAGCCCCTGAAAACGAATCTCCGTCTCCCACAGCTCCCGCAGCTTCTGCACATGCTCCTGCGGCATCGCCGCATCGCTCGCCGCTACGTTCTCGTGCAGTTGCTCGCTGGTGCGAATGCCGGGAATGACCGTCGTCACCTCGGGATAAGCGAGAATAAAGCGCAACGCGGCGGTGGTCATCGAAGTGCGCTCGTCCGCGATGCAGCGGACCTTGTCGACGAGCTTGGCCCGTTTGGCGATTGTCCCCGCCGTCCAGCGCTTGCGCACGCCTTCGAATGTGCTATGCGCGCCATATTTGCCGGACAGCCACCCGGAATCGAGCGGCACTTTGATGATCAAGGCGATGCCGCGCTCATGGGCTTGCCGGAACGCCTCGGCCGTTTCCTGATAAAAGATGTTGAACATCACCTCCAGCACGCCGATATCCGTCTTACTGATCAACTCCAGCATCTCGCGGCTGGAATCGACGGAAGCGCCGTAAGCCAGCAGCTTGCCTTCCCGCTTCAATGCCTCCAACACCTCGTAATGGCCGTACTTGCCATCCAAATACGCAAACGGCGGATTGTGGATCAGGATGGAATCCAGATAGTCGGTGCCCAGCCGCTTTAAGCTGCCTTCCACGTATTCGCGAATCCGCTCCGCGGAGAAATCGGTAACGGCGTCTGCGCCATGCCCGAATTTCGTATTGATCACCGCTTCGCTGCGCCGGCCGGCCAGCGCCTTGCCCAGCAGCTCCTCGCTTCTGCCGAACCCGTAATACGGGGCCGTATCGAAAAAGTTTACACCTTGGTCCAGCGCCTCCTGCACAAGCGAGATTGCTGCAGCGTCGTCCATCGCCGCCCAATCGTGGCCGTTGCCCAGTTGCCAGGCCCCAAAACCGATTTCGGAAACGGATTTTCCGGTTTGTCCATATGTACGGTAATTCATGCCCGATTGAATCTCCTTTTACGGTGTTTTTCTAAATTATACCATAAAAAGGAGAAAATAAAATTATTTTCTATACGATTCTTCAATCGATTTCGATGCTGAACACGACGTAACGGTTCAGGCCCTTCTCATCCCGCTCCTCGCGGTCAATGATGCGAAACTCGTTGCTATCCGGCTCCTGAATGACAAAGTAGGATTTATTGGTTTCTCGGAACAGCTTTTTGGCCATGTCGATTGCGTATTGCTTTGTCATCGCAAGTCCCCCCTCACAAATGAAGTTGATCGCTATCAGTCAAATAATACCATAAATCCGCTCGCCGCGCTCAACCACTTGTCCAGCTCGGCGCAGCGCCCGCTGTGCGCATGACGCCGCAAACCGCGGGCGCTACTGCTATCGCTTGCGAAACGCCCTGCGCTCCGCATACGGCACGCACATCCGGCAAACGCGGATCGGCTTGCCCCGATCGTTGTAATACTTGCGCGGCTCTACGGCCTTTTTGCCGCAAATCGCACATTTGCCGCCAAACAACCAAGCGAGCATAAGCGTCCTCCCTTTCGGCAGACCGCTGGCCCTTTCGCCGCAAGGGTCCGCCTTTTCATTGTAGCATACGCCGCCAACGCTGCTCAGCACAAAAAAAAGCAGACCGCTGTACACGCTGTCTGCTTCTGCTGTCCTCCCCCTGGCACCGCTTACTGTGCGCTGCTCGCAGCAACCCGCATGAGTAGTTGGGGTTGTTCAACAACCCATGCGGACTGTACTTATGAACGTTTACCTGACATCCAACCATCCAAGCGCTTGCAATGTTCGAACAAGTACGGCCGCCGCCTGTGCGCGTGTCGTTGTACCCTTCGGGCTGAACGTATCCGTGCCTGTACCTGTCATGATGTTTAACTGCACCATCGTACGAACATCTTCCAGGTAGGCCGCATCTATGGTTCCGGCATCCGTATACCCGCCCAGGCTGATCTGCTTCCCGGGCATCAGCAACTGTTCCAGCCTCACCGCTGCCGCCAGCATGCTCGCCATTTCCTCGCGAGTCAGCGGCTCATTCGGCCTGAATTCGTCGCCTTGCGCGAAAGCGGTCAAACCGAGCTCCTTCATCTTCTGCACGGGGTTGAAGTACCACGCTCCTGCCGGTACGTCGCTATATGGTACATCGCTGCCTGTTGGCGCGCCGCGACCAAGCGCTCTGGCCAGCATGGTCGTAAACTCCGCACGCGTCACGGCTTGGTCGGGATCGTATCGTCCACCGCCACTTCCTTCAACAAGACCCTTCGTCGCGGCCAATTCGACAACCGGCTGTGCCCAATGCTTCTCCATGTCGGCAAAACGCGTCACATTCTCTGCCACAACGTACGTGCTATTGGAATAAGAACTGAGCGCTACGTACCACACGCCATCGATCCGTACGGCCTTGGCAGGAACGAACTCCCATTGCTTGGCCTTGTCGGCATAGCGGAATGCGCCCCATTGCTCCGGCATGGCCGCCACGTTCCGCGGCATCGAAATTACCCTTGTAATCGCCTTGCTGAACTGATCTGCCACCCCGATGACTTGAGCTGTTTGGGTATTCAGGATATCGATGTGGTAATCAACCATCGCGCCCATCACTTTCCCATTCGGCAAACCTTTTGCCAACGCGGCTTGAAGTTCCTTATCGTCGGATTTGTCGGTCAACGTAATCTTCACGCTGACATCTTTGGCTTGAAGCTTGTTCTTCGCAAGCACATCCGGCAGCGTCGGCATCAGCGAAGCCAGATTGGCGGGCACTTGATAGCTGCCGTATGGCGTTTTGAACGCTAAGTAGAAATTGCCATTCTTTATGGCCAAATCAGTTAAAATATACATCGGAACGTTGACATACGCCACACCGTCTGTCGGCGTTGCTTCAAGCGTGATGAACGGTTTCTTTGTATCGATGCCCGCAGGGTCCAGCGTCTGGCCGTTCAAGTCGATGACAGGCTCGTTCACGAACGGGGCTGAACCTCCACCTCCACCGCCTCCTCCACCACCGCCGGAGGGCGCAGTACCTGCCGTTGCCCGGGTTATGCCAACCGTGTAGGTCTTGGCCGTGCCCTCCCGGGTCGTTACGACGATCGAAATCTCATTGCTTCCTGCTTGCAGCGGAAGCGAAACAGCTGCCGTGCCGCTCGACATATCGAAAGGCCCGCTGATCAGTGTTTCGGCGCTATTATAGATGCTCGTCGTGGTCGTAGCCTTGTCTGCATCCGCTACCGTCATCGTTACCGTGATATCGGATACGCCAGCGCCCACGCTTGCCGTGTATTGAGTCGTGCCCGCTTCAAACGCCGGACTCAATGTGCCATCCGACAACACTAACCCGCTCAAGTTTGCCAGACTGCTCGCAGCCCGCGTCACCGTTACTCTATACGTCCTGACCGTGCCGTCCTGCGCCGTCACACTGATCGTGATGGCATTGTTCCCCACGCTCAGCGGAAGCGATGGAGACGCCGTGCCGCTCAATACCGTAAATGGTCCGCCGGCCAGCGTCCCACTGTCATCATATACGCTTGCCGTTACCGAAGCGCTAACAGCATCCGACAATGTCGGCGTTACCGTGACACTATCCGTACTGTATCCCACATTCGCCGTATAAGTGCCCGCAAACGCCGGAATCAACGCACCGCTCGACAGCGTTAAATTGCTCAAATCCGCATTGCTGCTTGCGCCTCGCGTCACCGTCACCGAATACGTCTTCGTCGTTCCATCCTGCGCTGTTACCAACACCGTAATCGTATTGCTTCCTACAGTAAGCGGCAGGGATGGAGACGCCGTACCGCTCGTTACCGCAAACGGCCCGCTAACGAGCATTCCGTTGCTGGCATATAGACTGACCGTGGCCGCGGCATAAACAGCATCCGATACCGTTGGCGTTACCGTGACACTGCTCACTTGATGATCCACACTCGTCTTGAACGTACCCGGTATGAACGAAGGAATCAGCGCCCCGTTCGACAGCGTCAGATCGTTCAAGTCCGCATTGCTGTTCTTTGCTCGCGTGACTGTTATCGTATAGGTCTTCGTCGTCGTTCCATTCTCTGCCGTGACCGCTACCGCGATCGTATTGCTCCCCACGACGAGCGGCAGCGATGCGGAAGCAGCGCCGCTATCCACCGCCACGCCATTCACAGTCACCACCGCGTTGCCGTCCGCTGTCGTCGGCGATACCGTAATGCTGTTCACATTATTTCCCACACTCGCCGTGTAGACAGTCGTTCCCGACCCAAACGACGGACTTAACGTACCGTTCGACAGCGCCAATCCGCTCAAGTCCGCATTTGCGCTTATCGTTCTCGTTATATTGATCGTGTAGGTCTTCGTCGTTGTTCCATCCTGCGCCGTCACAACGACCGTAATTGCAGTATTGCCTATGTTTAGCGGAATCGACTGAGACGCCGCACCATTCGTCACCGTCGTCCCATTCACCTTCATTGCAGCCATCGGGTCCGCCATAGTCGGAGTTACCGTAATCGCACTCTGATTTACATTCGCCGAGTAGCTCGTCGTATTCGAGGCAAACGCCGGGCTGAGCGTACCGTTCGACAGCGATAACTGACTGAGATTGGCGTTGCTGCTCCGCAGTCGCTCTATGGTTATCGTGTAGGTCTTCGTCGTTTCGCCATCCTCCGCCAAGGCCACCAATGTAATTGTATTATCTCCCACATTCAAGTCGATGTCTCCTGACTGGGCCCCGCTTGCGACACTCTCGCCGTTCACCTCCACCGTTATAAGGTGATCCGCCGTCGTCGGCGTCACGCGAATACTGCTCACACCATTTACAACGCTCGCCGTGTAGTCGAACGTGCCTGATGCAAATGCCGGGCTTAACGCACCGCTCGACAACGTGACATCGCTTAAGCTCGCATCGCTCGAAGGAATATAGGACACTTGCTTGCGTACTGCATAATTGTATTTATCGGCAATATACAAGGTTCCGCTGCTATCCATCGCCAATCCAGCCGGACCGTTCAGTTCTGCAAGCATCCCCGATCCATCGTCTCCCGAATAACCGCCATTTCCCGTTCCCGCTATTGTGATGATTTTACCATTCGCGCTCACTTTTCTTATCCTGTTGTTGTCGGTATCGGCGATATACAGATTTCCGCTGCCGTCTACCGCTACTCCTTCCGGTTCATTCAATTGCGCGTTGACGGCCGGAGTGCCGTCTCCCGAATAACCATCGCCGGACGATCCGGCTACTGTACTGATGATCCCGTTCGTATCTACCTTCCTTATTCTGCTGTTCTCCGTATCGGCGATATAGAGATTGCCGGCGCTATCTATCGCCAATGCGCTCGGACCGTTTAAATCAGCATCAACGGCTGGCCCCCCATCACCTGAATAAGTGCCATAATCCGATACGCCCGCTACCGTCGTGATGGTGCCATCAGCAGCGATTTTCCGAATCCTGCTATTTCCAGTATCGGCGATATAGAGATTTCCATTGCCGTCCACCGCTACCCCGCCTGGGTTGCTGAGTTCGGCTTCCACAGCAGGTCCGTTGTCGCCCGAATAATCATTTCCTCCCGTTCCCGCTATCGTGGAAATCTTGCCGCTCGTATCCACTTTCCGTATCCTGTTGTTATATTTATCGGCGATATACACATGGCCGGTATCGTCCACGGCCACTCCGCTCGGACTACGCAGTTGTGCGCTCAGAGCCGAACCTCCGTCTCCTGAGTAATCATAACCGCCCGACCCGGCCACCGTGCTGATTTGCTTGGTCACAGCATCCACTTTCCTGATCTTGTTGTTGCCCGTATCAGCGATATACAGATTCCCGTTGCCGTCTACGGCTACTGCTGACAAATTGCTTAATTCAGCATCGACGGCCAGCCCCCCATCGCCCAAATCGCCATAGTTCCCTCCAGCCACGGTATAAATCTCTCCGCCGGTCCCTGCATAAACGCGTTCATTACCGAACGGAATCAGTCCGGCCAACCCGAAAATAAGTATGCAAACTGTAAATAGCGCCATCCTGCGATGAAAATTTAACTTCATTAGATATTCTTCCTTTCCAGATGGACTAGCCATTCAAACAAGCACAGACATGCAACAATCATTCCAATAACTATCCCTAATCGCCACTCCCGCGCCTCACAAACAGGGAAGACCGCTTCACTTCCGATAACTTGTATGTCATGGCATCTTTTCAAATCCTCCTATCAAGTCTGACATGTTGTTAGCGTTAGATTTGAATTCGCTTCCGTATAGGTGAAATTATATCAACAGTTCATTCGTGCGACTCTTAAAGGAATCTTAAAACATCCGGCGTCATCGTCTTGGAAAGGACAAATTCCGGCTGAATCGTGCTATGATCAAGTTAATCTAAAATTTTTGGTGGTGACGATAATACAATGGAACGCATTCTCGTAGTTGACGATGATCCGCAAATTCGCGAAGTGATCCGTACCCATATCGAACAATCCGGCATGCATGCACTCGAAGCCGAGTCTGGCCAACAAGCCATTGAGCAGTTGGAATCCGAACAAGTGGATGTGCTCATTTTGGATCTCATGATGGATGATCGCGACGGCTTCGAAGTGCTGCATTACTTGAACAATCGCAGATTGGACGTATTGACTATTGTGGTCAGCGCCAGAAGAGAAGAACAAGACAAGATCGCCACGCTGGGACTCGGGGCCGACGATTACATGACGAAACCCTTTAGTCCAATGGAGTTACTGGCTCGCGTTCAAGCCGTTTTGCGCAGACGGCATCCTAAATCCAGCCGCCCTTCTTTGGTCATTCGTTTGAGCAATATGATTCTGGACATCGATAACTACACGCTTCTCATCTATAACGAGAAAATCTCCTTAACAATGGTGGAGTGCGATCTGATGCAGCTCCTGATGCAAAACCCCGACCGCGTGATGACGAAGCTCGAAATCTATCAACAAGTCTGGCAGCATGACCGGTACGACGATAACAACTTAAGCGTATATATGAGCCGGCTGCGCAAACAGTTGGAACGGGCCCAGTCGTCTTGGGAAATTCAAACCGTGCGCGGCGTTGGTTATCGATTGACGGGGGCCGGCATATGAAATTACGCACCAAGCTGTGGCTCTCACTTGTACTTAGCGCCGCAATGAGTATGGTACTGTTCGGCTATACGACGGTCTGGATCGGAAAAGTAGCGAATAAAGGCTACGCCCTATTTGAGTTGAATCCACTTGCGCAATCCGTTGTCGCTTCTATTGAGCAGCAACCTGAATTTGGGGTGGACGTGCTGAAACAAACCTTGGATCGCGCACACGCAGAACACCCCGCCATTCGATGGGTGTGGCTGGACGATCAAGGACAATCCCTCTACGATACGGCAGGGCTCAATCCGACATTTACCTTCCATGACTTGGCGACGCTGATGCAGAATATGCCCCAGAACTATTTAACGCAAGACGATGTTCGCATCCTCACGCCGGCCACCAAGGACGGACAGTCGTATTTCATGCTCATGAGCATCCCGGCCTCGGCGATGAAGCAAGGCGAAGTGTATTTTCTTGTTCGCACGTTCAAATCGTTGCTAACTTTGGTCATTCCGCTGATCCTGTCGTTTTCAATTCCCTTTCTGCTGGCCTTATGGTTGTTCTCATCCTTGAATAAAAGAATTCGCAAACTCAACCATGCGCTGAATCAACTGAATATCCAAAGCGATTCCCCCGTCGTAGAGTTGATCGACACCTCCAAAGACGAACTGGGCCAACTGACACAGCATTATAACTCCATGACGCATCGCATCCGAGCTCAATTCGCAGAAATTCAGCAGTTCGAGAGCAAGCGCAAGCTCCTGTTATCCAATCTGTCGCATGATCTGCGAACCCCACTGACCACGATGCTCGGCTGCGCCGAAATGATACGTACCGGAAATTACAAAGATCAAGTCGATCTCCAGGCCAGAGCCAAAATCATTCTTCAACGTTGCAGATATATGGACAAACTGCTGAATCAAATGCTGGACATCTCCCGCCAGGATGCGGATGACCTGTCCATTCGTTTAGCGGATCATAATCTATCCGAGATCGTGCGCAAAATAGCGGTGGAATATATCATGATCCTCGACGGCGACCAGATTCTGCTCGATGTCGAAATCCCCGATGAGGATATTCATATCTCCATTGATGCTCCTCTTGTAGAGCGGGCACTGCGAAATATACTGGACAATGCAATCCGGTATGGCAAGGATGGACGGTATCTCGGCATCCAACTGACGGCGGATGAGCAAGCCGTGAATATGATCGTAAAGGATAAAGGAAAAGGGATTCCTCCAGAACATCAAACGCGTATTTTCGAACGCTTCTACCGGGGGGATAGCGGAAGAAAGGGAGAAGGATTGGGGATTGGCTTAGCTATTGTCAAAGATATCGTCGAAGCCCACCAGGGCAACGTAGACATGAGCAGTACGCCAAACGTGGAAACGGTGTTTCGGATCAAGCTGCCTCGTTAAACATGAAGAGAACACGCAAAAGTATGGTTTGGGGATGGTCGACAACAGTTGCCGTCGGCACAGCGTTTATCCAGTAGCAAAAGCCAGATTGTTACCACCCGCTCCCCTGCATGCTATTTGTCGATATGACGGTATGTTTGACGACATATCCTTAGCTTTTTGCCATAACGAAAAGCCCCCCATAGGTTCATTGGTTCCACACACAAAAGTGTTTTTCCAATGTCCACTATAAAGGGGGCACTGCAAATCAGGGAGGGTCTCGCGCCCTCTAGTCCTTGTACGGATCAAACTCATCCGCACCGGCCATGCAGACGCCGATCGGCTTTAGCACATGCTTCACCTCAATCGTATCGCCATGCGCATCCAGCACCTCTTGCAGCTTGCGGTACACAAACGGGCTTTCGTCCGTGCCCGCTCCGCGCAGTTCGACGCCGAACGCCCGCACCGCTTCCTGCATTTGCTGCGGACTGATTTGACCGCCGCTGCGGGTCCGGGTTTTCCAGTTCATTTTGCCCGCCGCCTGGGTCCGGCTCATCACCCGCCCGGCACCGTGCACGGTGCTGTAGTATGCGTCGCGGTTTTCCGCGCTGTCCTTGCCTTGAACAATCACCGAAATGTCGCCCATGCTGCCGCCGATAAAACCGATTTGGCCCGGCGCCGACGGCGTCGCTCCTTTGCGGATAACCATCACCTCTTTGCCGTTATGCGTCTCTCTCCAGGCATAGTTGTGGTGGTTATGCACCTCCAGCTCGGCCTCCGTGCCGAGAATCGCCAACACTTGCCGGATCACATCATCGCGCCCGGCATAAGCGTAACGTCCGGCCAACTGCATCGCCCGCTCATACATCTCGCCCAGTTCGCTCTGCATATCCAGCAGCACCGGCGGCTGATCCATCTTCTCGCCCGGGGCATTCGCCAGAAAGGCCCGGCCCGCTGCGAGATTGAGGAACCCGCTGGCGGTTTTGTGCCCGAACCCGCGGCTCCCGAAATGATTGGCGACCCAGAGATATCCCGTTCCAACCTCCTCAAACAAGTCGACAAAATGATTGCCGCTGCCGACCGTACCGAGCTGATCGCGGGCCAACGCTTTCAGCTTGTCGTGCTCCTGCGCGCCCACCGCCTTGTAAACGGCCCAATCGCTGTCGTCAAACAGCTCGTGATCAAGCTTCGTTTGATTGACGCGGCCGATACCAAAAGAGATCTTGCGCACAATCTCGTCCATGATCGCCGCCAGGCGCGGCTTGATCTGCTCAGCCGAAAGCCGCGTGCGCACCGCTTTATTGCCGCAAGCGATATCGTAGCCGACGCCGGACGGCGAAATTTGCCCGTCGTAGACGACAACCCCGCCGATCGGCTGACTGTAGCCTTTGTGATGATCGGCCATCAGCAACGTCTGCACGACATTGCCGGTCGCCGCACACAACTGCGCTTGAGTCAGCGCCCCTTCGTCGGGACGGCCCCAGACGCGTACACCGTTTATTTGTTGATACGCCATATATTCGCCTACTCTCCTGCATCGTGTTTTTGTTGTCTGCATGATCCCTTGGCTTTGTCGTTCCTCAACTGGCTGATCCGTTTTTTGACCCCTTCGTTGGGCTCGATCTCCGTTAAACGAACAACCGCCGCCGCCAGCTTCAATCCCCATACCGTCACGTCCCAGCTCTCCAATGCTTGCAGCGCCTTATTTCGATTGCTCACAACTGGACTGTTCAGCCCGGCGTGAATCAGCTTGGGTCCCAGCCCCTCCAGACGTTCGGCAATCAGCAGCATGCTGTCCAGGCAGCGATGCGCCGCATATTCGCGGCCCAGACCGGTTTCATTGCCCGGACCTGCAGCAATGTGCTCCAGCGGCAGCCGCTCCTCGGCCAAAGCAATCAACCGACGCAACCTGGCCGGGTCATCCAATTTCCCGAGCATGTGGTAATGCGCCTCTTGAAGCGGGTTGGCCGCAAGCTGGCTGTAGAGCAGCTCCCAGATGTCGATACCGAGCTTCTCCGCACAGATCGCACCGCAGTGAAGCTTAGTGGCATCACCCGAACGCACGGCATCGAGCACCAGCGCCTTCCACCGTTCATCCGCGGTGATGGCTCGACAAGCTTCTCCGAGCTCATGCCGTTGCCGCTCCGTCCAGCCCGCCTGCAGCCTTAGCCTCCATTTCTCCTCATCCTGCGCACAAAATTCCCCAAGCTCCAGCAGCAACGCCAAATGCCTTGCGCTTGCGCACATCTGACGCGCCAGCCGCACATAATCGGCCAGCACTTGCGGCGCATGCGCGTAGTCGTCGATATCCTCGGCCGGCCCGCCGTACAGCAGCGCGCTGACGATATCCGTCGCGCCTTCAAACAGCTCGCCGTCGATCTGCTCGGCAGCGAGCGCCTGCCGCAGATCGCCCTTTCTGGCACACAGACAAGCCAAATATTCATGCATGATATGATTGCGGCAACCGTGACGCAACAGCCACGCCGCAATCTCCGGGCGAGTCGGCTCCAGCCGCTCGACCAGATGAATTTTGCCCCAGCCATGAACATCGCGAGCCAGTTCCCACAGCACCTCATTGCCCGCTTCCATCCCGTTTTGGATCGCCACGGCCGCATACAACGTAAATTCATCGTGCCTGCCCAGTGTCATCAGCAACTCCTTCACCTGCTCGTTCTGAAAAAGCCCCAATAACGCCAGCCCGAACTTCACCACATTGCGGTGCGCGCCTTGCTCGGCGAACCACAGCGCCTCCTGATACAGCACATGCGGCCGAATGCGCGGCTGCCGCCGCACCTCGTGCAACATCTCATCGATCACCCCGCCGAGATCCGTCGCTACCAGCTTGGCATACAAAACCTTGCGCACCGCTTTCCCTCGTTTGCCGGTAAGCTTCACCAGCAGCTGCACCCACTCGCCCAGCCCAGCCTCCAACTGCTCGGACCGCACATGGCGACCCATCGCCCCGTCCAGCCCTCCGGCTACCCAGCGAATCCGGCTGCCCGCCCAGAACTCATCGTCGTCCGGCAGCGAACCGTCAACGTTCTCCCCCTGTGCCCGAATGTACGCATAAATGGAGGTTTTGCCCTCCCACAATGGCCTTACCGTTTTATTGAAAAAAAGAATCATCGTCATCACCTCTATTATCGTCCAACCGGACATGACCGCAGTCCGCCGCCTCACGCCGGCCCATCTTTACCTATATTCGCCGATGATGGAACTTACGAACATGGTAAAAGTATTACGACGATATTTCGGAGCTGATGATCACCCGATAAAAGCGCTCCACATCCGCGTGCCCCGGCAGACCCGACACCTGCCCGTCGCCGATTTCAATGACCATCCAGTCGCCCTTGGCCGTCTTGGCGATGTCCATCGTGAAAAACCGGCTTGCCACCCCTTGCGCCAATGCGATAAACGGACGGAGATCAGGCAATACCTGTGGATAAGTCACCTCGTCCCAATACCCTGTACACTGTATCAGCTTGTGATGGAGAAAAAATAACCGGTATTCGTGAGCCAGCGGCATACCGCTTTGCGGATGCCTGCCCAACTGCTCAAGAGGAACAAACTCGCGAACCACAAGACCGCCGCTCAACTCCGGTCCCTGACGGTCGATGAAGTTGCGCAGTACTTTCAGCACATGTAATCGGTCGGAAGCATCCGGTATATAACAAGCGTCTTCCCATTCATGCTTTCTTGATTTGACAAAATCCTTGACCATAACCGCCCCCTTGCCAAACACATGCAGCTTTTCAAGCAGCACGTCAAGATCGGCTGTAAGGTCCTTCCTGTCGACCCATACGCTGCGCGGCGTTGCTGTCTGGATTGCTTCATATGAACATGGAAAATAATGCCCGTTCGTATACTCCTCGGGAGAATTGATCAAGGCGAAGCACTTTTGTTGAAGCGCCTCGTACAACAGCTCGTAATCGCCCGGCTAGAGCATCCATCCCCTGTATATGCAGCTCTCGGGCATTTCGAGGCAAGGCACCCCTTTGACTGCTTGGGCAACCTGCCCGTCCAGCAGAGACTCCAGCGAAATCAAACTCACCTCCAGCCCCAACTGTTGGGCCGCCCGAAATTCCTGCTCGTAATTCTGATCAACCGCTTTCGCATTCAACGGATCGGCGCAAAATATCAGCTTCATACATAACCCTCCTTGTTTCGCCCCGTCGTTCTCCCCCCATCCTATCACAACCGAAGGAAATGAAAACCGGAGAAAATGGTTATAATTCCTCGCATCCCGGAACATTTCGCGTATGCCCGCGTTTATATATGAGGATTTTACCTAACATACAAGGAGGTCGTTTCGATTCTTCCATTCCTTGTGCCTTGCTTATCGTTCATCATCTCCATTTCTCTTACGCTCCTATCCATTAAAAATGGGTACAAAAAAAGAAGACCAGAGCGGCGGCCCTGATCCTCTTGGGAATCTTGTAAATGACTATTTGACTCAATGTAACCGATTTCTCAGCGCTTCAACTGCTTTGGAAATATCGTAGAGATCCCTCTTTTGCCAATTCAACCATCTCTGGCATGGACTGCATATTTGATAGTTTCATCAAAACGACATTCATGTGTTCCTGATCTTCTTTCGCAGGATAAATAGAAAACTGACCTTGAAGAAAGTCATGCAACTGTTCAACCGCCTTTCCTGTAAGCAACTCATACCGCATACTTTACACATACGGGTATAAACGTTTTAATTCGGTCAAGGTGCTAGCATATTCGAAATACTACATATTAATTCAAAATTAAATTCCTTGAATATAAGAACATTATTTACCTTAGAAAGTTCTTCAAATAAAGTGTTGCCGTTTAACATACGAGTATTGGCTGTGTGACAAGACATCAAAGTGAGCACATCAACATCTCTTCGTGCTTTTTCATTCATAATTCTATCCCACTCGTAATTTGTCCAACCTTTGATAGCAAAACTTTCTGAAAGAATAATAATGGCAGTTTTACAATTTGAAAGGGCTTTTTCTATTTCGAATCTCAATTTGTCTTCACTCTTGATGCTTAAGTCATCTAACCAAACATCAAAGCCACGATCTCTTAACTTTTCAGAAAGTGGAATAGCCAAACTCTTTTTTTCTTCAGATGCGTGTGAAATGAAGACATCCATCTCTTGACCTTCTACATTATTTTTCTTCAAGTAATCCTCACATGTCAATAATAAATCTGTATAAATTTGCTTCTGTTTTTCCTGATCCTCTAACAGCTTGTATGTTGAATCATAAACCTTTATATCTCTGATGCCTATTGGAATTTCGAAGAAATAAGGTATTTGATTATTGGAAATAGATACATGACTTAAGTTTACGTTATTCCAACTCACATTTTCAAAAGTAGCATCATTAAATGCAGTATTTTTATTGACGATTACTCCCGTCATAACTATTTCATCAGCAACACACTCAGTAAAATTTGTTCCTTCCAAGTTTACAAATGAAAAATTGGAGCCAACTAAATCAGAAGCCAGTAAATGTGCCTTTTTGAATGAAGCATTAGAGCAATCACAATTTGATATTTCCGATGTTTCCATAAAAGTGGATTCAAAATTCGCCCTTCTTAAATCTGCGTCGTAAAACGTACTTGCATCCAAGTTAGCATGACTAAAGTTTGTATGTACACAATTTGTATGTCCAAAGTCCGTTTCTTGAAAAATTGAATTTGATAAATCGGCATTAGAAAAATCCATGAACGACAGATTTAGCCTCAAGTCCCCCGCACTAATGAACTTCATTGTGTCATTAAGGATGGACATCCGTTTTAAAGTCACAATAAATGGATCCTTATTTTCACATGTAACTGGGTTTTCATCTTTAAAAAAGGCTTTAAGTATTTTCCAGAAATTAAAAAAAACAATGGTATGCTCTCTACTTTCTTTGGCGATATCAAAAAAATTAGTTTCTAGAAGCTTATTAAAACTAATGAATAAACTTGCCCGTAGACTCTCAATGCTGATTTTATCAAAGCTTTTTTCACCAGAGAAAATTTCAAGGAAGCAAACTACTCCATTTGAAATAACGTAAGAACTTAGCATTTTTTTTAAAAAGTTTATTACATCAACATGCCCTTTATCATCCAGAATTAGCACTTCAAAAAGTTTTTTAACTATCCATTTGGACAAGTAATATTCTTGAAGTACTCTATTCTGAAATTTGACTGCATGTTTACCAACTTCCAAAAAATCTCTACCTAATGTTATACTTTCATCAAATTGTCCGTCAGCGCTTATAATCTCCTTCATTAATTCTTCGTTCACGGAAATACTCGTATGGTTAATAAAAAGATCGACTGCTAGTTCTTCCAGAGTATTTGAGTTTCTTACATCCTCTGCTTTATTTAACGATCTGGAAAACAATATAGAGTAATTTATGTTACAATTGTACTTTTTCAAATCCCATTCGTTATTTTGAAAGTATGTAACAAACGATGGAAATACGACGTCTCGGTTCTTTACTAACTCATTTATGCGCACGCTCAGATCATTTGAAATTTTATCCAAAGGGAGTCCATTAATTCTAACAACTACTACATCTAATTTATTTGGTTGACTAGCCTGAATATCATACGGCTTCTGTAATTGAAACAAAATGATCAACTTGCATGGATGCTCTTTACATTGATAAATCAAATTATTTAGGTGCTCTATAGCTCTTTCGTAGTTGATTTTGTTTTTGAAGCAGTATTCTTCAAAATTATCTAAGACAATTACGCAATCACTAAGCACATTCGGCTTGCTGCCAACATCAACGTTCAGATGGTCTGTCGGATAGTATTTTGTGATGTAGGCCTTTACCGCATCAAATGCTTGATCACCGTCGGCCTCGTTCATGTTTCTTGCTTGTATGTAATAAATTTTCTTACTAGAGGCATGCTTCTTCATCACTTCCTTAATAACAGTTGTTTTTCCAATCCCTTCTTTTCCAGTGACACAAACAGATGTTATAGAATCATGATTTTCCTCTATACGTTCGTTGCTTGTTTTTCTATATTTGCTTTTTACAAGTTTACCTTCTAGAAAGTCATCAAAAAAAACTTCCAGTATGTTTCCGTAATCATGCTCAAAATCAATATTAACTATTTCACCGCTCATATGATCAAACATGTCATTATTTTCATATGAACTTTCCACGTAAACAAAACCTCCCTTACATGCAAATTAAGAGAAAACATGGGTTAATCCTTTGAAGACAAGGTACAGAGCCTCGTCTATAAATGGCGTGTTAAAAAGCTTATTATTTTCTTCCACGCTTAGTCCATTATTTAAATGAGCATTTATTAGATCTTCTGCCATTTGGTCATAGTTGACCGCATACTGAGGGTTCCGTGAATTAGAAAACTCTAAGAGTTCCTTGTAACCAGCATTATTTTCAATTTGCCAGTCATTCGTAAGCTCCTTCGGTATTGACTTTTGTTGAATCGCCTTGCAAACACTTGCTGTCACTCCCCCAAATCCACCTAAAAGAAAGATTGGACGTTGCAATTCAAGTGCAATAATAATCTCTTCAAGTACACCTGGCATGCTCCCTTTATAACCAGTATGCTTGCCACCAGCGCATATTCTGACATCACATTTTTCAACCATATGTCTTCGCATCTCTGTTAAACTACGGCCCCACACATAAAGGTTTTGTGGATGGATGGGCGGCAAGAAATTTTCTACACTTGGAATTAGATCTAAAACATCATCTGCAGGAGGCATCTCCATCATTTTTGCAATTGATCTATAATTAGCCTTCCAGTTTTTGATATTTTCCGTATCACGTCTATAGATGGGCCAGGAAATATAATTATGTAATTGAATCTCCTTTGTTTGCATTCTTGATTGGTAAGCAAGGGCTTCATTAAAAATAAATGCTGTAAATCCATTTTCACGTAAATCCCCTCCATAAGAAATCATAGCGCCACGAGATATCAAATATCTCGCTAAATCTTGAGAAAGTTGAACCATATGAGCAGTAGTATGTCCTATGGTTGTTATTTCTTCAACCGAAGGGTCTGATATGGATATCCCTATCTTTTTCTGAGTTACGGGCAAAAGATGCAAGGTCAATGGTGTTCTGACATCAATCCCAAGTTTACTCAAAAAACTTATTTCCTCCGAGTATACGGGGGGTTCGGGATAAACTAATTGTTTGCGTTTACAACTAATTCCACTCCCATCATCAAACAAAATTTTTTCTATGTCAGCTACTTCAGGAGGTCTTGAAAGAATTTCTGTTTCATGCTGTATCAATCCAGTAAGTTTATATTGTCCAAGCAACAATTTTGCATAAAAAAACCGCACGGTTTCCAGTAATGCTGCACTTAAGATTCGTAACAAATCATATGGGGTGGGTTCCCCCTCAAGATGTACATGAATACCAGGTATGTTTGATGCAAACGGAAACCTGCGGTCCTCGAACTCCTCAAGAGAATCAACGGCTATAATTGGACGATCGTTCTCTTTAGCACTAATAACTTCTCTTTGGCACCAATATCTGGATGAATATGAGTCTGTGTGAATAGCAATTACTGAAGATTCCTTTATATGTGCTACAATTTCTTCGTCAAATCTATAACCAGGCGCTATGTCTGTTGCATCGAAAAAATTCCTCATTGCACTATTGTCAATAAAATTCTTTAGGGCTACCGCTAACTTGATACCATTTCTCCCATCCTTGGCATGACTCAGAAAAAGTTTCAGTGAATTATTTTTACCAGGAGCAATTTTCTCAAATGATTCATTTAAGGAACAACGATAGATTTCATGTGTAATTGAGATAAATAAGTAATCTTTAGTAAATTGCGGATCGAACTCATAAGATCTGATAAAATTTTTATATTCAAATATGTCATTTAAATTAAATGCTGTTTGATCCATTGCAATTGGAATAATCGCTATATTTTCTGATCCAGATATACCGTTTATGTAATTGACCCACGGTTCATCCACAACCAGTTCTCTGCTGATAAAAATAAATACGATGGTCTTAGTAGATCGTATTTTAATTTCTTTAGGTGTACCGTTATGTATACTGGTCCTAAAAAAGAACGGGAGATTCATGGAACGAGAGAATGGCTTATTGATATCACGAGACAGCAATGAAAAGCAGTGATCGAAAATAGGTTTGACCGTACCCTCGTCAGCTGGATGCCAAACGAAGAAAATGGATAGAGGTGGTGTAAAATCGGCCACATTCTTCCTCCTTAATGTGTGATTCCACAGACTTTGCATGTTCATGTCTTGAAAGTTTCCAATTATTCGCTTTCCTACCGATCTAGAGCCTGTTCACTCTTCTCCTTACTTCAACTTCGTCCATAGTTTCATCCGAATCGCTTCAGCTAATTGAATTGGACTATAATCCCTGGCATCTAAGCAACTATATTTATCAGTTATGCCCGGAAGTGGCGTTTGATCAAGACAGACCGGTAGAATATACTCACTTGTTTCGTCTTGTCTCCTCATGGCACTATTACGTTCATGATTACACCATGCTTTTTTTAGATAAATTTCTGAAATAAACATCACACAAAATGCTGCACGGTTTTCATATAAGTTGTCCAGGTATACAAATAAATCTTTTCCCCAAATCGATACTTCCTCGCTGTTATGAATATGACGATATAAATCTGAGACAGCGATAGCTGTATGCTCCGATTTTCCACTTCCTTTTTTAGCTGTGTTGCAAACAAACGACCATCCTCCCAAACGAACTCCCGCGCCCACAAATGGAGAATAGCCGCTATAGTACGCAACATTTCCCTCCTGAAGCCTTTCCAATTGTTGTAAGCGATGCTCATACTGAGATTCCAAAAATGATTTTCTGTCATTCATGTTACCATGATGTTTGTCCTCTTAAGCAATGTTTAACGACAAGAGGTACATCAACCCCATAAGATGGTGCAACATATCTAACCGTGTAATAGCTTTTCCATTAAATTATTCCTTTCTCGTGAGATGGTGTTTATTAGACATAGTTCGCCAAAATCCATCTTTTTCCTTCCCTTTCTCACCGTAACTCAACTCTAAAAATTTTGGAGAACCTTTGTCTTTCTCGTCGAATTCTCCCCTTCCTTCACTTCGATGCGTTTGATAAGCAGCAGAACCAATTGGCGATCCAGACGGTTCAGGTTAGTGAGTTTTGCGATATCGGGCTGTAATGTCCGCTTTGTTCTCCCGCAGCGGGGCAGCCCGAAGCATGGCTCACCAACTTGCTTGTGTTGCTTTAATTGCACAAGAAAAAGGTACAGCCTCCTCATTTTTCTGGAGTAGCTGTACCTTCTTACATCAAAAGAGCTTTCCCAGTGGCCTCCCCAAATGAGGGGAGATGCCTCCTCAATTTTAATAAACGTCATCCCGATTTAATGCCAGTCGGTAAGTTAAGCTCAGTCATTGCCAGAAAGGCTGTTCCCAAACATCAACTGCCGTTCTAAAATCATTTAGTCACTTAATTGAACAATAGTTAAAGAGCGATTCATATAACATAAGGTAGGAAAATTTGTAGAAATACTTACTCCTATTTCATCCCCTGCTGTTAAAGAGGCTTGAACGACAAACGAAGAACTACTTCTATTAGATATCTTGAAGAAAGTAGAAGTATCACCAAATAGCGGCGCACCATTGTCAGTAAGAATAGCATTTAGATAGGGTTGATCTGGATCCGGGCTAGCCGTAGCGTCACCGTTAATAGATATCGTTATTTGATAAACTCCGCTCGCTCCTACCACTAATTCATTGCCCGATGCACCAACTGTGATATCTGATAAAGGTCCAACTATACTAAATGGTACGGAAGTGAATGTTGCCCCAGGTATTTCTACACTACTTGCTCTTAAGGATCCAAAAGCCAAACTGGCTCCAGCAGGCCCAGCAGGGCCAGTTGCTCCAGTTGCTCCAGTTGCTCCAGCGGGCCCTTGAGGTCCAGTTGCTCCAGCGGGTCCAGCGGGCCCTTCAGGTCCAATTGCTCCTGCTGGTCCGGCTGGCCCTTGAGGTCCAGTTGCTCCAGCGGGTCCAGCAGGCCCTTCAGGTCCAATTGCTCCATTAACTCCAGCAGGCCCTTGAGGTCCAGTTGCTCCAGCTGGTCCAGCGGGCCCTTCAGGTCCAATTGCTCCATCAGCTCCAGCAGGCCCAGCGGGTCCGATGGCTCCAGCAGGTCCCCGAGATCCAGTAGTTCCCTGAGGTCCAGCAGGTCCCTGAGGTCCAGTTGCTCCAGCTGGTCCAGCTGGTCCAGCAGATCCTTCCGGTCCAGCGGGTCCCTCAAGTCCGGCAACGCCTTTGTTCACGGTAGTAACTATTACTGTTTGTTCCTTTTGGTCCCATTCCACCTTGGCGCCGAACAGGTCGGCGAAGAAACGAATCGGCACCATGACATTGTTGTCGATCACCTGTCCAGGCTGCTCCAGCGTAACTTGTCCTACTCCAGACCCGATGGTTACGGAGACTGTCGGATTATCCATAACGAGTTCGGCGGTAGCGCCCCCTTGGCTCGCTGTTACCTTCTTCGCCGCGGAATCCCATGTGACCGTTGCGTCGAATATTGCCTCGATCTGCTCCACAGGCACGAGAACCGTGTTGTTGACGAGAACAGGCGCCACGCTGTGCTGCACGACACTGCCGTTCACATTCAGCATTACCCCCGAGGCCCGGCTCACCGGCACAGCGATAAAGAGGGTTGCCAGCAACACTGTTGTTACAATCATCTTCCATTTGCTTCTTAACATTCTTGTTCCTCCTGACGAGATAATTTCAGTATGTAGAATAACACTACTAGATCATAACATCTTACCCTGAAGATTTACTAGACAAGAATCAATCATTTTGGATAACATCTTTTAACAATAAATGATTTTCCTGGATTTATCTGACCAGCTGACCAGCATTTTGTATTTTTCGGCATCCGTCAGTTTTTCACTATTTTGTCCTTCCATGTTGTTCCAATAAAATTCACCAATGAGTTGACGTGATATTTCAGATCCCCCTTGAACGGCAAGGTTAATGGAAAGCGGATGAAACGGCTTAACCCTTTCCCCGCTGTACTTTCTGCCGTGAAATTGACAATGAGAGCTTGACGAATAGGATTGGTTCGGTATTTCGTCTATAACTAATCTCGTCGGTCAAATGGTTTTCGATGTTTAGTCAGATCTTAAAATATAAACGTTTGCATGATCTATTGTGGACTTATCTTGATCATACGGATGTTGCAATCGAGTTCCTATAAGGCAGTCTTATCCTTTACAGGGGCAATATTACCTTAATGAAAACAGGCTGCGAATTCGTAAAAAGTAAGCTGAGAGAATGAGAAAAAGACGTTGGGGTTGTGGGTCCCAGCGTCTTTTCGTATGGTGGAAAATGTTAACTATGGCTTTTTAACTTCTTTACGATCATCTCTAGCGCTGACCCCTCGATTGTTTTATTACGATCTTTGATTTGCTATTTTTTCTTCAGCACTAGATTTTGAATGTACAACGCTCGTAGATGTTCGTTCTTGTTCATCTTGGAGCCTGCCTTAACACGACTTTATCAACGGCATCGCGAAAAAAATGGTATCCCGATCCGCCCTCCGCAATCAGGTTCAACAACGTATCCGGATCGTGCACGAGCACTCCCCCGATCGTGTGAACGCCTCTCGCAAAAAAAGGAGTCGGCAGCAGGCTCGACGTCGGCCCCACGATGATGATGGTCGCCCCGGATTTGGCGCGCTCCAGCAGGTGCTGCACCGTATCGTTAATAAGCGTAGTGCCGGTAATGATCAGCACGTCCGCTTCTGGAATGACTTCGGACCAATCGTCCGCATGCCGGTAAAAAGGAAGCTCGTCGGCTTTCAAAGCCGCAGTATCCATCTCCAGCACGACGAACGGCTTGCCTCGCGCTTTCAACCATCGCAAATACGGTTCGAGCGCTCCGACGACTACGACGTGATCATCGTCGGCTACGTCGATGCCGTCGATCGCATCGAAACCTCGGTAGATGGCATAATCTTGAGGAGGCCTTTTTGCCCAGCAGGCAGCGGACAGCGCATTCAAGACGGCAATCGCCACGGTTTTCCGGATCGGGATTCCGACATGCAAATCCTCCAGCAGGCGAACCGCCTTCTCTCCCTGCAAACGGCCCGACGCCGGCAGCTTGCGGGCGGCGCTGGGACAGCATACCGCCTCGGGGATCGTCTTGACCGGCGTGTAGCTGACGCCGGCAAACCCGTTGCTAAGCTTGACTCCCGTAAAAAAAATTCCGATTACAATTCTCTCTACCGTTATTTCCGCCAGCTCGTCTCCGAGAATAACAGCGATCTCATCCTGGACTTCTTGCAGCAGTTCGTCCGGTTTGTGCTTCAACATTCCGCGGCCTCCTTCGGGCTTCCGTTCCGGATCATAAAATAATCGCCTGCGAAAACAGCGACAGCGAGCGTTCCAGCTTCTCCTCCGGAAGCAATCCGAAAAAGGACGGCAGCAGGTTGACATATCCGACCCCAAGTGCGTCGCGAAGCTGAGCTAGCTTCTCGCGGCAGGTTTCGGGCCCGCCGATGATCGCCATCCGGTGATAGAAGCGCTCCGGCTCTAAATCGTCTTCGTCATGTATCAATGCGAACCTCTCGCTGCGTATATGTCTCAATTTCTTAGTCAATGCCGCAATAACCGGCAGCATATCTTCCCTCGCTTGTTCATCGCTTTCCCCGACGTACAGAAACCTGCCCGTCGGAACCGCCGATCGGTCGCCTCCGAATTTCTCGTAGACGGACAAGCATCGTCCAAGGCTGTCGACCGACTGTATGCCGTGCAAAATCAACCGATGTCCACTCTCCGCCGTCCAACGAACCGATTCGTCGGAATAGGCAGCAACGTATATCGGCGGATACGGTCGTTGTACCGGGCAAGGCGCGCATTTCGTCTGAGCGTCTCCGGGAACGGCCTCATCGTCCTGCCAATAACGGAGAATCGCGTCCAACGTGCCGCGAAATTGCTCTGTTCGCTTGTCGGGGTCTACTCCGTACGCCTCGAAGTAACGACCCGGATGGCCGCGGGAAATACCGAATTCGATTCTCCCTTCGGACAATCGGTCGAGAGTCGCGATTTCCTCGGCTAGCCGCAATGGATGGTGCAGCGGCAGCAGCAGCGCGGAAAAACCGATACGAAGCCGGGTAGTCATCGCTGCGACGGTCGCCGCATAGATAAGCGGTGAATAGCCATGCCGATTCCTGTCCGAATCGGATCTTTGGAAATGCTCTTCATTAATCCACATGGAGGTAAAACCCATCTCCTCCAGCTGCGGAATCATGCGCTTTAACCGTTGCTGGGATAAGGCTTCCAATCCGCCGCTGTGGCCGGATAATCCGAAAATCATCGCATTCCCCTCCTGGCTTCGATATGGCGGATCGACGTCATTCGCAACATTTTCCGCGAGCCTGTCGCTCCGGCGCAGCCGCCCCGCTTTTCACGGCGACAATTCTTTTCGAACGGCCGCAGAATCCTTGCGCTTCCGTCGTCTCCAGCACCGTGAAGCCGGCCATTTCCACGAACGTCAAAAAACGGTCGGCATTGCAAAGGGGGTGAAACCCGATCGTTAGCGCCTGATCGAGATCCTGCAGTCCGCTGAGCGCTTCGCCGCAATCGGGGCTGCAATAATAGTGATCCAGAATGAGCAATCCGCCGGGACGCATCGTTCGCGCAACGGCCTGGAGGAAAGGGACCAGCGCCTTCCGATGGCGGTAGAGCGCATGAGCTACGATCGCGATATCGAATTTCCCGCAGCCCAATTCCGATAACGTATCCGGCAACTCACCCGCTCGCACCTCGATCCTGCGGTCCAGGTTAAAGCGGGCAATGCTCGCGCCCGCCTCCTCCGCCTGATTCGGACCGCACGCGATTGTTCCCGCCACAATGGGAGAATTGCGGCATACGCCGATCGCATGCAAACCGGCCGGTTCGCCGATTTCCAGCATAAACCGCGCCGTCGGGAAATCCCCCCAGCCGGCAATTCGCTCGACGATCTCCATATGCCCGGGCAAATGCTGTTGGTACGCAGCTTTCGTTTGCAGACGCGTCACCGCTGGGCGCTCTTCGCGGATTCGTTCTCCGAAACGGTGCCAGGGCCCGTTCGGGTCGGATATCGATTCGAACAGCTCGACGATCTGCGCCGGACTGTTCCGATCCAGCAGTCCGGTAGCCAGCTCAGTGGGGATATATAATTCCTGCCGCCGCTCAAGCAGCCCTTCATCGCATAAAGCCTGCAGATAGAACCGTGCATATTGACCGTCGATACCGAACGCTGATACGACCTCGTCTTTCGTCATGCCTCCAAGCTCGGCCAAACGTTGGAACAATTGCATGCGAACCGCGGCAAGAATGATCTGATACCGCTTATATCCGTCCAGCCAATTGCGTACCGTCCCGATTTCCTCTGTCGCGATCCGGGGAGCGATGCCCGGTGATAATCGATTCATAGATTTATCCCTCCTATTCGAACATCCTGCAGCCAGTGGACGTTTGCTCAGCTAGAGTTGGGCATCGAGAATTTCCTTAACCTGTTCGGCGCTCAGCTCCGTTCCGAAAAACCGGCCGTAAAATTCCTGCACTTCACGCTGCAATTCCGCTTCGTCCATCAACTCCGGGTAAAAATTGTGGTACGCCCAAAGCACGGTAAGCGGCTGTTCGACCGTCCGGTTCGCCCAGGTATGCGCTCCGGTCGGCGCGACGATGACCCGCTTGTGCGCAACGGCTGAAATCTGCACGAACTTCTCGTCTTTCATTACGTTCTCTTTTTGAGCCGCGCTGGCTACGATCAGCACATCCGGATTCCATTCCAAAATCTGTTCCATCGAGAGGCCCAGCGTTTCCTGTTCGCGACCGTCGTTCGTTACGCTAACGCCTCCAGCGGCTGTGATCCACCATTCGGCAATCAGGTGCGGCTGGCTCATGCTGTCTACGTTCATATTCAACACCTTAGGCCGCTTGTCCGCCGATATGCCGGAAACGGCGGCTTCCACCCGCTGCAAGACACCGTCGAAATATTGCGCATACTGCTCAGCTGCCTCAGGCTTACCGTAGATTTCCCCCATCAATCTAACGATTTCCTTTACATCCTCCGGCTTTTTGTTCTCCAAATAGAAAGCGTTGATCCCCTTCCCTTCCAGCACGGAAACCGTCGCTTTATCCATTGTAAACACGACATCCGGGGCGGCCTTCAAAATTTCCTCCGTCTGAGGCTCGTTGCCGCTCGCCGCCTGCATGACCGGCTTATCGGCGATTGTCGGAGCGAAAACCATTTGGTACTTCCATCTCGGCTTGCGAGCAAACTCGGGCAGACCGTTCTCGATCGTATCGCCTCCGCCAACGGCGAAAATAAAGCTGTTGATAACCGGCACCGAGCCGATCGTAACGGTCTTCTTGATCACGGGAGGCAGTTTGACCTCCCGGCCTGCCATATCCTTCACGATTCGGTCTTGTTCGACCGAAGGCGGGGAAGAAGTCTCAAGCGATGATGCAGACGATGCGGCGGACGGCGAAGAAGATTGGGCCGTCTGCCCGTCGCCGTTGCCGGAGCAAGCGGTCGCAAGCATAGCCAGCAGCAAAATTCCCGTAAACAACAATAAACTCCGTTTTTTGAATTTCATCCTATCGTTACCTCTTTTCTTGTATTCAAGCGCTCGTCGCGCCCGTCGTCATTATCGTAAGATGCGGCCGTCGAAGTCGATCCCCAGTCCGCTTCCGGCTCCAGCAGCGGCACGCAAGCCCAGACGGGCTGCCCGCTCCGTTCGAACACGCCTGTATTCAGCACTTTGATCGGCACGCCGTAAAGCTCGCTCATCCGGGATTCCGTGATCACTTGCTCCGGTTCCCCGAATGCGCGTATTGTCCCGCCCTTTAGCAACGCCGCTTTGCTGCATACGAAAGCGTGATTGGGAATGTGCGAGGTCATCAGTATCGCGTATCCCGTCTGGGCCAGACGCCGCACGATTTGCAAAATGCGCACCTGATTGCCGAAATCCAGGCTTGCCGTCGGTTCGTCCATAATCAATATCCGGGATTGCTGAGCGACCGCGCGGGCAATGAGCGCCAGCTGACGCTCGCCGCCGCTGATCTCGACGAAGCTCTTGTCCGCAAGTCGGGTCGCTCCCAGCATTTCGAGCGCTTCCCAAGCGATGCTGCGGTCCTTGGACGCCGGAGACGACATCATGGACAGATGCGGATTGCGTCCCATCATCACCATGTCCAGCACCTTGTACGGGAACACGGAAGCGGCCGCCTGCGGGACATAGGCAATATATCGGGCCCGCTCTTTGGCGGAAATTTCTCCGATGTCTTTTCCGAATAACGTAACGCTCCCCCGCGGCGCCTTGTTGAATCCAAGCAGGCAACGCAGCAGCGTCGTTTTTCCCGTTCCGTTTGGTCCGAGCAGACAGACCGATTCGCCTTCACCCATCGAAAAGGAGACCTGCTCCAGCTGTTTTTTGCCCGTATAACCGAATGAAAGCCGCTCCACAATTAGACTCATGTCCAGCCCCTCTTTATTTTCGCGAGCAGGAAAATGAAGAACGGCGCCCCGATCAGCGAAGTCAATATGCCAAGCGGAATCTCTGTCGCCCCGACCGTTCGTCCGACCGTATCCACCGCCAGCAGAAAGATCGCTCCCAACAAGAGGGAAAGGAAGAAGACTTGTTGGAAATTCGGACCGATCAGCATGCGCGCCACATGCGGAATCATCAGTCCGACCCAGCCGATGATGCCGCCGATGCTCACTGCGGCGGCGGTCATCAACGTGGCCGAGATGACGACGAGGGTTTGTATGCTTCCTACGTTCACGCCCATCGACGAAGCCTCTTCTTCTCCGACCGACAATACCTGAATGCGCCAGCGCAAAAAGTACATAAGCAGCATGGAGGCGACAATGAACGGCAACGCCATGCGAATATCTCCATTGGAGACCTTCGCCAAACTTCCCATCAACCAGAAAGTGATCGAAGGCAAGGTATCGACCGGATCAGCCCAATATTTAAGAATGGAGATCAGCGCCTGAAAAATAGCTGCGATGACCGTGCCGCCCAGCACCAACACGACGATAGACAATTTGCCGAATATTCTGCCGATCATCAAAGAGGAGCCTACCGCGACCAGCGCAAAGACGAAAGCCAGCGACTGAATCCCCCAGCCGTTCATTCTCAGCAGCATGCCCAGGGCGGCGCCGAAACCGGCGCCGGCCGATACGCCCAGAATTCCCGGTGAAACGAGCGGATTTTTAAACAGGTTCTGATACGCGGCTCCAGATACGCTTAAAGCTCCGCCGATCAGGATTGCCGCTGCGATGCGGGGCAGCCGGACACGCATGACCACGGTCTCGGCCGTATCCGTCCAGGTTTGCGGAATATCGACCAACCGGGACAGCATGATGCGCACGACGGTTCCCGGATGAATCGGATAGCGGCCAAGCATGAACGATCCGAAAAAGAACAGCACCATCAGAATTCCCATGGACAACCATACAATCGATAGTTTCGTACGACTCAACTGCATAATCACTCCCTTACGCTAAAGCAAATTCGCGTCCTTGCAGGCAATGCGCAGACGCTAGCCCTTCAGCACTCTTAGCTTACTTGTCGTTGTCGTCCATACGGTAGGCGCCGTTGCAGTTTTTAATCACTGCAAACAGCCTGTCCTCGCCGGAAACATTCGAGGCACGTAGCCCTATCGGTTTCCATCCGTTATCTGCCGACAAGGTTTCACATCTGTTCGACCATACGGTTCCCCCTCGCTTCTATCAATTGCTATTTTAATTTAAACATAACTAAACTTAAGTGATATTCCTCACAACCTTCATTGTCTAATTTTTTAAAATATATTTAGACATATTTGATTATATTTAAATATATCAAGATATAAATAAAATTAAGAAATGTCCGGTGAAACCCTATGCTTGATGATCCGCACGCCATTTCTGCAAACAGGAAAAGCCCAAGCATCGTTGGACGCTTGAGCTTCGTCAGGCTTTCTTTTAGGTAAATGCGGCTTTCAAATCACTGATTCCTGCATGCCAGCCTTCATCTGCTGGATGCGGTATCCCCGATAGCCGAGTTGGGGGATCAAGGGGTCGGTGCTGCCTGCGATGTGCAGGCAGATCGGCACTTGAGACAGGTTGATGTTTTGCAGCATCATCGCCTGCTGCAGCCGGGGTTTTCTTTTGCATCGACAAAAATTACGCTGTCCTTCTCGCCGTTCCAATCATCAACCGTGCAATTCAGATCAATGGCAAGCTGCGATTGAACGATGTACAGCACTTCATCAGGCGACATCCCCATCGTTGCGCAGGTTCCTTTCTAGCGATCGTCCTATTGAAGCTTGAACTGATTAACCCGGTCTTGCAATTCATCCGCCATGCTGGATAAGAAATCGGCGGACGCGGAGATTTCCTGAACCGTTGCCAATTGCTCTTCCGAAGCGGCAGCGACACTGATCATACCGGACGAAGTTTGTTCTGCGACGCTTACGATCAAATCGATCGATTTGACTACCCGTTCCGTTTGATGGGTCATAAGCAGGACGGCGGACGACACTTCTTGAATCTGTTCCGATACCTCTTCCACAGAGCCGGATATGTCTGCAAACAATTCGCCGGCGAGCTCGACCTTCCTCATTCCTTCTTCCACGCTTTGCGTCACTTCAATCACGGAATGGGAGGATTGCTCGATCTCCATGCGAATATATTGAATCAGTTCGGTAATTTGACTGGCCGATCCTGCCGACTGCTCGGCTAATTTTTTGATTTCGGTTGCAACAACTGCGAATCCCCGCCCTTGTTCCCCGGCTCTTGCCGCCTCAATGCCCGCATTTAAGGCGAGTATGTTCGTCTGGCCAGCAATATTCGTAATGGTGCGGACAATATTGTCGACTTCATTGGATCGTGTATGCAGTCCTGATACTGCGCTCTCTACCAGTTGAATCGTACTCTGGATCGAATTCATTTGACTGATGACAGCTTGAACCGCTTTGTTGCCATCCAGCGTATTGGCGAAAGCTTGTCTCGCCTTGGATGTTACCGCTTCCGTATGACTCGCGATGTGCAGAACATGGTCCGATATCGTATTCATCGCTTGCGAGCTTCCCTTGACGCTTTGGAGCTGGCTTTCTGACCCTTGCGATACTTCCTCGATAATTTCGGTAATCTGCTCGCTTGCTTTGAAGCTTTGCTCCGCACTGGCTGAGAGCTGCTGGGAAGAGGCTGCTACGTTATTCGCTGTCTGGGTCACTTCTTGAAAAAGCCTGCGCAGATTGGCCACCATCAGGTTCACATCACGGGCTAACCCGCCTACCTCGTCCCTGCTCCGAGTGGTCAACGGCTCCACCGATAGATTGCCGCTCGCAATGTGGGAAACCTGCTTCGAAATTTGAATCATCGGCCGCACCATGCGTCGAATGACAACATATAGAACGACAAAAGCCACGAGCATGACCACCAGCCCGACTGTGAACGGATAAAAGAGGCTGTCCATCGTTCTTTGTTTAATAACCGAAGCGTCAAAATCAATCGCATTGATGGCAATAATCCCTTGGGTCGGGTCGTGATCTTTATATATGGGGGAATAGCCCGTCATTCGATCGGAGTCCCCGAAGTGATAAATACTGGAGTAGGTGGCATGGCGCATGGAGAGAAGTTCATCGATTGCTTTTTGATCAATAAAGAAAGTATCGCCGGCTTTAAAGCCCTCCGCTTTCAGATTGTTGTCGGCAGCCAGCAGCTTGCCGTCAACCGTCATGATATAGGCATTTTTGAAAATAGGCTTGTGAGCGATAATCCAACTGATATCATGCTCGATACCTGGAAGAATCGTCTGATTCCCGCTTAGCAGCTGTTCGAGATCCGAAGTCTGAATGAGACCCGTCGTAATACTTGCGCAGCCGTCCAGTTCAACCCCTGCTGCCGTAAGTACTTGCTGACTTATTACATGATAGCTGATAACGGCAAATACGATGCTGACCACTAAAAAAAGCGCAACCACAACCGACGTAAATTTTTCGGAAATACCGAACTTCGCCATAAGTAATGATCCTCCCCGTGTTTTCAACGCTATTCCTCTTCATTCATGATTGTCGAAAATCGTCTAATTATGAGAGGAGGAATAATACATGATTGTATCCTGAACGCGAGAGCCAACCTATGATCCAGATCACACTTTTGAGGAGAAGAAAACGAACTTAACATTCTCTTAATATAATTGAAGATAATTGAACGCCTTATCGCAATCGTTGCTGAAAATGGACAAGTAGAAGTGACCTGCTTCACAGCTCCATCCGTCATCCTAGGTTATACTACCCATTAACCCATTGACGTAGAAGGAGAGGTCTCCAATGAACAATAAAGATTTACCTCTTGTCTATTCATGCTCTGGATGTTCCTCGGCCGCACAGACCGCTAACCTGATCGCTATCAAAATGGATCGAGAACAGCTCGCTGAAATGTCCTGCATCGCTGGTGTCGGCGGTGATGTCAAATCGCTTGTCCGAACAGCAAAGTCGGGGCGTGACATCATCGCAATTGACGGCTGTGCCTTGTCCTGCTGCAAAAGCTGTTTAGCCAGGCATAACGTTCAACCGAAGCATCACTTCGATTTGTCGGACTTTGACGTGCCCAAGCGTAAAGGGGAAGACCCTGATCCCGAGCGTTTCCTAAAAGCATACAATCAGATTCTTGAACAGATGAAATAATAACTATACGCCATCTTACGGCACAAGGATAACGCCCTGCGGCGTCTTTGGCGCCAGACGTTTACCGATGAAGAAACCTCCGCCAATCAAGAGCAGCGAAAGTCCGCCCTGCGGCATGACCGCTTGCAGCGGATGCCAAGCACCATCATGATCCAGCCCATTAGCACGTAGAACAGGGTAGACAGCACGAGGAATTTTTTTACGAAAAATACCTTGAACACGCCCCCTCCTATCGCAGTCCCCATACGACCCGGAATCGTCACCAATGCGATAAAGTCATACTTACGGGTTTTGTGTGCTTTTTCCTGAATCGGTTGATATTCCCTTCAATTGCCCAACTTCCTCGCAACCGCGCCAAATATTGGGAAAGGATGACAATTCCCACGATCGAAATATACCAGGCAGCATCTGGGTACATTACATTTCCTCCTAATTCATTCAAATTGTCACGCTTCCAGGATAATGAATATCTACTACAATAAATGTGACCTACAGCACTACCTTGAGCAACAGCGCAATTAGTCAAAAGAAATGTAACAGCATTGCCACCTTTTATTTGTAAGGCGAGTTCAAGCAGTTGGCTCGTATGTTCCGAACCTTCCCCGAAACGTTATTTATTTTTTTCATTTACCCCAAGAAATGTGACGCAAATCATAACCATTCCTCTCAGGCATCCCTATAATTTAGCTGATAATGAGAATGATTATTAGATGACGTAAACAGGAGACCCGGGATTTTCCGAAAGTACGAATCCAATCTCGGAGAGGTACTCATCATCGCACAGAACATATAAATCAAACAGCGCAGGAGTGGATCGAAATGAGCGAAATCATTAATAACCGAGAACTACGCACCCTCGAAATGACCGAACGCCAAACGAAATTGAACGCCATCTTCTTGGAACTTTATAACGGTAAATGCTTGGATGAAGTCAACGCCTATTTCGACAAAGAGATTGGAAAAATCACCGTAGACGAAGTGGCTCAACTCTCCCAGTTGCAAAGCGATTTTATCAAATCCCACGGGTTGCCTGAAGATGAGATCTTACGTTTATCCTCACTGCATATGGCCGTTATGGAAGGCAAGATCGTCAAAGTAACGCAACCGCAAGACGAAGCAGGCCACCCCATCCATACCTTTTGCAGTGAAAACAGAGAACTTGAAAAACTCCTTCAGACCCGATTGATACCACATGTACGCCTTTTTGAAGAAGAGGACTCTATACAGGCAAGATACAAACTGATCGAAGACTGCAATCTGCTGCTTGATATCGATAAACACTACACGCGTAAAGAACAGCTGATCTTCCCTTATCTGGAGAAGTGCGGGATCAACGGCCCGTCTCTCAATATGTGGAGAATTGATGACTTCATCCGTGATGCAATTAAAGAAGCCAAACGGAAATTAACTGAGTATACCGGCGACAAGAGCTCGGTGATGGCTGTCTTGGCTGAGGTGATTGAGCAAGTACCTGCGATGATTTACCGCGAAGAGCATATTCTTTTCCCGATGGCCATGACCCATCTGACAGAGGACGAATGGATCAAGATCGCCCATGAAAGCGATGAAATCGGATTTTGTTTGATCGACGAGGTCCCTGACTGGAATCCTCACAGAAAAAGTTTGGATGGGAATTACCTCTCCGATGGGTTTATTAAGTTTGAAACGGGCGTTCTGTCCTTAAAACAGCTTGAATTACTCTTAAACCATCTGCCGGTAGATATAACATTCATTGACCATAACGATATTGTCCGCTACTTCTCGCATGGCAAGGAACGCATCTTTGCACGCACGAAAGCGGTCATCGGCCGAACCGTGCAAAACTGTCATCCGCCCAAAAGCGCACATATCGTTGAAGCCTTGCTGGACGATTTCAAAACAGGAAAAAAAGACGCGGAAGAGTTCTGGATTAAATTCCGAGACAAGTATGTCTACATTCGTTATTTTGCCGTTCGAGACGAAAATAATGCATATATCGGCACTCTTGAATTCACCCAAAACATAGATCCGATTCAAGCGATTGAAGGTGAAAAACGGATACTGTCTTAGCGGCGCTTGTATATTTCCAGGAGAGGGACATGGTTTTCAGCGGCTGAGGAACCGGAACCATAAATATGAATTTCATTCATCCATATATCCGTAGTGGCGTTAGTCGATAATTAATGAAAATGGAAAAAAGAAGCACAAAAAAATCGTCTTTTCTTGTAAAATGGAAGTTACCACACACCCATTTGGAAAGGACGATTTTTTTGCGTAATCTGACGACTACTTTCGATGATTATACCATGCAACAGACGTTTGTTCTAGGAGATTTGGAAGAGCAGGCGGCCTCCAAGCGGATTCTCAGCCCAGCCAGCCTTCAAAGCCTACAACAACAAACAAATTCACATGATTCTGGATCTGGAAGCGTGGATTCCCGCTCATCATGTGGCTCACCATCTGTACCACTCCAAACCAGCAACGAGACAGCTTCCGTATGCACTGTATGCGGGAAGCGACCTCGTTGCCGCGGCGTCTATTATAATCGCTTCATGCCGCATAGAATCGAGGCTTTTGCAATTGCCCTTTTTTCTATTCACTTAATTTACAATGCCTTATCATGAATTTTTGCGGCAGTTTTACGGCGACGGCAAGTAGCACCCAATTCAACCTATAGCTACTGAGTATTAACGTACTGGATGCTGCCCATTAGCTAACTAGTCGTGAAAACCATCAAAGTTCCGAACATACCCAACGGCCTTCCTTATCAAAATGCGCACCATCAATTCCAGCACTGTTATAAACAGCATCTAAAATGGGACGAATTAGCACCGCTAACTCATAAAGATTCGTGGGGTAGGCATCTAGCAATATTTCCGGGATAATCAGGTCATGACGTTCAATATAACGGTTACGTCCTAAACGACTGTTGGATACAACAAACTCAAGTCCTTTTACATTTAGAAAACTAACTCCAACAACAATAGGCGGCTGAATCTCTAATAACCGGAGAGCACTGAGATACTGATACAACTTTTCGACTAACATCCGTTCTATAAAAATCGCATTCAATACTCTTTTACCGTCAACTTGGTAAAGTAAGTCTGTATCAACTACTTCAATTGAGCCTTCTCGAAGCAATTGCACATACGAGGAAGCTGGCTGACTGTTTATATATCGGGACTGGGTAATAAACCCTTCAAAATTAACCGCAGAAACATTAGAACCTGAATTATCGTAATCCCCAAGACTCCTCAGATACCCTCTATGGTCACGCATGATTCGAATATCTAACAATGTATCACTTGGAACCGCAGGAGTTATATGAGCTACCACTTGATGGAACGGGGGAGCCTCCCCTTCAGGGCACATTGGAGCAATCTCTACATATCCCTCGCCTGCGCTAATCCGAGCCAACCTCTCCTGCCGATACCGACGAACTCTCTCTAACATATTGGATGTTGCCATAAAAGCGCTTCGCAGCTCGGACACTTCCATAAGATGCTTACCAGCAGAATTTCGAATATAGAATCTGTGCAGGTTTCCAAGGGTCACCATATGAGGCGAATTTACACTACGAGGTACACGGATAATATAAATATATCTTAAGTTAGGAAGTGGTACTACGTGAGATTGCACCCCGTAAATCCGAGGTTGCACATTATCCCGAACCATGCTCTCATACTTTCGAATCAATGCATCGGTATTTTCTATCTCGATGCCTGCCAATTCTCGTGGGCGACCAGTAGTAGCCTTCCCCTCCTTGATATCAGGTATCCCAAAAATTAAGTCGCCTCCTCCCGAATTCGCAAAGGAGGTTAGATCATACAAAAACTCTCTCTTTTCATCTCCAGTGTCCCCCGGAAGTTCTTCTTTATATTCTATGAATCTACTTTCGCTTACGCTGTTCGTAATAAGTTTGTCCAAGTCTCCTAGGATGATTTGTTCAAGCGGCTTGTACAATAACGACATTTTGCCCTCCTAGATTTTCATTGATAAGCAACAGATCAGCATAGGTAGTGCAGTGCTGGGATATTTGAATTAGTTTAAGTCAGTTACAATGACGAACCCCGCTTCCACTCCACACTTCACAGCGGACGGGACAAGTATTCCGTAGCGCCACTCCTGTTCATTTATTTCTCAATGTTTGGAGTATTTAACAGCAGTCTTACGGCAATCCATCCAGTATGCTTCTGTTATATTAAGTCGCAACGAAACTCTTTTCCACAATAAAATCCAAGTTATTCATTAAAAATACTATTAAGCTTGTCCATTTCTTCATCTGATAGCAATTCAGGATTTATGGTAGTGTTTACCTTTACAAAGTAACTATCAAACTTTAATCCAAGCTGTTCACTATAATTAAAGGTATGATAGCCTATTCTCCGTTTCTTTTGTTGGAGTAATGGACTTTTTTCTATTAAATCAATAAACTGCTCAGCATTTACTTGTCCCTTATAATATTCTTCAAATAAAGGAGAAGCAATAATAGTATCCCCTTCTATCTGTACAATTTGTGGTGATCTCCTCTCAAAATAGCCGACAAAGTATGTGTCATCGACAACATGAGTGCCATTAATCTTTAGCTTTTCCCCTTGAGAAGTGTTAGTAACAACCATTTTATGGATGTGGCTAACAGAATCCATATTCAATAGACTCTTTATCTCTTCGATGTTTGTTGATTGCGTGTAGTAATTCACAATCCGTTCTAGCTGTACGCATGCATCGTAAATTTCATCAAGATTACGAATATACTCTCTGTAGGAAGTAGGATGACTTAGATGTTTGGTTTCTACAAAAAAGAGATCGGTTCCTATAGCGAAAACAGCATCGCACTCATAATCCTTCTTCTCTAAATGGACGCATCGAAGATTAGAATTATTCACTGACTGCCTGATTAACTTTTCAAACTCGTTTCCTTTAATAGATACATTTATCCCCCTACTGCTTAAATTAAGCAGTATGGCTCTTGAGAAATCAGTAAGATATGTTGCTGTTGGAATAAGCACATAGTCATTCTCCATCTTGATAAACGGACATTCAAGTATATCATTTGAGGTGGCATCGAATGTCATAAAGTTCAAGATTTCCTCTGCCTTGCTTTTCCGAATTCCCATCTCAACAAATTTATTAATCCACTTATATTTGGATTTAGTAATACAAACATCATTTAAAGCAATTTCATTAAAATTAGCTCTCAGGGTCTTCCTATTTCTTATAAACTTTTCACTTTCTTGCGCTGCAATTGAATATGCCCTTGTAAGTTCAGCTAGTGAAATTCCATTAAATTCGATGCTAAGGTCTGTTGTGGAAAAATACTCTTCGATAAAATCACAAGCTGTTTTTTCATTCGAAGAAATGTAACTATGTGGTGGCAGAATATTAGTATTCGAATAACGTGTATTGAATAAATATTCTTCGTAACCGTGCCTGCTCATCTTAGCATTCCTAATATCCATAAAACCTAAATGAGAAATATGCTTGCCTAAAGCGCCTTCACCAATTGATTTTATTGTAACTTCCCCATTATTATCCACTTGTATATCTGCTTCGAAATAATTCCACAGTTCCATTATGGTATCCAGTAGAAATTTCATTTCAGAGTTCTTAAAGTGCTCTCCTGCAACTCGTAGACTTTGTTTAGGAATCCTTTTAGAAATACCTGCAAATGGGTACTGCTTGTACAAAAAATATTTAAGGACTACCCCTGTATTTTGAACAATATTTTCGTATATATCAGATTGATTGTTATTTAATCCGTTTACGTTACCATAATACAAATCCCTCATCATCCCTTTTTGTAGTTCAGTCAAATGAAGCTCCAGTGCTATTAGATATGAGGTTACATGCACATCACTTGGAAGTGAACTTTCGGTTTTACTCAAGTACATATCGGTAAATTTCTTATAGAGAGTATTTATAGTGTTAATCTCTGCTTCAAAGTCTTTTAATTGCTTCGCCTCTGGTTCTCTATCGTTAAGCAACTTAATAACGTCCTTGTACAAGGCATTTTCCTTTGGCTTTCCTGTGCCATAAGGATTCACACATATCCCTGACTTTTTTATTAATCGAATTGCCTCATTCAATCCTTGCTTGCTATATGTTTCGTCAATTAATCTTATAAATCCATTCTTGTTTTCTTTTGAAAGTTTTTCCAATTCAAACAGATACATAAAAATGCCTCCTATAAAAATAGCCCGGAATCGGGCTATCGCTTTACAATATAAATTTCAAATGTGTCCTAACGTCTTCTGGCAGTTTTTCAACCGGGAAATTCAACAGTTGAGCCTTGTCTATGCAGCTTGCAATTGCATATATATTATCAAGTAATTTGGTACGTTCCTCAGCTCTCGACCACAGCAATTCATTTTTTTTATTTACAACATGCTGAATTTCCTGAAGATAATTATTGCTATCATAAATATAGCGGTATTCATGCTTTATTTTCTTTTCGTGAAAAAAACCAACATCAAAGAATTGTACACTGCAATGAATATTTCCAAACTGCTTTTTTATCTTTACTTCGTTGTAGTCTTCTTCATAGATGCTCGATGCTAATTCAACAGGTGAAACTCCCATATTAAGTTCTAAATAAATTAATTCATCGATTTTAGATTTCAGATCATCAAGAAATGCCATGTAGTATCCTCTCCAATTCTGGTTTTAGGTCGCTCTCCAGATACTCCTGTGCGCTAATCAAATCTTCAATTTCCATTACGTCTCTTCCTGCAAACCTGTTTTTAATTTTAGTATTCATATAAATAACCATTACCCCATCATTGTTTGTTGTAGGCTTTGTAAACGGCGGCAAGAAACGTTTAAACTTCGAATATAGTGTGTTTTCCTTGGGTTCTATGCTAAACTCCTCTAGCAGATCAACCGCAACTAACTGTACCTTTTCAGTTAGAATTTTCCTTATCATCTTCCTGCGTTCAAGGGGTCTTTTCTCGTTGTAGATATGATTAAACTCATTCGTTTTAGCTCTAATTTTCTTTCGAGCCATTTTCTCCAAAGTTTCTTCAATAAGTTCATCATCCATCCCAATAGCCTTCAATTCTTGTCTTTTGGCTTCGGTCTCTTCCAAAATCAAGATTTTAGCCTTTTCAAATTCAATATGAAAGTCGATAAGTCCACTATATGAATCAGTAGACTCTGTGGATGCTCCTTGTACAACAGCTTGCCCATATAGCGTTTCACGCTTCTCATATTCGATATCACTAAATTCGATTTCCCTAACTTTTTTATACCGACCAATATCCTCGACTTCTTTTTTGAAAAACTCCCATAACTCGTCTAATCCCAGTTCATCATGATAAATTACTATGGCATTATTATCAACCTCATACCTTGTGATCTCATCTTCTGGAATCGCCCTCAACACTCGCCCAATAACCTGTGCAAACCTATTCAAACTTTTATAGGGGCGGAACAATGCAGCAATCGTCAAATATTTATGATCGTACCCCTCGCCCATCATATCTACATTCACTACTACATTATATTTATGCTGCTCGATTTCTTGGAATTTAATATCTTGCTCATCGCGTGGCATTTTACTATGAATTAACACAGTATCCATGCCTTCTGCTTTGAAAAGCTGCTCCAATCTTTTGGCATGTTTAATGCTACATGCAGAAGCCATGATCTTATGTGGCACTTGAGGAGATACGCGTTTTAGTAGATTTAACTCCTCTATACTTTTTCTGATTATTTCCAAAGAACATGCATCAGACATAGCAACTGACTTCTGAACCCATGTCTCATCCTTTAGCTCCTTAGCTTCATCAAGAGATAGTATCCTTCCATCCTCTAGGTAGAAAGTTATTTCCTCAGACTCTATAGTCTTGTTTCTCAACCATTTAACGTACCTGCTCTCCATTACTTCAGACAATTTTGTTTCATGAATATTTTTCCCCGGAACTATAGCCCCATCTCCACGATATGGTGTTCCAGTTACATGTAGTTTCTTGGCATTTGCAAAGTAGCCTAGTGCTTGTTGCCATGAATCGGCAGGAGCATGATGTGCTTCATCCACAATTATCATATCAAAATGGTCTGGCCTTACTCGGCCTAGCAATCCATTAGCCGAATTTAATCGTTGAACATTGGTATAGATAATATTGGCACTGTTTAATTCACTATCCAGCACCTCGTTTTCAAAGGAAACCAGCACAGGGTTATCTTGTATATCAAACAATACATTTGTATTTATCCAGAAATTTTCATCAAGTGCTTCCATAGTTTTCGCAATACTCTTTTTCGTCACATGCCCCGGTGTAATAATTAGCACTCTGCCCTCGCATATACCAAATGGAGCGATAGCAATTAAGCCGCTTTTACCCGTTCCGGTTGGAAGAACAACCAATGCTTCCTCATGAGGGTTTGCGGCAAAGTGAGAATGGATTTTTAAATAAGCTTCGATTTGAGGTTTACGAAGTTTACTGTTGCCTTCAATAAAACAAGGAGTCTCCTTAAAGTACATAAACACCCTCATCCTTTTCAATCATTTTGTCATAATACGACTTATTTCGACATTTACCTATAAACTACAAAACGACATCCGCTGGTTACGGTGTCGCCCTTTAGGATAATCCTACCATACAATTTAATTGGTGAACATACCAAATCACTAGTTCTATAAGACCTAAGCCTCCGCAATTACTCCAATGCCGCTCTCCCTCCCTTTCCACACCTTTCCCTCCCTCTTTTCTATCGTTTCTAAAGCAATCTAGCATCACTACATAAAAAGAGAGAACAGAAAAATGCTGAGAGAAGCCCTCTCCCTCGGCAGTTTTTCTGTTCTCTGCTCACTACTATTTTATTTTACGGCAAATTTACGGCAACCCTCCAAAACCGCCCCTGTTACACCTATTCCCACAAATCTGTATTACTCCGAAATCCCTTATATATCAAGCCCTCTCACCATCTGTACCACTCCAGACCAGCAACGAGACGGCTTCCGTATGCACCGTCATCGGAAACATATCCACCGGCTGCACCTCCATCGTCCGATAGCCCCCGTCCTCCAACACCCGCAAATCCCGTGCAAGCGTCGAAGGGTTACAGGAAACATAAACCACACGCCCCGGTTGGAGTTCCAAGATCGTAGCGAGCAGCGCCGGGTCGCAGCCTTTGCGCGGCGGGTCGACGACGATGACGTTGGGGACAATGCCTTGCTGCTGCCAGGCTGGGAGGATGTCTTCGGCGGGGCCGGCTTGGAAATGCACGTTGGTGATGCCGTTCAGCTCAGCGTTGTGGCGGGCGTCGGCGATCGCTTCCTCGACGATTTCGACACCGTAGACTTGGCCGGCTTTTTGGGCGAGGAAAAGGGAGATGGTGCCGATGCCGCAGTAGGCGTCGACGACGGTTTCTCCGCCGGTCAGGCCGGCGTATTCCAGTGCTTTTCCATAGAGTACCTCGGTCTGGACAGGGTTGACTTGGAAAAAGGAGCGCGCCGAGATGGCGAAGCGGATGTCGCCGATATAATCGTAGATGACGTCGCGGCCCCAGAGGACGCGCGTTTCGTCGCCGAAGATGACGTTGGTCGGGCGGGTGTTGATGTTGTGGCAGATGCTTTGCACGCCGGGAACGGCGGTGCGGATGTGCTCGATCCACTCATGCTCGCGCGGAATGATGTCGCCGTTGGTGACGAGGACGACCATGATTTCGCCGGTGCGATAAGCCACTCTGACGACGACATGGCGCAACAGGCCGGTGTGGGTGTCCTCGCGGTAGGCGGTGATGCCGAGGTCGCGGCCGATGGTTTTGACGGCGGCGACGATGCGGTCGTTGACCTCATGTTGAATAAGGCAGGCGTCCATGTCGACGATGGTGTGGCTGCCTTGGGCGTAAAAGCCGCCGACCAAGCCGCCGCGCTCGGCGCCGATCGGCACCTGCGCTTTGTTGCGGTAGCGCCAGGGTTCGCTCATGCCGAGCGTGGGGTGGACGATGACGCCGGTGTTGGCGGCGTCCATGTCAGGCCGGTCCGATGCGGCACCGGCCGACGCAATGCCGCCTTGCAAAGCGGCGGCGTCCGAGATGGCCTCGCCCGGCACGGCAGCACGGCTGATTTTGTCAGCAGCCCCATCAGCTGCTGGCAAATCCCCGGCGGCTCCGCCCACTGCCGACGCTCCTCGTACCTGCAGCTTACCGATCCGCTGCAGGTTGTCGATGACCTGCTGCCGCTTGGCCCGCAGCTGCGCGTCGTAGCTGAGGTGCTGCAGCTGGCAGCCGCCGCAGGCCGCGTAGATGCCGCAAGGCGGCTCGACGCGGTCTGGGCTGGCTTCGAGCACCTGGAGCAGACGGGCGAAGCCGTACTGCTTTTTGAGGTGCTCGACCTGCACCAGCGCCCGCTCGCCCGGCAGCGCGCCCGCAACAAAAAGGGTAAAGCCGTTAACGCGGCCTACCCCATGCCCTTCATGGCTGAGTCCGACGATCTCAGCCTCGTATTGCTGCTGCCGCCGCACTGGCAGCACCGTTTCCCATGCGGGCGCGCGACCGCCGGATGCAGACGCAGGGGTCACGCTGTCCCTGCGGCCACCATGCGCACCATTGCGGGCTTTCCGCTCAACCGCAGGCCCGCCTGCACGCGACTCGCGGAACAATTTGCCATCTGCGCGCTGCGGCGCGCCACCCCGGCGTTCGCGGGGAGCTTTGGGGGCGCGTACTGCGTCACTTGCTCCGGGAGTCGTTTTGCCCACGTGCTCGCGAGCCGAAGCTACACCTGCTCCTTCTTTACTCCCGCCTTCGCGAGCTTTAGGCGCACGCCCTACGCCACCGCTTCCCCCAATCTCCTTGCCCACGCGCTCGCGGGCGGATGGTGCGCTTGCTCCCGCTCTACCTTCACGAGACGCCCGCCCCGCATCACTCGCACCCGCAGCCGCCTTCCCCTCGCGCGCTCCCGGCGCGCCTGCGGCGCGGCCCGGCTTGCGGCCTGCGCGCTGCGGGCCGCCGTTTCTTTTTTTCCCGTCCATAGCAACCTCGTTTTCCTTCATCTCTATAGTGTCAACGCACGCTGCGGCGCGTAGTATTTCCGTATAGCTTGTGTAGCCCCGCATAAAACTCACGCCACGGTTACAGCTTGCTTAGTTCCGCGCATAGCCCACATTGCCGCATACCGTTCGCGCAGCTCCACACATAACCCGCTTACCCCCGCGGCTCGTCCGCGCCCTCGTCGTGCTCCTCATCCACGCTGATTTTTGGGTGAAAGGGCGTCGTCAAGGTATCGAGCAACGTTTTTTTGTAAATGCTTTGGCCGGACTCGTCGACAAAAATATCGAGATGGCTTTTGAGATTCGTCACGACGCACGGCAAGGTGCCGCCAAATTCGCCGTCCAGGTTGAGCTGGACGTAGTCCGGCGAGTTGACCTCCAAATGCCGCGTCTGAAAATAGACGACGTTCGGGTCGTTCATATGCTCGCCGCGCAGCGCCAGACTGACAACGCGGATAAATTCCGCGAGGTTGCAGCGCTTGAGCAGCCACACGTCGAACAGGCCGTCGTTGAGACTGGCGTCGGGGGACAGCTTTTCGAAGCCACCCACGGAGTTGCTGTTGCCGATCAGGAACATCATGACCTCGCCGTGGAACTCCAGCTCCTCGGCTTTCACGTACAGCTCGGTCGGACGCAGGCGCGGCAGTTTTTCCAGCCCCTTCATATAATAGGCCAGCTGGCCCAGCATCGTTTTGAGCTTGCTTGGCACTTCATAGGTCAGTTCGGTCATCGAGCCGCCGCCGGCGATGTTGATGAAGTAGCGTTGGTTGATTTTGCCGACGTCGATGTCGCGGGTGTACTGGCGGACGATGAGGTCGCAGGCCATCTCCCAGTTTTTCGGAATGTTCAGGGCACGGGCAAAATCATTCGTCGTCCCAACGGGAATGATGCCCAGCGGCGGGCGGGCGTTTTTCTCCGCCATGCCGTTTACGACCTCGCACAACGTGCCGTCGCCACCGGCCGCGATGATGACATCAAAACCGCGCTCGATCGCAGCGGCAGCGGCCAGCGTAGCGTCGCCTTCTCCGGTCGTCGCATGAGCCGACGTTTCCAGACCGCCGCGCTCCAGCCGTTGGAGGATTTCCGGCAGCCGTTTCTTCATTTCTTCCCGTCCCGAGGTCGGGTTATAGATTAATCTTGCTCGTTTGACCTTCGCCATCGCTCACCATCACCCGTTCTATTTGCGTCTCGATCCATGTGGAAATCCAGGGGCTCGGCAGCAGCGCCCGCCCGTTATATGCATAAGCAAATCCCTCCAGCCGAGAGGGAATGACCTTGCGGGTAAAATAACCTTCGCTTAAAAAAAGCGGAGCGATCAGCACCTGGCAGTCCGGCCGCTTGCGCTGCCACCACGTCATTTTGCGCTGCACCTGGTCCGGCAGCAGCATCGCAACATCCGCTTCGGCAAAACCGCCGCGCTCTTTAAGGCGCGCCGCCAGCTGCTCCAGACCGCGCCGCCACGTCAGATGAAAGCCTTTTTCGGCACTGCCGTGCCCGATCAGCAGCACGATTTCGCGCTCCGGCCGGCGGGACAAATCTTTGAGCTTGTCGTACACAATCTCGGCGATCACCGGATCGTCGTCGATCGGCGACGCAAAATAAAGCCGCGCCCGCCGCACAAACGGCTGCAAATCCGTCTCCAGCAACGGCTGATCCTTAACGCCAAGCGCATAGCTGATTTCATCGATGTGTGTGCTGCCCGAGGACACGAATAGCGGCACGGCGATGATGTCCGTCACGCCTGACGCCTCCAGGCTCCAGATGCCGTCCTGAATCAGCCGACCTTCCACCAACTCCAGATAGGATGCGAAAATCGGCATGCCCGGCGGCAGCTTCACACCAGCCACAGCCTCATCCACCAGCCGCACCCAGTCCGCGTCGCGCGACCCGTGGCCGATGACCAGCACTCCGAATTTTCTCATCAAAGTCTCACCCGCTCCACAACAAGCTCCATGTATTGTCTATGCTATCGAATGTAAACCGTCATGTCAATTGAACAACTTCGGAATGACCAATGGCTTGGCAAAAAGCACTGCAACGCTGCAAAATAGCGCGATTCCGCTGGGCCCGACGGCTTCTGCGGCGTGGGCCGCCGAAGTGCAGACCTTGGCGTGGGCGGACACTGACTGGTGCGTAGTAGACGCATGGCGCGGGTGTCCAGTCATGGCTTTGCCTTCGGTTCGGACGCTACGGGCAGACTCTGACATATGTATCGGATGCATGGCGCAAGCTCTTAGCCACGGCTTTGCCGCGGATGCCACGTTCCGCAGCAGACGTGCAGCACAAGCGCTTAGCCACGGCTGTGCCTAAGCGCCTACCGACGCAGCACCGGAATGCATACCACAGGCGCACACACCGGCCGCGTTCCTCCCCCAACATGGAAAAACCCTGCTCTGCCCAAACAGGCAAAGCAGGATTTTGCAGATTAGCTTTGACACGGCAGCAGGCCCGCGTCTAGCCTTCAAGCAAGGCAAGATGAGGTGAGGTGAGCAAAACCGCTGCCTACGGCGTGCTTTTATCATCAGCAGCATTTTTGCTAACGTCTCGTCGGGCAGACCTTCGGGTCACACCACAGCTTGCACTTACCGCCCCAAACGGTCCAGCGTCAACACGTAACCGTCGTTGCCGTAATTCAAGCAGCGCTTGACGCGCGAGATCGTTGCCGTGCTCGCTCCGGTTTCCGCTTCAATTTGATTATAGGTGCAGCCCTTGCGCAGCATCCGCGCGACTTCCAGCCGCTGAGACAAGGATTGAATTTCATTCACCGTACACAGATCGTCGAAAAAAACGTAACACTCCTCCAGATCCTTAAGCGTCAAAATCGCCTCAAAAAGCTGGTCAATGGCTTTATCATTTAGTTTTTTCAGCTGCATCGATATCAACTCCCGGCAGAACGTCTTGGTAGCTTAGGTTTCAAGCTCTGTTTTATTCCTTCGACACAAGACTTCGCAAATCCTTCCTTTAAGTTTGCGAAACGTTAAAATTTTTATGCGTTAATTCGTTAAATCGCGGGAAAAACGCCCGACCCGGGCATCCGTCCAATCAGCGGGTAGGCCAATGACATACGCTATACTAAACCATTTTGATAAAAAGGACAGTGAATCTGCATGAGCACACGAAATCAAACGATTGGCAACGGTCCTGAGGTTCACACGCGCGCTTTTAACGGCGGCGGGTTTCCGGGGGAAGGGCTCGGCCAGTATCCGGGGCTGGGCGGCGCGCCGTTTGCGGATTTTCCACAGGGCGGGGGACTGCCGGTTCCTTATGAAGGCGGCGCCGGTGGTGGTAGTGGTGGTGGACTGAGCGGCTTGTTTGGCGGCGGGGCGGCTGGAGGCGGCACAGGGGGCGGCGCAGGCGGACTGCTGAATGGACTCAATTTCAACCAGATTAAAGGATTTGTAGATCGCATGGGCGGCATTGAAGGCATTATGGGCACGATGGGCAAGGTGCAAAAATTCGTGTCGACCTTCCAGCAAATGGCCCCGATGCTTAAAGTGATGTTCAATTCGTTCGGCGGGGGCAAAGTGAAGTCGACCGACGACGACGAATTCGTCAATCTGCCGCGCCGGCGCAAACGGCGCCGCGGCACGCGCGGACGCAAACCGCGTGGCGGCAGCCGGCGGCGGCGGTAGGCAGCGGCGGGGCCACAGGCGTGGTGGCGCGGCGTGGGCTAGGCGGTGTGCAGCGGGCGAGCGCTCGGCGAGCGCGGGCGGCACCGGAGGCCACGGGCACGATGGCGTGGCGAGGGATTTGCGGTACGCGGCGGGTTAGCGCCCGACGGTCGCGGGTGCAATCACGGATGCGCTGTGGCCTGGGCATGCGTGGCACACAGCACGCACCCACGCCAACGCTGTCCCTCCGCTTTGCCCGGCGGCCTGTGCGCAGCGGGCATCCCGCCGCCACACGCATGCGCCCGGCGGCGGCTCTGCGCGGCCTGCAGCGCCGCGCAACACAACGCCGCCCGCACGCCGGGCGCCGCTCCCACGCCGCCTGCCGCGCAGGCGGCGCACAACAGCAACGCCCACCCGCAGCCCCCGTGCACAGCACGGTCGGTACGGGTGGGCGCTGCAGCCTATCGACGGCTCGTTTCCGCGAGGCCGTCGAGCAGCGTGAACGTCGGCTCCCAGCCGAGACGTTCACGGGCCAACGCGACATCGAGCCGGCTATGCTCGATGTCGCCGGGCCGGCTGGCGTGATACGCCGGCTCAATCACGCGGCCGAACGCCCGGCCCATCGTCACGAGCAGCTCGTTGACGCTGGTCTGGGCGTTCGTGCCGATGTTGAACACCTCGCGACTGCCCTTGTGCAGCGCGGCAAGATTCGCGCGAACCACATCCTTGACGTACACAAAATCGCGCGTCTGCCAGCCGTCGCCATAAACGATCGGCTGTTTGCCGTTCAGCAAATGATCGACAAAAATGGACACCACCCCGCCCTCGCCGTGCGGGTCCTGACGCGGCCCATACACATTCGCATAGCGCAACACGGTGTAATCCAGACCGTGGAGCTGTGCGTACACGTCGAGATAATGCTCGACGGTATGTTTGGAAATGCCGTAGGCCGATTGCGGCTTGACGGGATGTTTTTCCGTAATGCCCAAAAACTCGGGAACGCCGTACACCGCCGCCGAAGACGCGTAAATCACCTTGCGCGCGCCGTACTGCCGGCACATCTCCAGCACCTGGATCGAGCCGAGAATATTGACCCCGGCATCCGCCAACGGATGCTGAATCGACGTCCGTACATTGGCTTGCGCCGCATGATGGATCACCACCTCGGGACAAACAGCGGCAAAAGCGACCGCCAGCCCGTCGCCGTCCCGAATATCCGTCTCGAACAGCTCAGCATCCCGGTGGACATGGCTTTTTTTCCCCGTACTGAAATTGTCCACAACCGCAACGCGATGCCCGGCCTCCGCCAAAGCGTCGACAATATGCGAACCGATAAACCCGGCCCCACCCGTCACCATGATGTTCATGTCGTTCCTCCGCCAACGGGCCTCCACCCGAATTCATGTAAAAATAGATCTCGCCAAGCCCGGCGACGCGCCAAAGCGCTCCACACCGCTCCTGCGTTCCACGGTCAACGCCCGGTTCCATAAGATCCGCTTCCACGACTCGCTCCACATTCGCAAGCCGCTGCGCCGCCATCACCTATACGCCGCACTGCACACAACTCCCAACGCGGAGTAGCTGCCGCACGGCAACTTTCGCAATAGCCCGCTCCTCCGGCCCCACTTCGCACCACAACTACTGCGCCGTTACCGCCGTGCCCTTCGGCACGATTTGCACCCAGGTCGTACCCGGCACAAGCGGAATTTCTTTGCCGTCCGCATAGACGCGGATGATGCCGTTTTTGCGCTCCCAGGTGACGTCCTGCGATTTGCCCTGCTGGAACACCTGGCCCTTGCCCGGTCCAAAAACGTCAACGTCACGCCGGCCTTCCTTGTCGAGAATGCGGTGCTCCGCCTCCAGCACAAGCAGGTTCGTCGCCGACAGCTGCTTGCCCGTTTCCTTGTCGAGATGCGGTTTGCCGTCCATCGAGCGTTTGTACGTGCCGTCGGCGGCATCGTAAGCGTACGACACCACATATCCCATAATATACGGGATGCTGATTTGCGTGACGGCCGGCCCGGTCAGCTTGCTTTGTCCGTCTTTGGCAAACGTGAGGATCGGGCCGTTCCATTCCTCGCGGAACTTGTGATTGGCCGCGCCCTGCTTGATTTTATCCACAGAGGTATACAAATTGTGCGGCGGCTTGCGGTCTGTCGAACGCCAATAATATGCCCCGTCGCCATACACCTCGTCCAAATGCGCCAGCTTGCGCCCGGCGAGAATCGCCATCGCGTCTTGACTCCAGCCGGCATGCACGATCACCGCATCCAACGCGTCGCCGATTTCCACAAAATACGGACGGATGCTGCGCACAGGGCCAATCGTCGCGGCCTCGTGGCTTTGATACACCGCGACAAAACGCGTAATTTCGCCCTCGGCCAAAATTTCGTACACGATATCGGCTTGATCGAGCCCGGTTTGCGGGCGCGCTTGCGGCGCGTTTTCGACCATAACCATGTAAGGCCGGGTTTTGATATCCGTCTCGGTAGGCAAGCCGGTGAGCGGGTAACGGAATGGCAGGTTGCTGTCCACGTTCACCACAGCCGGCTGCGCCGAAGGACTCGCGGTTGCCGTCGCCTGCGGCGTCGGGGATTGTCCGCTTTCTGCGGGGGCCGCCGCATCGTCGCCGCAGCCGCTCAGCAGCAGGGCCGTACAGCCGAGGATGAGCCAGGCATTCCATGTTTTTCCGTGAACAGGTTTGAATCGTTTCATCAAAAAGTTCCACCTCTTCTATAGTTCGTCTAGTAAAGCTATATGCTAGGGTTGAACGGAGTAGAAGACTCCCAAGCCCGCAACGGGCAGGATAAACGCTTTCACTACGTATTCGGGACGGGGAGGCGCAAAACCTTTTTTTGGAGCATGCCGATGATCTATAATAATAGAAAAAAGGGAGGCCCGCCGCATGACTCAACCATCTACTTCGGCCATCGTGCTTTTTGACGGCGTGTGCAATGTGTGCAACGGGGCCGTGCAGTTTATCATTCGCCGCGACCCCGCGGGACGCTTTCGCTTTGCGTCGCTGCAATCGGAGATTGGGCGGGAGCTGCTGCAGCGTCACGGCCTGCCGGCAGATCGCATCGATACGCTCGTGCTGATCGAGGACGGCCGCAGCTATGCGCGCTCAACGGCAATCCTCCGCGTCATCCGTCGGCTCAAGGGACCTTGGCCGCTGTTATACGCCGGAATTGTCATTCCCCGTCCACTACGCGACGGCTTGTACCGCTTTATCGCTGCCAACCGCTACCGTTGGTTTGGACAACGCGAGTCGTGCATGCTGCCGACACCCGATATCCGACGCCGTTTCTTGGAATAACCTTCGCCTGGTTGCGCAGTTGGAGAGCCACGTGGTTCACACCAGTCCCTCGCCCACCCAAGCCTCTGGCCTCCCCCACATCAATGCCGTGCAGCGCGAGCACCGCCCACCAGTCCCCCTACACTCCCAATGTTGTCAGGTTAAGGCATCTATAGCCCTCGCCGCTTGGTTTTTGTGAATTTATTAGCCCTGGTCTGCTTCTCGCGTTTAAAGGAGCGATCCTTGATAACGGGAACGATACTGCGTTGCAGT